>Ga0209723_1001240_pt1 | contig 41187 bp, 31 predicted proteins | sample BiotimSIPDNA_2_FD_185750 | JGI IMG/M metagenome (GOLD analysis project Ga0209723, IMG submission 185750) | Anaerobic biogas reactor microbial communites from Washington, USA - Biogas_R2 time_0 SIP DNA (SPAdes) (version 2) | ecosystem: Engineered > Bioreactor > Anaerobic > Unclassified | place... | reverse complement strand
TCTGGTTCTGGCTAATATTTCATTATTCATAGTGCTGTCAGGGTCTGACCATGAAGCGATAGTTCGGCCCAATTCATCATCCAGTTTCTGACTGTAACTCCCTGAAGGTTCCATAACGATGGTAAGAAAGTGGCTGCAAGATGAAAACCCCGAACTGTCATCCAGAAGATATCCATATAAGGAATCCAGAAGTGCAACTGTATCAAATCCGCTGTTAACACTAAGATTTTTTATTAATCCGTTTTGAAAGGTAATTGTCCCCGGGTGCAGCGAAATACTCAAAGTATCAAGTGATACACTAAAAAACCAAGAACGGTTTTCATTGCCTGAACCAATGCGATTATTCACTCCAGGAGCTCCGGTAACTTTTACCCGCCCACTCTGATCCTGATAATATTGTATCTCTGAATAGGCAAAAGGATCACCTGCCAGGGTATCAAATCTTTTGTAGGTTTCTTTCAGAAAGTTGTTGATCGAATCGAAACCACCAGGAAGATACGATCCTTCAAAAACAGTATCAATAAAAGGTTTAGTTAGTTTCTGTTCAAAATACAAAAACTTGAAAATAAACTTGACAAAAAGGGGTGCCACAAACTAGGTTAGTAAATAGTTACAAAAAATAAACTTAGAAAGGACACCCCTGATGAGATTGCGATATTCAATGAAGCCACAGTTCTTTTTCACCGACATTAAAGATCACCCTGTAGCACGTGAGTATTATGATAAATATAATCAAATTGACGCCATACTGGAAAATAACAGTTCAATTCTCAATGAAATTCATAAAGAACTGGAAATGTCGATGAATACCAAAAATGGAAGGGTTTCGACATTCAGCACAGAGACAATCTTCAGAATGCTTCTGGTAAAGTGTATCGAACAACTCACTTTCAGAGATTTGATTATTCGAGTTAATGACAGCACATTCTTGCGCAATTTTACTCATATTGGCTGTGGTGATCTGATGAGTATTGGTCTTTTGGACGCCGCCTGGAAATGTATCTCCAGGGAAGCGTGGGATCGTGTAAACAAGCATCTGCTTGAGTATGCAAAAAATGAGCAAATCATTACAGGGACTGATTTCAGGCTTGATAGCACAGTTTGTGAGTGTAACATTCATTACCCAACAGATTCTTCATTATTATGGGACTGCTACCGGGTAGTCAGTCGTAATTTACGTATGATATTGAAAGCCTGTCCCGAACATTCCAAAGATTTCAGATTCCATGAGAAAAAAATCAAGCAACTGCACACCCTTATCTCAACACGCAGCAGCAGCAAAAAGAAATCGACTCAACGAAAAGTCAAAAAAAGTATGCGCATACTCATCGAACGTGTAACGGCGGTGTGGGAAAAAGGCCATGCAATAAGTGAACTCCTTCAAGAGCTGCAGTTCAATGATGTTCATAAGCAGCTTAAAGAACTACTCCAGAAAGTAGAGCTGGTGCTTGAGCAATCCAAACGAAAATACATTGCTGAAGAAAAAGTTCCTGCAAGAGATCGTATTTTCAGCATATTTGAAGACCATACAGAGCTTTTAAAACGTGGGAAAGCTCGTAAACCGATAGAATTCGGTCATCTTGTTACGCTTGGGCAGACAAAAGAAAAGTTCATATCATACTATGCTGTTGACAGCATCTCTGATCATGATACAAAACAGAAAGATATTGCATTAGAGTCACACAAAACAGATTTCGGTGCATATCCGGATCTGTTTGCTGCAGATAAGAACTACTATGTCGGTATGGAAGATGTTAGTGATTGGGAAGAAAAGATAGATACCTATGGAATCGGGAAAAAAGGTAGAAGAACAGAACAAGAATATGAACGAGAACATGGTGAATCATTTAAAAGTGCGCAAAAGTTCCGAGCTGGTTGCGAAGGGACAATATCTGTCTTAAAACGCGCATTTGGTTTAGAAAGATGCGTATATCGCAGTTTTAAGAGTTTTGCATCGTCGATTGGACGTCTTGTGTTCTGTCATAATTTAGTTTTGCTGGCAAGAAAATAGTGCAGCAGGGTTCTGACAGTAGGTAAGATTGTTGACATATATTACTAAATTAGAGAGGTGTGTTGCGTTTGCTTTACATTGTGCATTTTCAGCCCGGTTTTTTGTCGAGAACATGGCACACAGGCGGTATTTAAACTGGTGTGTGGTAAGATTTATATTTCATGTAAACATGTTTTTTAAAAACCGGCATATTTTGAACAGAAACTAATTAAATAGAAGATCCCTATCAACTTTTTATATAACCGAAAAAACTCTTAAATATGTAAGACGGTCGCAATCGCTCAACCAAGGTGTCTTGATCGCCTACAAGCATGAGCTATTTATCCATGAACTCAGAAAAAAAGGAGGATTCATGGATAAAAAAGTACCCGCACACATCCGAAATCATTTAATCAAACAACAACATAGTAAACTTACAATTAAGGCATATATTACATGCAGATCCACTTAGCGGACACTTGTTTGTTTTCTTGGGTATTCCGAGAAATTAGTGGGTAAAACAGTAAAGAGGATCACGCCAATCCTCAACCCGCATAGATTAAAGTACCAGATTACTCCAAAGTTGTAAAGATAAAAGTAGTGCTGAAGCAATCGTTTTTCGGATAATCAACTGAAACCTGTATAGAAACTGCACTTTCAACTTTTATCTTGACAACTTTTCTGTAATCTTGAATGATCAGTTATGCGAGTTAAGGATAGATGTATCGGTATTTATAAAAAGAGCATGTTGACCCTTTGGTATTTTTAAGTATCGTAAAACCATCACCGAAAGGGTAACATGCTCGTAAAGACAATACTAAATCGCATTCATCATTTCAAGGGATTTGTTTATACTTCGGTACACTATGATTCTGGTGTCGAAACCGGAAGGATCGTTGTGGATATAGCGCCGCGCAAAAACAGCCGCGGTTGCTGTTCCCGATGCAAAAGAAGGTCACCGGGATACGATCACTTGCCGGAAAGGGTATTCGAGTTTGTTCCATTATGGAATATTCCAGTCTTTTTACGATACCGGCCCCGCCGCGTATCATGTGCCACATGCGGTGTTATCGTTGAGGAGATGCCCTGGGCTACGGGCAAAAGCTCACTGTGTAATTGTTTCAGGGTGTTTCTGGCGCAGTGGGCTCGCCTGTTAAGCAGGAAAGAGGTGTCGGCACGTTTCCGGGTATCCTGGGATATGGTATTCGATTCGATAAAACATGTAGTTGACTACGGATTGGAACATCGCAATTTAGAGGATATCCATGCAATCGGTGTTGATGAAATCTCGATAGAAAAAGGGTATAAATTTGCAACGGTGGTTTATCAGATCGATGAGTGTTGCAGAAGACTTCTTTGGATTGGCAAAGAGAGGAAGGCCAAAACACTGCTGCGGTTTTTCCATGAATTCGGCAAAGAGCGTACGGCAGATATCCGTGTGGTCTGTTCGGATATGTGGAAACCATATCTTAAGGTAATAGCCAAAAAGGCAGTGAATGCTGTTAACATTCTCGATAGGTTCCATATAATGAAAATGTTCAATGATGCTATTGATAAAGTCCGCAGACAAGAAACAGCACAATTGATGCGTGAAGGATATGAACCGGTATTGAAGAATTCACGATGGTTGATCGCAAAACGGCCGGAGAATCTCACCGATAAACAGCGGCCCCGATTAAAAGAGCTGCTGCAGTATAATTTAAAATCAGTCAGAGCATATCTTCTGCGGGAAGACTTCCAGCTGTTCTGGGAATACGTTTCACCAGTTTGGGCAATGAAATTCCTTGATGGCTGGATTAAGAAAACCATGCGGTCGAGGATTGAACCCATGAAAAAAAGTGGCAAAGACATTACGCAGACATCAAGGTCGAGTGTTTTTTCCCACTGCTTGGTGCTCTTCCTGCAAGAATAAGAGGAACCAGATAAGATTTCTGATTTAGGATTTCGGAATTCGGCCGGTGGAAGATTCCAGGATTTTTGCCTCCTTGCAACTTAGAAAAATCAAATTCAGGCACCAAAACAACCCTAAAATGACTCCGCCAGCTCTTTTTTGGTTCCCGGAGCCTTGATTTAATGTGCCCCGGCCTTGATCTAACAATTTCCGAGCTTGATTTGATAATTTCCGGCCTTGATTTAATAATTTCCGGTCTTGATTTAATATTTTCCGAGCTTGATTTGATAATTTCCAGCCTTGATTTGATATTTTCCGGCCTTGATTTAAGGCGCCCCGGTTTCCAGGACAGCTATTTTGGCCGCTCCACCTCAATTAAACCATAATTTGAAGGGATAAATTCTTTGATCACAGTCTCCAGGCACTCTCTTTCCCCTAATATCCACCCAAAAATCCCAGTGGCTGGCTAGCGTGACCGGAAGCGATCCTCAAACTATCCCCCTTATTAAGGGGCCGCTTTCCAGCGGGGGATTCCTACTCTGACTGCCAACAACCTACTCATAACGAAGAGCTTCAATAGGATCCAGCTTCGAGGCTTTTATTGCAGGATACCAGCCAAAAAATATTCCGGTAAGCGCACATACCATACTGGAGAGAATTATCGAGTTGAATGTAACCAGTGTTGGCCATTTTAGAATCTGACCGACTGCAAAGCTGGAAACCAATCCCAGCGCCAACCCCACTAATCCACCAGTCACACTTATGATAATTGCTTCGATCAGAAATTGCATCATGATATCAATACCCCTGGCCCCCACAGCCATCCGCAGCCCGATCTCCCTGGTACGCTCGGTAACCGATACATACATGATATTCATAATACCGATTCCTCCCACCAGAAGAGAAATACCTGCTATGGAAGCCAAAAGTATAGTCAAAAGACGGCTGGTGGAACTTATTGCTGACAATAGTTCCTGCTGAGAACCGATAGAAAAATCATTTTCATCGAATTCACCTAATCTATGCTGTGCTCTTAGGACCTCTTCGATTTCCGCTTTCGCTGCATCGGCATCCTTTTCATTGTATGTGGATGCATAAATAAAGTTGATCCTGGTTCCGCCCTGAATTCTTTTCTGTACAGTAGTGTAGGGTGCGATTACTATATCATCCTGATCCTGCCCAAAAGAGGTCTGCCCCTTGGATGCCAGGACACCTATTACTTTGAAAGGGATATTCTTGAACCGGATATTCTTTCCTACAGGATCTTCTCCATCTGGGAAAAGGTTTTCAACCACGGTTTTTCCCAGAATGCAGACTTTTGCAGCGCTGACAATGTCTCTGAAAGTAAATTTCTCACCCGATTGGATAGTCAGTTCTCGAATTTCAAAATACCCAATATCCACTCCGTGAATCTGGGTATTCCAGTTATTGGCACCGGCAATCACCTGTCCACCACTTGAAACCGTAGGTGAGACTTCTTTGACAAGTTTACATTGATTCCTGATAGCTTCCACATCATCCAGAGTCAGAGACTGGGCAGAGCCTGCTCCTCCGCGTGCCGCACCCTGACGGAAAGAGCCACGGTTTATCATGAGCATATTCGAGCCCATCTTTCCGATTTCCTTCTGAATACTCTGCTTGGAGCCCTGTCCAATTGCCAGCATCGTGATTACCGAGCCTACACCAATAATAATACCCAGCATGGTAAGAAACATGCGAAACTTATTTCTTCCAATCGCTTTGAGTGCCAATAAAATCAACCGAATTATGTCCATATATTCCTTGTTTTTTCAGATATCGTTGTCTTTTGGAAGTCCTGCCAGGGCTTCTGTTGCAGAAACCGGTTTTTCGATTATGCGGTCTGAGATTATCTTTCCATCCCTCAGGCGAATGCTTCGGGAACTGAACATCGCAATGTCGGCTTCATGAGTGACAAAGACAATAGTGCGGCCCTTTTTGTTGAGATCCTGAAACAAAGCCATGATCTCATAGGAGGTTCTGGTGTCAAGGTTTCCGGTGGCCTCATCTGCAAGCAGAACTACAGGATTATTTACAAGAGCCCTGGCGATGGCAACTCGCTGCTGTTGTCCTCCTGAGAGCTGATTAGGTTTATGAAAACGACGCTCCTTCAATCCTACCATATCCAGAGCAACTTCTGCCCGCCTTCGTCTCTCATCGTTGCTAATTTCCGGATTGTAAAAAAGAGGCAGTTCAACGTTTTCCAGTGCAGTTGTTCTGGGGAGCAGATTGTATGACTGGAAAACAAAACCGATTTTCCGGTTTCGCATGACAGCCAATTGATTGCGGTTCATACTGGAAACCGCAGTTCCATCCAGATAGTATTCTCCGCTGGTGGGTCTGTCAAGACATCCCAGAATGTTAAGCAGAGTAGATTTACCCGATCCGCTGGTTCCCATAATAGTGACAAACTCACCGGGATTGATGGTGATATCTACCCCTTTAAGAGCCCGCACTGTTTCACTTCCTACCGTAAATTCGCGGCATACGTGATCAATTTTAATTATGGCTTGAACCATGTGCCTCCCCTATCGCATACGCCTTGTGCCTCTTGGGGGGCGCTGTGGCATGAACGGATTAACACTTTCAGAACCTGCTTCCTTTTTGTTTCCAAGTGATTCATTTCTTACCGAAAGAATTACTTCATCACCATCTTCCAATCCCTCGATCACCTGTACATTTACGAAATCAGACAAGCCGGTTTTAATATGGACCGGACGGATAGTTTCTCCTTTTTTAATCCATACTGTAGGTCGGCCTTTACCCGGCTTCGATCGGGGGTCAGCTTGTCTTTTTCTCATTCCAGGAGTTTTAGCTGGGCTTCTATCCTGCGATCCGGAAGAACGCATTTTTGGTGTTGAACCAGGGTCGTTAACTTCTGCACCCTGTTTTCTTTTTTTGTCTCGCTCAAATTGTGAGCTCAGCCTGTTTAACAGATTCTCATCAGGGGTAAATCTGAGAGCCCTGGCAGGAACAGTCAGTACATCGTTGACTTCGTTTAGATAGACGGTTATAGTTGCGGTCATCCCTGGCATCAGTTTCAAATCCGGATTCTGGGCGAGAACAGTTACAGTATAGGTAACCACATTGGAGGTCACCACAGGTTCGAGCCGGACCTGGGAGACATTTCCATGGAAAGTGTCTTCCGGGAAAGCGTCAACAGTAAAGATAACTCTCTGCCCTTTCTTGACCTGCCCGATATCGGCCTCATCCACAGCAGCATATACTTCCATTTGAGTCATATCCTGAGCGATTGTAAACAGTGTAGGAGCATTGAGACTGGCAGCTACAGTCTGACCCTCATCGACCGCCCTTGACAAGACAGTACCATTTATAGGTGAATAGATAGTGGCATAGCTGAGATTGAGTTCAGCCTTTTTCACTTCTGATAATGCTTTCTCTACATTGTTTTTCGCCCGCTCATACTCATAGGTTGCCTGATCGATCTCCTGCTGACTGACCATGCCCTTTTCAAATAGTTTACTTGTCCGCTCGAATTTCTGTTTAAGAAACTCGGACTCGATCTGCGCACTCTTGAGAGATACCTTGCTCAGATCCAGTGTAGCCAGTAATGTTATTTTGTCCAGTTCCGCAAGCAACTGTCCCTTGGTTACAGTAGAATTGAAATCAACATGGATTTTTTTCACAACTCCAGAAACCTGCGTACCCACTTCCACCTTGTCGATAGGCTCAACAGTACCGGTTGCAGAAATAGTCTGGGCAATTGTACCTCTTTTGACTGTGGCAGTCTCAAACACTACCGGTTTTTCCGAATTTCTTCCCTTTAAAAGAAAGAAGGTCAATGTGGCAAGTAATAAAAGCGGAATTAAAAGCATCACCTTTTTATGGCGAATCATAATTGTGATCCTCTCTTCAGTTTAAATCCGGACTGGTATTCCCATATAGATATTAATCATCTGCATAGTCATCAATGCATTGATTTTTGATTCAAGGTGTTCTCTGAGAGACACCAGCCAGGCATTTTTTTCGATTAACAGATCTGTAGAATTTATCAAGCCCAGTTTAAACTGCTCCTGGGCCAGTTCGTAACTTTGCAATGATTTCTGATATTGCACCTGTGCTGCCATTAATTTGCTTCTGGCAGCTTCTGCGTTGTAATAAACATCCTGAACCTCTTCCAGAAGGCTTTTCTGCTCTTCCATTAGCGCCAGTTCGGCCTGTTTCGCACTGATTTTAGCTTTTTCCAGATTCGTTTTGGTTTGTCGCCTGTCATAGATAGGGATACTGAGGCTGGCACCGATTCTCAAATTCACTCTATCGGAGACCTGATCCACAAAGGGAGTCTCAAAATCATTGCCGGTCGAAACCCCTGCACTAAGACTTAGTGAAGGAAAATACCCGGCCATGGCCTTTTTGATCCCCAAGGTGGCAATCTCTTTACTCAATTGACTGCTTGCCACGCCCGGCATCTTTTCCAGTGCTGCGGAATAGATTTGCTGAATTTCGGGAATCGGTTCCAGGTGAATAGTATCGGAGAGATCTGGAAAGTTGAGATCTATTGTTGTATCTACAGGCAATTCCAACAGTGAATTTAATACACGCTGTTTTTGTTTAAGACTGTTTGTTGATACTACCACATTATATTCATCTGTTGCCAGAGATGCTTCCATTTTGGTCAGGTCTATTTTGGTGGCAGAACCCACCGAGAGCAGCTCTTTGGTTCTATCCCGTTGCACCAGGGATGCATCACGGGCGATAATTGCACTCTGCAGTGCCTCCTTTGCATAAAAGACCTGAAGATAGGCATTGGTTATGCTCTGAATCAGATTAATCTCCTGCGCCTTTACCGATTCTTCACTTTTCTGAATCTCCAGTTGTTTCATTTTGATATCGGTGCGGATTGCGGTTCCTTCAAAAACGGTCCATCTGGCATTTGCAGAATAACTGACACTCTGAGATTCGCCTTTACCACCAATCTCCGGTGACATGGAGTAGCCGACACTGCCACTTACACTGGGATATTGTGCTGCTTTTGCTGCTTTGTAGGACAAATCAGAACCAGAGCGGTCCAGCTTCAATCTTTTCATCTGAAGATTGTTCTCCAAAGCATGATCGATACACCTTTGAAGATCCCAGCTTTCCTGATCTGCTGCTTCTGAGAGAGAAACGAAAAGTAGTGATAATACTATCAAGATTATTTTTACCATATAGATTTGCCTGCCTAAGTTTTGCCTGATAAAAAAGATTCTTATGAAGCGACTTTCCCAGCCGATTAGTCATTTCGACCAGTCCACGGCCCCTGCCATTTCGAGCTGTCCTCGAGTATCAAGTCATTTAGCGAGTCCCCGAGTACCATGTAATTTCGACGAGTCCCCGAGGAGAAATCTTTCAATCCCTTCTCCTAATACCTGCATTTTTAGATGCTTCTCTAAACGACCTGAAAAATAGATTCTCCTTCCGTTCGAAATGACAAATTGAGGGGGGCAACTCTTTCTTCTCAATTTTTTCTCTTATTCCTGTGAAATCCCCTTTGTTTATAGGTGCCCACAGTACCTTGAGACTTATTACTTTTTCGAACAAATGCTCTTCCCACTAATTTAAAGTGAGCCATGCTAATCTTCAAACGTGTTATCCGATTCAGAGCTTTTTAATAATCAGATCATTCCTTTAGATTCAGGTTTTCCTTTTTTTATTACAGGCTTTTTGCAGAAATCGAAGTCATTTAATCCACTGTAATGGGGTGCAAACGGATAGAAAAAAATCATTATCATGCAAAAATATAGCCTGAAGTCTTTAGATTGCAGGAAAACTTATCTGTAAAAGAGATCCGATTTAACTGTTAAAAATAGCTTTGGCCGGAATCATAATTCAAATCAACCGGTACTAAGGTTGGGAGATTTGTTTAAGATTTGTTATTTGCGCTTTGGAATTTCCTATCTGGGTTTGTTCAGGATTTGGAACTTGTGATTTGGAATTTCAAACCTGAAAGAACCCAAACCACAAACTCTAAATTTTAAGCACTATTTCACCAGAAACGCATTTTTTAGATGGTCTATTTTATCCCCGACAATGGAGATGACATCAAAACGGCAGGGTGTCCCGGAAAGATGATGCTCAGTAATGTATTGAAGTGCAACACGGGCAAGAGTCCGCTGTTTTGAAGGTGTGACCCAACAAAGAGGATTACCATAGGAGAAATTTCTGCTGGACTTAACTTCGATAAAAACTAAAACTCCATCCAAGTCTCTGGCAATGCAGTCAATTTCTCCTGTTTTAGAGCGGAATTTCCGGCAGATGATAGTGTAACCTTCCTCCAAAAGATGCTGTATGGCCAGATCCTCCCCCAGATTACCTTTTTGATGAGTATTGAGATACGGATTCATGGGCCATTCCCTTCTTTGTTAAGGGTGATTAAGTATGTGATCAAGCAGAATTGCGCCTACAGCACCAACCATTAGCCAGGTAAGCCACTGCATTTTCACCATTTCAACCCAATATCTGAATGAAAACATCCTGTAGCTGGGAGTTTTTCCTGTGCTTCTGCGCTCGGAACTCCTACGGTCGGTGATACGCCGATCGAAATCATCCGTTTTTTTTCTGGCAGACGAACTGACAGCCGAACTCGTGCGAGCTGTGGAAATTTCCACCTTCTCATCCAAATCAACCGAATCTAGATGGTCGAGCATCTCTTCAACTGAGCTGTAACGGTCCCGTTTCTCTTTTTTCAACGCCTTCAGAATGATTAATTCCAGGCGTTTGGGAGTGTCTTTACGTTTCATGGATGGCGGGACAGGAAGCTCGTGCACCTGTTTGTAAGCAATAGCCATAGGATTGTTTCCAGTAAATGGTGGATGTCTGGTAACCATCTCATACATCACCACACCCAAAGAGTAGATATCGGTCTGAGCATCCAGGGGTTTTCCCTGAGCCTGTTCCGGAGACATATACTCAGGAGTGCCTACGGCTGAGCCAGTCATTGTGATATTGGTTCCGGAGAAAATTTTAGCTATCCCGAAATCGCTGAGGCGTGCAACACCGTTTTTTTCCAGAAGCACATTCTGGGGTTTGATATCCCGGTGAATGATATTACAACTGTGAGCATAACGCAATCCACGGCAGATCTGTTTTGCCAGGTCGATTATTTCTGTCAGCGGAAGCATTTTATTTTCGGCAATATATCTTCCCAGATCGGTTCCATCAACATACTGCATGGCAAAATATTTCAGACCGTCTTCCTCCCCATAATCAAAAATGCTTACTACGTTCTGATGCTGAAGAAGGGAGATGGCTTTAGCTTCAATTTCAAAGCGCCTGGAAAATTCATCATCTCTGGACAGATTAGGTGGAAGGACCTTTAAGGCCACAATTCTGTTAAGCGGCTCCTGGCAGGCCTTATAGATATCCCCCATCCCGCCTTTTCCTATTTTACCCAGAATTTTATAATGACCGATTCTGATCGGAATGGTATCAGTAGCTTTGTTTTTGAGCATGTTCATAGGACAATCCGAAAAAATTTAACTATTAATAAAGCATAAATTACTGTCTGAAATAAACCTGAATCATACTATTTAAGGTAACTATTCAGGTATTAAAACAAATAAGATAAAAAACAGAACCAATCGACCAGAAAATCAGAAAATCCTATTCTTCGTTTAGTTTTTTCTTTCAAATTTCTTCTGATTAGATATTGTTTTAATATTAGTTCCTATTTTTTCCGATTTGATATTCTTACGTTATTTTTTGCCAACAAATACCTGAGTAGTTACGATTCAAATTAAAATAATACTGGCTCCGGACTGATTTTACACCGTTTTATTTATTTCCGAAGTCACCAGCTTAATCACATCATCTACAGCTCTGCTAAGATCATCATTAATTATCGTGTACTCGTATTTTCCCTGAGTGGAAGCAAATTCGATTTCGGTAGTGGCATTTTTCAACCGCACTCTGATGTCTTGATCATCATTGCTTTTTCTTCCCCGAAGTCTCCTCTCAAGCTCTTCCATACTGGGTGGAACAATTAATATCCCTATTGCTTCAGGATATAGCTTATCGAATTGTTTTTTTCCGAAAACATCGATATCCATTATGATATGAGAACCTTGTTCAACAGTGGAATCTATGAAACTGCGCGGGGTTCCATAATAATTTTCATGAACCACAGCCCATTCTGCAAAAGCCTTCTGGTCTATTTTTCTTTTAAACTCTTCCACAGACATAAAGAAATAGTGTTTCCCGTCGATTTCACCGGGGCGGGGTTTTCTGGTGGTTGCAGAGATCGAATAAACCAGATTTGGAACGGCTGCCTTGAGTTTGTTAAGAATAGTGGTCTTGCCTGCACCGGAGGGGGCAGAAAATACGAAAATTTTTCCCTTATTCTTTTCCATTACTTGAAATTCTATTGGACTTTGAGCTCTTTTTGTGACTTATTGTTTTCCATTAATATAAGTCTCACCTCAAGAGCTTCCTTTTTAAGCTCCAGTTCTTTTTCCAGGAGGTATTGAATTTTTATTAACAGGTTGATCATGTTGTTAATAGTTCTGCTAATCACCAGAAACAGGATAAAGATCACAAAAAGTGTAACTACTGCAAGAATTATGTGCCCTGTCATAAACCTCCCGGTGTTTTATGATTCTACCTGTAAAAAGATACATCGCGAGCAGAATTAAAAAAATAGGAGCTATGTGGGTATAATTTTTGATAATACTCACTCGATGTAATCGTATTAATACTACAATACAATGGCGGTCAGATTCTGATCCTTCCCCCTAAATCCCCCAAAGGGAAGACTGCCTCCTAAATCTCCCGAAGGGGGACTTAGGAAAAGACTCCGGGATCAATCGTCCAGTGGCAATAAAGGATCTTAAAGTCCCCCTTCGGGGGATTAGGGGGCAGAACACTTTGGGGGATTTAGGGACAAACAAATCGTGAAGTTTAAGGCAAACGAATCGGGGAATTAAGAGACATAGTCGCCTTAGGTAACCAAGCAAACAAATGCAGATTGGATTTCTGCTTGACCGCGAACATGTCAGAGTGCTATTTTATGAAATTCCAAAAAAAATTGCTATTTTTTAAGAAGGAAAAAATAATGAAAGAAAAGATTCATCCCAAGTACGAATCAGTAACATTCACCTGCTCATGTGGAAACAAAATTGAGACCAAAGCTACCATAGGTAGCCGCCACATCGATATATGCAGTGAATGCCATCCCTTCTATACCGGCAAACAGAAACTTATCGACAGTGCCGGTAGAGTTGATCGGTTCCGTAAACGTTATCAGAAATTCAATAAGGAATCGAAGTAATCGTAAGAAACCATTTCTGGTTGTAGATTTTCGGGGCAGAAGTGGTCAATACCCTTCTGTCCCTTTTTTATACCATAGCACACAAGACCCATCGGAAAATCCACCACAGCATCATTAAGTGTTCTGAAAGTTCCCCATCGGGGGATTTAGGGGCATGAGGTTTTAGGGGTCTTCGCAGTTTCAGTTTTTATCATACCCCGGTAGAATCCCGGGAGTAATTGTTCAGAAGAAACGCTGTTCTCTTAAAGCAAGGAATTCAGATGAAATTAAAAACATATCTGAGCTGGATTTGTCAGATTCCAGTAAATATGCTCTCTCTTATGGCCCCCAAAAATACTGTTGGCGGACAAGCCATACTGGAAGGAGTAATGATGCGCGGGAAGGAGAATGTGTCCTGGGCTGTAAGAAAAAACACGGATGAAATCGTTGTCGAGCAGTTTCCGTTTTCATCAGTATGCAAAAAGTACAGGATTTTAGCCAGACCGATTTTAAGAGGAGCAGTTAATCTGTATGAATCTATGGTTCTTGGATACAGAGCACTAACCCGTTCGGCTGATATTCTTGAGGACAGCGGTAAAACAGAAAACGATTCCAATTCAAAATCAAATAATCTCAAAGAAAAATTTTATACGATTATTACCCTTCTTATTTCACTTCTGTTTGCACTGGGATTATTCATGTTTGCACCGATGTGGATTTTTTCTCACTTTATTCCCAAAGAATCCGCACTGTTATTCAATACACTCGCAGGAGCTCTGCGTATTCTTTTAATGCTCATGTATATGATTTCAATCAGTTTCTTTAAAGACATCCGCAGGCTTTTTGAGTATCATGGAGCGGAACACAAGGCCATTTTCACCTTTGAGGACGGAAAAGAGCTCAATTTTGAAAACATGCGTTGCTACTCCAGGGTTCATCCCCGTTGTGGTACCAGTTTTCTTTTGCTGGTTGGCATTATCTGTGTTTTTCTGTTCTCAATTATCGATGCCTTGTTTATTCAATTAATAGGACCATTTCCCAATGTTTTCAGCCGCTTTCTCTTACATATTCTGCTTATTCCGCTGGTGGGAGGAACTTCCTATGAGGTTTTGAAACTCTCTGATCGATACCAGCATATAGCTCTTGTGAATCTGTTTATTATGCCAGGCCTATGGCTTCAGAAAATCACTACCAGAGAACCGGATGAGAAGCAGATGGAAGTGGCATCACTGGCACTGAGGGCAGTAATATGACAATGCAGGACAAAGTTGAGGCGGTATTCAGACGGCATGATGAACTGGAGCAGATGCTTGCATCATCCGAAATCGCCTCTGATCCATCGAAAATGGAAAAATTAGGAAGAGAATATAACAGTATCCATAAGAATATTCCGGTTTTTAAGAAATATATGGAGGTAGTGCAGTCTATTGAGGATGCCACTCAACTACTTAATAATGAGTCGGACGAAGAACTTCTGGAACTTGCTCAGGAAGAGCTTCGCACCAATGAAGAGCTGCTTCCGGAGCTGGAGCAACAGGTAAAGCGTCTTCTGGTTCCCCGCGATCCCAAAGACCTTAAGAATGCAATAATTGAAATACGGGCAGGAACCGGAGGAACTGAAGCTGGCATTTTCGGTGCTGATCTGTATCGAATGTATACTCATTTTATAGAGCAGAGAAACTGGAGTTATGAAATCCTAAGCTCCAGCTATGGCGATCTTGGTGCCATTAAGGAGATTATTTTTTTGGTAAAAGGTGAAAATGCATACGGCACATTAAAATATGAATCCGGTGTTCATCGGGTGCAGAGAGTCCCTCTGACCGAAGCTCAGGGAAGAATTCATACCTCAGCCGCATCGGTGGCAGTATTTCCGGAAGCAGATGAATTTGAAATAGATATCAATCCAAATGAATTAAGAATCGACCTTTATTGTTCCAGCGGTCCTGGTGGACAGTCGGTCAACACTACCTATTCCGCAGTCCGAATAGTACATATTCCCACTGGAATAACGGTGACCTGTCAGGATGAAAAATCACAGCTTAAGAACAAAGCAAAAGCACTGAAAGTGCTTCAGACCCGTTTATACGAAAAAAAGTTGGCAGAAATCGAAGCCGAAGAGTCAGCAGCCAGAAAAAGCATGGTCAGCACCGGTGATCGCAGCGCCAAAATACGCACCTACAATTTCCCGCAAAACCGGGTTACCGATCACCGCATAAATCTTACTCTTTACAGCCTGGATAAGATCATAGATGGTGATCTGCAGGAGCTCATCGATTCACTGTCGATAGCCGAACTTAATGAACGAATACAGCAATCCGGCATCTGAGCTTTTAGATTTAAGATTTTAGATTTAAGATTTAGGGATTCGGATTTCGAATTTCGATTTTCGGATTTAGGATTTAAATTTATGACTATACGGGAAGCGCTCTCTTTGCTCAGGAAAGAACTCTCTGCTCCTCTTGGCTGTTTTGCTCAACCCCAATCCGAAGAGATACTACAGTTTCTTTTTAACTGTTCCCGCTCTGAGCTATTCCTTTCTTCCGATCGTTCCCTCACCGAATACCAAAAAGATCAATTGTTCCATATTTTAAAGCGCCGCCTTAAGGGAGAACCACTTGCCTATATTCTGGGGAAAACTTTTTTTTATTCCAGAGAATTCAAAGTATCCAAAAGTACGCTGATACCCAGACCCGATACCGAAATTCTGGTCGAACAGGTACTTTTAAATGAGAAACAGGATAAGGCTCGTTTTGTGGATATAGGAATTGGTTCAGGGATCATCTCAACAGTTCTTACCGAAGAGCGGCCTCAATGGCGAGCATTAGGAATAGATATCTCTTTTGATACCCTGAAAGTAGCAAAACAAAACATATCCAAAGCAGTTCAACTGCTATGCTCTGATCTTCTTTCAGCCTTGAAATCTTCAGAATTCGATTTTCTGGTAAGCAATCCGCCCTATATCTCCGGTAATGAGATGAATGTTCTTGATCCGGAAGTAAAAGATTTTGAACCACATCTGGCACTTTATGGAGGCAGCGACGGTCTTTATTTTTATCGCAAACTAGCTTCTGAAGCCGGGAAAGTCTTAAAAAAGAATGGAAGGTTGTACTGTGAGATCGGGTACAATCAACAGGATTCAGTAATGGAAATATTCATGGACGCAGGTTGGGAAGATCTAAAAATTACCAGAGATCTTTCCGGTCATCCCCGGGTGCTGAGGGCAGTTTTGCGAAAAGTCTGGATGACGCAATGAACCCGGAGATAAAAACCCCTTTACCTGGATGGCTCAGCGATTCTTTTCCCATAAGATTACTCTCAAAAACTTATGGAGCAGTCATAAAAAGGCGGAATTTAAGCTTTGAACGCAATAAGGATCTTTCATACAGATCCGAATTTCCGGTTATCAGTATAGGAGGCATCAGAGCTGGCGGAACCGGGAAGACACCTCTTACCATGCAAATAGCACACTACCTTGTCTCTCAACAGTATAATGTGGCTTTCCTGTCACGAGGATACCGAAGGGCATCCAAAAAAGATCAAATAGTTCTTCCGTATGAAAAAAGCGACTGGCAGTTGATTGGTGATGAACCGGCGATGCTCCACGAAAATATTCCGCAATCATTTTTGGCGATAAGTTCAAAAAGGGTACGAAGTGCACAGAAACTTCAGCAGATTGCTCCTTCCAACACGGTTTTGCTTTTAGATGATGGTTTTCAGCATCGCAAATTAGGAAGGGATCTGGATATTGTCTGCCTCAACGAGAGTATACTCTCAGAGAAGCTGATTCCTGCCGGTTATCTTCGTGAACCGATTGAGTCTTTGAATCGGGCAGATATCCTGGTTCTTACAGGATCAGCAGATCGGCTCTCAGATTTAAAGGAGACTGCTTCAGGGCTAAGAGAACGTTTCGGAGATAAGGCAATTTTTATAGCAGTACAAAGTGTAGAATGCTGGGTGAATGCATTTACCGGGGAACAACAGGTGGAACCGCCATTCAAAGAGCCGGTGGCCTTTTGCGGAATTGCACGTCCACACCGCTTTTTCCAGCTTCTTGAGACTCAGGGAGTTTATCCGGTAAAAAAAATCATCTTTCCTGATCATCATCGTTTTTCACAATATGATATTGAATCCATGCACAAATTATATTCACATGGTTTAGTAACGACGGAAAAAGATGCGTTTCGGCTCAGCAATAATAATTTTGTTCCTGAGCTGAAATTGTGGTATCTTAAAATAAAAATTCGGTTTGAATCCGATAGTCAGTTAAACCGTTTTAATACGCTGATCAGCAATGTTGTGCTTAATAAATTTAAAAGGAGGAGCTCTTCATGAGATTGGTTAAATTTCCAGTAGTACTGGTTCTGTTTTCAGTTGTTATCCTTTTTTCTTCAGCAGTTGCCCAGGAAAAAAATGAAAAAACAAAGTACTTTGAAGTAAAAACTCCGATTGCCAATGTGTATAAAGCATTGGATCCTAAGTCAGAAATTATTAAACAGGTGATGGTTGGTGAACGCCTGGAAATAATTGGCGAGGGTACATCCTGGCATAATGTTCTGGTCGATTCAAAGAGCGGATGGATTGAAAACCAGGCAGGGAAGATTGTTCATAGCAAAAAATCCTTTCCTATTTTCAGCTTTCTGTTTTTCCTTTTGTTGCTTGGCGGTACCGGGGCATTTGTTTATATGAAAATCACAAACGTCAAAACAACAGAAGAGGCATAAGCGGTTTTATTTTGACTATGAAATTGAGCTGCTGGCGAATCACTGGACTCATTCTGTTTCTTTTCTCTTTCATCTTCGCACAAGAACAACAGGTTGAGATCAGTGATTTTTTTGCAAAAGTTTATCTGGCTCCTACTACCAGTTCCAGATTTATTGGACTGGCACAGAAAGGGGAAGTCTATACTGTTGTAGAAACCAGAGACGCATGGCTGCGAATACGTTTTAAAAATGCAGTCGGATGGATACAACAGACACAGGTTCAAAAGCCCGGAACTCAGGTCGCATCTGCTCAAGGTAGTGCGACTGAATCATCCACACCAATCAAAGATACCCAAAGTACCACTGATAGTTCGCCAGTTACAACGGTTACAGCGGATACCCCAAAACCAACAACACCAGAAATTGCTCTTAAAACTGAACAAAGGGCATCTTCGACCCATAAATCATCAGATGTTCAAACACCAAGGCCTTCAAAGCCTGAAAAAAAAGATGAAGAAGAAAAACCTAAGCGTGATTCCAAACGTAAAAACTGGTTCAGTCAGCAGAATTTTCTGAACAATCTGCCACCCAGTCAGGATGTACAAGATCTGGATGTTAAATATTTCCAGGTTACTTTTGGACCGGCAAGGATTCTTCTTTATCTGAACCCGGATGCACCTATTTTAGGAATGGCAAAAAAGGGAGATGTCTTTCCTCTGGTAGGTGAAGGTGATACCTGGTGCAAGGTAGTTTATGCTGATACGGTTGGGTGGGTTGAAAGAAGGAACGGAAAAATAATCGATGCTCCTGAATCGTTACTTGCCAATGATCTTCTTTTTTTCGGAGCAGTTCTGCTTGTATTAGGCCTTGTAGTCGCGCTATTATTGCTGATTTTTTCTATACTGAAAAAAAGACGAAACATAAAACCGGAAGACAACGCCATTCAAAAAAATGTGCTCATCGTTGCTAAAGTTAATAAGACCATTCAATATACACTCACTGATACTACCACCACGATTGATCGTTGTTTTGCAGAAATCGGCTTTGATATTTCAGTAGCAAAAGACCCAATGTCAATAAGAAACTTTGTCCAAAGCAAGATATTCGATCTTCTGATTATTGACTGGAAATTTGAACGTAACATCGTTTCTTATGTGGAGCGGCTCTTCAGCACTGTTCCAAATGCCAAAAAGATCTTTTGTATCGTTTACAATACACCTGATCCTGCCGCAATTCGCCCGGGAAGAATATTCTCGAACACTGTGTTTCTGGGTCTGAATTTTTCTGACAGAGACATCTTTAAGCTGGTTACTCCACTTATAATTTCGGATAATTCAAAGAATCTGCAAAAAAGTATACAATCCTCTGCCCTTCAGGGTAATATTGCTGATGGCAATCTTCTGGAAGTGCTGCAATTCATCGAAATTGGAAGTAAAACCGGGTGTCTGCTTATCGAAACGGAACGCCCGTTTGGTCTGATCTATTTTCTGAATGGTCGAATAATCTATGCTGCAACAGCTCAGGAAATTATCGGGAAAGAGGCGGTTTTTATGATTTTGAATCTTAAGAATGGCAATTTCCGGTTTATCCTCAATCGCAAGCCAAAATCCAGCAACGCCAATCTTTCGACACTTGAGGTCCTGATGGAATGGACAAAGGCTTTAGATGAAGCTAATGGGCATTGATTATGGGATTCGTCGGGTAGGAGTCGCAGTCACCGATGAGCAGGGACTGGCCATCAGAGGCCTGACCACCATAGACCGCAAAAAGAACCCCGATTTAATTGCTGCCATTCTCTCCCTCATTAAACAGGAAAAGCCTGAAGCACTGGTAATCGGACTTCCCCTTGACATCAATATGGCAGAAACTGTAATGTCTAAGGAAGTTCGGTCTTTCGCAGAGAAACTGCAGATCAGCTCAGGACTTCCGGTCAATTTTGTTGATGAGAGTTATTCCTCAAAAAAAGCAGCAGAACTAATGAGATTCAGGAAAAAGAAGATGCGAAAAGACAAAGCAGCAATTGACCGTTTAGCTGCCTGTCTGATACTGCAATCGTATCGTGAGGATCAGGGGTGGGAATATTAAAATCAGCATTCTTCCAGATAATCTTTTCAGCTTCTATTCTAATATTCCAGTTCTGCACACCAGTCGTTGCCCCCCATTTCACTTTACCCAAACCCACGATCCAGACTGTTAAACTGGATATTTCCAACCGGTTCAAGGAAGCGATCCATATTAACTGGTCAATGCCCCAGGCTGGTTCTTCTGAGATTCAATCTTATACTTTGCTGAGAATGTTTGAATCAGACTCCTTTTACAGTGTACTTTCAGAGAACATTCCACCTGACACATTCAACTTCTACGACCACCTTGACCCCGCATCTTTCCCTCTTTCAAGCATAGAAAGAAACCTTGTTTATTACCGGATTTTTGCAATCGATAAGTCAGGGTTTTCCGGTGATACTTCAGAGCCCTGCACACTATGTATAGTTCAACAATCATCCTTAATTGATATTGATCTTAATACCGGATGTATAAGCTGGTTTTCCGATCTTCACTTTGGTGGCCTACTTTCTTATTGTAAAATATGGAAAGATTCACTGCAAAAAAGCATTACCGGATCAGAACTGACTGCTTATCCTCAAACCGATAAGCCTGCGATTTTCACAACCTGCTTTCCAGCAGATTCCATAGACAGAGGCCGCTGGTTTTATGCCTTATTTGTTAGAAGTTCGGACTGTCACTCCCTGAAAGTCGGGTACTTCGATGTTCCGTAAAAAACATTTTTTTTCTGAGCTCATTTCTTTATCGGTTCTACTGGTATTCATGCTCAATTTTCAAAATTCTGATGCTTCAGAAATTCGATACAGCCTTAAATCGGTTCATGATAATGAAATTTCTGTTGACTTCACAGTAGAGCGTAAAGAAAACTCAGAGCAGCAATTTTACTTTGCTTTTCCTGAGCCTGATGAATTTAATGCAGATGTTCACTTGTCTGCTACCTTAACAGGAACTTCGGAATCCATTCACATAAAAAAAATCACCAGATCTTATTCAGGTAAAACACCTCTGCAATGGTGCTCATTTGATCTGAAAAACATCAAGAAATCTTACCCGCTACATGGAAACCTGAATATCCGCTACAGCAGGGCTTTATTCAATGCTGCCAGAAGTGAGGATATTTCGATCAGAAATGGCATAATCAGAGCTCCAATTAATCTTCCTCTTCCAAAAGTGAAGACGCAGACAGAAAAGTTACCTTTTTCACATGGAATCAGAATTGAAGTTTCTATAGATGGAATCTACAGTATCTCCTCATCGGATCTCATTTCGATGGGAATTCCAATTGACAGAATACCTTCAAGAACATTCCGTCTTTTTAACAAAGGCAAAGAATTACCTATTTACATATCCAATTCCCAGAGAGACCATCTCTCCTCAGATGATTTTATTCTGTTTTATGGCCGGTATCTTAGGGGTAAATCCAGCGAATATGAACAATTCAGCAACACTAATGTTTACTGGCTTACCTGGGGTCAAACTGCCGGTTCCAGGGTTGCCGAAATCTCAGGAGAGCGCCAGAAGAGCCTGACCGATTACACCAATTCAGACCTTATAAAAGCAGTTCAGTTCTATGACACAGTGCATTTTGAAAAAGACACCGATATCAGATATCTCGGCAACATTGATGATGCCCCAATAGAAGAGCTGTTTGACCCGCCCGATGCAGATACATCTTTGGACAACTGGTACTGGGGATTTATCGGTGAAGAGGAATTAACTACCTATCAGATAACCGTTCCCTCTCCTGCAGCCTCAGGTCTGGCCAGAATGCAGATCTCTTTTACCGGACTCTCCAGTCTGGACAGTGTAAAAAATGATCACCAGGTGCGAATACTGCTTAATAATAATCCTGTAGGGAATAACAATGTAGCAAACTGGGATGGTCAAAGAAGCTTTCTTTTCACCAGTGATACATTTTCTGTGACACAGCTTAAATCTGGTGTAAACGTGATCAGTTTTCTATGCCCATCACGAGGCTATATAGACCGTTCTGCACTAAACTGGATCAGGCTGGAATATAACCGCAATTATCAGGCAGTAAATGATCGCATAGAATTTAAAAACAGCACTGATGGAATTGGTGCAACAGTAGAATATCAACTCAACGGCTTTACCAGCGATCAGCTTGAACTGTGGGATATTAAACAGAACCGTTTTTTTACTAATTTTACTGTTTTTAAGGGAAGCGGCAACCAGCGCAATACCTTCACCATTGCATTTCAGGACAGTGTCAGCCATAATACCACTTATTTTGCCCAGGCCAAAGCACACCGGCTATCACCTTCACTGATGATTCCTGACACTATCAGAACCGACTGGGATAAGCTTGCCGGGTACCAATATATTGTAATTAGTGTTGATTCATTCAAAACAGAACTGGAGCCTTTGCTGCAGCTTCATAACAGCCGGGGACTTTCTGCCGCATTTGTAAGTATCGATGACATATACAACTATTTTTCGGGTGGGATCCGGGACCCCGAAAGCATAAGGGCCTTCATTCAATACCTCTTCTCCATATCTGGATCGAGCCCTCCTCGCTATCTGCTTTTAGGTGGAGACACCTCCCATGATCTGGATAAGAAGAACCGAGACAGAAACATCATTCCTACGAGGTTAAGCAGAATTCCAGGATGGGGACCTGCTGCCAATGACAGTTATTTTGCCACAGTATGGGGAAATGATAATTTTCCGGATCTTTATGTGGGACGATTTCCGGCTCAGGATCGCAGTCAGATGCGTATTATGGTGGAAAAAACAATCCGTTACATCAAAACGCCTCAACGAGGGTTCTGGCGTGACAATATGCTTCTTTTAGGAGGCGGAGAAGCTGAATTCAGCAGATTCAATGAAGAGTCGATAAGAGAGATAATCCGGCAGAAGATGAATATCACGCGTATAGAAGCTGATTCAGGATCACGATTTTACAAAGATGGCTCCACTGCATCTAAAATGATAGCAGATAGAATCAATGCCGGTGTTTTTCTGATCAATTTTAATGGACATGGTGGCGGAAACATCTGGTCAGATAATAACTTTTTCGGCTATAAAGATCTCTCCAGACTTTACAACGGTCAATGGGGCAACTCCGGACACCTTCCCTTTGTTTTCAGTTTCACCTGCCTTACCGGTTTTTTTGAAAGTGTCTACTACCGTTCTCTTGGCGAGGAATTCTTAAGAAACAGTCCGCATGGCTGCATCGGATTTTATGGTGCATCTGCCTACACCTCCCTGAGAGGCAACCTGATAATGAATAAGATTATGCTGGAGACAGCTTTTGATGGCCAGATCGAAACAATCGGTGAATTGATAGATTTTTGTGAAATGAGTATGCTGGTAAGATATGGCTCCCAGTACCTGCCCCTTGTCCGTCAATATAACCTTCTGGGCGATCCGGCACTTCCCTGGAAATTAACTTCAGATACTCTTGATATGACTCTCAATAATGCATCACTTAAAGATAACGACAGCCTTAAACTTCACTGCAATACCGCTCCGGTCTATAATGGCAACATCAGAATAACTGTAAATACCGAAACTGAAGAATGGTTTCAGACTATTGAACCAATAACCAATGGCCAGTTTTCTGCAGTTTATCCTGTGAAAAGCAATATCAGCTCTGCTGCAGGAACTGTGAGGGCCTATGCATGGAACGATTCCACCGAAGTACGCGGGTGGCTCACTTTCAGTAAAGACAGCATCCTGGTATATGACGCCAGGATCTCTCCACGGGATCCGTTTTTCGGAGATAGTGTTCTTGTTTCCTGTAAATTGACTCTCGATTCTTCAATGTTACCGGCTGTTGTATATTGCATGTATGACCTGGGAGCTGCAGCGAGCAAAGATCATTCATTTACAGGTATCCGGATGGTTTCTGATGAGAATAACAACTGGGTATCTTCCCAGAAAATTCCACTGACATTAAAAAACGATCTCTCCGAAAAACTTTTGCTCTATTTCAGAGTCGTAACACCTGTTAAATCCAGAGAAAGTGAGCTTTTCAGCTTTAACATCAGAGGACGACCGGATCTGGTTTTCACAGATGATTCGCTTGAGATACAATGGATAAATGATTCCCTGAGAATCAATGCCACAGTTCTTAATTGCGGCAATGCCATTTCTCCACCTTTCCAGATTCATTTTTTCTGGAATACCGATAGTAGAATCGATGATACCATCTTAACCTTATCATATCCCGATTCCCTGGCACCGGGAAAAAACCGCGGGTTTTCCTTTGCACTTCCGGATACTCAGGGAAAACTATATTTTAGCGGATGGATTAATTATCAGGAGAGCTTTACGGAATTGGATCACCATAATAACCGGATCAGCGGATATTCCTGTATATACTACAAAGACATGGCAACACAACAAGATACTCTGAAAACTGAATGTAACTCCGTAATGGTGATACCGGCACAGGCAAAAAAACAGAAACAGAGGATATTCATATTTACAGAAAAAATAAAGGAAGCTGCACCACTGAAAAACAGCTCTCATTGGGCTCCCCTTGTCTGCAACAATCAAGCAGTTCAATTTTCCCTGTATAGCAGAGCAGCAATGAGTATCACTGACACCCTGATCTGGTCTTTTAAGGTTGATACTGCCGGACAAAATAGCATAGATGGTTGTAAGTTTGAGGTGATGACTTACGATTCGGTTATTAAAGTCTGGAAAAGCAGCGGCAGTGTAATTGCTTCTGCACAGTCTGTTCAAATGAAAAGCAGTTCAAGGGGCCCCCTGGCACTTGCAAACATTAAAGATCTGCAGCCACCCGAAATTCAGGTTTCGGTTGCAGGAAGAACCCTGAATTTCACCGATTATGCAGCTAAAGACAAACCATTTTCGATCTTTATCTCTGATCCTTCAGGAATCGATCCGCAATCGGTCAGCGTACTTCTAAATGGTAAAGCACTGAACCCCGACCGGATATCATCCGTCGAGCAATCCGATGCTCTTGAGAATCTCTCCATAACCGCTTATCCTCAGGCACAACACGCAGTAGATTCTCTCCAGATTTCAGCCACAGATCTGGCCGGAAACAGCGCGACCAGGACCATCGCTTATCAACCCGGAGAGGAACTTTCAATCCGGTTTCTGGCTTGCCATCCCAATCCCTTTACAGCTCAGCAAATGCCCAATGGCACCATAAAAAATGTCCGTTTTGCCTTTCTTCTTACCGATGTCGCAGATAATGTTACTCTTACTGTTTACACGGTTAGCGGAAAGACTGTTCAATCCTGGTCATTTCCATCGCTTATTGGTTATCAGGAGATCAAATGGAATGGAAGAGACCGGGATGGAGCAAGAATAGCAAATGGAACTTATTATGCCAAACTGGTAGCAAAAAACCGGCAGAAAAAAGTTACTAAAATTATCCGTATTGCCAAACTTGAGGGATATTGATTATGTCTTTATACATAGTTGCCACTCCGATAGGAAACCTGGAAGACATGACATTCCGTGCAGTAAAGACTCTTAATGAGGTGGACCTTATTCTTGCAGAAGACACCAGGGTTTCAAAGAAGCTTCTGACTCATTTTGGGATCACCACCCCTACTTGTACCTATCATGATTTCAACAAGGAAAAAATGACTCCGCTACTGGTTGAACGGCTTAAAAAGGGGGAAACCATGGCTCTGATAAGTGATGCCGGGACTCCAGGGATTGCAGATCCGGCATTCAACCTGGTTCGTGCTGCAATAAAAGAGCAGATTGCTGTAGTTCCCATTCCCGGGGCTTCTGCTTTAATTTCAGCACTGGTTTGTAGTGGTCTTCCAACCGATCGTTTTGTGTTTGAAAATTTTCTTCCACATAAAAGCTCTCAAAGGCGCAAGTTATTCGAATCATTGAAAACGGAGCACCGTACAGTGATTTTCTATGAAACCCCGCACCGAATTGTCAAAGTTCTGGAAGAGATAGAGGAGATACTGGGAGACATTCAGGTGGTAATTGCGCGTGAGCTGACCAAGTTATATGAGCAGTTTCTCAGGGGAAGTGCCAAAGAGCTTCTGGAACATTTTAAGACCACTTCACCCAGAGGTGAAATGGTGATTTTGTTTAACACTCGTATTCATGCTGATAAGCAGCAATCACCTGACTAACTGGATAGAATTTCTCCTTTATCCTCCTGGTCAAATCATAGATTGTCCCATACCCCCTAAATCTTAAAGGGAATTTTAACCCAAATTTTCCATTAGGCAATAACTGATTGTGTAACTGGTAGAGCGGACTGAGCTCATTATTTGTCACCCACCTTTTGTGGGTTTTGAATTAGAGTGCTTTTCAGAAGATATATTCTTTAAATAGGTAGAAATTTTCAGCACTACCGCTTCCTTTAATATAATTTCATAGTTGGCTTAGCGAATTTTCATTTAGTTTAGAGATGTACCATTTAAAGCTTAGAAATTTCTCATTTAAGCTTAGAAAGTTACCATCTATAGCTTAGAAATTCATCATTAAGTTTAGAAAATTTCATCGCAGCTTAGAATATTTCATCTATTCTCATTGAAAGATTTCTCCTCGAAGACTGGTCGAAATGGCAAACAACGAAGACTGGTCGAAATGACTGTCAGCGAGGGCATACCGGAGCAACCAACAGACTTGCCAAGTCGAGCTTAAATTAATCCCCCTGTTTAATAGTAATTTGGGTTTAAGATCCTCTCAATGTCTATGGGTGGACTTGATCCCGGTGCCCTTTTTCGGTCTTAAGTTCCCGTTTTTAAGGATTTTTAGAGCATAAATTCTCTCCCCCTATCTGCTTGAAATTTTCCCTCCTTAGTTATACTATTGAAAATGGGTAATTGCTTTGTGCGGAACCAGTTGGAGGAGATAATGAAATACGTTTTGTTGGTTATTATGGTTTTTTATCCGGTATTGTCAGTGTATGCCGATACTGACAGCAAAGTTTCCAGACCGATTCTTTTCGCTTTAAAACCCATAGATGCCGGTGCTACCGATCAGAAAAACCGCAACGTGTGGGCCATAGCCGTTATTGATCAGTTAACCCGTTTCAGACTGGAACCTCTAAGAGAGATTATCTCCGTACCAAAAACGGTTTTAGATTCTGTTATCCCGGAGATGGTTTCTCCTGAAGCCATTGTCAGCAATGACACTTATAGAAAATTTGCAGGCAGACTCAAATGTACTCATCTTTTGAGTCAGAAATTTGAAATCTCTCAGCCGGAAAAGAAACTACAGTACTATATCGAAGTCTTTAATGCAAAAAACAATCAGCTTATGTTCACTCTGGAAAAAGAGATTCCTCTTGAACACTTTGCACCCGGAATTGATTCATGCATATTATCAGCATTAAAGACAGTTCAACCAGGAATTTTTCCGGAAACAGAGCGTTTTTTTCAACTTTCTGTGCTGAGTCCAAACTTTAAAAATGTTAAACAGCTCGGAGAACTATATATTCTCGAAAAAGGTAAACAGAAAAGTGATCTTGAGCTTGCCAGAGAATATGAAAAACTGGTTGAAAGAGACCCTTTGTTATTGCTGGCCAATTATTCCTGTGCACTTGCATATTTCCGCGGAAAACAATATCAGAAATCAGCCAATTATTTAAAGCAGCTACTTGACCTTACGCCTATTCACTCTTCGCTTTTTATCATTCTGGCCCAGAGCTACCGGTTGGCAGGACAGTATCAGGAAGCTTTAAATGTGACCCTTCAATGTGATCGGATGAGGCTTAGAAGCACCCCATTTCTTCTGGAAAAAGCCATGGCATTTGAAGGACTGAACCAGCGCGGTTCTGCTCTCAATACATACCTGCAGATCTTAACAGTTAATCCCAATCAGTCGCAGGCGTTACTTTTTCTTGCACAACAGCGAAACAACGAAGCTAATTATAATGAAGGTCTTCAGTATGCAGAAAAACTTTTATCCAAAGAACCTTCAAACGGTAAAGCCGGCTTTGAAAAGGGAAGGGCATTGTGTGCCCTTGGGAAATACGATGAGGCATTTACAGTTCTGAAAAAGGCAGCCTCCGATAATCCCGATGACCCGCTTATTCTGCAATGGCTGGGAGATCTCTTTATTCGTAAACAACTGTACACTGAAGCTATCGACCGCTACAAACAGGCCTCTAAATTAGCTCCGGATGATTTTGATCTTTACATTAAAACCTCCAAAGCCCTTCAACTGGCTAACCAGAACAATGAGGCGTTAAAAACTCTTAAAAGTATCAGCACCAGATTCAAGGACAAGCCTCAGTTGTATAAAGAAATCGGTATTCTGGAACATAAACTTGGCAGCCTGGATTCAGCACTGAATCATCTCTCATTTTTCTGCCGAAATGATTCTTCCTCTGCAGAAGTCTATCTCGTGCTGGGTCATATTTTCAGTCAGAAGTCCGATTTTAAAGCTGCCCTCAACCATTACTCCAGATCCATGAGTATTTCCGGGCCCACAATCGAGTGCAAACTGGCCATTGCAGATGTTTACCTCAAGACAAAAGACCATTCATCTGCACGTAGTCTTCTAAAAGAGGTACTTGCAGAAAGAGCGGAAAAAACTGCCAATCGCATGATGGGTGAAGCATATCTGCAGGCTGGTGATCTCAGAAACGCCCTTTCTTATTATCTGAAAGAACGGGAACTGCATGGTAATGACCCTTTGGTTCAGGAAAAGATCGCAAACCTCTATTTCTTCCAGGGTTTTTACGCCCCTGCCAAGACCGAATTTTTAAATCTGGTCAAGCTTTCCCCGGAACACCACGAGGCTTACTATTATCTGGCAATACTTGATTTAAGAGAGGGACAGACAGGCTCTTCAGAGCAGTATCTGAAAAAGGCTGAAAAACTGAGTAAAGGAAACGCCACAATCCACTATCATCTGGGCATTAACTTCGAAAATAACAAGATGCTGGAAAAAGCAATCTCCTCATATAACAATTGTCTCTCTTTTGAACCGACCAATCAGAATGCGCTGTTAAATCTGGCTGATGTCTACATAAAGGCAGAAAAGGACAGTGCTGCAGCAGAGACTTATGTTAAACTTTTCAACATCGATAATGCCAAATACTCTGCAAACCTGGCCAATGCCGGTCACCTGTTTTTTAAACTCAAGCTTTTTGACAAGGCGATAAGTGCCTATTCCACTTTTCTGGAGAAAAAATTCAATGACTTCAGTGTCAATGTAGGATATGCTACCATAATGTACAGCAGAAAGGATTATTCCAAGGTAATTTCTTTGCTCAAGTTTATTAATGGGACATGGCTCAAAGATGATAAGGTAGTAACCATGCTGGCTGACTCCTATTTTAAAACAGGACAATACGCTCTTGCTCTTCCACACCTTTCCACACTGCTTTCATTAGATGCCCAAAACCGTTTTGCAATAAAACACTCTGCTATAGCTCTGGAAAAAACAGCAGATACTCTCAAAGCGATCAGCATGTATGAAAGATTTCTTAAACTGCCTCCCGAAAAAGACAGAGCAGATGCAGCATTTCACCTTGGAGAACTATACGAATCACAAAGATTCCAGGATAAGGCTGTTTTACAGTATGAAAACAACATAAAAGAATATCCCGAAGATCTCAGAAACCATACTAACCTGGGGGCTCTCTATTACAGGGATAAAAAATATGTCAAGGCTCAGAAAATTCTGGAGACTGCGGTCTCATTTGCACACGCCACCCCGATCCTGCATAAAATGCTGGCACAGACCTATTCTGCACAGAATGAATACCCCCAAGCCATTCAATTTTATGAGAAATACCTGAAATCAGTACCCAAAGATGCTTCTGCCTGGAAAGAGATAGGAACATGCCACTTTACTCTTAATGATTATTCAAAGGCGATTCCTGCTTTCGAAAAAGCCAGGGAACTAAGCAGCACAGAAGACTTTGAGGTAGCGTATCTTCTGGGATATTCCTATCTGGAAACTGATAATTACAGTAAAGCTATTGCACCCCTGGGAAGAGCACGAGCTTTAAACAATAAGGATTACAGAGTCTATGATGCTCTGGCACAGTGTTATCGTAATCTGAAAGAAACCAGCACACTTACTGCAATTCTTACCGACTGGATCGCCATAGATCCTAAACGATATGACATAAAAATTGAGCTGGGATCACTGATGCTTGATGCAAAAAAAATCTCGGAAGCCATCGCTATGCTCACCGAAGCTTCCCGTTTCATTCCATCAGAACCCAAACCATATCTGCTTCTGGCCCAGGCTCATGAAATCCTGGGTAATGACAGCTTACGTTTCAAGCATCTCTCCACTGCACTGCAGTTTGCACCAAATAACTGGGAGACTCGCTACCAGCTTTCCAGATACTATCTTTCCATACAACAGTTGCAGGAAGCTGAAGAGCATCTTATGGCAACCATAAGGCTAAATCCGGCTCACGGCATCTCCCATTTCGAATATGGCACATTGCTTCTTGATCGCAAAGATTATGAAAAAGCCTCTCTCGAATTCAAAATGGCTCTGGAAAGTGAACCGAACAACTCTTATTACAGAGCCAAACTTGCATACTCATCTATAATGACAGGCGACAAAAAAACCGCTCAGGACAACATTTCTGCTGCATTGCAGAAAGATCCTAAAGATCCCCGTATCCTTTATTGGGCAGGCCTGGTCTATAAGAATGATGGCAAACACGATCTGGCTTTACAGACATTCCAGGAGGCTCTCAAAATCGAACCATCTAATGCCATGTGTATCGAAGCCATGGGTGATATTTATCTGGAAGCAATCCAGTATAAAAAGGCCGCACAACACTATTTCAAAGCCTGGGAAAAGGGCGGATTCAGTGAACAGCGAGCCTTCAAACTGGGCAATGCACTCTCTTATGATGGAAAATTTGTGGAAGCCAAAGACTTCTACGAAACTATTATCAACCGTAATCCAGCTTTCAGTGAAGCCCTTTATAAGCTGGTCGCCGTCTATTGCCAAACCGGTGATTTTAAAAGTGCACGTAAGTGCCTGGCTATGTTCAAAAATGATGGAACCCCATGGATGCAACTGGCACAGGGCTTGATTTTTGAAATCGAAAATAACATGGATGCCGCTTTCGTGGCATACACTATTGCCAGAAGACTTGCTCCTAAGAACACATTCGTGCATTCAGGTTTCGGAAGAGTCTATCTGAAAAAAAACATGGTCGATTCCGCTATTATAGAACTCTCTGCTGCCGCTGCAGCAGATACTCTCAATATGCAACTGCTGATCGATCTGGGTAACGCTTTCAAAGGAATGGGTGATTCTTATTCCGCTTACCAGTACTATCTGGAAGTAGATAAAAGATACCCGGAACACAAGGAAGTGCACCTGTTAATGGCACAGATTAAAGCCGATGAAGGGAAGTACAATGAAGCTATCCGTATCTGTGAAAAAGGCCTCAAATATCACCCATCCAATGCAGATCTGTATTATCTGTTAGGTAAGCAGTTGCAGAAAGCAGACAAATTCGATTCAGCTATCGATGCCTTTCAGACCGCCTTGAAAAAGGGAAAAGGAAAACCGATCGATGCTCTTCGATGCATCGGAAATATTTATTACAGCAATCTGGTAAATGACAAAAAAGCCAAAGAGTTCTATAAACGGTATGTTAAAGCCGGAGGAAAGAGTCCGGAAGTGGCTGAAGCGATGAAAAAACTGGAGGGGATCTGAGGAGGAGTGAATAAAGAATATCGAATATCGAATAACGAATAACGAATATCGAAGGGGAAGAAAATGGGATCGTTGATCGAGTCTTATTTTCCCAAGCTAGTGAGCGACATTTAGATGAAAAGCAATGTGCAGTATACGGGCTGCCGTAACATAGACAAATAGCAGGAATAGGAGATCAGGAAAAACACGAACGGTACAATTTTCCATATTCTTTCCCTTAACGTTTGCGCTTTAAATAAACAGATTAATTACAAGATCATTTACAAAATCTTGCTGCTATATTTCTGTACTTTTCAGATTTCAAGATTAAACTCAGGCATTCTTTATAATCTTCTCAACTGTCTCGTTACTTAAACCAGTAATCTCCTGTATTGATTGCATACTTATTCCTTTTTTAATCATCCGTCTGACAATCTGGTGCACCAATTCCTCTTCCTGCTCAAATTTGGCCTTTTCCTGCTCAATCACTTTTCGCAGATCCCTTTCAATTTTCTCTCTTTTCAACCGTTCTTCCTCACGAAATACATCTGCTATCGTTTTCATATATGCCTCACCACCACTATGCTCTCTTGCTACTATATCCCAGAACCGATCGGTCAATCCCTTGTTTATCACCGAAACAATGTAGAGTAACACCACCTTTAGGTAATCGTAGTCACTATTTTGAGCCTTTTGTACCTTTTCCGATATCCTGATAATTTGTGGCAATGCACTCAAAACTTCCGGCCCTCTGCTATATTTGAGTGCCAACAGAAGAACCTTGAGTTTGCTATCTTCCAATTGTTCCAGTTCAATAAACCATAAATCCAATATAAAAAAGCTAAAATCCGGAATGACCTTCTCGGTGCCCTCTATAATTGCGATATTAGTCTTTATACTATTGTCGAAATTACAAGGCCTGTTGCAGTGACATTAGGCTTCTGAGCCCTGAAAGGGCGAACTATCTTAGCACCTGTGCAACGCCCGGTGCAGGGCGACGCCCGATCTGGATTCCTCGTTTAGGTATTTTTCCAAATTACATCTGATTCGATATTGTTTTGATATTACTCTCTATTTTTTTCCTATTTGATATTTCATCCTGGTATTAAGTTCCGCATCAGGCTGAAAGTAAAATTATTTTTACCCTGTAATAGAATAATCGTATAATAATAACTCAATAAGGAGAGCACACTGGCAGTTTGTTTATCATGTAACGATCTTCATGTCTCCTTTCATCTTCCGGATTACCAATCCAGAGCAGTAAGAGGGGTTTCATTTGAGATCCAGCAGAAATCTACTCTGGGGATCGTGGGTGAATCCGGATGCGGTAAAACCATGACTGCGCTGTCACTGATGCGGCTTATCCCTTCACCGCCAGCCATAATCGAAAAAGGAGAAATAATCTTCGAAGAGCGGGACCTCCTCAAATTGACCGAAAAAGAGATGCGTCAGGTCAGAGGGGGCAAAATCTCCATGATTTTTCAGGACCCCATGACCTCACTGAACCCTGTTTTCACCTGTGGTTATCAGATCAAAGAAATACTTCTTCAGCATCGTATCTGTGCCCCAAAGGATGCTGATAAACTGATCTCCAAAACTCTTTTAGAAGTAGGTATAACCGACCCAAACCGGATCGTTTCCAACTACCCGCATCAGTTGAGCGGTGGCATGCGCCAGCGAGTGATGATTGCTATGGCTCTGGCATGTTCTCCCAGATTACTGATCGCTGATGAGCCTACAACAGCACTGGATGTCACCGTGCAGGCAAGAATACTGGACCTGCTACACCACCTTCAGGAAAACAAATCGATGAGTATGGTTCTTATCACTCATAACCTGGGTATTGTGGGTGATATCGCTCATGATGTTCTGGTTATGTACGCCGGAGAGGTGATGGAGAAAGCACCAACAGGGGTTCTTTTTAAAGAACCTGCTCACCCATACACTCAAAGTCTCCTTGAAACCATACCGCAAATCGGCAATAAAAAGAAACGTCTGACAGTAATTCCAGGAGAAGTCCCAACTCTCAGGAACATACCCGGTGGATGTCCGTTTCATCCCAGATGTAAATTCGCCACCAGCCGTTGCAAAAATGAGCATCCTGGCATCTATTCCTTAAGTGACAACCACCAGGTAAGGTGTTTTTTGTATGACAAATAATCAGTTATCAGTTGAAAACCCAATCGTAACTATCGAGGATCTGAAAGTTTACTTTCCTGTACGCCGGGGAGTTTTCAGCAAAGAAGTGGGACAGGTAAAGGCAGTTGACGGAGTTTCGATTCAGATAAAAAAAGGCGAGATATTCGCGCTGGTGGGAGAATCCGGATGCGGCAAGACCACAACCGCTCATGCAGTACTTGGATTAGTGGAAAAAACCTCTGGCAGAGTCACCTTGGCAATTGGAAAGCACAAGGACAAACCGGTGCAATGGAATGAGCTTTCCACCTATGATCGACGTGACTTACGCAAACTGGTTCAGGTGGTTTTCCAGGATCCCTTCAGCTCTTTAAATCCACGCATGACCGTAAAGGAGATCCTTGAGGAGCCCCTGAATATTCATCGGTTATATGCAAAACAGAAAAGGAACGACTTTATTCGCGAGATGATAAGCAAGGTAGGTTTGTCCGCTGAATATCTTAACCGTTATCCGCATGAATTTTCAGGTGGACAGCGGCAGAGAATCGGTATTGCCAGAGCCCTGGCCACAAGCCCTGAACTTGTCATTGCGGATGAACCGGTGAGTGCTCTTGATGTCTCAATCCAGGCACAAATAATCAATCTTCTTCAAGATCTAAAAAACGCTTACAATCAGACACTGCTTTTCATATCACACGATCTTGCACTGGTACGTCATCTCGCCGATAGACTGGCAGTCATGTATCTGGGCAAAATCGTTGAAAGTGGAACCGAATCACAACTGTTCGATTCACCAATGCACCCCTACACCAAACTGCTTTTAGATAGTGTTCCTTTACCCGGAATTGGGAGAAAAACCAAAGGAAGCTTTAACCGTGATGAACGGGAGATTACGCCTGTAGAAAAGGGATGTTCATTTTATCCCCGCTGCCCCAGAAAAAAACAGGAGTGCATGGAAAATGTTCCGCTACTTATGGATAAAGGAGAAGAGCACCTGGTTTCGTGTTTTAATCCGCACTGAGTTTTCAATAAACCGAAAAGGACACTCCAAAAATATTTGGCTTTACAGAGAAACGGTTATTAAAGGCAACATATATATTAAAGCCTTTAAAATCCCATAGCATTGTATACAGTGTCCCACAAATATAGGTTGAAGCATCATTTATCAGAGTCTCTATAGTATCTCTACGGCATTTCTTCGATTCAGTTAATATGTTGTAAAAGTATGGACTTCCAGCAGTTGCTTTAATCAGAGTATATATTATGGTATCAACTGATTTGTGGATAGTGTCTTTGCTGCCAATTCCAACAAGTGTTATAACATCTTTGCTCTTTTTTTCTTTCAGGCTTTTATTCAATGGTGTTACACAAACGTATAATTCACTCTCCTCCAGATGTATCGAATCAATAACCAATGTTAAACTGCAACTGGTAACAGTATCTCCGGGGTTTGTGAGTACATAATTATTATCAACACGCATCAACGCCTGAGGTGAATCTGCTGCTGGACCGACTCCGGGAGGAATACCGGCCCGATCAATATACTGATAAGCGACAAATGAAACCTCTCTTCCCTTAATCTCTACGGTTTTAGTTATATGAATCTTATTCCCAAAAGATTCTAATACTGTAGCAAATAGAATTAATAAAATCAGGTTTCTCATCATTTACATTTCGGTAATAATTTTCTTGTTTTCCCATCTTTTTGTGTGGTTACAATGAGAGAGGATTTCTGTTATAATTAAAATTCCTAAAAACAGTATCTTCACCGAAAGTTGTCAATGCTATAAGCAACTGTTGTCTGAGTACAGTATCATTGTCTGCATGCAAAAATGAATGATTGGGAAGTGCTATTAAAAAAGCCAGGAGTAACAATTTCTGAATTCGGAAGATCGGATACATCTCATCATTCTTCATAATACTTTATATTTATAGGGACTCAAACAATAGTCACGATTCTCATCTTTTACTTTTTGGTAAAATTATTCTTGCTTTTCCATCTTTTTGTTTGATTAAAATGAGAGAAGATTTCTTTTCTATTTCCGGAAAAGTAGTTACTGAACGCACTTTCCTTCCATTAAGCATAAATTGATCACTGGATAGTGCCCATTTTTTGAATACTTTATTTCCTGAAAAAAGGTTTTCAGAATGGAACAATCCGGTTCTTTTGTCGTAAGCATAAAATACCACGATGTCTGATTCCAGTGCAGGATATCTGGCTGGAAATCCACGATAATAGCCATATGTGTACTCATCTACAAATAGTAACCCACCAATGGTGCTGCTTCTCCATCTGATGCATCTATCTAAGGAATCGTAATCCCAATACCAGGTTGTTATAATTTTCCCTTCATCATCCAGATACTGTGTTGAATCAGCTCTTACTAATATAAAGTTTTCTGGTGCCAACGGATTATTTTCAGGAAGATCAACACTTCTAAGCCGGCCGAAATAAATGATCCTCCCCGTTTGCTCTTCCGGTGATGAAACAAATTTTTTTGTAAATTTTATCTGGTTATCGGATTCCCATGTATAATCGACAAAATTAATAAGCTCAGATCTAAATTCTCTTAATGTTCTGATTTTCCCAGTTGAATCGAATTCTGCATGATACGTTGCCCTGGTATCTGTCCTGGGAGTATCTATAATAGTATGCAAATGACCATTGCTGTAATAATTAAAATCCCTGAAAACTGTATCTGCACCATAAATAGTCAATGCTACAAGCAATTGCTGTTTGATTACAGTGTCATTTCCTGCAGACAAATCTGAATGTATGGAAAGTACTGCAAAAAAAGCTAAGAGCAGTAATTTCTGATTTCGGAAAATTAAATACATCTTATCGTTCTGCATATATACTCCATATCAGTAGTGCCTGGTTAATTATACAAACATAAGATTACATAAGATGCAGGGTACGCAAAGAAACTCCAAATCACAAGCACCAAATCCTAAATAAATTATAATAACCAATTATTTAAAACCCAAACAAGAAAAGAGCAGAAATGGAGGTCCCTATCCTGTTTCGAATTTCGAATTTTCCTATTCCTGTTTCTGTTTAGGATTTGGTTTTTGTAATTTGGAATTTATTTGGAATTTTATTTTTGTGATTTGCTGCTTTCTATGTACAAATCAAATAAATCAACAGGGTTCCAAGTCCCCACCCTTTTAACTTTCTGGTTTCATACTAAACCTGACCTAAGTGCAATTACTTCGATCAGATTTAGTATTAAAAACATTACAGCTACAATTAAGTATAATTATTGGTATCTGGTTAATCCTGATTTTTTTAGATCATTCTACATCAGGACAGATAAGTGCAAATGGATTACCAGATTCTGTAACCGTTCCCGGAACTATATATGTTTCTCCCAGTCCAATGGTAAGTCCATCATACCTAATGTTCCTCCAATCGTTATGGTTCCCAATCAGTACAGTTGTAATTCCGTTTCTATTCAAATCACAGGAGATACCGACTTCATCATTTCTTCCATTCCAGTTATAATCAATGGGTCCGGCACAATCATTTATGATAAAACCATTAATGTCGGTACTATATCCATCCAGATCAGCATCGCTACCTGTTCCTTCTACAATATCCAGACCGATGTTTTCATTTAAATTATTTTCATCCAAGTCTTTAATATTAAAACGGGAATAGTCCAACCGGTTTCCATCCCTGTGAGGAACGTGTGAAAACTGAAAACTGTAGTTCATAATACTTAGGAAGTTTGGTTTGAAATGTTCATGATCGGCTCCACCATGACGCAGATTCAGATTATGCCCCAGCTCATGCATAAATGTTCCTGAAAACTTAGCCCGGTCACTATTAATGTGGGCAAGTGTAACTACAAAATCAGATCCCGGTATTCCTCTGGACATTCCGGATGAAGAGCTACTATTATATGTCCATCCCACGATACAATAGTGATGCGTTTTCTGCCTGGCCTCATCAAAGTTATCCTTCTTAATGATATCGAATTCATCCCAAACCGGATTCAAATTTTCATCGAATGGAACCGCATTGCTTATTTCAACATGCAGATTGATGCCGGTAGTACCATCAGGATTATCGACATCTGCAGCAGCAAAAGCCTGAATTACATCATTAATAGCATCAGACGATGGCCGCTGATTACGAGTTTCGTCCTGCATCCAGTCAACTTCCACAAAAACGTCTTTGTGTACAGGACTGGCGCCCATTGCAGGTAAATCTACATCGATAACACCATCATTGTCATGATCATAACCAGCAATCTCCCATTGATCCAACAACCCATCTCCATCGGTATCTATATTTATACCGTTAAGTACAGCATCTGCATCGATACGAACCGATTTGCCATGCAGTGCACCATTGAGTATAGTTCTGCTCACCATACTCAGATGAGCATTAGGTACATCAAAAATACCGGTAATTCTGGAATCGGTATTAATCTGGAAATCAGCAGTCTGAGTAGAATTTACACGTACAAGCCATGGATATTCATTACCATGCATATTAAACACAACTCTTGATTCTATTTTCATGTTATGTGAGATGTTAAGAATGACAGGGGATACCGATGTTATATTGAAATTTATCGATACATCCGGTTCAATAATAAATTCTCTGAAAGTATACACCCCACTTGCCAGACTCAAAGATGAGCGACTGCGAACTATTACGTTACGATAATTTCCGGGAGGTAATACCACTGTGCTCCCATTCTGCACGGTAATATCTTCTGTACCTGCTGTGAAGGGTCCAATAGCCGGTATTGATGGGACACTGATGGAATGACTTGCTAATTCATTACCACTGACAACAGCTCCAGCCTGCTTGATAATAGGGCCACCAGAAATTGCATTAACCACTCTTGAATTTGATCTTAAAACAATATGTGATCCGGCTTCAACATTGTGATTCACCTTCGCAGAAGAACCGATAACGACCGATCCCTGTGACCCTACCCTTCCATCCAATATCTGAGCCCTGTCACCTATTTCGGTACCGGTTCTTGAAAGGACTGTATAATAATCACTCTGGCTCTGGGCAAACGACGTTGAACAAACAGCAGCTAACAGTAAACATACTCTTTTTAAGTTCATATTTACTCCTTTATAATGACAATCAATTAGTAACATCCATATTCTTCATTACCGATGCATGAATCTGATCTGCAATTCTATACTGCCATGATAACCCCCTTTTCAGAATGAGACATTCTGTTTTCTGTACAAAAAACAAGACAACGAAACATCTGCGAAAACGGTTAATGTCTCATTTGCCTGATATCCTTAAAATTAACGCCATGAGTAATACTATATCGCAAATCGATTTGAGAAAGCTTCAACTGATCGTCTTGAAGATAATCACGATTACAAATTCAGTTTCGTCTACAAGGGTAAATCCAATACATCAGGCAATATAAAGCTCTGATCTGATATAATTCCAGATACTTTTTAGTTACATTTCATTTCAGTTCACAATTACACATTGTTCCTTGGTAACTACTCAGGAAACTGATGACAAAAAGCAGCATAATAATATCAAATCGGGAAAAATAGGAGTTAGTATCAAAACACAGTAGTATCCGGTTAATTAACAAACATAAGATTGCACAAGAAGTAGGCAGGTAAATAATTTCCGAAAAACACAGGCAACATATCCTGAACAAATCCCAATAACTAATTATTAAAAATCAAAACAATAAAAGAACAGATAGAGGTCCCTATCCTGTTTCGAATTTCAAATTTTCCTATTCCTGTTTCTGTTTAGAATTGATCAGATATTATTTCTGATTCTTTTTCCGATTGTTTCTGATTTCTTACCAGTCATTTGTTTCAATTCTTGAACAGCTACGTTTCCTATAGCATTTGTTGTAAATTCTTATACGGGTTGGCAGAAAAAATTCAAATACAGAAAATTGGTTAAACAAGGATGGAGATGGAAGGAATTTCGCCACCCAGGATACTACTAAAAGCAGATTTTGGATAATAAAAGATGATAATCGGATAAAAGCGGGACAGAAATATTTTGGGCTTGCGGGCCAAATGATAGTAATATTATATTCTTGGTTCTTTTTGGGGTGTCGTCCAATGGCAGGACTCTGGATTCTGGCTCCAGCTATCGAGGTTCGAATCCTTGCACCCCAGCCATAAAGGAAATCACAGGTTTCTGATCTTTGATTTTAGAATTAAGGAAAAAAACGGATTTTTTATCAAAAAATCCGATTTCTTCAAATCTAAAATCAAAAATCTTAAATTTCAAATTACTCTGGCGCTATCGTCTAGTGGCCCAGGACGGGTGGTTCTCAGCCATCAAACCGGGGTTCGATTCCCCGTAGCGCTATAAAAGGCTCTGATGAAAATCAGAGCCTTTTTTTTTGTTTGAAATTGGCGCTCAATAACCGCAACTGCTCAATTTCTGCTTAAGTGCTTACCTCTTGTTTTTTTCTTCCATTTTAGGAAGCCTGGTTTTAGTTATCGGTTTTTTCCAGAATAATTTCCATCTCCACAAAAAGATTGAAAGCTGCCCTGACAATTTATATGCTCCAATTCCTGTTTAAAAATAATCTTATTCTTTCATGTGATGCAGATTCTCATTTCGGTTCAAACCTTAATTTTGAATTTTTCTCTGAATAAAAATTTAAAAAATTGGATTTCCAATCATGCATCTTTTGTTACTACTCAGTTATTGAAACCTTAAATCAGATAAGCCCTTTAAGCAGTTTTAGTATTTCCGATTCATCGTTTAGATATTCTATTCAGATTACATCTGATTAGATATTGTTTTGATATTAATTCCTGCTTTTTCATATTTGATATTATTAAGTTATTTTTTTGCCATCAGATACCCGAATAGTTTTACTATCTTTTCCATATTTCGAGCTTTTATTAGTAATTGCTGAAAGGAGAATATGTGAAATCCCAGAAAATTAATAATAAAGCCAAATCCGGCATAGAAATAAATCTAACTATTGACAAAGTGCGGAATTACCTGATTCTGGCCTGTATTGGAGTTTTTACCATTCTTATGGCCGGCTGGGCTGGTCCTTCAGTAATTCGCCAACAAGCATCGGTACCTGCCCCGGATCGATTTACATCAAGTCAGCTTCGTGCAGATTTTATCGAACTTCTTGATACTATTGAAATGGTTCATGCTGCTCCGTTTAATACAATCAGCCGCGATACACTAATCAAATTGTTTTAAGAGCGTATAGTTGCAGGTAAAGAGAATTATTCTTTGTTTGAAGCTTTCAGGTTATTTGCCTCCCTGATTGCTTTATTAGATGACGGACACACCGGTGTTTATGTTCCAAAGATACCAGATTCAATTTCTGTGCTTCCTCTGCTATTGTGGTACTGGCTTCTGCTGTTGTAATGGATGAGTTTCAGTACGCAGACGTTTACGCCAGTTATAGAGTGTGCTGATAGAAATACCTATTTTACCGGCTATTTCTGTGGATCCCAAAATGCCCTCTTGTGAGAGGCGTAGAAATTCATTGAACTTTTTTTTGCGTTCTGCTTCTTTCATAATGATGCTCCTGGTTGAGTT
>Ga0209723_1001239_pt1 | contig 41225 bp, 30 predicted proteins | sample BiotimSIPDNA_2_FD_185750 | JGI IMG/M metagenome (GOLD analysis project Ga0209723, IMG submission 185750) | Anaerobic biogas reactor microbial communites from Washington, USA - Biogas_R2 time_0 SIP DNA (SPAdes) (version 2) | ecosystem: Engineered > Bioreactor > Anaerobic > Unclassified | place... | reverse complement strand
TCGGTCAGAGTGGCGTCGGGAATTCTGCAAGACCATTTTGGGCACTCCGCAGTTCTCCAAAAGAGATCGCTCGCTCGGCGAGGGCCAGAATTCGTCCTGCCCGCCGACACTAAATCAACAGCCCGCTTGCCCGGCGGATCCTTCGGCTTCCCACTACAGCGGCCCGGCCGCGGCAGCCCCAAATCCCGCCGGCTTGCCCGGCGGATCCTTCGGCTTTCCACTACAGCAGGCCCGGCCGCGGCAGCCCAGAATCCCGCCGGCTTGCCCGGCGGATCCTTCGGCTTTCCACTACAGCAGGCCCGGCCGCGGCAGCCCAGAATCCCGCCGGCTCGCCCGGCGGATCCTTCGGCTTCCCACTACAGCGGCCCGGGCGCGGAAGCCCCAAATCCCGCCGGCTCGCCCGGCGGATACTTCGGCTTCCCACTACAGCGGCCCGGGCGCGGAAGCCCCAAATCCCGCCGGCTCGCCCGGCGGATCCTTCGGCTTCCCACTACAGCGGCCCGGCCGCGGCAGCCCAGAATCCCGCCGGCTCGCCCGGCGGATCCTTCGGCTTCCCACTACAGCGGCCCGGCCGCGGCAGCCCCAAATCCCGCCGGCTTGCCCGGCGGATCCTTCGGCTTCCCACTACAGCGGCCCGGCCGCGGCAGCCCCAAATCCCGCCGGCTTGCCCGGCGGATCCTTCGGCTTTCCACTACAACGGCCCGGGCGCGGAAGCCCCAAATCCCGCCGGGCAAACGGCCGGGATTTTTCGAGGGCGGGGAGGCCGCGGGCGGGTAGTGCGAAGCCGAACGATCCGCCGGGTGAGCCGGCGGGATTCTTTCGGGCGCGGGGAGGCGGCGGCGGGGGGTAGTGCGAAGCCGAACGATCCGCCGGGCGAGCCGGCGGGATTTTTCGAGGGCTGGGGCGGCGGCCGCGGGCGGGTAGTGCGAAGCCGAACGATCCGCCGGGCGAACCGGCGGGATTTTTCGAGGGCTGGGGCGGCGGCCGCGGGCGGGTAGTGGGAAGCCGAACGATCCGCCGGGCGAGCCGGCGGGATTTTTTCGGGGGCGGGGAGGCCGCGGGCGGGTAGTGCGAAGCCGAACGATCCGCCGGGCGAGCCGGCGGGATTTTTTCGGGGGCGGGGAGGCGGCGGGCGGGTAGTGCGAAGCCGAACGATCCGCCGGGCGAGTCGGCGGGATTTTTTCGAGGGCGGGGCGGGGCCGGCGGTGGCAGACGCTTGGGGGAAGCCGGATTGGTTTGCCTGCTTGGGTGCCGCCTGCTTCACATCTGACGCGGCTGGCCGGTGGTGGCCAGGACGGAGTCCCAGAGGCGGCCTGCGGGGTGAATTTGCTTGCGCTGCGAAACGCCGGCGGCCAGGGGAACGTGGGTGAACTCGCCGCGCCAGTCGCCGACCAGCATGGCCGTGCGGCCGGACATGCCGGCGTGGACGGCGTGGCGGCCCAGCATCAAGCAGAAGGCGGCGTCGTGCGAGTCGGTGCGCATGCTGCGGATGGTGTAGCTGGGATCGATGTACTTAATGTTCACCTCGACGTTCACGGCCTCGAAGTGCCGCTGGATCTGATCTTTGAGGAACAGGCCGATGTCGCCCAGTTTCAGATTGCCCGAGGCGTCGCATTGCTGGCCGGCCTGCAGCAGTTCCTGCCCGGCGCCTTCCGCGACGACGATCACGGCATGAGCGCGGCGTTCGATCCGCCGCTGGAGCGCATCCAGGAACCCCGGCAGCGTAAACGGCACTTCGGGGACCAGGCAGAAGTTTACGTCGCTGTTGGCCAGGGTTGCATAGGCCGCGATGAACCCGCTGTGGCGGCCCATCAGCTTGACCAACCCGACGCCGTTGCGAACGCCCTTGGACTCCCAATGCGCGCCCACGATCGGTGTCCGCGTCTGGCTGACCGCGGTGTGAAAACCGAACGACTGGTGGACGAACGACACGTCGTTGTCGATGGTTTTGGGAATGCCGATGACGGCGATCGAGAGTCCGCGCCGGCGAATCTCGGCGGCGATGGCCAAGGCCCCGCGCTGCGTTCCGTCGCCGCCCACGGCGAACAGGATGCCGATGCCCATCCGCTGCAGCGTATCGACCATCTCGGAGACGTCCTGCGGGCCGCGCGAGGAGCCCAGGATCGTGCCGCCGTCTTCATGGATGGCGTCGACCACGTCGGGCATCAGGGGCAGGGGCTGGTGGCCGCACCGGGCCACCAAGCCCTCGAAACCGAAGCGGAAGCCCCACACGGTTTGCACGCCGTAGTGATACGCCAGGGTAAAGACGACCGAGCGGATGACGTCGTTCAGGCCCGGACACAGGCCGCCGCAGGTCACGATCCCGCACGCCAGTCGGGCGGGATCAAAGAAGATCTTCCGGCGCGGCCCAGCCAACTCGAAACAGGCCGGTTGCCGGCCGGCCGCCAGCGCGGCCTGGACGGTCCTCCGGTCGGAATCATACAGCACGCGTTGGTCGTCGTCGATGAACCGCAGGCCGACGGGGGAATCGAACCGGGCAGCGCCCAGCCGTGGGATGTCGAAGTTCAACTCGGTGGTGTCCATGTTCAGCTCTCTGGAACGGTGCTAACTGCGCAGGTCGATGATCTCGATCAGCGTCGAATCCCGCTCGCGGCGGGCGTCGCCTTCGCGCGTCAACAGCACGCCCTCGGCCTCGGGCACGTGCTGTTGGACCCACTCGACCGCAAACCGGGACCAATTGGGCGGATCGTCCGTATGCACGGGAAACACGCCGTAGGAAAACTGCAGCTTCTGACACACGGACTCGTCCTCGCTGAAGGCGGCGATCCAGATCGGCAGCCGGAAACGGCTCACCCGCCGCGCCGTCGCCCCGCTGCGGCTGGGAATCAGCACGACGCCCGGCTTCATCGTCTCGACGTCCAGGTACACGGTCAGCGAGACCAAGTCCTCGCGGCGGATCTCGCCGCGGATTTTTTCCAATTGCAGAAGCTGCGCCAGGAAGTGATCCTCGCGTTCCTGTTCGGTCACGCGGGCGATGGCGGCCATCGCGGCCACGGCGTCTTCCGGATACTCGCCCATGGCGGTCTCGCCAGAGAGCATGACGCAGTCGGTCCCGTCCAGGATCGCGTTGGCGACGTCCGACGCTTCGGCGCGCGTCGGCCGGCGGTTGTGGATCATGGATTCCAGCATGTGCGTGGCGACGATCACCGGTTTGCCCAGCAGATTGGCCTGGTGGATCATCCGTTTTTGCGTGATGGCCACGCGCTCGAAGGGGATTTCCACTCCCAGGTCGCCGCGGGCGACCATGATTCCGTCGGCCGTGGCGAGGATTTCGTTCAAGTTATCCACGGCCCGCGCGCGTTCGATTTTGGCGATGATCAGCGGGTGGTAATTCAAAGCGTCCGCGGCCCGGCGGACGGCGGCGATGTCGTACGCATCCTGGACGAACGACTGGCTGACGGCGTCCAGTTTTTCGGCCGCGGCGAATTCCAGGCACTGGCGGTCGCGTTCGGTAAAGGCGCCGATGCCCAACTCGATGCCCGGCAGGTTGACGCCTTTGTGCGAGCGGAGTTCGCCGCCGACCAGCACCTGGCAGACGACTTCGCGCGCCCGGACCTCCGTGACCGCCAACTGGATGAATCCGTCGTTGATAAAGATCCGATCGCCTGCCTGCACGACCTGGGGCAGCCTCGCAAAGCTCATCGACACGCGATGTTCGTCGCCCACGATTTCGTCGGTCTGCAACACGAACGTCTGGTCGCGCTGCAACTCGACCGGTTCCGCCGCCAGTTTGCCGATCCGCATTTTCGGACCGGACAGGTCGCCCAGAATGGCGACTCGGCGGCCCGTCTTGGCCGCCGCCGCGCGGATGTTCGCGATGGCCTGGCGGTGCCCGTCCAATTCGCCGTGCGAAAAGTTGACGCGAGCTACGTTCATGCCCGCAGCGATCAAACGTTCCAACACTTCGACCGATTGGGAAACCGGGCCGATCGTACAGATGATTTTGGTCTTCTTGTCAGGCAGAGTTGAAGGGGTCATGGCAAGGCCACTCAGGGAACAGAGGGAGCGCGCGCCGCGGATCGCATGATAACGCAAGCCATGCTCGCCAAACAGGGGCGGTCGCGGCGAGTTTGCAGCCGGTTCTTGGACCGCCGCTTACGCCCCAACGAACGGTGCGGATTTGCCCACAGCGTCCTGAGCAGCGAAATGCCCACTCGCCATGTCCGGCGAGTGCGCCGCGGCCGCACGCTGTCAGACGCGCGGTTGGTCTCGCCGCTCGCCCAGGCTTGGCGCGGACGTGTGCCCAAGGCTATGGTAACCCCAGGTGGCGGCGAGTGAACAAGTTGTGTTCTTTCAGCCCGGATTACCCGTGCATGCGTGGAGGCGAATCCATGACTGACATCGTTCTTTCCGCATCCAGCCGCCGAAGCTTTTTGCAGGCGGCGATGTTCGGCGCCGCAGCCCCTCGGTTGGCGCGCGGAGCGGAAACCGCCGCCGCCGCGCCGGAACGTTTCCTGGAGCCGGCTCGCGAGTTGCCCCTTGGCGACGATGCCGACGTGATCGTGTGCGGCGGCGGGCCCGCCGGAGTGGCCGCGGCGCTGGCCGCCGCACGCGGCGGGGCCAGAACGCGGTTGTTCGAGTTGCAGGGCTGCCTGGGCGGCGTCTGGACGGCCGGCCTGTTGACGTACATCTTCGACTTTGACAAGCCGGGTCTGACTCGCGAGTTGACGCAGCACCTGGACCAGCGCCACGCCCGGCGGCATCAGAATCCGAGCCGGTTTGTGTACGAGCCGGAGGCGATGAAACTGTTGTTGGAAGAGTTGTGCGGCGCGGCGGGGGTGAAACTCCGACTGCACACGCACGTCGCCGCGGCTTACCGCACGGACAACCGGCTGGCCGCCGTCGTGACGGAATCCAAATCCGGCCGAGAAGCGTGGCGAGCGCGCGTGTTTATCGACGCCACCGGCGACGGCGACGTCGGCGTCCAAGCCGGCTGTGCATGGGATTTTGGCCAAGGGCCGGACGGCGCGTGCCAGCCCATGACCCTGAACGCCTTGGCCGTCGTCCGCGACGTGGCAGCGTTGGGCGAATTCATCTCCTTCTATCAGGACGACCGCCGCCATTTGCCGGCCGTCCAGGCGTTCCAGCGCGAGATCGCCCGCGCCGGCTGCGAAGCGTCGTACGGGCATCCGACGCTGTTCCACGTCCGCGACAACCTGATCCTGGTGATGATCAATCACGAGTACGGCGTCAAGCCGTTCGAGGCCGCCCAGGTCACCGACGCCACGCTGCGGGCGCGAGCGGAGGTGCACCGGATCGTTCAAGCCTTGGCGGCGTTGGGCGGGCCGTGGGCGGGCCTGCAGGTCGTGGCCAGCGCTGAACAGATCGGCGTCCGCGATGGGCGGCGGATCCGCGGCCGGTACACCGTGACGCGCGACGACCTGATCGCCGGCGCTCGGCACCCCGACGCGGTGGCCCGCGTGACGTTCAACGTGGACATCCACGCGGCGACTCGTGAAAAAAACCGTACGGAAACGATTTCCCACGGCAACTTCAAGATGAAGCCGTACGACATCCCGTTGCGGGCCTTGATCGCCCACGACGTGGACGGCCTGATGATGGCCGGCCGCTGCATCAGCGGCGATTTCGTGGCGCACGCCAGCTACCGCGTCACCGGCAACGCCGTGGCGATGGGCGAGGCGGCGGGAAAAGTCGCCGCGTTGGCGGCTCGGTCAAACCGGCTGCCGCACGAGGTAGATTGGCGAGAGGTCCCCTAACGCGGAGCAGCCGTCTGAAACGAAGTAAGCCCTTCGACACGACTTACGAAAATCTGCGCAAGGCCCGGCGCACAACGCCCCCGCGGGCCCGGCAGGGCGGCGTGCCCGTGGCCACAAGCAGTGCTGGCGACCTGGTTGTTGACGCCTATTATCGCCGCCGTCCTCCGCCCGACAATCCCCCTCCGCGCCGCCATTACGGCTAGACCATCTCGGCTTTCCGGCATACATTGTTCCTTCGCAGAAGGACATTCAGGCACGGAGCAGAGGTATGGAGAGGCGTGGTCGCATTCCGGAAGACGAAAAGGTCGTGGAGCAAGTCCTCGGCTACCTGAACTTTTCTTCCGGCGCCCCGGATCCGCGTTTCCTGGCCAACTTGAATCGGGTCTTTGAAGGGGTGGGGCACGAGCCGACAAGCGCGGTTCTTTGGCGGGCCGCGTGGCATGCGTTGGAGCAAGATTTGGCGGCCCTGGCGTCGGCTTCTCCCACGTTTCAACAGGCCGAACAGGCGGCGAGCGTGCTGGGACTGGTCCGCGACCACGTGCTCCCCGGCTATCTGGTCTTCCATCGCGATCTGCTGTTTCATCAGACGGAAGCCAGTTTGTGCAACCCGTTTTTCATGGGCCGGGTGTGCGAGGCCGTTTTGCGTCAAGGGCCGCCGTGGGACGAGTCCGAACGGATCACCGCCGCGGCGATCGACGAGTTGAACGATTTTCTGGGCCATCGCCCCGTGGCCGCCCTGGAGTCGCAGAAGATCGAGCCGTATGACCACGAATGGGTGCGGCCGGTGCCGCTGTACGTGCGCGGGGCCGGCGCGGCGTTCGGGCCGTATCGGCGCGTGGTGGAAGCGACCCTGGTACTGCTGAGGCAGACCGATCCCGAATTGCTGCGGGAGGCGTATTTCGACCCGGAACAACTGGACGAATTGGCCTTTGACCCTCGCGCGTACGACTTCGATCATCCCGCGAACAAGCGGCCCAACTATCACTTTGGCCAGTGGGACCCGCATCAGATCGACAACCGGGGCTATTATCACCGCTACGTCATCCAGCAGGTAACCCTCGACGCGCTCATGAAACGGGCGATGGAGTCGCAGGAGGCGGACGCCGACGAGTTGCTGTTCGAGGCCGCAGCGGTGATGGCGGGCACGATCATCATGTCGACCGGGGTCAGCGGGGCCGGTCCGGAGACGCACGATTCGACCGTGACGCTGGCCACGCTGCTGCCGCGGATCGCCGCCTATCGCGACCGGTTCTACGAGCAATTGCTGGCGCGGCTAGAGGGCCCGCACGGCCGGCGGTTGCGCCAGGAGGCCGCCCAGCGGCGGCAGCCCTTCGGAGGCGCGCGGCAGCAGTTGAACGCCGAGTTGGCGCGGCGCCGCGCGGCGCAACTGGAACACGTCCACCTGGCGGCCATTTACGCGCGGTTGGGCTTTCCCGAGGAAGCGGCCGAAGAAGCCGACGTCGTCCCGGCGGCCTCGGCGCGGATGTGGTGCCAGATCGAAAACCGCCTGACTGCCTGCGAGTTGGCGCTGGGGGCCGGTGACCTGCCGCGGGCGTCGTCGCGGATGCAGGAGATCATCGACTGGATCCATCGCGGCATCCAGTGCGGGGCGATCGTCGATCCCTGGAACATCCTGGGCTTTGACGCCAATTTCAGTCTGTTTCCGTCGTTGGAGAACAGCGTCCGCGATCATCGCGTGGACGAACTGGTGGCGTTGATGGAGCAGATTTTTGCGATGGAATCCCGGCTGTGGAGCGAGGCCGCGGCGCGCGACGACGAGGCCCTGTCCCGCAGCATCGCCGTGCGTTTCGGCGACACGGTCGCCTGGTGGCGGAAGTACGCGGCCCACGAGGTGTCCGGCGTGGAAGCCATCGACCCGGAAGAGGCCTTGCGGGCCGCCGAGCGCGTGGCCGCCGCCTTGAATCTCTGGCACAAGGGCGGCGCGGCGGTCGAGGACGTGCGGTTCTGGGCGCCCCACGCCGACATGTTCGATTCGCCCAAGGCCTACGCGCTGGTGATCAGCGCCCTGTTGGAACGTAACGATTTCGTGGCCTCCCTGGCGCTTACCATGCACTGGCTGGAGCGGGCCGACCAGATCGGCTTGGAACAGGGCGACACGTCGTTCTTTGAGATCACCGAACGGTGGATGAACGGTTTGCGGCGGCAGATCCCGAACCAGGAATCGGCTGTCACGGGATGCCCGCGCGACTGGCCGCTGGCCCGCAAGTTCCTGGACTACATGGAGGCCAACGGCGAGGAGTTCTGGCGGCCGCCGAGATTTGAACTGGGTTCCGCTCCGGCCCGCCGCAACCAGCGGGAGGAAGACTTCGAGGATCACGCCGACGACGCCGACGAGGAGTTGGAGGACGGCTTGTACGAAGCCGCCTACGACGGCATGGTCTACCGCGACAGCACCGACGACGGCATCGACAGCCAGTTGGCCGACTCCGGACCGCCGTCCGACGACGCACTGCTGGCCGAGTCCCGGCGGCTGGGCTTGCGGTTGTCCTTCATCAGCAGCGTGGCTCGGCTGTGGCAATTGGCGGCGAGTCTTGCGTTGGCCGAGGGCCAGGCTGGCGACGAGTTCCGCGAAGTCCTGTCGCGGTGGATCCAGCAAGCGGCGGACCACCGGGCTCGGCTGCACGAATTGCTGGACGCGGTCGGCGCCTTTGCGCTGCCGACGCCCTCGGGCGATCACGATTCGATGGTCGAATACGACCGTCTGCGGCTGATCAAAGAATCCGTCCTGGAGCAAGGCATTGCGACCAGCGTCGACGTGTCGGACGCGATCCGCGTGCTGGCGGCCGCGGCCTACGACGGCGAACACGATCTGCAGGCCGCGACAGGCGCCCTGGAACTGGGCGACGACGTCGCTCGCGCTACGCCCATTTTCGCGGGGATTCTGCGCGGCAACCAGCCGGTCATTCGGAAACGCTGGCGCAGCCTGCTGCACGCCCTCTCGCGGCATACGCTGCTGTACGTGCCGCTGGTCAAGGGCGGCGACCCGCACGAGATCATCGCGGCGCGGACGCGGCAGCGGCTGATCCAGGACTTGCTGGCCTGGCTGCCGCGACTGGGACTGATCGTCGAAACGTGCCAGGTCGTCGAGTTGGCCCGCGAAATGGAGCGTCAGCATCCGGTCGGCCCCGGCGCGGTGACCGAGTTCGACGAGATGTTCAAGATGGGTTACAAGTCGCTCGTGCGGATGGTCGTGCATTCGGCGGCCACCTGGACCAACGGCCGCGCGGCCGCGGAAACACGGCCGCAGACCGTCGTCGAATGCCTCAAACAGCTCACGGAATCGCTGCTGTCCAGCTGGCTGGCCCACAGCAAGACGCTGCGTCTGTCCGTCTTGGAAAAGGTCAAGGACCGGCAGGAATGGAGCCGGCTGGTCACGTTCGTCGAGAGGTACGGCGCCGACTTGTTCACGCAGCGGTTCCTGAATCTGTCCAACCTGCGGGCGATTCTCCATCAGGGAGTCGACGCCTGGTTGACGCACTTGGAGGAAGAGCCGGAGCCCGAAGTGGCCGAACGCCTGCTGGCCGATTTGGAGCGTGGCCGGGCGTCGCGTCAGGCGGCGGTCGAGATCCTGTCGGTGATCCTGGAAGCGGTGGTCGAAAACTATGGCGAGTACCGCGACTACAACAGCATGACCACCCAGTCCGACCGCGGCGAGTTCGTGTACATGCTGCTGGATTTCCTCCGTCTGCGGACCGACTACGACCGCATCTGCTGGCAATTGAAGCCCGTCGTTTGGGCGCACGAAATCCTGGTTCGGGGCCAGCAGACGGCGGCGGCGGAAATCTGGCGTCACGAGCTGGCCGAGCAAACGCACCAGGAGGCCGAATCGTTCCTGCGGAAACTGGCCAAGCTGCAGAGCCAGTACGCCATGCGAATGCCGACCGTGGCCGACCGGCTGGGCGAACGCTTCATCCGCCCGATGGTGATCGACCGCATCCGGGCCCTGGTGCAGCCCGCCACGGAAGAAGCCCGCCGCGGCCAACCCGGTCCGAGTTTCGCCCTGCTGCGAAAGGAAATCGCCCTGCTGACCCGCGAACCGACGGGCGTCGGCCTGGATGTCCCCGCCTGGCTGATGGCCCTGGAGGAAGAAGTCAGCGCCGTCACGCAAAACGCTCCCCACACGGATTCCAGCACCCCCTGGGACGTGGTCATCCCCCAGGCCACGATTTCCCTGGAGGAGACTCAGCGGCAGCTGGAAAAATGGTCCACCCGGCGATAGCGAGCACAAAGCCCCGACGGTGCGTTCAATTCAGGAATTCGCCCCACAGGGCGTCGCTGACCAACAGGCCCGCACGGGTCAAACGGACGCGGTCGCCGGTGTCTTCCAGCAGTCCCAGAGCGACGAAGCGGCGCAGCGCGGAGCCGACCAATTCGTCGATCTCAAAGCCTGTCGCAGCGGCGAATTCAACGCGGACCACGCCCTCCAACATGCGGAGGCCGAACACAAGCCGTTCCCGCGCGGCGTCCGGGGGCGCAAGACGCTCGCGTTCCGCCACGGGGGACTGGCCGGCCAAGACGCGTTTCAAATACGTCGTCGTGCTGCGATGGTTCATCTCGCGCCAGCCGTCCACATAGCGGGCGGCACCGGGCCCCACGCCGAAATAGCCGGCGCCGCGCCAGTACGCCTCGTTGTGGCGGCAGCGGTGGCCGGGACGGGCAAAATTGGAGACCTCGTAGTGCTCCAGGCCCGCCGCCGTCAGCTCGTCGATCGCCGTCTCGTACATCGCCCGCTCGAGTTCCTCATCCACCGGCTGCAGCCGGCCGTCGCGGCGACGGCTCCAGAACAAGGAGCCTTTCTCGTAGGTCAAGCCGTACGCCGACACGTGATCGACGCGCGCGGCGACGGCTGTCCGCAGATCGGCCGCCCAGCCGTTCAGACTTTCGCCCGGAACACCGAAAATCAAATCCAACGCCAGCGAGGCGAACCGCGGGCGGCAGCGGAGTATCGCCCGCTGCAACTGGCTGCCGTCGTGATCGCGCTGCAGAACCCGCAGCTTCCGGCCGTCGAACGATTGCCCACCCAGGCTCACCCGACTGACGCCGGCTGCCTGCAGCACGTCCAGCCGGTCGCCATCCAGGTCGGCAGGATTCGCTTCGACCGAAAACTCGCAACCGGCCGCCGGCGGAAACCACTCCCGCGCCAGCCGGCACAAACGGTCCAGGGCGGCGGGAGCCAGTTGCGTCGGCGTGCCGCCGCCGAAGAACAGCGTGTCGACCTCGCGCGGCGTCCGCAAGCGGCGCAGTTCCCATTCGACCGCCCGCAGGTAGTCCGGGACCAGATCGTCCCGTCCCGCGACGACGGTGAAATTACAGTAACCACAGCGCCGGCGGCAAAACGGCACGTGGACGTACGCGGCGCGGGGCGTCATGCGCGTCCTCACAACCACAGGTGCAGACGGCCGTCCAGCAGATCCGGAAAGGCCTTTTCGATCAGGCTGCGGATCTGGCGTTCGTTGCACCGCGTGCTGAAATGGGCCACGATCAGGCGTTCGTTCTTGAATCGCTCCCGCCGTTCGGCGAAATCGTCCAAATGCATGTGCCCGTGCTTGTGGATCTTTTCCTTGCGGTGGCTGGGCGAGACGAACGTCATTTCGGCGATCAGGATGCGGGCCTCGTACATGGCCGGCGCGGCGTCCAGCCCGTGCGGCTCGGAATCGCCCAGGTAGCCCAGGAGGGGAATCCGCCGCTCCTCGGTCACTTCCACGCCCGACAGCCGCAAGTCGCGAATCTGGTCGCCGGCCAGCGTCTGGTACTCGGATTTCAGCTTGCGGCGGCGTTCCCAAACCAGATAGCCCAGCGACGGGACGGTGTGCCGGGTGGCGCTGGCCGTCACGACCAACTCGCGGGACAACTCGATTTCGTCCCCCGGCCGTACGGCGATCAACTCGCACGGCAGCCGCCCGCGGTCCAGGCGGCTGACCACGTGCAACAACCGCTCGACCAGTTCGACGGCGTGTTCCGGCAGATAGATCGTGGGCGGCTCCATCTTCATCAGCCGCCGACGGGCGACATACACGGGCAGCGCGGCGATGTGGTCCAAGTGGGTGTGCGTGACGAACCACGTCGCCGTGCCCATGAAGTCCCACGGCTGAGCCCCCAGATCGAAACCCAACTTCAACTCCGGGATGCGCCAATACGTCTGGACCGCCGCCCGCGAATAGCCCTCGACGGTCAAGCCTCCGTGCTCCAGTCTCTTGATGGGTGCGTTGCGGATCATGTTCGCCTGTCTGTCAAAGGTCGGGATTCAGAAGCGGCAGGCGGCTACCTGGCCGCGGCCGCGGCCGGCCGATCCAGCAACTGCGGGATCTTGTCCACCACGCCGCTCTTGAATTTGATCGCAGCGCCGATCGTGGCCATCGCAATCGCCACCAGCAACAGGACGTTGAAAACGGCCCGCTTCCAGCCGTGTCCGACCGCGTCGCCGAGATAGCTGCGTTTGTTGTTCAAGATGAAGAACATGATGTACGCGATCGGCAGCATCGTCAGGCAGATCGCCGAGGCCGCCACGGGCAGCCAGATGGGCGTCGTCGTCACCACGCCCAAGAAACCGACGGCGGGAACCAGCGTGCATGCCCGATAGCGGGCCGTCGTGTACTCCAGGCCGAACATCTCGCACACCGTAAAGCCGCAAACCACCATGTGCGCGCTGATCGCGCCGCAAGTCATGCCGATCAAGCCGAGGTCGAAAATGATGCGCCCCAGCGAAGAGCCCATCACCGGCACCAGCGCCTGGGCCGCATCCACCGGCTTGATGTCCTGCAGGGTCCGCTGCGCGGTGGGATCGTAGACCGTGTTGGCCATGGCGATGATCACCAGCGACGTGACCAGGATAAACGGGAGAAACATGGACATCGCCAGGTCCCAGCGGGCGAGCTTCTTGTGGTGCGCCCCCCAGCCCTTGGCCAGCAAGGAATACGGGTACAGGAACGTCATGTTGATGCCCACCGCCGCGCCGATCGCCCCTAGAACGACGGTCGCCGCGCCGGGCGTGTCGGGGAGTTGAAACGCGCAAAAGCCCCGCATCAGCTCGGACCAGTCCACGCCCGTCCTGATCACAACCACGGCAAACGAGAGGATCACCAGCCCGATGATGCAGCGAAGAAACCACTCGTAAAACTTGATGCCGCGGGCGTTGCTGCCGTAATTCCAGGTCGTGAAGAGGTTCAAACCCAGAATGGCCACGCCCACGCCGAAACTGACCCCATAGGCCGCCGGCGTGAATCCGCCGGCAGAGTCCGCAATGGCGATCCCGGCCAGGTCCGCCAGATCCCGCGCGGCACCGGCGGCTAGCCCGTATTGGGGAAAGTGCCAGATCACCGAAGCGACCACCGTGCCCAGCGCCCAAAGGAACGCGACCGATTTGTGCAACTCCCGCCCGAACGCCGGATAGGGCCGCTCGCCGGTGGTCAGCACGATGTTGCCCAACGCGGCAAACATGCACACGCCCAAGAACATGGCGATGGGCTGGACCCACAACAGCGTGTACCCAAACGAAGCGCCAGCGACGACCGACGCTGCAGCACTGCCGGCTCCCAGTGTCATCGCACTCTGCAGCAACCCCGGCCCCGTCCGCTTGACATACGCTCCCGCCCGCTGGAAGAACGGACGACCTTCCAGCGCCTGCAGGTCCGCGATCTCCCGCTGCAGTCTTTCGGGGTCCCAGCGGGCCGTCATGGGAAGGCCTTTGGTCTGCTGCGTCGCCATCGTGCTGCTCCTGGAAGGATCGCGGGAGGGAGGATCGGATCATCCGGCCAACAGGGTAACACAAATCGCCCACGAGAGAAAGCTGCGGCGTGAGAACATGAACCGCGGGCGGCTCAGCTCGATTGCGGGCTTGGTGACCGGACGTGACTAGCCCTTTGTCGGGCGTTGCTTTCGGGCGTTGCTTGATGGGTAGGGCGAAATTCTTTTCCGCCCCCAAGGCGGACCCAAGTCCGCCCTTACGATCCGCCAACGCGTGGCGGACGGAGCACTAGCGTCCGGCCAGTTTGTCGCTGGCCGCAGAGCCGGCCAGAATCGCCAGACGCGCGGCGACTTGCCGTTGCAGTTCGCCCGACGCGCGGCGAGCGGCCATTTGATACCAGACCTTCGCCACGCCGCCTTTGCCTTCGGCCTCGGCACGCTGGCCCTTGGCAAAGTACTCTTCCGCCTCGGCCGTCCGCTGCGCTCTGGCTGCCTCGTTCTGCTGCCGAACCTGTTCCACGGAAGGATTCCCCGGTGGGGTTCGCTCCCCTGACTCCGCCGCCGGGTGCCGCGCGATGTTCCGGGCGATGAAGTCGGCTTTCTGCGCCAGGACGGGGTCTGCCGGCGCGTTGTCGGCCCCGGCGATCGGGCGTGGCACGTGCGGCGAAGGACTGGTGCCCAGTTGGGACAGCAGTTCCGCGGAAACGCCTGTCTGCCGCAGTTCTTCCTCCTCTTGGATAATGATCCGCGGCGTGATCGTCATTTGACTCGCGCCCACGTCCCGGCCGATGCCGCGATTGCCAAACAGACGACTGACGACGGGGACCTTGTTCAGCATCGGGACGCCGCGACTGACGCTGCCTTCGCTGAATCGGTTGATCCCGCCCAGCAAGGCTGTGCCGCGATCCGGAACACTGACGGTCGTTTGCACCGTGGTCACGTTGAACGTCGGCAACTGGACAGTGATGTTCTGCTGCGCAAGCGTTTGGGTGGCCGTCCAGGCCACGAACAGGCAACCGGTGATAAGCGAACGCATCCACATCGCTGTTCTCCGCAACGCGGCGTTTTCTTCTTCCTTAAATGTATCGGACCGCGGACGGTAATTCAACGGGTTTTGCGGCAATCCCCGCGTCCTGGCTTCGGTCCAGACGCCTGTTCAGCGGGAAAAACCGTGCTTTCGGGGGTGCGAGAGCCTGACCCCGTTGGCACCACCCATTTGTTTCAGTTCCCCAGGGCCGCCGCGGGCGGCTCAAAGGCGTCCGAAACGGCTGGCCGCATCTTCCCAGACCGGCCACCCGCACGACGACTTGCTCGGATCCAGCATGGCGCACGCGGCCGGGTCGGCGAAACCGGTCGGCGAGCGCACGTCTTGTTTGCCTGGCGCCTCTTTGAGTTTGGGCGACACCGCGACCAGCATCCAGCCCAGTGGAATCAGGGCGATGAGCGTAAAGTGGGTCAGCAACAGCTTCTTGCATTCGCCCCACCGCGTGATCGCATAATAAATGTGGCAAGGAAACAGCAGGGCCAGCAGTCCCATCGCCGGTTTCTCCTTGAAGGCCACGATGACGATCTGCAGCCAATAGGAAATCGCAAGAAATCCGCACACGCCCATCCAGACGTATCCGGAGACAAGGAACGCCCGGTCGCGTGGCAAGACGGACATGCCGATGGCAAAGCTGGCGATGATGGACAAGATCGTGATGATCATCCACAGGGGCATACCCTGCGTCCGCATCTTGCGCTCTTCATCCTTGTCCACCTCGATCGTCCGCTCAGCCTTTTTCAGCAGCAACAGCGCGGCCCCCTCATGGCCTTCGGCCTTCTGCCCGGCCACTCCGAGCCCGGCCCCCCCGATACCTTTCACGAATTTGCCGCTCTCCAAATGAAAACCGCAATAGACGCACAACACCGCATGGTCCGAGATCTTGGCGTCGCAGGCAGGGCAGTGCTGAACGCTCTCCTCTCCCTTCTCTTTGTGCATGTGGAAGCCGACCTCATCCAGCAATTCGGCGACCGCCGACGGCGCAGCGACCGCGGCCGGCGCTTGTTTCTTTGCCGGTGCGCCGATCGTCAGCGGTTGCTGGCACTTCGGGCACTTGACTACTTTTCCCGCCAACTCATCCTTCGCGGCAAACTGTTGGCCGCACGGGCAACTGACCTTGATGGGCATGATCGTTCCGCTGTCACGCTAGGAAGGCACTGGAAGTCACGACTGGAGTGTTGTTATTGTGCGCAGCGTCTGCGGGCATCGCAACGGGATCTGTCAAAATGGCAGCGAATCGGGACGCCGGGCGAACGCGCTTTGGTAAACCCTGCTGCTTCGTCGTGGCGAGGATTGTCTAAGGTTATGACTGATCGATAGTTGCGTTCGGCGTTTTAGCTTTTGGCCCGGCAGTTGCTGTCCATGACGCGGGTCATTGTTTTTTGGCCAGACTGACAGTTGGCAATCTGATCCGCGCAGTGGCTGCGTGTGGGACTTCAGAACACTTTCGGTGCATGATTTTAGGGAGGACTGCTTCATGGCAGCAAAGAAGAAGGGTTTCAGGCTACAACCATTGGGCGAACGCGTGGTCGTCGAACGTGAGGAGTCAGAGGAAAAGACGGCGGGGGGGATTGTGTTGCCGGATACGGCCAAGGACAAGCCCGCGCGAGGCAAGATCATCAGCGTCGGCAACGGGCGGCTTTTGGACGACGGGTCCCGCAGTCAGCCGCAGGTCAAAGTGGGAGATCGCGTGGTGTTCAGCAGCTATGCGGGCGAGATGTTCAAAGTGGAGGAGCGGGAACTGCTGCTCATGCGTGAGGACGACATTCTGGCCGTCCTGGAGGACTGAGCCCAGGTCGTGCATGGCGGAGCGAACGTTGTGCGGGCCTGTCGGCCAAGCCTCCGCGGCAGACCCGGAGACTGAAGCGAATCAAATTGCAGAAAGCGAAGGAGACAACAGCTCATGGCGAAGATGATTGCGTTCGATCAAGAGGCGCGTGAAGCGATTCGGCGCGGCGTATCCAAGCTGGCGCGGGCGGTCAAAGTGACGTTGGGGCCGAAAGGGCGCAACGTGATTCTGCAAAAGAGCTTTGGCTCGCCGACGGTCACCAAGGACGGGGTGACGGTGGCCAAGGAGATCGAGTTGGAGGATGTGTATGAGAACATGGGCGCCAAAATGGTGCGCGAGGTGGCCAGCAAGACCAGCGACGTGGCCGGCGACGGCACGACGACCGCTACCGTGCTGGCCGAAGCCATTTTCAATGAAGGCCTGCGGGCCGTTGTGGCCGGCGTGAATCCCGTCCAGATGAAGCAGGGGATCGAAACGGCGGTCAACGACATCGTGGAAAAACTCCGCAAAATGTCGATCAAGATCAAAGACAAGGAAGCCATGGCCAACGTGGCGACCATCGCCTCGAACAACGACCGCGAAATTGGGAATCTGTTGGCCGACGCGATGGAAAAAGTCGGCAAAGACGGCGTGATTACGGTCGACGAAGGCAAGAGTCTGAAGACCGAAGTCGAGTGGGTGGAAGGCATGCAGTTCGACCGGGGTTACCTGTCCCCGTATTTCGTCACCGATCCGCAAACGATGGAGTGCGTGCTGGAAGACGCCTACGTCCTGATTTACGAAAAGAAGATCGGCAGCGTCAAGGACCTCGTGCCTCTGTTGGAAGCCGTCGTGCAGCAGGGCAAACCGCTGTTGATTCTGGCCGAAGACATCGAAGGCGAAGCGTTGGCGACGCTGGTCATCAACCGCCTCCGCGGGACCTTCCAGTGCTGTGCGGTCAAGGCTCCCGGTTACGGCGACCGGCGCAAGGCGATGCTGGAAGACATCGCGATTCTGACCGGCGGCACGGCGATCTTCGAGTCGCTGGGCATCAAACTGGAATCGCTCCAGTTGACCGATCTGGGCCGCGCCAAGAAGGTGATCATCAGCAAGGATACGGCGACGATCATCGAAGGCGCGGGCAAGAGCAGCGACATCAAGGCCCGCATCGACCAGTTGCGGCGGGAGATCGAGAACACGACCAGCGACTATGACCGCGAGAAGTTGGAGGAGCGGTTGGCGAAACTGGCGGGCGGCGTCGCCAAGGTCAATGTGGGAGCCGCGACGGAAAGCGAAGTCAAGGAAAAGAAGGCTCGAGTCGAAGACGCACTGCACGCCACCCGCGCTGCGGTGGAGGAAGGCATCCTGCCCGGTGGGGGCGTCGGCCTGTTGCGGGCCGCGGCCACGTCCAAGGCAGATGAGTCGCTGACGCACGACCAGAAAGTGGGTTACGATATCGTGTTGCGTGCCTGCCGCGCGCCGCTGACCATGATTGCCCAAAACGCCGGGCAGGACGGCGGCATCGTCGGCGAAAAGGTGGCCGAAGCCAAGGGCAACGTCGGCTACAATGCGTTGACGGACAAGTATGAGGATTTGGTTAAGGCCGGCGTGATCGATCCGACGAAAGTGGCTCGCACGGCATTGGCGAACGCTGCCAGCGTGGCGACGCTCCTGCTGACCTCGGATGCGCTGATCGCAGAGAAGCCGAAAAAAGACGATTCGGCGAAAAAGGGGCACGGCGGCGAGTACGACATGGACTAGCCCCCGTTCCGCCGCCGTCCCAAAGTCAGCATGGCTGTGGAGGTTGCGATCAGAGAGACCCCCCGATGCACGCCCGTCGGGGGGTTTTTCAGTTTTTTGCGGAAAAGTCGGCGAGAAGCGGCCGGCCAGGTCAGCACCGTGATCGGCGATTTGCGGTTGACACCGTCCCGATCCCGACTTGCCCGGCTCAGGGAGCCTTCTTTTTCTTGGGCAGTATCCTTTTATCTCGGCCGCACTTTGGTAACATAGTAGGTGTCGGTCGAAGCATTTGATTTGTCCCGGAGGTCTGGGCCATGCCCGAATTGGTGTCCCAACACAAGGATGATGTGCTGCTCGTGCAGTTCACTTCTCAGAAGATCCTGTCCGATGTCCTTATTGCCCAGATCGGCCGCGAGTTGCTGGAACTCGCCGACCAGGCGAATGGCAAAATGGTGCTCGATTTCCAGGGCGTCACCTTCATGTCGTCGGCCATGATCGGCAAGATCGTGCTGCTGAACAAAAAATGCAAAGCCAACAGCACGACGGTGAAGTTGTGCAATATCGCGCCCAGCATTATGGAAGTCTTCGAGATCACTCGGCTCAACAAAGTCTTCAGCATTTACGAGTCCATGGAGGAAGCGCTGAAATCGTTCCAGAAAAAAGGTTGGTTTGGGTAGAAAGCGTGCTCAGCGCGAGCGGCATCCCGGATTCAGTTCTGCATCGGTTGCTGGGGGAGTAGGGCATGCCGAGGCTCGAGATTGTAGACGGTCCGGACAAGGGCAAGACCTTTCCGCTGGAGCGTGAAGAAACGCTCATCGGCCGATTGGCTTATTGCGACGTCATCCTCCCCCAAAAAAACATTTCCCGTCAGCACGCCCGCTTGGTGCGCTCCGGAAGTGATTTCTTTCTGGAGGACATGGACAGCACCAACGGCACGTTCCTGAACGGCAAGCGCGTCCGCAATCGCACCAAGCTGAGGGATCATGATCTGATCCGTGTCTACGATGTGACGCTGCTGTTTCGGGACGCCGTGGAACCGGAACCGCCAGCGGTGCAGGACCGGAATTCGAACGGAGCGGCGGCGGGCGTCCACGATACGTCGGGGGGCATGACCACCGAGACCCTGCAGCCTTCTGCCGCTCCACTCGCCGACTTGCGGCGCAACGTGGGCGTGAACGCCTACGAGAAGCTCCGGACGGTGCTCGAGATCAATCGCACCCTTGGCAGCAGCCTGAACATCGACCTGGTGTTGCCCAAGATCCTGGACAGTCTGATCACCGTTTTTCCGCAAACGGATCGCGCCTACATCCTGTTTCCCAATGAAGAAACGGGGGAACTGCAGGTCCGCGGCGAAAAGCGTAAGGACGAAGGCACCATGATCACCTCGTCCCTGGGGCCGATCAGCCAGACGATCGCCAATCGCGTGCTGTCCCGTGGCGAAGCGATCTTGAACGCCGACGGACTGGACGACAACCAGTTTCCCGTCAGCGACTCGGTGCTGGATTTTCCCATTCGCTCGATGATGTGTGCTCCCCTGATCGGCCCGATGCAGAAGCCGCTGGGCATCATCTACGTCGACACCAATGACCCTTACGAGCGTTTTCACGAGGACGACCTCGAAGTCCTGCTCAGTCTCGCCGCCACCGCTGGCCAGGCCGTCGAATATGCCCGCACGCATGAGGCGCAGTTGCGGATGGACCGGCGGCAGCGGGAACTGGCCACCGCAAAACAAGTGCAACTGCACTTTCTGCCGCAGAGTCGGCCCCGCGTTTCCGGATATCGCTTCTTCGAATTCTACAACTCGGCCGAGGAAGTCGGCGGGGACTACTACGGCTATCTGACGCTGCCTGACGGCCGTTTGGCGGTCACCCTGGGCGACGTCTCCGGCAAGGGCATCACGGCGGCGTTGATTATGGCCCGCTTGTGCAGCGAAGTCCGCTATCGGCTCGTTTCCGCCGCGACGCCGTGGGACGCGGTGAACGAATTGAACCTGGAGTTGTGCCGGCCGGAAAACGAGGCTTGGTTCGTCACCTTCGTGCTCTGCGTCTTGGATCCGCAACGGCACGAAGCCATGTTGGTCAACGCGGGCCACATGCCGCCCATCCATCGCCGGTTCGTCGACGGCGAGGTGCGAGAAATCGGGGACGAAGTCGCCGGTCCGCCGCTGGGTTGCGACGCCTCTGTCCGTTATCGGCCCGTCTGCGTGCAACTTGATTCCGGTGATGCCCTGCTGATGTACACCGACGGCATCAACGAGGCGATGAATCCAGAACGCAACGTGTACGGCGGCAAACGCGTGCGGCAGGCGTTGCGGTCCGGCCCGAAGCCGGTCGACGAATTGTGCCAAAGCCTGTTAGCCGATGTCCGGAAATTCACCCAGAACCGGCCGCAAAACGACGACATCTGCCTGGTGGGGATTCAGAGGGAATAGGAGCACGCCGCGCAACGATGCCCGAACAGCCTGTCTTGCGAGCCGTCGTCTTTGATCTCGATGGCCTGATGTTCAACACGGAGGAACTCTACGACGAGGTGGGCGAAATCCTCCTGCAACGCCGCGGCCGGCATTTTTCGCAACAGCTGAAACGGGAGACGAGGGGCCGCCCCGACCGCGTCTCGCTGCAGATGATGATCGACCAGTTGAGTCTGAGCGAGACCGTCGAGCAGTTGCTGGCCGAAAGCGATCAGCTTCTCGCCCGACTCTTGCCGGCGCGTCTGCACCCGCTGCCCGGCCTGGACAACTTGCTGGCCGCCCTGGAGACCGCCGCGATCCCCAAGGCCATCGCGACCAGCAGCGGCCGTTCCTACACCGCGCGGGTGCTTGCCCAGGCCGGTCTTCAACCGCGTTTCCTGTTCGCGCTCACCGGCGAAGATGTGCTCCAGGGAAAGCCGGCGCCGGAGGTGTATCTGGCGGCGGCGCGGCGCTTGGGCGTTCCGCCTGCGGAGGTCATGGTGCTGGAGGACAGCGAGAATGGCTGCCGAGCGGGCGTCGCCGCCGGGGCGTACACCGTCGCGGTTCCCGGTCCCCACAGCCGGGATCACGATTTCGCCGGCGTGGCCCTGGTGGTCCCCAGCCTGGCCGACGCAAGCATCTACCGCGCGTTGGGCCTGCCGGTTCCGATTTGACTATTGACCGATACGCAAGTTTCGATATAAACGGGCTTTAGGTTTCTTGTCCGCGAGACCCGTTGAAGTGCCATGCCGCGAGTGCTGAACGATCCCGTTAGCGCCGACGACGAGCGTGACATGATTCACCTCGCGGTCCAGGCATTGTCTTCGGGCAAGCTCGTTGCGTTTCCGACGGAGACCGTCTACGGCGTCGCCGCCGACGCCCTGAATGAAGCGGCCGTGTCACGACTGCTGACCATCAAGGGGCGCCGGCCGGGTCAACCTCTGACGCTGGCCGCAAAAAACGCCGAGGAGGCTTTGAAATACTGTCCGGATGTGTCGCGGGTGGGGCAGCGTCTGGGAATTCGCTGCTGGCCCGGCCCCTTGACCCTGGTCCTCCCAGGCAACCATCCGCGCAGCGTTTTGCACCGCCTGCCCGGCGGCGTGCGTCAGGCTGTTGCCCCGGCCGAATTCGTCGGCCTGCGAGTTCCCGATCATCGCTTGCTTCTGGAGACGCTTCGCCTGCTCCCCGCTCCCGTGACCTTGACCAGCGCGAATCGCAGCGGACAACCGGACGCCGTCAGCGCTCAGGAGGTGGTGGACGCCTTGGGCGACGATGTAGATCTGGTCCTGAGCGACGGGCGCAGCAAGTACGCTCAGCCGTCCTCGGTCGTGCGCGTCCAGGGGCAGACGATGGAAGTCCTTCGACAGGGGGTCTTGAGTGAATCCGCCCTGCAGCGGTTTGCCAGCCTGATCGTGCTGCTCGTCTGCACCGGGAACACCTGCCGCAGTCCGATGGCCCAAGTGATGTTCCAGCAGCGCGTAGCACAGAAGTTGCGTTGCGACGTCGCGGACCTGCCGAATCGCGGCGTGATGGTGATTTCGGCAGGGGTCAGTGCGGCGGACGGGATGCACGCTTCGGAACAGGCCGTCGAGGCCATGCGTGCGCGGGGCTTAGACCTGACCAATCACGAGAGCCGTCGCGTGTCCGACTCGCTGGTCCGTTTCGCAGACCTGATCCTGGCCATGACCCTCGGACATCGCGACGCGATCCTGCAACGCTGGCCCGAAGCTGCGGGCAAGATCCAACTCATTCGCCAGGATGGACTCGACGTCGCGGATCCCATCGGTGGCGACGTGGCAGAGTACGAAGTTTGTGCCGCCCAACTCGAACGTCATCTGTCCCACTGGATCGGGCAACTCGAACCTGCAAGCCTGCCGGTCTTCCGCAACGCAACTTGATCTCCGCGGCGAGTTTCGAAAAACAGGCGTCCCCCTGCAAGCAAGGGGACGCCTGTCGGTTTGACCAGACCGATGAAACCGTTAAGGCGTGCGCCGGCTCAGCAGCCGCAGCCTTTGCTCAGACACCGCTTTGGCGGGCAGCAGGGCGTCGGGCAGCAGACCGTGACGGGAACTTGCTCGCAGATCACCTTCGGCACGCAACGCGTCACCGTATAGGGAACCTGACGGCAAACCGTCTTCGGCACCTGGATCGTCTTGCAATAGTGGACCGGTTTGCAGACCGTGTAGGGCACCTGCTTGGTGCGGCATTCCTGCACCATCCGGCAGACCGTGTAGGGCACCTGCTTGGTGCGGCACTCCTGCACCATCCGGCAGACGCGGTAGGTACAAACCTTGGTCCGCGTTTCCGGAACCATGCGGCAGACCGTGTAGGGCACCTGCTTGGTGTGGCATTCTTTCACGATGTGGCAAACGCGGTACGTGCAGGTCTTGGTCCGTGTTTCCTGCTCCATGCGGCAGACCGTATAGGGCACCTGCTTGGTGTGGCACTCTTTCACGATGTGGCAAACGCGGTACGTGCAGATCTTGGTACGGGTTTCCGGCACCATGCGGCAGACCGTGTACGGGACCTGCTTCGTCCGGCATTCGCGCACCATGTGGCAGACCTGGTAGGTGCAGGTCTTCGTCCGCGGTTCGGACACCCAGCGGCAGACCGTGACGGGCACCTGCTTCTTGATCACACAACGCTCGTAGCGGACGCAGTCGATCGTCTTTTCGCAAACTTCCGGGACCCAAACTCGTTTGCAGATCATGCGTGGGGCGCATCCGCATTTCTGCTCGCAACCGCACGATTTCTGCGCCACGCCGCACGGATCTTCGACCATGCAGGTTTCCCAGTGGCCGCTGCGGACCCGGATCGTTTTCTGGTAGCAGACCGGCTTGCACACGACCTGGCAGACCTCTTTCATGCAGGTCTCATACACCGGCTTGCAAACGTTGTAGCAAACGGTCCGCGTCTTGGTTTCCCAGACGGGTTTGCAGACGGTGTAGTTCACGGTCCGGTAGCAGGTCTCGTACACGGGCTTGCAGACCGTATAGCAGACTTCCTTCGTCTTGGTTTCCCAGACCGGCTTGCAGACCGTGTAGTTCACGGTCCGGTAGCAGGTCTCGTACACGGGCTTGCAGACCGTATAGCAGACTTCCTTCGTCTTGGTTTCCCAGACCGGCTTGCAAACCGTGTAGTTCACGGTTCGGTAGCAGGTCTCGTACACCGGCCGACATACCGTGTAACAGATCTGCTTCGTCCTGGTCTCCCAGACGGGCCTGCAGACGGTGTAGTTCACGGTCCGGTAGCAGGTCTCGTACACCGGCCGGCAGACCGTGTACATGCACTCGCGGTAGCACGTTTGCGGGACGTACTTAACGCAGTTGATGGTGCGGGTTTCGCAGACAGTGTCCCGCACCGTGCGGTAACACGTCATCTGCTGCTTCTCGTATACGACCTTGCGGCAGGTCTTCATGACCGTGTAACACTGCGGCTTCTGAACGCACGTTTCCGCCACCTCGACGCCGCAACCGGCCTTCTGGTAGCAACTCGCGCCAAAATAGGCAGCGCTCGCCGTGTCCGTATACGCGGCGACAAGCAGCACCGCTGCCGCCGCTACGCCATACATCGTCTTCATTGCGATCTCCTTGCTTGGCAAGCTTGAACGGGTTTCAGGGTCTGGTCACTGCTCTCCTGGCAGGCGGTTGCACCGTTCTAGCCGCCCCCGTCCATGTTTCGTAGCCAAGCCACCCACATCCATGAATTCCGCAGACAACAGGTCGCCTTCCACCCGCTGCCTCTCCGGTTTTGCCCACCCGGTATCCGATCTGGGCAAACTGCTACGACACTGACGGCCAGTTAAGATGCGTCCTATGCGATATATACATCGTCATTAACGACTTGCCCAAACAATGAAACTGTTTTGCAAGCGGGATTATGGCGCGCGTTCCACTAGCAGCGATCATGTCGCCTGGATGAGCCTTCCGGCTTGGGCGGGCTCCATCGTTTCCTGATACGACCACTGCGATCCGCCGCCGCCTCACAACCCTCAAATTTTACATCGGAAACCTGCGGAGGTATCTCGAACCCATTCTTGAAATCCGCGCGTTCAGACTGCTATCTGCCGTGTCGACAAGCGTGGGCGGAGCCTGCCTGCCGTGAGGCTGCAGTGCTAGTCTCCTCTGGTCGCCGCGTGTGGGACCGATCGCGAGGTGGACGTCCGGTCATGGGGACGGCATTCGTCACCAATCCCGCTTTGTCGATCAGACGCTGCCTGACGGGCCCCGCGGCACACCCCCTTTGCCAAATCCAGTACCGCCCCTTAAACTGTGGGCAGTTTCCCCGATTTGGAACTTCTAACAGCGATGAGAGGTGTGGAAATGTCTGACTCGGTCTTCAAAAAAATCGAGATTGTGGGCACGTCGAGCAAATCGTTCGATGAGGCGACAGCCAACGCGGTCGCGAAAGCTTCCGAAACGATGTCGGGCCTGAGCTGGTTCGAGGTAGTCGAACTTCGCGGGGCCATCGAAAACGGCAAGGTGAAGCAATACCAAGTCACCGTTCGCATCGGCTGCAAAGTCGATTGATTTGATGCGGCGCTCAGGCAGCGCGCCGATTGCTACGGTACTTTGGGGTGGAAGGTAGGGTATCCGTCCAGGCCGTTGGGCGAAAGAAATCGTGTCCGCACAGATAGCAGCGGACACGAACCAGGAAGGGGCGAATGAAGATGGCCAGTCGGCTGTCATCCTCCTGGGTCTTCCGCAGTTTGTCCGATCCGCAGTGTGGACACCTCATTTCGATATCCCTCCATGGTGTGCAGGCCGTAACTGCCGTTGCTCGGGTCAGCGATCTCGTCCGCTTTCCCAACCCCGCTTTGGCCGTTGATCGGCAGCCGATCGATGAGCCGTCCAAGATTTGAAGCCCCGGCTTGGCAACCGGCATGACTGCTACAAGAGATGTCTTTTCGACCGGAAAAACCGGTATTCTGCGGCCTAGTGAAGCGGCGAGAGGCACACGGCGAGTTCATCGGCCCCTGCGTTTTTTGGGTCTCGACCGGGCGGCCCCCCCCAGAATCGCTGATTTGTTTACATGTTGGGCTGTATATCCCTCGCCGTTGCTACGGCCCGTCCGTCAGTCTTTGCGTGACGCCGATCAGCGAGTATACTTGGGCCTTTGGCCAGCGCGGCCCGCCGTGAAGAGCCGGGTTCTTCTGTTGGCCTTGTCCTTCTAACCCCTTTGTTTCGTGTGCCGATGGCCAAATACCTCGTCCGCTACGGCGTGATGCGTCACTTGGCGATTCTCTCTGCACGCGGAGGGACGATGTTTGCCCGTGGAACGAAAGTGATCGCCCGCACTAGCCGCGGGCTGGAGGTCGGGATCGTCCTCGGCGAGGCCAGCCAGGACAAGTCCGACGAGCCGAAGGCAGCGTCCGAGGGGCAAATCCTGCGCGAGATGACTCCTGAAGACACCAACGAAGCGGAGCACATCCAAGCGTCGGCCAAGACGGAATTCAACCTGTGTCGGCAACACGTCGAGGAACTTGGCTTGCAGATGCAGTTGGTGGACGTCGAGCATCTGTTTGGCGGCGAGCGGATCATCGTCTACTACTTGGCGGAGGGACGGATCGATTTTCGGGAATTGGTCAAGCGGTTGGCGGGCGAGTTTCAAACCCGCATCGAAATGCGGCAGATCGGAGTGCGAGACGAAGCCAAGTTGTTGGCGGACTTCGGCGACTGCGGCAAGCCCGTGTGCTGCAACACGCACCTGGTCGAGATGCCGCCAGTCTCGATGAAGATGGCCAAACTGCAGAAGGCAACGTTGGACCCGACCAAAATCTCGGGCCGCTGCGGCCGGCTGAAATGCTGCCTGCGTTACGAATACGATACGTACGTGGAATTCCAGCGGGCTTTGCCCCCAGTCGGTTCGGAAGTGACCGTCGAGAAGGGGCAGGCACGCGTCATTGGACAAGAAATCCTGACCCAACAGTTGCTCGTGGAAATGCCAGACAACCGGCGCGTCCTGGTCGATCTGAAGGACGTGTTGTCGGTAAATCGGCGAGGCGGGAAGGGGAAAGGGAGCCGTTGACGGCGGGAGCGAAATGCCGGCAGAAGAACATCCTCTTGTGCAGTTGCTGAAACGCGATCAGCGCTACCGGCTGGAAGCCTACCAGTTCGTGCGCGAAGGACTCGATTATGCGCAACGCGTGCTCGGCATGGGCATCAGTCGGTCGTCGCGCCGCGGGGAAAGACCGACCGGGGAGTCGCACTTGTCGGGCCAGGAACTTTCCGAGGCGCTGCGCCGGTTTGCGATCGAGCAATTCGGCTTCATGGCCAAATGGGTGCTCAACAGCTGGGGAATCCACTCGACCAGCGATTTTGGCGAACTGGTTTACAACATGATCGCCGTGAACCTGATGCGCAAATCGGAAACGGATCGCCGAGAGGACTTTGACGACGTTTACGATTTCGACGAAGCCTTCGTGCGCCAATTCCAAATCCATCGGCCGGGATGAAATGAATCGACGAGGATCGCGGAAGCCGGTCGCTGCGGCACCGGACAAGACAGACGGCCAGACGCAGGCCGAACACGCAACGGCGCGGGACGACAGGCCTCCGCCTCGACCCCGGCGCGGAAATCACTGGCTGCTGGGTGCCAGCGCGCTGCTGTTTCTGGCTTGGCTGGCCGTGCTGGCGTGGCTGGCGTTTCGTTAGGTGAGGGATTGCTGCCTGCGAACCCAAGGGCGACAAGGAGGTCGCAATGGCTTGGTTTTTGCTCCTCTGGTCGGCGGCGCCGCTGTCGGCTCCGGACGCAATCGACACGTTGATCGTCTGTCCTGCTTCGTTCGTCACCGCGCTGAAGCCTTGGATCGCGCATCGAACCCAGCAGGGGCGCCGCGTCCAACTGTCCCAGGTCACGGCGACGTCGGAAGCCGTGCGGGCCACGATCCGTCAGACCGCGCGGCAAGGCCATTTGAAATACGTACTGCTGGTCGGCGATGCGGAAGCGGCGGAGGGCGAGCACGGGCCGCAGGCCGGCAGAGGGTGCGTGCCCAGCGGACGCATCGCCGCCAAAGTCAACGTGGCATGGGGTTCAGAACCCGAAATCGCCACAGACAACTGGTATGCCGATCTGGATGACGACCAGCTTCCGGACGTGGCCCTCGGTCGCCTGTGTGTCCGCAGCCCGGAAGAAGTGCAAACCCAAGTCCGCAAAATCCTGACCTACGAAAAGTATCCGGAGCCCGGCGGTTGGCAGCGCCAGATCAACCTGGTCGCGGGGATCGGCAGTTTGGGCCGTTTGGCCGACACCGTGCTGGAACTGACCACCCAGAAGTTCCTCACCGACGGAATTCCCGCGGCCTACCAGACCACGATGACGTATGCCAACTGGCGCAGCCCCTTCTGTCCCGACCCGAGCCGGTTTCGCGAGGCGACGCTGTTCCGTCTGAACGAAGGCTGCCTGTTCTGGATCTACATCGGCCATGCTCAGCAACGTTTCCTCGCGCCGATCTTCGTCCCCGGCGCTGCCTTTCCGATCCTGGACGCGGATGATGCCAGACGCGTGAACGCCGTGCAGGGACTGCCCATTGCGGTTTTCCTGGCCTGCTACACGGGCGCCTTCGATCAGGCAGAAGACTGCTTGGCCGAAGCGTTGCTGCGGGCCGAGGGCGGTCCCGTGGCGGCGATTTGCGGCTCGCGCGTGACCATGCCTTACGGGATGGCCGTGATGAGCGACGCCTTGCTGGACGAGTTCTTCGTGCATCGCCGCGGTACGCTGGGCGACTTGTTTCTGGCAGCCAAACGCCGCATGGGGGCCGACGACAAGGACAATCCCCGCCGGCAACTGCTGGACGCCCTGGCCGCCGCCATCAGTCCGGCCGCAGACCAATTATCGGCGGAACGCGTCGAGCACGTCGCGCTGTTCAACCTGTTGGGCGACCCGTTGTTGCAACTTCCTCAGCCGCGTCCGATCGAGGTCCACGCGGCCGACAGCGTGCGGGGCGGCCAGTCCTTGAGCGTCTCCGGCTCTTGCCCCCTGGCGGGTGAGGGCTGGATCGAACTGGTTTGTCGCCGAGACCGCACGCGGGTCAGTCCGCCCGGCCGCAGCCAGTTTGTGCCCACGTATGAATTCGTACGTTCCTTTCAACAGACGTATCGGCAAGCCAACGATCCCGTGTGGGTCGCGAACCCGTTCACGTCGAACGGCGGCAATTTCGAAATGCAGTTGGCCGTGCCCCCGGACTGCAGCGGACCCTGCCACGCGCGGGTCTGCGTTATCGCCCCAAGCGGTGTCGCCCTGGGCGCGGCGGATGTGTTTGTGGAGCGTGTTGCCGAGCAGCCGAGACCGGTCTCTCTGCAGGCGGCCCAGCCTCGCAAAGCGGTGCGGAAGTGAACATGGCACAGGCATCGCAGCGGACCTGCCGGCCTGGGATTTCCGACTGGCAGGCGGACAGCCTGTCCTGCGCACCGGATTCTACGCACCGATGATGCGGGCTCGTTTCGCTCCGCGCCATGCGGCCAGCCTCGTTCACTCCGGCAGCGGCTTGCCTTTGGTCTCCGGGGCCAGCCAGATCAAGACCATGCCCAAAACGTAGACCAAGGTGATCGCCGCCATTGCCCTGCCGTAGTCCCCGCCAAACAACGCCACCAAGTAGCCCATATAGACCGTGCCGACCGCCGCCATGATCCGGCCGAAATTGAAGCACAGTCCTTGTCCGGTCGCCCGCACTCGCGTCGGAAACAACTCCGGCAGGTACAGCGGCAGCCAGCCGTAGAAGGCCGCCGTGACGGTGCCCACCACGCCGACCACGATCACAAACCACAAGTTGTAGGTATCGAGGCAGCGGAACAGATAGGCGCACGAGCCCAACGAGGTCAGGCAGAGCAGCGTGTACACCGGGCGGCGGCCCCAGATTCCGCCCAGCACCGGCGCGACAAAGCAGCCGAGGATGGCGCCAATGGCCAGCATCATCTGCACCCAGGCTTTCGACCTCGCTGTACTCTGGCGGACGGTTTTCCATTGATCGTCCGTGAGGGACACTTTGAGAACGCTCAGTTTGCTCTGCGGATCTTGAGCCTGGTCGAACTTGGCAATCGCCGGCGGATTCAGAAACTGTTTGCCCGCCTCAACCTGGGTCATCTGGTCCACCCAGACCGGAATCCACCCCGAGACGGCAGCCCAGGTGCCGATTAACGGCACGGAAGAAAACACAATTCCCAGCAAGGTCCGCTTGCGAAGTCCCGGAGAGAAAATCTCCCGCACCGAACCTGCCGCGCCCATCGCGCCGACCACGAAGGCTGCGGAGAACACCAGCCATGTCTTCTCTCCGCGGCAGATCCAAGCGGCAAACGCATGGACGATCCCCAACGCTGCGATGGCGAGAAACCAGGCTGGTCGTCGGGCCAGCAGACTGCCGGCCCAGGCCAGGGCCCCGATCACCAGGACGGCCGACAGACGCCCCGCGATCGAACGCCCCCAGCCTTCCGCTGCGCCCCCGGCCGGAAAGACCGCCCCCGAAAACCACATCAACAAAGCGAACAGCACGACGAACCCGGTCGCAAAGGCGATCACGAACGCGGCTCCCGTGGAAAGATCGGTCCAATCGAAACCCGGGGAGGAGCCGTCAGGCTTAGCCTTGCTCTTCGCCGCCCGCACGGACTCCTTCCACCGCTCAGATTCCGGCACAAAAAAGCTGATCGCCAGTGCCAGCAGCGCCGGGACGGCTCCCACCAGCATCATCCAGCGCCACGAATCCTGCGTTACGGGCTTGACCAGCGCAACCACGGCGATGAAGAGAAAGCCGAAATTCGCCGCTGCGCCGATCGCCCCAGCCAGTTTCGGGCGGTGTCTTTCCGGCCAGTACTCCATGACCAAGGCCACCGCCAAGGCCCATTCTCCTCCCATGCCCAAAGAGGCGAGAAAGCGGAACATGCCCAGTTGCCAGGGCTGCTGGGCGAATGCACAAGCCCCCGTGAATACCGAATACATGAGGATCGCGATCACCATCGTCCGGACACGGCCCATCTTGTCGCCGAGCCAGCCGAAAACGATGCCACCGGCTGCGGCTCCCAACAAAAACGCGGCGACGACCACACTGTTCCAGGCCGCAATCTGGGCGTCATTCGTCAATCCCAAACTCTGAAACGCCGGCCGCACCACCAACGGAAAAAGTCCGATCTCGACGCCGTCGAACATCCAGCCCAAGAAGGCAGCTCCCAACACCAACCAATGGCCTCGAGTGATGGCTTGGCCGCTGCCGGGATCCAAGGCAAGCTGCTCGCCTATCGCACGCTGTTTGCTGTCGGACATCGTTTGCTCCTTCGGCTGGTCGGGTTTCGCCCGGCATCGACGAATCGGTAGCCAATACCAGGGGCGATGGTAGCATTTGTCGCCAAGGCGGACAAGCCAGCGGGATGATTATCGTGGTCATCGGCGTCAGACTCCCAAAGTTCGGGACATCCCTCGGTCCGCCACCGACGTTCCCTGGGCGGAGAGGTTGCTGCAGGAGGACAAAAGAGACCGGCAGGCAGCGCCGTGCCGCTCCCATCCCACGCTTTTTGCCCTGATAGCGCACTAGCCCCCCCAGCACATCAGGCCGACACCGGCGACGGTGAGGATCGCTCCGGCGGCGGCCCGGAAACTGACCCGCTCATGGTACAGCAGGATCGCAAACGGCAGGATCAAGACGGGCATGGTGTTCACGATGGTGGCAACCACTCCCGTGGGACTGTGCCGCAGCGCGATCATGCACACGACGACTCCTAGGAACGGGCCGACAACGCTGCCTACGCTCACGATCATCATGGCCCGTACGTCGCGCACGGCCAGAAAGACCGCGGGCCACCGGCCCACAACGGTCAGCAACGCGACATAACCGGGCAGAGCAGCCAGGACGCGGATGAAGGTCGCCGCCACCGCATCGTACTGGCCAATGCCTTTGCGCGACAGCATCATGGCCACGGCCTGCGCCAGCGCTGCGGCGATGGCTAACAGCACCCCGGCCGTCGCAGGACGGCCCCCGCGTACGGACGCGGTCGTGGTTTGCCGCTCCAAGACGACCCACACGATGCCCCCGATCGTTACGGCCATGGCCAGCCATTGCCGAGCCAGCAGCGTGTCGCCAAGAACGACCCAGGAAATGATCGCCGCCGTAGGAGGCGAGAGCGCCTGCAGCAAGAGCGTTAAACGGGGGCCGATCATGAGCAATGCTTTGAAGGCGCACAAATCGCAGACAAAGAACCCCATCAGGCCGGACAGGCCCAGGATCAGCCAAGTCTGCCCGTCGGCGTCGGTCGGCAGCCAGCGGCCGCGGACCACTCCGCCGTAAACGGCGAGAAGCACACCAGTGATCATCAGGCGGTGAAAACTGACGGCCAGCGCGCCGATTCGACGACCGGAGGATGTCCAGGCCAGGGTGGACAGCGTCCACAGCACGGCCGCCGCCACGGCCGCGATCTCGCCGATTTGCATTCCCTTCATACAGTCTTTCGTCCCGGCAACTCTGGAGCAGGCAGTTGCCTACAACCTTACCCTGTCCCGCCGCGAGTTGTCCACGGGGCGCATCGGCAACCGGCCCAGGCACCAAGCCCGAAGAGCAAGCTGAGAGGATCACGTCATCCGGGACAAACGCCAGCGGTCGTTTGACATTTAGCGGCGGCCGGTGGACAATTCGGTTTGGTATCGCCTCGAAACCGTCGCCGCCCGCCGACGGTTAAACCGCTACGGAGCAAAGGAGTTGCGCCGCTGGCTGGGCTGTCCGGCTTCTTGGAGCCCAAGATTCGCGACGAGCCGGCGAAGTACTATCAAATCGATCCGTGTCCGTTCTGGAGGATGGCTGGCAATGACCACGATTTTCCTGTTCTGCGCGTTGGTCGGTGGTACGGTTTTGGTGTGCCAATTGGTGCTTACGCTGCTGGGGTTCGGAGCCGACGACATCGCCGATGTCGGTCACGACGGCTTGGACTTGGGGCACGATGCAGGGTCCGATCTAGCGCACGACACGGCGGACAACGGATCGGCGTCAGGAGAACCCGACAGCGAACATCCGGGGCATAACCACTCGTCCACTTGGCTGTTTGGCGTCATCAGCTTCCGGACGCTGGTAGCCGCGGCCACTTTCTTTGGTCTGGCCGGGATGGCGTCACGGGCGGCTTCCTTGTCGCTGGTCAATCAGCTGCTGATCGCCCTGGCCTGCGGCGTCGGGGCGATGTATCTGGTGCATTGGCTGATGTCGCTCATGTACCGACTGAGTGAGGATAATACCGTCCGTATCAATCGCGCCGTGGGGCGCGAAGGGATGGTCTACCTGCCGGTTCCTGCCGGAAAAACCGGCCCTGGCAAGGTGCAGTTGCGACTGCAGGGACGCATGATGGAGTATGAAGCCGTCACGTCGGCCATGTCCGATCTGCCCACGGGGGCGAGAGTTGTTGTGGTCGGCGTCGTGGCCGGCAATGTTTTGGAAGTTGCACCGACGGAGCAATCGCCCGTCGAGGCGACGGTTGCCTGAGAAACGGCGGATGAGTCGGCGCCGAAGTCGGTCAGAAGCCCCGCGTCCCCGCCAAGGTCGGGCGGCCCCCAGACCGGCGGCCGTTCCGGTGATGGTTCAAGTTCTTGCGTTCTGAGGAGTCACATCATGTCTGACTGGGCTTTGTTCGGAGCTGGCGAAGTCGCCTTCTGGATTGCGGCAATTTTCGTGGGAGCGGGAATCGTACTGTTCACCTTCGTGATGTTGCTGATGAAGCAGTACAAACGCTGCCCCAGCAACCGCGTGCTGGTGATCTTCGGCAAAACCGGCCGAGCCGGCCACGCGGCCACGACGATTCACGGCGGCGCCGCATTCGTCGTGCCGCTGTTGCAGGACTACGCCTACCTGAGCCTGGAACCGATCCAGATCGAAATCCCGCTGCGCGGCGCGTTGTCGGCGGAGAACATCCGCGTCAACGTTCCCAGCGTGTTCACGGTCGCGATCGACACCAAGCCCGAAGTCATGCAGAACGCCGCGGTCCGGCTCCTCGGCTTGACCGTGGCCGAAATCCGCAAGCAGGCGGAAGAAATCATCTTCGGCCAACTGCGCCAGGTGATCGCTTCGATGCACATCGAGGAGATCAACCGCGATCGGGAGAAGTTCCTGCAACACATCATGATCTCGCTGGAGCCGGAACTGAACAAGATCGGCCTGCAACTGATCAACGTCAACATCACGGACATCACGGACGAGTCCGGTTACATCGACGCCATCGGCCAGAAAGCGGCGTCGCAAGCCATCCAGTTGGCCCGCGGCGACGTGGCCGACAACGTGCGCATGGGTGAAACTCGAGTCGCCTCGGCGGAACGCGACAAGTCGATTCAAGTCGCCGAAGCGCGCAAGGAACAAGCCATCGGGACGCGATCCGCCGAGCGCGATCAAGCGGTCAGCGTCGCGGCCCTGGAAAAGCAGCAGGTGGTCGGCGAGAAGCAAGCCGCGTTCGAGCGGGAATCGCAGGTCAAACAGGCCGAACAGCAGATGCGCGTTCAGGTGGCCGACGCGGATGCCTCGGCCATCGCGGGCGAGAACTTGGCTCAAGCGAAAATCGCCGCTTCGCAAGCCGAACTGCTGGTCAAGAAGGCCGAAGCGTACCAGTTGGGTGAAAGCCGCAAGCGTCAGGCGGAAGCGGCGGTGCTGGAAGTCCAGAACCGGGCTATGGCCAAAGCGGCCCTGGCCGAGGCCGAACGCATGGAGGCGGAACAGCGGGCGAAGTTGGAAGCCCCCGCCAAGGCCCAAAAGGCAAAAGTGATCGTAGATGCCGAGGCGGCCGCCGAAACCCGGCGTTTGCAGGCCCGGGCCGAAGCCGATGCCGTCTTCATGAAACTCGAGGCCGAAGCGAAAGGCCAGTACGAGATTCTGGCCAAGAAGGGCGAGGGCTTGCAGCGCATCGTGGAGGCCTGCGGCGGGTCGCAACAAGCCTTCCAGTTGCTGATGCTGGAACACCTGGACAACCTGGCCGAAGCCTCCAGCAGGGCGATCTCGAATATCAAGTTCGACAAGGTCGTGGTCTGGGACGCCGGCGCTCAAAACGGCCGCAATGCGACGGCCGATTTCCTCAGCGGCATGGCCAGAACCCTGCCGCCCATGATGCAGGTGATGAAGGACATCGGCGGCGTCGAACTGCCCGAATCGCTGGTCAAACTCGGCGCCGAAGCCGAGACGCCCCAGCCTACGGCGACTTCACCTGCAGGGGGGCCGTCCAGAGGTAGATCTGGTGCCTGACGGCGTCTTGCTTGGAAGTCACCGTGAACGTCTTCTGGGCGTCCTCGACGCATCCCTGGAATCCGTAGTCGTGGGCGACGATGCGGGCGCCGGGCTTGAGCTTCTGCAACTGCGGGATCAGCTTGACGTTCATGCCCGGCAGGAGGTACAGCGTCACGACCGTCGCCGGGCTCATGTCCACGGCATAGATGTCCTCCTCCAGAATCTGAACGCGGTCTGCCACGTCGTTGCGGATCGCGTTGGCGCGCGCTTCCCGGACCAGTTTGGGACTGAGTTCGATGCCGACACCGCGGCAGCCGTACTTCTTGGCCGCCGTGACCACGATCCGCCCGTCCCCGCAACCGGGATCGTACACGAGGTCGTTCTTGGTCACGCCAACGACTTCCAGCATCTTGGCCACCACGTCATCGGGCGTCGGCACGTAGACCGAATCCGGAGTCCGCTTGGGCCGGTCGCCCGCAGTTGTGTCGCCCGCCGCGGCACCCGAAGCGACCGCCAGGCAAAGCCCCCAAACCGCCAACACACGGACGTCCAGACAACGGTCCATCATCTCTCCTTTGCTTGTCACGTAGCTCGAATGATCTCGCTCCAGTCGTACACGCCGGCCGTTTGCTGGCCGGGCGCCACCATCAGAAAATGTTCCGGATCCCAGTCACCGTCCAGGAGCTTGCGGATCAGCGTCAGATTGCCGTCCAAGCGGACGCATTCCTTTCCGTCCCGCTCCGCTTGTTGCCGGAAACGCTCCAGGCGGCCCAGCGGCGCCGTTTCCGGCAGATCGATGAAGATCACCTGCCGGTTCGCCTGGTCCTCGCCCGGCCCGTGCAGGGCCTCCCAGAGGTACTTGGCGTTGTCCTCCCCGTACTGGGAGACGAGCGCCGCGTACTGGTCGCCATAGCGGATCTGACCGTCGCCGTCGTCGGTGCGGACGTAGTAGCTGCCGCGTTCCACGTAGCCCACGGAACTGAATGGCATGCTGGGATTGGCCTGAAAATGCTCCTGGAACCGCTCCTTGGAACCTAGCAAAATCGTACAGCAGTCATGCGCTCGGGGAATCACCAGCCGGACGTTGCGGGCCTGCAGGCCGACGGCGGCGTTGCCGCACAGGCCGTACAAGAGCAGAATCGCGTCGTAGTTCTTGGCGGAGCGGCTGGCCTCGTCGATTTTCGCCTGCAGGGATTCCTTCAGGCGGACCGGCTGCAGGTGCTCGCCCAGTTCGAAGAAGTCGACGTCGATCACATGCGGCGAACCCGCGATGCACAGACAGGCCTCCCGCATGAAGACGTTGCAGGCGATCAGTTTCAGCAGCATCGCTGCAACTCCCGGAACTACGCCTGCTGCAACACTTCGATCACCTTGTTGGCGTCGGCGGAGCTGTCAAGGCCGATGTACATGATAAATTGGGTCCCCATTACCGCCGCGGTGAGGCCCCGCAGGTTGATGCCCGCTGCGGCGAGTTTCTCGCTCAGTTCGGCGGCCATGCCCGGTTCGTTGTCGCCCTGCACGCGCACCGAGTGGACGCTGCTGGTGGCATTGAAGCCCAACATGCCGGCGGCCGCGATTTCTTCATCGCCCCGCAGCGGAGCCAGGAACACGACCCCCGTTCCCGGCTCTTCGGCCGCCCGCCGGGCGATGATCAGTTCCAGGTCGGCACCCGCGTCACGCAGAGTGCTGAGCACCTTTGCCAAGCTGCCGGGTTCGTCCTTCATGCCCGCAACCCAGACGTCCACCCGTTCGGCAATCACGTTCTTCATCTTCGCCCCCTTTTGCTGATTCGACGCCCGCAGCACGCCCGCCGCGTCCACGATACGCGGCGAACCGACGTTCCACGGCGCAGCCAGCGCTTGCGCCCACGCCAGATCGCATTATATCAAGTTCTCGGTCCCCGAAGGTAGAGCTTGCTTCCCAAACACTTTGTCAGAAAAGGTGGCCGGGCAAGCCGGGTGCTTGCAATTCGTTACGCAAAAAGGCAACCCGGCCTCGGCACTCAACGGCGGAAAACCCAACCTCCGACTTTATGAAAAACCCGGACTCTTCCCCGCGGAAAGGCCGCCCCAACGCGGACCCGTCGCCTTCGACAAAGCCACGTTTCCACCGCTTACCGCTCACCGCTCACCGACAACCCGGCCGCTTCCTCGCGGGCGGTCACCACGCTGCCGCTGCATCCGGTGCCCGTCCGGCATTGCCCACGGGCGACAAGCAGGCGGCCGTCCGGCAGGCCGACGATGCCCAAGGAACAGTTGATCTCGTACTTGCCGAGAAGATTGAACGCTTCGTCGGTCTTGAGCGTCACCTGCGGCTTGCCATAGCAGCCAAACCACCAGGAACCGCCGCCGAAAGCCGCCGTCTGGATGCCCAGCAGTGTATAGCCGCTGGCGATTACGTGCTTTTTCAGAAAACGAAAACTCCCGTCGTACTCAAAAACGTAGTTCTCGTTCACGCCCGGCGGCATCCCGCCGACCAGAAAGAACCGGCCGTCGCGGAAACCGATTCCGCCCGCTCCGTGGACCACCTGCTGCGTCTCGTGCTTCGCCAGGAACGACAGATCATCGGCGCCGTACACGTAGACCCACGAATCGGCGTTACCCGCTGGGTCGTTGAACTTTCCCAAGTTCACCGCCACATAGATCTTCCCGTCGTGGAAACAAAGATCGCCGTGGTGGCTGGCGACCGGGATCTTCTTCAGGAGCCGCCCTTGCCTGTCCGTTTTTACCAGCACGGTGGTGAACGACCAGTAAATCGCGTCCAAGTCGTTCGTGCAAATGCCCTGCAGATGCTTCGGATAAGTTCCTTCGCACTGGACGCTGCCCCACGCGGCCGTCTCGGAGGCAGCACAGGGCTTCTGTCCGACGCCTGCGGTGGTAACGGCAAAGCCACAGACCAAGGCGGTGAAAAGACAGCATCTCATCGCGTACTCTCCTGAATCATGATCGCCCGCCCCACTCCCATCTGGATGATTGAGCTTCGTTCGAGTAACTGTCGCCTCGTCGCAGTAGCCATCACCCTCCGTGGGATGATCGGCAATCAACCCTGGACTATTGTTTCCCGAACGGGGCTAAGCTCAAAAACAAAAGGCGGATCCCTCTATTCGTGGCGTCCCGGCGTCGGATCGGCCGTGACGGGCGCGGGGCAGTCGCGGAATTCCGCCTCACGGACACGGGTCAAGCGGACAGCGGGGGCCGCGCCGTCGGCCTGCGCAGCCTGCAACCCCTCGATCCGCAAGCCTTCTACGTCGTCGAAAACCATCGCGTGGCGCAAATCCGGCTGAGCCGTGTGCAACCGCACGTTGCGGAACGTGAGATCCTTGGCATGCCGGCAAAAGAAGCCGTACGCCGGCAAGGTGCCGAACATCGTGCTCTCCGGGTAGGCGTCTGCCCGCTCGGGAATCGTCCGCTGGGTCTGCTCCTTCGTTCCCCCGCCGTCGAAGCCAATCGCAATGTCGCTCAGAGTGACCGTTTCCACGGGATGGCCCGGCAAGCCGGTGATTGAACAGCCGACGTCGGAGGTATTGGTCGCCGAAATCTCGCTGAGGGTCACGTGCGAAAAGCGTCCCACGCCGGGCTTCATGCCGCCGGATTCGTACACTCGGGCGCGGTTTCCCAACCGCAAAAAGATGGCCACGCTCACGCCGTCGATCTTGATCTTGGACACCTCCACGTTGCGCAAGGTCCCTCCGTCCACGATCTCCAACGCAATTCCGGCCAGTCCGCGTTGCCGGCCGTAGATCACTTGCGATTCGCGCGGCGAATGAATTTGGCAATCGGCGACACGGATGTTCTGAAAGCCGCCGCCGGACTCGGTGCCCAGCTTGATCGCGTTGCAGTGGCTGCTGACCACGCACCCGCGGATCGTGACGTTCTCGCACGGTTTCCGCGACAGGCTCTTGAGCACGATCCCATCGTCGTCGGAATCGACGCGGCAGTCGGTGATCGTCACCTCGCGGCAACTGTCGACGTTCAACCCGTCGTTGTTGAAACTGACGTGATTGAACACCGTGATCTTGCGGATGGTCAGCCGGTCGCAGTCACGGTAGTGTTGCATCCAACTGCCGGCGTTCTTCAGGGTCACGTTTTCCACGAGCACATCGCGGCAGCCGGCCAGATAGATCGCCTTGGGACGCAGCTTGGTCTTGTCCCGGAAGGCTTCGCCTTGCCCGTCGATCGTCCCCTCGCCCGTGATGGCGATGTTCTCGAGCTGCGAGCCGGCGAGGATCGCCGGATAGGCAAAGGATGCCGGCTGGCCGCCGGTCGCGACCGTGCGCGGCCGGCCATAGTCGCTGCGCTCGCGGCTCCCCAACAGCGTGCAACCCTTCTCCAGATGCAGCGTGACGTGGCTCGCCAGGTACAGCGTGCCTGTCAGCCAAACGCCGCTTGGCAGACGGACAATCCCGCCGCCCTGCTCTGCGCAGCGGTCAATGGCCTTCTGGATCGCCGCGGTACACGGTGTCTTTCCGCCGGATTGAGCCCCCAACTCGCGGATGTCCGCCACCGGCTTCTGTTCCGAAGCGCTCGCCGCTGCCAGCGTAAATGCCCCGCTGCCGGGCAGGACAGCGAGCATGACAAGAGTTTTCCAAATCATCGTTCACCTCCGCCCCGTGAAGGGCTTATGCGGCGACCTTCGCAAGCACTCCGAGTGCGGAGGCCGTCATGGTCTGGGTTGCGGTGGGCACGAACGGCGGATAATCGAGGATCTTGGGCACCACGAGCGCCGAGTATTCGCCCGCCTTGTAAGCGTTTACGTCGGGCGAATAGCCGATTGTCCCGTCCGTATAGCCAACGACCAGCGTGTCGGGCAGCGGCGAGTCCCGGCGGATGGCCAAGCCGTAATAGCTGTATAGTTCGGCCGGATGGAAGACCAGCCCCACCTCGCCCAGTCGGATCGCCGCCAGGGTAATTGGCAGGTGAGTCTGGTTGAGGTCTTGTTGGGCGGCGCTCTCGAACCAAGCCGCGGCAAACCCGGCATCGACCCACGGGCCACTCTTACAGGCCGCCGGATCCTTGCGATATTCCTCCAACCACGATTTGAACAGGGCCATATCCAGCGGCAATTGACACGGCTCGACGGCCACCCGCAGCGCATCCACCTTGACCGGCTTCGCGCTGTCCAGCGCCCGGCCCAGCGCGTCGCACACCGCCATCGCAGTCGGCTCGGCCTCCCCGATCCAGATTCTCCCGTCGCCGGGATTCACGTCGCCCGCATGGCCCTGCAGAAAGACCGGCGTGAGTTTGTGCTTCTCGGCGATGCGCGTCGCCACGATGCCGGGCCAGTCCGGACCGGCCTGGCTATCGCGGAAGCAGACCGGATGGTTGGAGAAGTGGTACCATAGCAAGCTTCGCCGACCGCCCGTCCGGTCGAACCGCAGCACGTGCAGCATCGTATCGAGCCAGCGCTGGTCTTCGGTCGAAGCCTTGGTGAACTCGGCGTCGGTCTTGAAGTTCTTGGTAGTTCGGTTGAAATTCCCACCCACCGCGCGGGCCTTGCCCAGCGAGACCTCGGCCGGCGCCAAATCCTCTTTGGCCAGACGACACGCTTCGATGATCTTCTTCTCGACGCTGGCCATGTATTCAGCAGGCACGGCGCCCCATTGGTGCGAGAACTGGAAAGCGGGCATGCTGTGGCTGTGCGTGGCGCAGACCCGGACGTGAGCTGCCGGGATTCCCGTCCGACGTTCGACCTCCGCTTGGACGCGGCCTGTGAAGTCGTAGGGCACGTCGAGCATATCCAGCGACACGATCGCCGCCTGGGTATCGCCGCCCGCCAGGACCAACGCCCGTGCCGAAGTGGCCTGGCGAATCCCCGTGATCAGCCGCGGATTGCTCGGCGGCCGATGGAACCCGCCCATTTCAATTCCCAACGGCGGAGTCGTATCGACCACACCCTCGCCCGCGAGCAGGCCGACGGCATGTGCGGTGCCGTAGCTGCGGCGAGTGCACAGAGCCAGCCCTACAGCGGCCGCACTGGACGCGATTCCGCCGAGAAAGCCGCGACGTGAAGAAACGGGACGAATCGTGGGTGTCATGCTTCGGTCTCCTTCCTGTCGGATCAACTCAACGCAAGGAGTTGTCCCGCCAAACGGACGTGCCGGTCGGCTGAACCCCTGCGTGCGTGTTTGCTTCGGGAATGTTGCACGTCCGTTGACCATGCTACAATACAGCCGTTGAGCGTGCAAACGCGGGAGTGGAATTGGACGTGCGGCACGCCAACCCATGAGCGCCTACTCCGACGTCCCAAACCAGACACCCGCATGAACTGACAATGGCTATCGGACGAATCAACGCGAACAAGCCCCACCTCTGGAAGGCCGACATCGCGGCCTCAGTTGACCAGTTCAACCAGTGGTTCATGCGCTTCGCCCCGGAGGCATTCCGTTCAACACGAGTCGAGACTACCGCGCACGTCAAAGCTGCCTTGCTCGCCACTCGCGATCTGCGCAGCATCGACGCCGCAACGCTTAAAGACAGTCCTAGAGCCCCACTGCTGTCCACATCTTCGGCTAGGCTTTGGCGGCGGCAAGTCGGGCGTCGCGAATGACGCGGTAGACCGACGTGTGGCCGCCTTTCGGGTACTTTTTCTTTGGATGCGGGGGCGGGGGCTTTTTG
>Ga0209723_1001238_pt1 | contig 41284 bp, 40 predicted proteins | sample BiotimSIPDNA_2_FD_185750 | JGI IMG/M metagenome (GOLD analysis project Ga0209723, IMG submission 185750) | Anaerobic biogas reactor microbial communites from Washington, USA - Biogas_R2 time_0 SIP DNA (SPAdes) (version 2) | ecosystem: Engineered > Bioreactor > Anaerobic > Unclassified | place... | reverse complement strand
TTGAAAATCCTTTCTTTGAAGAATCTGTTGTGGATCAGGTTCTTTTGAAAGAAGAACATGTGCAGACTTCATTGGATGCTGCCCGTAAAAGCATTGTACTTCTTGAAAATAACGGGATATTGCCCCTTACTGACGGAGGAAAATACAAAAACGTTTTTGTCACCGGGCCCAATGCGGATTCACAGGGAATCATGGGAGACTGGACCTTCCCGCAACCTGATGAAAATGTGGTAACCTTCCTGGAAGGACTGAAATCGGTGGCTCCTGCCACACGGTTCACTTTCCTGGACCAGGGAGAATCCATCAGGTATATGGATCCTGAAAAAGTGCGTCGAGCCGGTGTTATGGCGCGCCGGGCCGATCTGAACATTGTCTTTGTGGGAGAATACGTGAACCGCAAGGACTGGAACAACAAAACTTCCGGGGAGGATGTGGAGCGTGGCAACCTGCGTCTGCCCGGACTCCAGGAAGAACTGGTCCGCAACATACTGGACAGCGGGAAACCCTGCATAGTGGTGCTGAACAACGGACATCCCCTGGCCGTGGAGTGGATAGCAAAAGAAGCCGATGCCCTGGTAGAGGCCTGGGAACCGGGTATGAAAGGGGGAATTGCCCTTGCCGAGATTCTTTACGGGCACGTCAATCCCTCCGGAAAACTGCCTGTCACTTTTCCAAGGTCCACGGGGAACATCCTTTCTGTATACAACCACATGCCTTCGCATTATTTCCATCCCATTGTAATGGAAGATCCCATGCCGCTTTACGAGTTTGGTTACGGTCTGTCATATACAACGTACGAATATGCCAATCTGGAGGCAGGAACTTTCAAAGACAACATTTTGGAAGTTTCTGTAGATGTTACAAATACAGGTTCGCGTGCAGGAGAGGAGGTTGTTTTGCTGTTCATGCGGGATGATTATGCTTCCAGGACAAGACCGGTCAAGGAACTGAAAGCCTTCACAAGGGTAAGTCTGGCACCGGGAGAAACGAAGACCATTAAACTACATGTAGATCAGGAGCAGTTGAAATTCTGGAAAGACGGCCAATGGATCGTGGAACCCGGCACCTTTACGGTTATGGTGGACAAACTTTTTGATACCGTTACTCTGTAGAGGATGGTATATCAGCGGTGATCCGGTGGATTATGTACCGGATCACCGGTCTTTTGCTTCGGTGAACAAAAAATGTGTCAAGGGGAGCCGTCTGCGGCATTTTTTCCGGGAAGCGGCTTGATTCAATATAATAGAGCATTTCCCCGGGAGCGATTCCCCCCCTTTCTTTCGTTATTTGTTCGTATTTATGGGTCCTTTCCACGGGACCTGTCGTTTTGACTACCGTACGGTTGGGGCGTGCTACGTAATAATCCAGGTGGGCTGCGGGAAACCACCGGGTAGATAAAATGGCGGACTGCGGGGGCATGCCTTCTTTACCCCCGCTCTGCAGGTACAATGCTTCCTGTTCCTGTACGAGTAAGGAGAAATGTGAGCCAAGTTGTTTCCAGCCATACATATCCAGGGTAAAATCGTTTCGTCCCAGGTCTTCCATGGGATCCCGCCCGTCGGTCGTCTCGGTCGTCTGTTCCCCTAAAGAAGGGCTCAGGGGTATGAGTCCGGTCTGGATCTGTACGACCCCCAGAACAACGATCAACGCGAGCAAGGCAGGGGAAGCCGCGACGGATCTGCACTGGCGGCGGTGATCGGCTGCGGCAGCTGCCAGCAGCATCAGGGGATAGAATCCCGGAGCACTCCAGTGAGGCAGTGTTTCCCTGAAAAGAGATATGAAAAGGAAGCCGGAGATCAGGGGTACGGACTGTAACAGAAGCATCCGGTATGTTTCCCCGGACAAAGGAGTATCCGGCCTTCTGGCCTTATGTAAGTGCTTGCCCAAATAAAACACCGACCAGACCATCAGTCCCACATTTATGGGGTTGTGGTAAAAAAACAAGCCCAGCACCTCACGTCCGAAATAAAACAGTTTCAGTCCTTCTCCAAAAAAAATGATCCTTTGAGAATGGAAAGAAAAACTGGATTGCGCCTGTGCCAGGTTCCACAGAATTACCGGAAAGAAAAGGAGCAGGGAGATTCCCATTCCTGCCCAGAGCCAGGGTGTTTTAAATGTATTCCTCCTGAACAGCAACAGGTAAGGAAGGATTCCCGCCCAGAGAAAGACACCTGTATATTTGCTAAGCATGGCCAGGCCTGCAAACACGCCTGCCGTCAGAAAATGTACAGGACGTGCAGCTGATGTGTGGCCGTTTTTCGGACCGCAGGCTTTGAGAAAATAAAAGAGTGCGGCCAGGTAAAACGTCCCCAGGGGGGTATCGGGCAGAATAAACGTCCCGGCCAGAACGGAAGCATAAACAGACCCTGTGTAGAGCAGGGCCGCATACCAACCTGTCCGGGGATTCCCTGTCAATATCCCTATCCGGTAGATGATCCATATGTTTAAAGTTCCCAGGATCAGGGCAGGCAACCGGAGCGCAAAGGCTCCATCCCACATCAGGTCAAGGGTAAAAAACCGGATAACCCATCCCAGCATGGGCGGATGGTCAAAATGGCTCCAGTCGGGGAAAAGGGCATAGGTCCAGTAATACACCTCGTCGTTGCCCAGTTCGGTAACGGCTGCCACAATGCCCCTGATGACCAGCGAAAAGGCCATAAGCAGGAATACCTGTTTCCTGTAATCGGGTTTCATCAGGGCAAAGATAGAAAACTGCAGGGTACCTCGTGCCCTCATTTTTAATATCTTTGCATATATGAAAGTGGTCCTTACCGGCGCCGGGGGTGGTGTGGGAACAATAATACGGCAAATGGCTCCCGCTCACAGCGGTGTTCAGCTCACGGCCTGTTCCAGGCAGGAACTCAATATTCTTGATGAAGATGCTGTCTTACAGTTTATTTCGTCACAGAATCCGGATTATGTGATCAATGCGGCTGCCTTTACCAATGTGGACCTGGCCCAGGCAGAACCTGAAGCTGCTTACCGTCTGAATTCGGATTGCCTGGAGGGGATGGTAAAGGCCTGCCGTAAAGCCGGTGCGGCACTAATTCATTTATCTACGGATTATGTTTTTGACGGGAGCAAATCGGCTCCCTATACGGAAGAAGACCACCCGGCTCCCGTGAATATTTACGGAGCGTCCAAACTTGAAGGTGAACAAAAGGTGCTGACTTATCCGGAAGGGATCGTAGTTCGTACCAGCTGGGTGTATTCCCGTTATTCACGTAATTTCCTGGCAGCGATACCAGGTCTTCTCCGCTCAGGGTCCGGCCCGTTGTATGTAGATACGATACAGGTAAATTCACCCACTTACGGCCCCGATCTGGTCAACGCTCTTTTCCTTCTGATGAAAAACGACATCAGGAGTGGGTTGTACCATTATACCAACTCGGGCGGAGGATGTACGCGTTATGATTTCGCCTGTCGCATCAGGGAGAAGATCGTGTGTAAAGAGCCGGAGACCCGGCCGGTTCCCGTTCTTCCCATGCAGGCTGAAACATCTGCCGCTGCTCCGAGACCTGCATATTCGGTAATGAGTCCGGAAAAGATCGGTATGCTTCCGGGCATGAAAATCCCTCACTGGCAGGAAGGCATAGAAAATCTTATTTAATCAGATATGGAAAAAGGTATAGTTGAGAAAGCAAAAGAATGGCTCGGTTCTTCATACGATGAAACGACACGTGCCGAGGTACTCAGACTCATTGAGGGAGAACCGGCTTTGCTGGAAGATTCGTTTTACAAAAACCTGGAATTCGGGACTGGCGGATTACGGGGTGTGATGGGTGCGGGAACGAACCGTATGAACCGTTATACCGTGGGTATGGTAACCCAGGGTCTGGCCGGTTATGTCCTGAAAACATACCCCGGACCTCACAAGGCTGCCATAGCGTATGACTGCAGGAATCAATCTCCCGATTTTGCCATGATAACGGCCCGGGTCCTGGCCGCCAACGGTTTTACGGTTTATCTTTACGATGCTCTCAGACCTACTCCCCAGCTCAGTTTTACGGTGAGAAACCTGAATTGTCATATCGGGGTAATGATAACGGCCAGCCACAATCCCAAGGAATATAACGGATACAAGGTGTACGGAGATGACGGGGCCCAGGTGGTTGCTCCCTGTGATGCGCGGATCATTGCGGAAGTCAGGAAGATCACCTCCCCCGCACAGGTCCTCTTTTCCGGGGGAAAAGGAAAGATCGTCACCCTGGGAGAGGAAATGGACAATTTGTACCTCGATGCCATTTTAAGCCTTATCAACCTCAGTCCGGAAACGGTCAGAAAGCACAGGGACATGAAAATGGTATATACGCCTCTTCACGGGACAGGGGTCCGTTTGGTGCCCAAGGCATTTGCGAAGATGGGATTTACCAACCTGCTGAACGTTCCGGAACAGGATGTGACAGACGGTAACTTTCCTACCGTAGAGTCTCCCAATCCCGAAGACCCCGCTGCTTTAAAAATGGCCATAGGAAAAGCCCTCGAGACCGGAGCGGCACTGGTCATGGCAACCGATCCTGACGGTGACAGGGTTGGAATAGCCGTCAGGAACACCGCCGGTGACATCCAGCTTTTGAACGGGAACCAGACTGCCTCCCTGCTGACGTTCTATTTATTGGAAAAATGGCATGAAACAAAAAGGCTGCAAGGAAAAGAGTACATAGTCAAGACCATAGTGACCAGCGACCTGCTGCAATCCGTGGCAAGACATTATGGTGTTGAATGTTACAACGTTCTTACCGGGTTTAAATATATAGCCGAAGTGATACGCAGGAACGAAGGGGAAAAGGTATTCATTTGCGGAGGAGAAGAGAGCTACGGATTTAACGTGGGAGCGTATGTACGTGACAAGGATGCCGTAGTGACATGTTTACTGGCGGCAGAAGTTGCCTGTTGGGCTGCTTCGCGGGGCTTGACCATGTATGATCTTTTGAAAGAAATGTATGTGCGTTTCGGCTTTTTTAAGGAGCGTATGGTTTCCAGAACGCTGAAAGGGAAGGACGGCATGCAACAGATGGTGGCTACCATGAACCGTTTCAGGGAAAATCCTCCCGGGGAGCTGCTGGGGTCGCCTGTCTTACTGATCCATGATTACAGGAAAGGTGAAACTGTAGATATGATCAGCGAGCTGCGGTACAAGATCAACCTTCCGGCGTCAGATGTGATACAGTTCGTCTGTGCCGACAACACAGTAGTGACCATCAGGCCCTCCGGGACAGAACCTAAAATAAAATACTATTTCGGTGTACGCACACAACTGGATCGCATAGAAGATTATGATGTTACCGACAGGATCCTGGAAGATAAGCTTACTGAACTGAACGGTTTGTTTCAGAAATAGGATTCAGCCCACTGCAATTGCCCGGGATCAAACCCCACAGCCTGCATTGTTTCCCTGACCCGAATTACGCTGGTGGCCGGGAGGGAAGGATGCCGGGACAATATCCATAGCCTGGAGGCGGCATCGTTGCATATAACGGTACAGGAATAATCCTCCTCTACGTACAGCACATAATAATCCCTGTAAAAATTCAGGAAAAATGCAGCCCTGAACACCCCGGGATGGTCTTTCTTTTGTTTGGCTTTTCCCCGAATACTTTTTTCCGGTCCGTACGGGGTAAACTTATGTGCATTCTGGACAAGATGAATAATCTCTTTCTGATCCACGGTCCCGCTGATGGTGACGGCCGCCATTTTTTTTCTTTCCGGCCTTCCGTATTGTGCCACTTCATACCATTTTCCCGTGAATCGCCCTGTATCAAGCGACTGAACAGCATCTCTGGCGGTGACGGAAGGTCTGTTCTGCACACAGCCCGTGCAGGACAAGAGGAAGGGAAGTAACAGGAAAAACAACAGGCCGTGACAATTCGTTTTCATTTTGGTGGATTTTCGTTACGGAATTCAGTGATGCTTTTGCCCGAAACCTTCCTGAAAAAACGGCTGAAAGAGGCCGTATCCTCAAACCCGAGTATATGTGCTATTTCTTTTGCATTTCTGTCGCTATATAAAAGAAGGCGTTTGGCTTCAGCTTCTGTTCTTTCGTGTATGATGTGGAGGGGGGAAGGCAGGTTGTACCGGGCAAAGAGATTGGCCAGCGTCTTTGGAGAGCGGTGTAACAGGCCGGCGTAGTCCCTGACTTTTTTCTTTTCCTTGTAATGTCTGTCCACCAGGGTGAAAAATTCCCTGATAAGATGGAAAGTGGATTCGTTCCCGGCTTCAATGGCAAATTTCTGCCTGGCGATACGGGTGCATATTATGATGAAACGTTTCAGATGCAGCCGCAGCATTTCTTCTTTAAGGGAATCGGTCTGAAGATACTCCGCACGGATATCAGTAACGATTTTCTCCAGATTGTCTGCCTGGTTTTCGTTCAACTGCATGCGCAGGGGGTTGGCATAGCCGGTAAAAAGGAATCCGTTGCAGGATACTTCATCGTCTGATCTGAAAATGCAGTAAAAATTACTGTTGAATAGCAACGACAGGTATCTGCCCTGGATCTTGACAAAACGGATATGATGCAAATCGGAAAGGGGGATCAGCTGGTTTTTTTCCAGGTGCATTCCCACATGGTCGATCTGCATGTCAACAGATCCGTCAAGGACCCAGATAAACTTATAAAGGTCTTTGTTACGGAGTAATTCATCTTTGCTGTGGAAATCGTCCGTAACTATAAGACTCCCCCTGAGAGGAGTCATACAGGCATATTCCATACAGCAAATATACGAAACCTATTCTTTATTCAGCAAGGTCTTGTTTACAATAGATTCAAGCTGACTCTTTGGAAGCGCTCCCTGGGAAATGCTCGGTTTTCCCTCCAGGGGGATCCACAACAGCGTAGGTACACTGCGGACTCCGAATATGGCAGCCAGTTCGGGAGATTTGTCCACATCAACCTTGTAAATATAGATCTGTCCGTTATATTCCTGGTTGATCTCTTCGAGTGACGGAGCCAGCATTTTACAAGGGGCACACCATGTGGCGTGAAAATCCACTATACAGGGTTTGTCTCCTTCGTATTTCCATTCATTGGGGTTGGCTTCGTAATTATAGACACGATTAATAAATTCTTCTTTCGTCAGTTCCATGATCTTTATTTTACTTTCTTTTGTTTTTTCGGATGCATCTTTATCTCCTGCAAATAAAATAACAGCGGGGAGCAATGCCAGTAATGTTACGATTGTTTTCATGATGCAAAGGTCCGGTATTTTCAGACACCGGACAAGGGCGATTTTTCACAATAAGTTGGCAATTTTTCCCGAAAAGGGTCAGCGTTGCTCCACCCAGATCAGGTTTCCCGTGTTGTAGCCCAGGGATACTGCTTTATTCAGGACCCTCTGCAGGTCGGCAGGGGCCATTTCTGGAGTGCGGGACAGAATCCAGAGATACTTGCTGCTTTTGCTCCCTACCAGGGCAAAGGTATAATCCTCGTCCAGGTCCAGGACCCAGTAGTCGGAATAAAAGAAGAGAAAGAAAGAAACCCGCAGGGCTCCGGGGTAATTCTCGTCGGGTCTGTAAGCTTTGGCTTCTGCCTGGTTGAATTTGCCGTCAAAGGAATCCTTGTACCCGGTATTGACCACTTTGATCTTACCGTCTTCCGTAATCGAATAATTGGCTGTGGCACCCACCAGTCCTCTTTCAAAACTGTGGTCAAAACGGGCAATTTCATACCATTTGCCCAGGTACCTGTCCAGGTCCAGTTCTTGTACTGTATTTTCAATGGCAACATTAAATTCCGGATTTTCCGCCTTGCATCCTGCTGCCAGAAGCAATGCCGTGCAGGATAAAATGATGCTCATGATCTTCATAGTCTGAATTTTTACAAAGATAAACAAAAAAAACTATATAACAGCATGTTACAACAGTATCCGGAAGCCGGGATAAAAGGTGTTTACCTTACCGGGAAGATATGTTCCCAGCGATCTGATCACCACCTCACCGCTACAATGACCTGTGAAGATATGCAACAGCGGATAGTCCTGTTCAATACGGGAAGCGATCCAAAGCAAGTCTTCTTCCGATTCAAACCCATCCTTCAGATGCGTTCCCCCGACAAAATGGGTTATTGGTTTTTTTGAAACAGCCCCGCAGGCCCGAAGTACGTTGAGTATCCCTTTGTGCGTACAGGAAGATATGACAGTCGAGCCTTTGTCCCCGATAACCAGTACGGCCATTTCGTGGTCGAACGGGTCCTGACAGGTTGTTCCGTCCTTTTCCCATAGCAGTAACTTGTTGGCTTTGGGTAAGGGAGGGTCAGCAGGAATGTCTGCCAGCAATAAAACGTGTTCCGAGAGAGAAATGTTCCTGGCAGGGTGCCACTGGAAGCGGGAGGGGTAAAGACTGGTCAGGGAGCGGTCAAGGCCGATGTCTTTTCTGATTCCGTTACGCACGGAATAACAGGTGCTCTGCCTGACAGCCTCTGACAGATGGATGACAGCCCGGGAATTCATTTTCAGGAAAACGCCCAGTCCCCCTGTATGGTCGTAATGGTTGTGCGATAATACAAGGTGATCGGTTTGTGCCGGATCCAGGCCGGAGGAAAATGCGTTTTTTGCAAAATTGCCTGATGCTCCTGTATCGACCAGCCATTTTTTCCCGTCCTTTTCAAACCAGATGGAGAGACCGTGCTCGGTGATATAGGACGTAAAATCTGAACCTTCGGGTGCAGGGTGGTCGTTGATCAGGATTTCCAGTATGTCCATGGTGTAAAAATACGGAAATAATACTTATATTCAAGCGATGAAACAGGAGCATCTGACCGAGATAATTGAACGTTACAGGAAACAGGCCGGAAAGGCAAGAGAAGCATCCCTGTCTGACAAGTCACGTGAACTGGATGATTTTGCGGATTTTGTTGAACAGAATTCTGATGTTTTCCTGGAGGATGCCTATACTAGGGAATCGGAACTTTGGGAAGAATATGAAAATTACTGAAGCAGACGGTAGGTTCGGGGCCCTTTTCTCAGGATCGTTCCTGATTCTTCCAGTTGCCTGATGGCCCTGGAAAGGGCTGGCCTTGTGACTCCAAACATGTCGGCAAGTTCCTGGTGCGTGTGTGGAATGGTGAAGCTTCCGTAATCGTTGTCCCTTGTCAGCTCCATGAAATAGCTCCTGAGCTTGCTTTTTATGGTGCCAAAACTCAGCAGCCGGAGCCTCTCTGACAGGAACCTGCTTCTGTCCGAGATGTTGCGCAGAAAATTTTCCAGGATCCTGGCTTCTTTTTGCATCATCAGCGTAAGGGCACTTTTGGGGATGGAAACAATGTCGGAAGGGGTGACAGCAAAGATGCTGACAGGCAGGCTGTTGTTGGTGGTAAAAACAAATGCGGGCGCCACTGCGCGCGGAGCGGGGATCTCTTCCAGCGTAACCTTGGTACCCTCGGCATCGGTCATTTCGGTACGTAACAGCCCCTTGTCCACGATCAGCAATGACTTATAGACATCTCCCTGCAAGGCCACCAGTTCCCCGGCCGCATATTGTCTCATCCGGAAACGGTGATCCAGCAAAAGGTCAATCTGATGTTTGTCAAGACCTTCAAAAACAGGAGATGTGTACAAACCTTCCATACGCAACAAAGATAGATTATTTCCCAAATTGTAACAAATGATACACATCCGGGCACCCAAAACACCTTATTTTTGTACTTAATTGTAGCTGCGGTATGAAAAGGACAATTGTCAAAATTGATGAAAAACGTTGTAACGGTTGCGGATTGTGTGTGACCGGGTGCCATGAAGGCGCTTTGCAAATGATTGACGGTAAGGCTGTTATGGTGAGCGAAATTTATTGCGACGGTCTGGGTGCCTGTATCCCGGAGTGTCCGCAGGGGGCCATATCGCTGGAAGAGAGGGAAGCCGAGGCATATGACGAAATTGCCGTAATGGAGCTGTCTTCTATTCGGAAGAAGGCGGTTAACCCCGCTCCTGTTGCCGGATTGCAGCCTGGTTCCACGGATGTCCGGTTTGTTCCGCCCGGCCCTCAGCCTGTACAGTTCCCTGTTCAATTGCATCTGCTCAATCCCATGAGTAAGATCTTTGCAGGAGCCGATGTGTTGCTGGCTGCAGACTGTACGGCATATGCCGCAGCCGGTTTCCACTCAAGGTTTCTCACGGATAAAGTCTTGGCCATTGCCTGTCCAAAGCTGGATTCCAACCGCGAAGCCTATGTGGAGAAACTGGTGATGATGATGGAAAGTTCCGGAATAGAAACCTTGACTGTCATTATTATGGAAGTGCCTTGTTGTTCAGGATTGATGGAACTGGTCAGACTTGCCAGGGAAAGAAGTGCCCGTTACGTCCCGGTAAAAAAAATTGTCCTTACCACGGGCGGAGCGTTGAAATCTGAAATTTGGGTACAATAAAGTCATAGAAATATTTATTCACTTAATTAAACAAAAGAAATTATGAGTATGTTTTGTTTTCAATGCCAGGAAACGGCCCGCAATCAGGGGTGTACGGTCAAAGGCGTTTGCGGAAAGGAACCTCAGACTGCTGCTTTGATGGACCTTCTGATCTATGTTTCAAGGGGGATAGCCATTTTGCAAAGGTCATTGCGTGAGAAAGGAATAACTTCCGATGTCACGGATCATTTCCTGATGGACGCCCTTTTCTGCACCATTACCAACGCCAACTTTGACGATGCGGCCATTACCGGACGCATAGACAAAGGTTTTGCCCTGAAGAAAGACCTAGTTGCCCGGGCCCGTAAAGAAGGGATCAGGATCCCCGATATGCCCGAGGTCACCCTGGAAGCAGCTCCGGCCGATTATCAGGTTATTGCCCAATCGGTTGGGGTGTTGAGCGAATCAAACGAAGATATCCGCTCCCTTAAGCAAATGACCATATACGGCCTGAAGGGAATGGCCGCTTATGCGGAACATGCGCTGAACCTGGGTCATAAGGATCCGGATATTCATGCTTTTATGGAAGAAGCATTGTACCAGGTATCCCGCAACGACATAGCCGCCGACGAGCTTGTTGCCCTGGTACTCAAAACCGGTGAGACGGGGGTCAAAGCCATGGCATTGCTCGACAAGGCCAATACTTCTTCATACGGCAATCCCGAAATGACCAGGGTGAACATAGGTGTTGGAAAGAATCCCGGGATCCTGATCAGCGGTCACGACCTGAAAGATATGGAAGAATTGCTGGAACAGACTGAAGGGACAGGCGTTGATGTCTATACGCACGGAGAAATGCTTCCTGCCAATTATTACCCGGCTTTTAAGAAATACAAACATTTTATTGGGAATTACGGCAGTTCCTGGTGGAAACAGCGCGAAGAGTTTGAGACCTTCAACGGGGTGATCCTGTTTACTACCAACTGTATTGTGCCCCTGTTAAAGGATGCTACCTACCTGGATCGCATGTACACGACCGGTTCGTCGGGATATCCCGGAGCCAGGCACATCCCAGCCCGTAAGGAAGGAGAAAAGAAAGACTTTTCCGAACTCATTGCCAAAGCCAAAACATGCAAGCCTCCAACAGAGATTGAGAAAGGGGAGATCATAGGAGGATTTGCACACCACCAGGTGCTTGCACTGGCAGACCAGGTGGTAGAAGCCGTCAAGACAGGTGCCATCAGGCGTTTTGTTGTAATGGCCGGCTGCGACGGACGCATGAAATCCCGCCAGTACTACACGGATTTTGCCCTCGCGCTTCCCAAGGACAACGTGATCCTTACCGCCGGATGTGCCAAGTACAGGTATAACAAGCTGCCCCTGGGGGATATCAACGGAATTCCGCGCGTACTGGATGCCGGACAGTGCAATGACAGCTATTCACTCGTGGTGATTGCCCTGGCACTGAAAGAGGCGTTTGGCCTGGAGAGTGTGAATGACCTTCCCATACTGTACAACATAGCATGGTACGAACAAAAAGCCGTCATAGTATTGCTGGCCCTGCTCAGCCTGGGAGTCAAGAATATCCATTTGGGCCCCACACTGCCCGGTTTTCTTTCACCCAACGTGGCAAAAGTACTTGTTGAGAAATTCGGGATCGGTCCCCAGCCGGAACTGAATTAAGACTGTAAAGATTCTTTTTGATGATGTCCGGCGATCCTCAGGATGCCGGACATCGTTATATACAGACATATGCATCCCATCATAGCCAGACCGGGATGGTTTCCCGTGACCAGCAGGACAACCGACATGCCCAGGCACAATCCAAGGAATGTATATCGTACCTTGTTCTTTTCAAATCCGAATCCGTTGAACTTGAGCGAGAACATGGGAAGGTTGCTGACCAGAAGAAAGGATAGTACAACAGATAAGCAGGGGATGAACCAGGTAGTCTGCATGAACTGTCTCCAGGAAGGATTCTGTTGGGTGTAATACGCCGCAGCGGCAATGAGCAGTGCGCTGGCCGGACTCGGCAAGCCCAGAAAACTGTCCGTCTGACGCGTGTCTATATTGAATTTGGCCAGACGTAAGGCGGAAAACACCGCTACAATGAAAGGGATGAAGGCCATCCATTCGAGGGGAGCGGCTACCTGGTATAAGGCATACAGCATAAAGGCCGGCAGGAGCCCGAAACTTACGACGTCGGCAAGGGAATCCAGTTCTTTTCCCAGCTCGGAATACGCATGCAGCAGCCTGGCGGCAAAACCGTCCAGAAAGTCAAGAACAGAGGCCGTGATCAACAGCCAGAAGGCAATGTCCATCCGGCCTCTGAATACAAAAGCAATTCCCAGTGCCCCGCACAAGAGGTTGAGAGAGGTTATGGCGTTGGGAATATGGATCGACAGTCTTTTCAAAGTCCGAGTTTTTTACGGATTTGTTCCGGAATGCCTTCTTTATGTACCATATAGCCGATACACCTGGCCTTGAAGTAATTTTCCGACATGTGGACGAAACCTTTATACTTACCTGTTTCTCCCCAGGAATTTTTGGTAATGTAAAATTTGACTCCGTACTGGTCGTTGGCTATGCCTGTGACGTGCATCAAATGATCGTCAGTCGTCTGGAAGGTCTGGAACCATTCCTGGCGGATCTCCCGGGTTACGTTCACCTCGTCTTCCGAAGGGTCGGATCCGGGCACTGTCGCCACACCGTCCTGTTGCGAAAAATCTCTGGAAATATTGCCGTCCCAGGCGATGGTGTACCCGTTTTTCAGGGCGTGATCGGCAACGGCCATGAATTCATCCAGGGGGAGGTTGTAGTATAGTTCATGTTCCCAGTTATCCGGGATCTCGACAGGTACCCGGCTGTAGTACGGATGATGTGTAAAGCTTGTTATCTCTACGTAATCTCCCATATCGAGTCCAAGGTGTTGTGCATAAGAGACAGGCGTGTATTCCTTCCCCATGTATACGAAAGTCTCAGGGACTTCTCCGAGGTAAATATCCAGCAATGCATCCACCAGTTCCTCAGATTCCGGACTCATTTTTTTCATTTTGACAGGGACGGCAGCAAGCGCATCGATATATCCCTGTAACTCACTGTGGTTGTGTACGGGAGAATCGTACCGGATCCCGGGATACGAGGCTTCAGGCATCAATCCGTAGCGGGCGATGGTATTGGTAGCCGTGTGGCTGAGGGATCCGGGTCCGAGGTTGCCTTTGCCCTGACGCAGGTAATTGTCAAAATACCGCGTTTTGTAGGTGTGCCGGACAATGAACATTTCGGACAGGTCAACGGGATCTCCTCCCATTCTTATGAGTTCGCTTTCCAGAAACGAGACGGTGGCAAAACACCAGCAGGTACCAGTGCGTGCCTGGTTTTTCAGGGTTGTGGAGGGATTGTCCACCACGGTTTTAAATTCGTACTGCTGGGCGTTCAATGTACCGGTAAGCGCCAGTACGGCAATGAAAATCAAAGTTTTTTTCATGATGCTGTTTCTTATTTCGTATCCATTTTTCTCAGAATGTCCCCGGGTATGGCTTGCTTGTGGACCTGTATATCCATAGTTTTGTATTGCACGAATGTTTCGGTTACATACCAGAAGCCTTTGTAGTTCCCGGCTTCGTCACCCCAGGAATTTTTTACCATATAATATTTGGTCCCGTTCTGGTCTTTGGCTATGCCGTAGATCTGCATTCCGTGGTCGTCAGTGGTTTGTTTATTGTCATAAGCCTCCTGTCGCATTTCCTGAGTGACCTCTTTGATCTCTGCCACGGGAGCTTTCAGATTGCGGAACATGTTGTTCCTTTCGGTTGCTGACATTTCGAGCCATCGTGCCTGGTCAGAACCAACCATCTCTTCCGGAACGGTAGTGGGGTACATGGCGATCCCGTTCCTGCCGAAACCCTGTTCGGAAACGTCTGATGCCCAGAGAACGGTATATCCTTCCATGATGGCATTGTCTATCACGGCCATCATTTCTTCCATAGGAATATTCCAGGAAGTGCCCCATAGCCAGTTGTCGGGGATCTCGAGTGCGAACTGTGTGTAAAAAGGATGGTGTGTGTAGGAAGTAATGTTTACGTAATCGTCGGGATTGAATCCCAGGGAAGCTGCAAAAGTATGCGGGGTATAAGTTACGCCTTTGTACTCAAACGTTTCCGGGATTTCACCAAGATAGGCGTCCAGGGCGCCCTGAAATGCATTTTTCCATGCGGTGGAAAGCTTGCGGTTGGGATTCTTGACGACGGCATCCACTATCCCTTTCAGAACGGCTGTAAGTTCTCCGTGGCGGTGCTGGTCTTCCCCGTAATTGAGGCCGGGCATGACCTCGTCGGGTACGATCCCGTATTTGCGGATCACGTAGAGATAATCGTCAAATCCGCCTCCCTGTGCAAAGTTCAGGAATCCGTCAAGACGAACGTACCTGTCTGCCTTATCTGTATATGTCTTCGATACTACGAACATTTCGGAAAGGTCATGGGTTTCTTTCCCCATTCTCAAAAGTTCAGACTCCATGAATCCCAGGGATGAAAAACACCAGCAGGTGCCTGTGTTGCTTTGGTTCTTGACCGAAGTGACCGGATTTTCCCTGATCACTGTAAAGCGGAATCCTTCTTCGGTTTTCGGTTCCTGTTCCTGTGCATGGGCATGCAGAGCCAGGGCCGTTAGGGCGATCGTGCAGATGATGATTCTTTTCATAAAAATTAGGCTGTTTAGGGTATGTTAATGTATTTATGGCTTTGCAGCGAGATATTCCATACAGGATTTGCCTTAATATAAGAAACGATGTGAGGCATTACCGCTTCCCGGCGGCTCCATTCAGGTTGCAGGTAAAGCCTGCATTCCGGTCTTACTTTTCTTCTGTTGAACTCGGCCCATTCCAGATCCAGCGGCCCGGTAATGATCACCTTCAGTTCATCTGCCAGGTGATAGAATTCCGGGAGCGGGGGGTGGTTTTGTTTCGGAGAAAGGCATATCCAGTCCATTTGTCCGCTCAGGGGACGGGATCCGGATGTTTCGAGGAAGATCTCCATGCCCGCTTGTTTCAATCCCTTGCACAAAAGATCCAGCGGATAATGCAACGGTTCGCCCCCGGTGATCACAACGGCCCGGGCCGGGCATGTCACCGCCCTGGCTATGATTTCTGCAACAGGTACGGGAGGGAAAACAGCAGGATTCCATGTGAATTTGGAATCACACCAGGAACAGCCTACATCACAGCCTCCCAATCGGATGAACCAGGCAGCTTTTCCTGTATGATACCCTTCTCCCTGCAAGGTGTAAAAGTCTTCAGCAAGGGGAAGCAGGCGGCCTTCTTCCAGTAAAGAATTCATGTCGCAAATGTAAAGAATAATTGTGACAAATTGTCAGAAAATTGGGTTTGGAACAAGGTTTGAGTCACAGTGTATACTATGAACGAGCAAAAATTTACCATACAGGCACAGGAACTGCTGCAGTCTGCAGTCTCCGTTGCACAGTCCGGTTCCAACCAGGTGATCGAGACCGGGCACATATTAAAAGCCATCATTGCCGACAGGGAAGGGATCGGATCGTATCTCCTGCAGAAAACGGGAGTCAGTACAGAGGTGCTGGAAAAGGAGCTGGTTCCACTTTTGGAAAAATATCCAAAACAACAGGGGAACACGGACCCTTATTTGTCACGTGACGCACAGAATGTCCTGCAGCGTGCCAGGGAAACGGCCACGAAAATGGGAGATCAGTTCATTACCGTTGAGCACATCCTGTCCGGTCTTACGGCAGGCAAGGATGACGTGGCAAAACTGCTTCGTTCGGCGGGTTTGAATGAAGACCTGCTGATGAAGGCCATAAAGGGAGTCCGGCAGGGCAGGAAAGTGGATTCTTCTACCGACGGGCAGACTTTTGATGCCCTGAACAAATATGCCGTTAATCTGAACGATCTGTCGGCCAGAGGAAAAGTTGACCCGGTTATTGGCCGGGATGACGAAATAAGAAGGGTACTTCAGATACTGAGCCGGCGCACCAAGAACAATCCTATCCTGGTAGGGGAACCCGGAGTGGGCAAAACGGCCATTGCCGAAGGGATCGCCCAGCGTATTGTTACGGGGGACGTTCCCGATACCCTGAAAAGCAAACGGATCTATTCTTTGGACATGGGGGCCCTTATTGCCGGAGCAAAGTATAAGGGAGAATTTGAGGAACGGCTCAAGGCCGTGATCAAAGAAGTCATTTCCAGTGAGGGAGACGTCGTGCTTTTTATTGACGAGATACATACGCTGGTGGGAGCTGGTAAGGGAGAGGGGGCGATGGATGCTGCCAATATACTGAAACCTGCCCTGGCACGGGGAGAATTGCGTGCCATAGGTTCTACCACATTAGGCGAATACCAGAAATATTTTGAACAGGACAAGGCCCTGGAAAGACGTTTCCAGATGGTCATGGTGGATGAACCATCCCCGTCCGAGGCCATATCCATTCTCCGGGGTCTGAAAGACCGGTATGAACAGCACCACAAGGTGCAGATCAGGGACAATGCCCTGATCGCGGCGGTTGAACTGTCACACCGTTACATTACATCCCGGTTTCTGCCTGACAAGGCCATTGACCTGGTTGACGAGGCAGCAGCCCGTTTACGTCTGGAAATGAACTCTGTTCCAGAATGCATAGACGAACTGGACAGGAAGATACGTCAACTGGAAATTGAAAGAGAGGCCATCAAACGGGAAAAGGATAAGGAAAAACTGGATGCCCTGGCAAAAGAGATAGAAGAACTGTCGGCGCAGTGTAACATACAACGTGCCAGATGGCAGGAAGAAAAATCGGTGCTTGAAGACATACAACAGAAAAAGAAAGAGGTGGAAGAATTGCGTTTTGCGGCTGCTGAAGCAGAACGACGGGGCGATTACGGCCGTGTGGCCGAGATACGTTACGGAAAGATTACGGAATTGGAGCGGGACATAGAATCGCTCAACAGGCGCAAAGAATCCTTTACCCATTCTCTGATCAATGAATCTGTGAGTGAGGAAGACATTGCCGAGGTGGTTTCCAAATGGACAGGGATCCCGGTACAGCGCATGCTCACGGCTGAACGCGAGAAGTTGCTTGGGCTGGAAGAGGAGCTGCACAGGCGTGTCATCGGTCAGGACGAGGCCATATCGGCCGTTGCCGATGCGGTGCGTCGCAGCCGGGCCGGTCTGCAGGATCCCCGAAAACCCATCGGCTCGTTCCTTTTCCTGGGGACCACCGGGGTAGGGAAGACCGAACTGGCAAAAGCCCTGGCTGAATTCCTGTTTGACGATGAAAACCTGATCACCCGCATAGATATGAGCGAATACCAGGAGCGTCATTCGGTAAGCCGCCTGGTGGGAGCGCCTCCGGGATACGTTGGATACGATGAAGGCGGACAACTGACCGAATCAGTCAGGAGAAAACCGTATTCCGTGATTCTCCTCGACGAAATCGAAAAGGCACATCCCGATGTGTTCAATATCCTGCTGCAGGTGCTTGACGACGGCCGTCTTACTGACAATAAGGGCCGTGTGGCCGACTTCAGGAACACCATCCTGATCATGACTTCCAATATGGGATCGCACCTGATACAGGAAAGCATGCAAGAAGATATTAACGATCCCCTGGCTTTTGATAAAACAAAAAGCAAGGTAATGGAACTGCTGCGCCAGACCATACGGCCCGAATTCCTGAACCGGATAGACGAGATCATCATGTTCCACGCCCTTACTCCGGAAAACGTCCGGGAGATCCTTAAAATGCAGGTGGATAAGATCAGTGAAATGCTCCGGACCAAAGGCATCAGGATGGAATTGACGGAAAAGGCATTGGATTATTTGCAGATCAAAGGGTATGAACCTTCATACGGTGCCCGACCGTTGAAGCGGCTCCTGCAACGAGAACTGGTGAACGAACTGGCACGAAAAATTCTGGAGGGCACCTTAGATGTGAACGGGACCATTCTGGCAGACAGCGACGGCAGTGGTCTGGATCTCAGAGAATCTTAGTACGGGTCAAACCGTTCCGGATGCTTTCCGATTACACCTTTATCAATGTACCATTGTTTGATACGGCGCATATCGGCCTCCACATCTTCTGTGATCAGGACCTGTTCGGCTACGCCAATCTCCTTCCGCCCCCAGTCAAAATAGCCGTAGTAAACCGGAATGTCAAGGGCACGTGAAAGCGTATGAAACCCGGCTTTCCAGTTTTTTGTAGCTTCTCGTGTCCCTTCAGGTGCAATGGCCAGGTGCATGTGTGCTTCCCTGCGTACGGCATCTATCATGTGCCTGGTAAAAGAGGCTCCTTTGCCCCGGTCTACGGGGATGGCACCTGCCCAGAGCAGCAGACCTCTCAGCGGCCATTTGAATATATCGCTCTTTACAAGCACTTTGGCGTTTCCCCCAATGCCTGCATAAAACAAAAATGATATTACAAAGTCCCACATGGAAGTGTGGGGAACTCCCAGAATGATGCACTTGGGAACGGGTATGGGTTTCCCTATGAGCTTCCATCCCAGGATGCGTGTTGCAATAAAAGCGCAAACTTTTTGCTTGATCATTGTGGCAAAGGTATAAAAAAAGCATAATTTTGGAAGGTCAAAAAACAAGTAAGATATAATTACCACTATGGACGAACAAAAAAAGATCAGCAGGAGAAAAGCATTGAAGTACATTGGAGTCGGTGTTTTAGGTGCAGCCGGTGCATACGCTGCGGTGCGGTTTACTCCGCTTAACGATAAACTAAGGGAATCTCTGGCAAAAGGAGATGTTAGGCCCATTACCACAAGAAAAGATAAGATTTTCGGAGATCAGATATCTCTGCTCGCATTCGGGTGTATGCGCTTTCCGACCCGGCGGAACGAGGAAGGGACCATGGTCATTGACAGGGATCAGACCAGGCAGCTTTTGGGTTATGCCTATGCCAACGGCATCAATTATTTTGATACGGCGTACAATTATCACAATGGCGAATCGGAGGTCGTGACAGGGGAGATCCTGAAGGATTTTCCCAGGGAATCGTTTTGCCTGGCCACTAAGATGCCTACATGGCTGGTTACTGACCTGGAACGCGGCAAGGAACTTTTTCGGGAACAGTTGCAAAAGTGCCAGGTGGATTATTTTGATTTTTACCTGCTCCACGCCCTGTCATCCATAGAAGATTACAACAGGGCATACAGGGATACCGGTGTTCTGGAGTATCTGAAGGAGGAAAAGGCCGCCGGCCGTATCAGACGTCTGGGTTTTTCCTTTCATGCGAACGAAGAAACCATGGATTACCTGCTGGAACAATATCCCTGGGATTTTGTGATGATCCAGATGAATTACCTGGACTGGGAGGTGCAGAATGCCAGATATATGTACGAACAGATCGAAAAACGCGGTATACAGTGTCTGGTGATGGAACCTCTCAGAGGAGGTTCGCTCACCAGGCTCAACTCCGAAGCCCTGGGGATACTCAAGGAAGCCGATCCCAAAAGCACACCGGCACAATGGGCCTTCCGTTACGCAGCCTCACATGCCAATGTGCTGACTGTCTTGAGCGGTATGAACCGGATGGATCACCTGCAGGAAAACATCAATACGTTCAGAAAATTCAAACCGCTCAGGAAATCAGAATACGAGGTCATTGCCCGTGCCCTGGAGGCGTACCGCAAAATATCACAGATTCCGTGCACAGCCTGTGCCTATTGCATGCCCTGTCCCTACGGGGTGGATATCCCGCTCGTATTTTCCACCTATAACGAGATGGTAGCAAGGGACATGGTCCCGGACATCAACGGTCCCAGGGATGAGGATTTCATCCGGAAAGGGCAGGAATTCCTCTCATATTTAGAGAAAACAATTCCCGTTGAACACCAATCCCACAACTGTACCGATTGCGGGGTCTGCAAACCCCATTGTCCGCAGGAAATTGATATTCCTGCGGAAATGAGAAGGATCAACGAGATCCTGGGTGCGCTTACGATGGGTTATTGATCTTAGTCAGTCTTTATTCAGTATCCGGGAAAGGGCCTGTTCCATTTTTTCCCGGATCTTTTCATTGGCCGGGTCGCCAATACTGCCCGTATGGGTATGTTTGATGTTTTTTTGTACTTTATAGGAACCGTCCCGCAGCGATCCGGCAACCCGTCGATAGGCATCCCTGAAAGGGACTCCTTCCAGAACAAGACGGTTCACCGATTCCACCGTAAACAGCAAATCGTACCGCTCGTCTTCAAAGATGGCCTGGTTGACCCTCATTTGCGAGATCATGAGAACGGTCATCCCCAGACATTCAAAAAGCGAATCAATGGCAGGGAAAAGCAAGTCTTTGATCATCTGGAAATCCCGGTGATACCCGTGTGTCAGGTTGGTACACACAAGTGTGATCTGGTTGGGCAATCCTTCAATCACATTGCAGCGTGCCCTGACAAGCTCCCATACATCGGGATTCTTTTTATGAGGCATGATGCTGCTGCCGGTGGTCAGGGATTCGGGAAAATCCATGAATCCGTAATCTGGCCCCGAGAAAAGACAGCAATCGGCTGCCAGCTTGTTAAGCGTACCGGCTACCGAGGCCATGGCAAAAGCCAGAGACCTTTCGGTTCTTCCCCGGCTCATCTGTGCGGCAATGCTGTTGTATTTCAGGGTGCCGAAACCCATCAGGCGGGTGGTTTCCTCCCGGTCCAGGGGGAAAGAATTCCCGTAACCGGCTGCTGATCCGAGCGGATTCTGATCACAATGCAGGAAGGCAGCCGTCAGCTGGTATATGTCGTCTGTCAGGATCTCTGCATAGGCTCCCATCCATAATCCGAACGAGGAGGGCATAGCCGGCCGTTCATGGGTGTACCCGGGCATCAGGACCTCTTTATACCGTTCACTTTGCTCCAGCAGGCAATCGAACAACGTCTCTGTCTGACGTGCCATATCTTTGCACACATCTTTCAGGTACAGGTGAATGTCAGTCATTACCTGGTCGTTACGGGAGCGTCCGGCATGGATCTTTTTGCCCAGATCACCCAGATCGCGAGATAGTTCCAGTTCCACCAGCGAATGGATATCCTCGGCACCCTGGCCAATGACCAGTTCACCCCGTCTGATCTTTTGCAGCACCGTCTCCAGGCCTGTTACAAGAAGACCGGTTTCCTCGGGTGACAGCAATCCGGTCTTTCCCAGCATTTTTACATGGGCTACGGATCCCTGTACATCGTAGGGCGCCAGTCGCAGGTCCCACAAGGGATCGTTTCCGACAGTGAACCGGGTCACTTCACGGGGTGTTTCTATTCCTTTGTTCCAAAGTGTTTCCATTATTTTACAAATTAAGCAACGAGAGCACTTTTTTATACACATCCACTCCCTGTTGCAGTTCAGAAAGATAAATATATTCATCGGGAGCGTGTGATCTGAGAGAATCCCCGGGACCTAGTTTAACTGCAGGGCAGGGCAGCCGCATCCAGTCCGAGGTGGTGGGGGATATGTACGCCGGCAGGCCTGCCTTCAGGACGGCATCGCGCAGCGGATGACCTTTTGGGGTGACCGAGGCTTTATTGGCCATGTTGCGCGCAACCAGCCTCCCGGATACGGCTTGGCCCAGGATGTCTGTTATCTGATGGTTCGTATACGCATCGGTCGTGCGGATGTCTACTACGTAATGACATGATGCAGGGATGACGTTGTGTTGTTCCCCGGAGCGGATCTGGGTCACCTGCAGGTGTACATTCCCCAGGACCTCTGATGTTTTTTCAAACCGGAAGTTTCTCAGGACCGAAATGTCATCCAGGGCTGCATACAGGGCGTTGACACCGTCGTTCCGGGCGGCATGACCGGCTCGGCCCGTAGTATATCCGTCCAGTACCAGCAGCCCTTTTTCACCCAAAGCTGCCTGCAGCCCGGTAGGTTCACCTACCAGGGCACAACTGATCCCGGGGAAACGGGGCAGCACGGAGGCGATTCCTTCCGGGGCTGAATTTTCCTCCCCTGCGGCAAGTATGAGCAGAAGATTGAACGGCAGATCTTCCGGATCGCAGAAAGTCTGTACCATTGACACCACCGCACCTCCGGCGTCGTTGCTGCCGAGTCCGTACAGACGGGTGTTACCCTCAGGGTCTTTCTCCAGAACGGGCAGAAACGGGTCCCTGGTATAGCCTGCAGCCGGGGCCACCGTATCATGATGTGAACAAAGCAGTACGGTGGGACGTCCGGGGGCGTAAGATCTTTTTTTTGCTATCACATTGTTGCCCATGCGTTCGGCCAGGATATCGGGTTTGCCGTTCAGGTATGCTGCCAGCAGGGCCGCTGTCTTGTCTTCTCTGCCGGAAAGCGAAGGGGTTGATACCAGCCGGCATAGCAGATCTGTAATTTCTTCGTTCATAGCTGAATGCATGTTTTGCCAATATATACTTCTTCAATGCCCATGGAGAGCGCTTTCAGGGCGTTCTCAATTTTTGGGATCATACCTCCGGTAACCACTCCTTCACCGCACAGTTTCTCGTACTGTGCCCTGCTCAGCAGCGGCAGGGGTTCATCCGAACCGGGGCAGCAGACGCCTTCCTTGTCGAATACGTAACGCAAACTTACAGCATACTTTGTTTTAAAAGCCATAGACAGAGCCGAGGCTATGGTATCGGCATTCGTGTTGAGCAGTTGTCCCGAGGGATCGCACGTGATGGGGGAGAATACCGGTACCAGGCCGTCTTCCATCAGGCGTTCCGTGAAGAGGACATCCACACTGCTTTGGGTAATGTCTCCCACAAATCCGAAATCCAGAGGCTCCGGATCTCTTTTGCGGGTAATGACCGAACAGCCGTCAGCACCGCTCAGGCCCACGGCGCGGCATCCCCGGGCAGAAAGGGCAGCGACCAGTGATTTGTTGATCCATCCGGCATATACCATTACGGCAATGCGCAGTGTGGGAGCATCGGTGATCCTGCGGCCCTGGTGCATATGAACGGGTACACCCAGTTCACCGGCCAGTTCACCGGCCAGTTTACCTCCACCGTGCACCAGGATCTTCCGTTCCCGGCAGGAGCAGAATGTGTCTAAAAAGGCGTTAAGCACAACGGGGGAGTCAATAACATTCCCTCCGATCTTGAAAATCTGCAGTCTCATGGTCTTTCCGTTTTAGAAATCTCATTCAGGATCCTTTTGATCACCACCTGGGCGGCGATCTCACGGTTGGCGGCCTGGGGTATGACAAGAGACCTTGGCCCGTCGAGTACTTCATCGCTGACGATCATGTTGCGCCTCACAGGCAGGCAATGCATGAAAAAGGCATTGTCGGTCAGCCGCATTTTATTGTTGTCCACCATCCAGGAACGGTCTGTGTTCAATATTTTTCCATAGACCGGATCCCGGAATGCCGCCCAGTTCTTGGCATAGATGAAATCGGCCCCCCGAAAGGCTTCCTTCTGATCATAGACGATCTCTGCGCCCCGGGTAAATGGCTCATCCAGCTCATAACCCTTTGGATGTGTTATGGTTACATGATATCCGGCAGCAATCATCCATTCGGCAAAGGAGTTGGGAACAGCCTGTGGTAGCGCCCGTGGATGAGGAGCCCACGTAAGAACGATCCGGGGTTTTTCCCTGGTTTTGAACTCTTCGATGGTAATATGGTCGGCAAAACTCTGGAGCGGATGACGTGTGGCGGCTTCCAGGCTGATAACGGGTTTTCCCGCATACCGGATGAACTGGTTCAGAATGACCTCCTGGTAATCATCTTCCTTGTTTTCAAAACGGGCAAAGGAACGGACACCTATGATATCGGCATAACATCCCATTACGGGAATGGCCTCCAGCAGGTGTTCCGGTTTGTCCCCGTCCATGATCACGCCTTTCCTGGTCTCCAGGTTCCAGGCTCCCTGCTGTACATCCAGCACAATGACTTTCATACCCAGATTTTCTGCCGCTTTCTGGGTACTCAGCCGGGTCCGGAGACTGGAATTGAAGAAGATCAGCAGGGCAGTACGGTTCTTACCCAGATCGCTGTCAGCAAATCTGTTCTTTTTGATCCAAAAGGCTTCCTCAACGGCTTTGTCCAGCGAGCCTGCGTCTTTTACGGATGTGAAGTGTACCATAGTTCCAGAAATGTTAAAAGTTTGTCGGCTTGTTCTTTTGTTATACATAACGGTGGTAGCAGCCTGAGTATGCCGGGTCCCGATGCCCCCGTGAAAATTTTTCCTTTCCACAGCAGGTCTTCTCTCAGATTCCGGTCCTTAAGCATTTCGGGATCTGTTTCGATTCCTATCATCAGGCCACGACCCCTTATTTGTGCCGCACCGGCGGTTATTGTCTGCAACGCCCCGATCATGTAGGAACCTATTTCGCGTGCGTTGTCCATCAGCCTCTCTTCCTGCATGACCTGTAACACGGCAAGGGCCGCAGCGCATGCCAGATGGTTCCCTCCAAACGTGGTGCCCAATTGTCCCGGAACGGCTTTAATATGGGGAGATATCAGTAAGCCGCCAATCGGGAAACCGTTGCCCATGCCCTTGGCCATGGTGATGATGTCGGCCTGGATCCCTGCATGCTGGTGTGCAAAGAATTTTCCGGTCCGTCCGTATCCGGACTGGATCTCGTCCATTATCAGTACGGTATGGTGACGCGTGCACAGTTCCCTCAGGGTGGCAAGAAATACCGCCGAGGCTTCCCGGATACCCCCGACTCCCTGGATCCCCTCTATGATCACAGCAGCATAATCGTGCCGGGTAAAAGCGCTTTCGAGAGCCTGAATATCATCCAGACAGATGAAGTCTGCCTGGTGGCACTGATTGAAAGGAGCTCGGATGGAGGGGTTGTCGGTAAGGGCGACCGCTCCCGATGTCCTTCCGTGGAAAGCGTTCCTGAAGGCCAGCACCCGGTTTCTCCCTGTACTGAAAGAGGCCAGTTTGAGTGCATTTTCGTTGGCCTCGGCCCCCGAGTTACAAAGGAAGAGGCTGTATTCAGGATATCCGGAAACCCGTCCAAGCGCTCCGGCAAGTGCTTCCTGGAGGGGATTGACTATGGCGTTGGAATAAAATCCTATGTGCTGTAACTGGTCACAAAGGGCTTTCACATATACGGGATGCGAATGCCCGATCGAAATCACCGCATGACCTCCGTAAAAATCCAGGTACTCTGTTCCCTGATCGTCGGTGATGATACATCCTTTTGCCTTTAAGGCATTGATGTTCCAAAGTTTGTAAACGGGGTAGATGTGCATGGCGTTTTTAATATACAATGGATTTCAGATGCAACCCTGATGTCTGTGGCATTCCCGTCAGCAGGTTCATGTTCTGAACGGCCGTTCCCGAAGCCCCTTTCAGCAGGTTGTCAATGACCGAAGTAATGTGTATCATGTGACCGTGTTTTTGAACGTGTATGGAACATTTATTGGTGTTCACCACCTCTTTCATGCTGATCTCTTCTTCGGATACGCGGACAAAGGGATGCAAGCGGTAATACTCACGGTACAGATCCACTGCCTGTTCCCTGTCAATGTTGCAGGAGGTGTAGGCACTGGCAAGGATTCCCCTGGGAAAATCACCCCTGACCGGAATAAAATGAAGGGGAGGCATTCCGTTTCCTGAAACTCCCGAGAGTGTTTCACGGATCTCTTTTATGTGCTGGTGTCCGAATGCCTTATACACTGCCAGGTTATTGTTTCTGTAAGGAAAGTGAGATGTTTCCGAAAGCCGTGATCCTGCCCCTGTGGCACCGGTAATGGCATGGACATGAACATCGTTCTTCAGTAACCCGGCCCTGGCCAGTGGCAGTAAGGCCAGTTCGATGGCTGTTGCAAAACAGCCCGGATTGGCTACGTTCCCTGCCAGGTGAAGGGAGCCGGCATATTCCGCGGGATCCAGGCAGGACTCGGGTAATCCGTATACGAATTTGCGGCCGCAGGCCTCCCGGTTCCCCTGATGCCTGAAATCCTGGCTCAGATCAATGATGTGATGTACCTTGTCCAGTTTGTTGTCCTGAAGAAATGCCCTTGCACGATCGTGTCCCAGGCATAGAAAAAGGACCCTGATATCTACATCCGGCAGTTCTTTTTCGAATACCGGGAGAGATTCTCCGGCAAGGTCCCTGTGGATGGATGCCACAGATTTTCCTGCCTGTGAATCGCTCAGAATACTGACCAGGCTGACACCCGGATGCAGCAGTAACAGGCGTATCAGTTCCCCGCCTGTGTAGCCTGCGCCTCCGGCTATGGCTACAGATATTTTATTGTTTGTCTTCATGGCTTTGCCAGATGGTTACAGGGAGTGAAATGATACGGGTAAAGCCTTCCACATCTGACCCGGAAAAAGCCGGGGTGCCTTCTCCGTAATCTCCGAAAGCGGCATCCATCAGGTCGTAGGGACTCTTGCTCCCTGTCAGCGTAAAAGTGCGGGGGTACAGTCTGACACCCACTTCGCCGGTGACGCGTTCCTGGGTGTTTTCCAGGAACGTTTCGATATTACGCATAACCGGGTCCAGGTATTGCGCCTCGTGGAGCATCATTCCGTACCAGTTTGACAATTGCTCCTTCCAGTACAACTGCCATTTGCCCAGAACGTGCTTTTCCAGCAGGTGATGGGCTTTGATCAGGATCAGCGGGGCTGCCGCTTCGAATCCTATGCGCCCCTTGAGTCCCACAATGGTATCCCCCACGTGCACATCCCGTCCAATCCCGTAGGGAGCAGCCATAAGATGTAGCCGGCTGATCAGTTCAAGGGGGGGCATATCTTTTCCGTTCAGGCTTTTGGGTTCTCCTTTAGTAAACCCGATAACAAGGGTTTCCGTTCCTGTTTTAGTGCAAGGTACCGGGTAAGCTTCTTCCGGCAGTTCCCCCATAGATGTAAGCGTTTCTGCACCTCCGATGCTGGTGCCCCAGAGACCCTGGTTGATGGAATACTTCGCCTTTTCCACAGGAAAATCAAATCCCAGCCCTGAAAGATAGTTTATCTCTTCCCTGCGGCTGATCTTCAGCTCCCTGATGGGAGCTGTCAGGCGCATTTCCGGGGCGAGTACATGTACAAAATAATCAAACCGTACCTGGTCGTTCCCCGCCCCGGTACTTCCGTGCGCGATTGCTTCGGCACCGATCTCCTTGGCGTAACGGGTCACTGTCATGGCCTGAAAGGCTCTTTCAGAGCTGACAGAAAGGGGATATGTGTTGTTCTTCAATACATTGCCGAAGATCAGGTAGCGAATGCAACGTGCATAATAATCGTCCCTGATATCGATCGTCTTGTGTGTTACGGCCCCCAGCTTCAGTGCTTTTTCAGACAGGGCAGTGACTTCCTGCGGTGTAAAACCTCCCGTGTTAACGAGCAGGGTATGGACTTCCATATCTTTCTCCCGTGTAAGGTAGGGGATGCAGAAAGAGGTGTCCAGTCCTCCACTGTAGGCCAATACTACTTTTGTTTTCATGGTGTGTTATGTTCAGTTTTCTGATGTATTCCGTTTGCGATTTTTCTTTTTGGATGATCTTCCGGATCGTATAACATTCCGGTGCACAGACACATACGCTTTTCGTTTCTGATGAGGATGTCATAATTCCGGCAACCCCTGCATCCCTCCCAGAAAGCTTCGTCCTGCGTAAGTTCGGAGAAAGGGACAGGCCGGTATCCGAGTTTTGAATTGATCTTCATGACCGCAGCACCGGTTGTGATGCCGAAAATCTTTGCCTTTGGATACATTTCGCGTGAGAGCAGAAAAATTCTTTTTTTAATCCGGGAGGCGATCCCAAGGTGCCGGTAAGCATGGTCCACTATGAGACCCGAATTGGCCACGAAGGATTTGTGACTCCAGGTCTCAATATATGAAAAACCAACCAGGTTCCTGCCATCCAGGGCGATCACGGCTTTGTTGCTGATCATTTTTTCTACGATGTATTCCGGCGACCGTCTTGCTATGCCTGTTCCTCGTTCCAGGGCAGAGATATACATCAATTCACAAATACGTTCTGCAAAGCCCGTGTGAGAGGCATTTGCAACAAGAATGCGCACATTCATTGTTAATTAAAATTTAGGAAAAAGGGATGGAATTTATGGGAATCGGATGTAGGGCATTCAGGGAGCAGGAGCGATCACTGCAGCCTAAGCCCTTACTCGGACACGGAGAATATAAAGTGTCTTTTTCATTCCGGGACAAAAGTAGTATAAATAAAAAGAAGTGGTTAAAAAATCATGTTTGCTTAAGATCTTTATAATATCTGTTTCCCTGAGTTGCTTTTCTGAACTTTTACGGTTGTCTGAGCTACTATATTGTTAGCATTCCGGACAAGGAGTCATTTTCATGCCAAATGTTTATATTTGTAACAGAAGATTGCCATATGAAGAATTTCCGGATTGTTTTGATGTTCCTTTTATTTTTCTGCGGGACATCGTATCTCAGGGGTCAGGACCCCGGTTTCCATACCAATACAAGGATAAAATTGCGGGAACATGTGTCATTTCTTGCCTCCGATTCTCTGGGTGGACGCCTCATAGGGACTGAAGGGAATCTTATCGCAGGAGAATATATCGCAGACTGTTTTGCCGACATCGGGCTTGAAGAGTATGACGGGTCCAGCTACTTTCATTATTTTAACGTTTCATTGACCGGGGCCGTTAAGGGGATTCCTCTGGCAGTCATTGAAGGCTGCAACGTCATTGGAGTGCTTCCCGGTACCCATCCCCGGTTACAGGAGGAATATATTGTAGTGGGCGCACATTATGACCACCTGGGAACACTTCCCGGTGCCGCTCCCTCAGTGGATTCTATATACAACGGGGCCGATGACAATGCTTCTGGGACAGCTGTATTGATAGAACTGGCCAGGAGAATGAAAGAGAAGGGAGGTTTGTCCCGCACCATCATATTCGTTGCCTTTGACGGGGAGGAACAAGGTTTGCTTGGATCTGGCTTCTTTCTGAAGGATTCGTTATTCCCGCAGCATAAGATCCGCACCATGATCAGCCTGGATATGCTTGGTTATTACAGCACTTCCGGTGTATTGAAGATGCTCGGGACAGGCACATTGGCCAAATCCCGGGATTGGGTCCCTGAGACCCTTACGCTGAAAGTCAGGTGTATTCCGTTTGAATGGTCTCCCTTTACGGCAACCGATACCAAACCATTTGCAGCGTTACAGATCCCGACCCTGTTCCTTACTACGGGATCGACGTCTCCGTATCATAAAGTAAATGACCAGGAAGAGGGCATAGATTATGACGGGATGGCCGGGATAACAGGTTATGCGGACAGACTGCTTACTGTGCTGGGAGATCATCCGTCGCTGGTTCCCTCCGGGGAATTGGCCGTAGTCCATTATGTGCCGGAATACGATTTCCGCTGGGGACCTGCCGTAGCCCTGGGAACAAATCGCTTTATTCATACGCGTGGTGCCCTTGAAGGCAGGACGGCATTCTATGCGGCAGTTGGTGCAGAAGCCAGGTTTCTGTGGAGAAGGTATCTGGAGATCAATCCGGGGCTGTATCTGGAGCAAATGGGTGCGCGTCATGCGGAAACAGCAGGGGATCCCTTCCTGAACCGGATACAGATGCTTGCCCTGGGGGTTCCCCTGACTTTCCGTGTGTATTTTCCCGCTCAGCATACGCTTCCGGTTGGGATTTATGCTTCATTGACCACTTTTTACAGGCTATACCTGTGCGGGAGCACCAACGACCCCGATCGCCTGTTTTCAGATATTTACCGCAGGAACGAATGGGGTTTGGGTCTGGGATTAGGACTGCGTGCGTCGGCTTTTCAGGTGGGGTATGAATTCCGGTGGGGTTTGTCCGGCCGTTTCAGACCGGAAGCAGTCCGGGGTTACAACGTAAGGAACAGTACCGGGTATATTACTTTTTCGTATTTTTTCTAAAAAATGTCAGGGCACTTACCCGCTCCCGGTAAGAGGCGTATTCGGGTTTGTTGCTCAACTGTCTGTTTTCCATCAGGGGGATGCTGATAAAAATGAACATGAGCGTATTGAGTAAAGCTCCAGCTCCTGCCCACCAGTAATAAGAAGGCAGTACGGATATCCCCATCAGGAAAATTCCCCACCACATCAGGATTTCGCCCGTGTAATTCGGATGGCGCGCGTATTTCCACAGACCTGTCTCACAGACCTTCCCGTTATTGAGTTTACGGAAACGATGCAGCTGAAGGTCAGAGACCAGTTGCAGGGCTGCAGCTCCAGTTGAAATGATAAAGCCTGTGACCGTCCATACGTTGATGCCTGTCAGACTTTCAGGAGCAGTATGCATCCTTTCCAGGACCATGAGCCCGGGCAACATGGCAAAGAAAACGATCAGGGTAGGCATATAGTGTATCCCAAAGAAATTGATCAGTTGCCAGATCCCCGGAAAATCATCGTGAAATTTGGTGTACCTCCAATCCTGTTTGCCCAGGTCTTTGAATGTGTATGCCCAGTTTGCCGTAAGACGGACACTCCAGGTCCAGACGGCCGTAAGGATCAGGATCAGGGCGCCCGGGAACGCATTCCCGGAAAACAGATTCAGCCTGAAAACCAGGATGGTCATGATTACAGGCGGAGCAACACTCCAGTAAGGGTCGTAGACAGAAGAATTTCTGAAGCGTACCCCCACAAGCCATACAAATAACGTGGCTACCGTATCTGCGATGAAAACACGGGGGATGATTCCTTTTATTTCCCAGAGAGATCCGCAAATGTTGTATACAGCAATGCCAATGACAGTAGCCATGACGTAGGTCAGCAATATGATCAGGAAAGAACGGGCTCTTGATTTTTTCATGCAGCCAAAAGTACAAAAGATTTCTTTGTATATTTGATTTTATGAAAAGAACAGTACTCATTTTTCTGCTTGCATGTTTGACACAGCAGGCGGCTGCACAACACGATACGGATATTATTCGTTGCGTTTCAGATGTTTCAGCTGACAGCATAGCCAACTATATTGAAACACTTACCCGCTTTCACACCAGGCACAATCTGAGTTCCCAAACACATCCCGAAAGGGGAATTGGAGCGGCTTCCCGCTGGCTGTACGGGAAGGTGTCGGGTTGGATCCCTGTCTCGGGAGGCCGTTTATCGGTCGAGAAAATCTCTTATCCGGCGGGTGGACCGGGAACCAGGATGGACAGGCAGGTGGAACTGACCAATATCATGGCGGTTCTCAGGGGAACGGGGCCGGGTGAGATCCTGCTGCTGGCCCATTATGACAGCCGTGTAAATGACAACGGCGATTCTACATCTTTTGCTCCGGGGGCGAACGATAACGGGAGCGGCGTCGCATGTTTGCTTGAAAGCATCCGACTGCTGGCAGCAAGACCTCTTCCTGCGACTGTAAGGTTCCTGTTTCTTTCCGGTGAAGAACACGGTCTTTTGGGAGCTGCCGCAATGGCCCGAATGGCATCTGAGCAAGGCTGGGATGTTACTGCCGTGATCAATTATGATATGATAGGCAATACCCGGGCCAGTGACACGGACCACTGTGACAACACCCGGACCAGGGTCTTTTCAACCGAAGGTCCTTCCAGGGAACTGGCAAGATACATCAAGGAAACGGGAGAGGCCTATGTGGATAATATGACAATAACACTGATCTACCGTAATGACCGGTACGGAAGAGGAGGGGACCATTCGCCTTTTCTGGCGGCAGGCTATCCGGCTGTGAGGATTTGTGAGTTTCACGAAAACTACGACAGAACACATCAGCTGGTCAGGGAGGAGAACGGGACATTATACGGGGATCTGCCCCCGGGAGTAGATTGCGAATACGTTCGTAAGAATACCGGTATCAACCTGGCAGCCGTTATGAACCTTTCAAAAGCACCTGCCCCGCCCGCAAAAGTAAAGATGAACACACAGGTTTTAAGCAATTACACGGAACTTGAATGGGAACCCTCTCCCGGTCCGGTTGCCGGTTATCATGTCCTGTTGCGTGAAACCCATGCCCCTGTCTGGGAGAAAAGGATATTCGTGACAGGAAACCGTGCACGCATTCCTTACAGTAAAGACAATTATTATTTTGGAGTTAGTGCCATAGGAACGGAAGGGCATCAAAGCCTGGTTTGTCCTGTGGATCAGTAGGAAAGCGGATTAGCTGAAGCTCCTTTTGTGGTAATGATAATCACCCCGTTGGAACCGCGCATTCCGTACAGGCCTCCGTCCTTTTGCACCTGGATGGACTGAATACTGTGTACATCCAGAAACCCGTTGACCACGGAGAACGAGTCGTAAGCCATACCGTCCACTACGATAAGAGGTTCCGTATTTCCCGTGATGGTGTTGATTCCGCGTATATTGGCCGTCAGACCGTTGGGCCCGCTGGTAATACGCAGGCCGGGAATTTGTCCGGTAAGGAGTTCGGCCAGGTCCCTGGCAGGACGTGTTTTCAGCAATTCCGGAACGTTGTTAATGGTATTGGAAGGGTTGGTCCTTAAATTGTCCGGCTTTTTCCTGTCCTGAACACGAAACCGGGTTTTTGACCTTACGGTGATCTGTACAGAATCCAATCCGGCACAGGGTATGTGGGTCTCACCTATGTTGGGCAGGAATACCACAAGAGAATCTGCATCGCCGATCCCATCCAGGCTAACCATCCCATTTCTGTCCGTGAGAAATGACGCCGTCTGTCCGGCAGAGGAAACTACCAGGTTGGGAATGGGTTTGCCCTTTCTGTCTACAACCTTGACGCAAAAGGAGCGGAGTGTGTCCTGTTGTGTGTTGTTGTCCTGCTCCCTGGCGGACAGTGGTAAAACCGTGCATGCAAGTACGATAGAAATCAGTATTTTTTTCATAACCTTCAAATATAATAAAAATTATACCTTTGTCGGCATTATTATTGTACCTGTATTATGAATTTATTGTAATCAGCATGATATATCCTACACTTCAACACGTATATACAAACAGCATAAAGAGTTACGCAAATAAACCCGCTTTTACACTGTTCCATGGAGAAACCCTGACGTATGCAGATTTTGCCCAAAGAGTGGAAACGGTAAGGGAGGTATTGCTGGGAGCCGGTCTGAAAAAGGGAGACAAGGTAGCCTTGCTCAGCACCAGTATGCCCAACTGGAACGTGTGTTATTTTGCCACAGTGATCACCGGCATGGTCATCGTTCCCATATTGCCTGATTTTTCACCTGATGCCATCGTTTCCATTCTGGAACATTCTGAAGCGAAAGCGCTCTTTGTATCGGACAAGCTTTTTGCAAGAATACCCAAAGAGGCAAGGGATACAATGCATGTTATCATCAGGGCGGTGAACCTGGCTGTGACAGGTGGAAAAACTGCCATTTCTGTTCCGGTAACGGCAGAAGCACCAACTCCCGCGCCCGGAGATCTTGCGGCCATTATATACACCTCGGGCACTACTTCTTCTCCAAAAGGGGTCATGCTTACCCACCGCGCCCTCTGCAATCAGCTCTATATGGTACGGTCGCTCATCAAAGTGGTCCCCGAAGATATTTTCTTGTCCATATTGCCGCTTTCCCATACGTACGAATGTTCTCTGGGGATGTTGTATCCTTTTATGGAAGGAGCCTCTGTGGTATATCTGGGAGTTCCTCCGACCCCTGCCAGTATGCTTCCGGCCCTGAAGGAGGTGCGTCCGACTTTTATGCTGACTGTTCCCCTGATCATGGAAAAAATTTACACCAGACAGGTGTTTGCCCGTTTTACAGGGAACAAGATCCTGAAGGCTTTGTACAAGATCAGGTTCATTCGGAGAATACTGCACCGGATAGCCGGGAAACGTCTCTACCATACTTTCGGTGGCAGAATTCGTTTTTTTGGCATTGGAGGATCCAAGATCAACAAGGCCACGGAAAAATTTTTAAGGGATGCCCGTTTTCCCTATTCCATCGGATACGGTCTGACGGAAACGGCACCCCTGATTGCTGGTGCGGTCCATCCCGACACGTACCTTGAGTCTACGGGCAGGGTGATGAAGGGGATAGAAGTCAGGCTGGCAGATAAGGACTCCAAAACGGGCATAGGTGAATTGCAGGTCAAAACGCCTTGCGTTATGGAAGGGTATTTCAAAAACCCCGAAGCAGACGAGGATGCGTTTACTCCCGACGGCTGGTTCCGGACCAAGGATCTTGCCCTTGTGGACAACACCGGAAGGATCTTCATCAAAGGACGTATGAGTAATATGATCGTAGGATCTTCCGGCGAAAATATATATCCGGAAGAAATTGAAAGTATTCTCAACCAGCACGAACTGGTTACCGAGTCCCTGGTGATTCAGCGAAACGGCAAACTGGTGGCCCTGGTATATCTCCAGGATCTGAAACAGGAACTTAGGGAGCAGATCTCGGAAGTTTACACGGACATCATGAACTATGCAAACAGCAAGGTCAGCAAGATGTCACGAATTACGGGGGTACACGAGCAGGAAAACGGTTTTGAGAAGACCCCCACCATGAAAATCAAGCGTTATCTCTACACCGAATTATTCAACAGAACGGGGAGAAAATCAAAAGCCTGATCATGACTCCCTGAACGTAACCTCTGCCTGGAAGACGCTTTTTCCTCCTTTCATCCCTTCCACATACCGTATCAGAGGCGTTGTTTCTGCCACATAAAGATCTATTGTGTCCGAAAGCCGGGCCTCGGTGTTGAAATTGATTCGGAATGATGCCACCGTGCGGGTTGTGACCAGTTCTGTCTCGAGGCAGTCCATAGCCCATTCCATATATCTGGCATTGTTCGCATGCAGGTTGAAATCAATATCGGCATAATGCACTTTTTTTTGTTCGGTAAGCTTCAGCCCCTTCTCAGGTACGGGGATCTTGCCACAAGGTGCTTCCAAAGCGTGGTGTACAGGTCTGACAGGGTGTGTCAACGGGTCAAAAAGATTTTTGGGGCGTTGAATACGACGTGACCCCGTGTTGATGATCAGCCAGGAACTGGTGGCTTTTACCAGGTCTTGCGTACTGTCTTCGTTGCGTATCAGGAAATCCCTCAGGGAAAAGATGCCTTCTTCCCCTTTGTGCCAGGTATCCATCACAACGGTTTCTCTCCATTCGGGCGCCCTCAGGTAGTGGACTTCCATCCTGGACAACACCCAGATCGTGTCCATGGCAATGAGCTGGTCGTATCCGAAACCGAGCCTTTGTGCATCACGGTTTGCCAATTCCTGTGCCAGGTTCATAAAGGCAAAGGGTTTCAGTTTTTTTGCTGCATCTGTTTCGTAGCAGGTAATGGTCCGTGTTTCTTTCATGATACGCAAATATATGGCTATATTTGAATATTCTGAAAACAAAATCCGTGAAACTTTTCCGGCCACGTACGGAATGCGGATGAAACTTCCCGTAATGAAAAAAGGCAGAAAAGCTCTGAAACCTTTCTGCCCCTTTCTGATACGGGCTGTAGATTATTGACCCAGAGACCTGCGTTTTAGCTGCTTGGTGATCCGGGATATTACCTGTTCAATTCCGGATTCCGGTTCAATGACGTTGTAGTCGTCCCAGAAACCTTCATCCTGAAAATCAGTAACTTTATCCAGGGTAATATCGGAAGAACGTACGCGCTGTTGCGCAGGGATCTTCAGGGTACGGTCGCTCCGTTCTGTAATGGCCATTTCCGATGTGATGGTGTAAGAGTTCTTGAAAAGTTTCCTGTCCCACTTGGAGTCAAACTTGATCTCTGTCCTCGAATAATCGAATGTCCATTTATTGTTTATCTCTTTGTACTGAACAAGATACGTTGCGTAGAGGACGTTGGCCCTGAACCCCATAGGTCTGCGTGATATGAATATGCTGGTGGCATCATCCCTGTCTTCAACGTTCATGTTGAATTCAACCCGGCTGATGGCCAGCGATTTCATTTCAATATAGATCTTACCGCGAAAATGGATATCCTGAACAATATCTTTCTGGTTAAAGCTTACAACGTGATTAACTTTTCCGTCTATCTGAACGGGTGCTTCCATTCTGAAATCATAGACCTGGCTGATCTCGGGAATATTTGTTCCCAGGAAAGGATATTTGGCCACATCTATCTGAAGAGCGGAATTGATACCCCCGCGGAATTTGACGAAAACGGTGTCAATGCGTGCCCAGTCTACGCTGCCTCGTCCTTTGAAAACACCTACCTGATCTATCCCGTAAAGCCTTCCGTACGATGTTTTGTTGATGTCAAGGACAGCTTCGGTCAGGGTCACGTAATTGCTGCCCTTACGGATCATTTCCCTGTAAAAACCGGTCATTTGCATATTATCCTCGGGGTAATTTTCGGGGATCTTCTGTATGGCCGATGCGACCAGTTCTGCGGCATTTACAGGCGTAACCAGTATGGTAGGCAGGACGGTGGAAACAAATTTGAGAGGGATCACGGTTTTGTCACCGCTGTCAAGGAGGTCTTTCAGTGCGTACGTTTCGGGATGGTATCCCAGAAATGAGATCCGGACCGAATCCCTGTTGTAGGAAGCCGGGAATTTCAGGTTAAAATAACCTTCTCCGTTGGTTACGTTGCTGATCCCGCGATTGATGATGTACAGCGAGGCAAAAACCAGTGGCTTACGGGTTTGTGCATCAACCACGCTCCCCGATATGTTCAGGTAGGCCGGGGCTTCGTAGGTTAATACAATGTACTTGTTTTCAAAGACATATTTCAGATTACTGTTGCCGAAAGCATCGTTAAGATATTCTGCAACGGTCTTTCTTCCTTCTTTAACAGGAAGAATGGAATTCACGTTCACGTCCTGTTTGCTGTATACGAACAGGTATCCGGTCTGTTTTTCCACCTGGTTAATGAACGACTCCAGAGTAATGCGATTCCCCGTTATTGTTATGATTGCGTCCTGTGGGACCGGGAGGTCGGGGTCTGCGGCCGAAAGCGAAAATGCTATTGCGGAACACAGAATGATTGAAAAAAAGAATTTTTTCATAACTTTGTAAAATTAGATGTTAATACATTAGTTTGTGTTAGCGGTTCTGCCGGCGGATGTTGCAGCATCTGCCGGTTTTTTTAATCTATGGTTATTGTGTTGTTATCCCTGTCCTCTTCAATTTTGAACCGGTAAATCTTTCTCATCGTCTTGAGAATACTTTCCAGCCCGTCATCCTGCCTGAACTTGGCACTGAAGCGGTATTGTGCCAAAGTCCCGTTGGTCACCACTATGGTCGTATTGTAATAAAGCTCCAGTTTATTGACGATCTCAATGAACGGTACATCGTCAAAGGAATAAATCCCGTCTTTCCATAAAAGAAAGCCCGGATCGTTAAAGGTGGAACGCTGCCATCCGTCCTGTTCCCATTCTATGCTTTCATTCGGTTCGATCCTTACAGGAGGCGTTTCCACAGAGGATTTCACCACTTCAAGGGACCCTTCCACCAATGACGTTTTCACATTGTTGTCCTTATAGGCAAAAACATTGAATTTCGTTCCCAGTACACGGATGTCGTACTGATCCGTGTTCACGATGAAAGGCATGGATTCGTCCGGGGCTACTTCAAAAAAAGCTTCTCCTGTCAGTTCCACCCGGCGTTCAGTCCCTGAAAATTTATTGGGATAACGCAGCGTCGAGCGTGAATTCAGCCAGACAACGGTGCCGTCGCTCAGTCTGAAGGATTTAGTCCTGTTGGCAGAAGAAGAAACTTCCATCATATATACAGACGGTTCTTCGTACAGGTCGCGTGTATGGGGTTGCAGGATTCCCCACAGGGCAAATCCGGCAACAAAGACTGCTGCTGCGTACACGGCTACCTGCCTGTAAACTGTGCGTAAATTGTTGCGTTTCCACTTCAGCAGCCGGGTTGTAGCTTTTTCTGCGTCTGAGGAGGAAGGAAAAAGGGACGATATTGCCTTCAGATTCTGCATCCTGCAGAACTCTTTTCCGAGCCCGGGGTCTTGTTCAACGGCTTCCAGAAAATCTTTCATTTCTGAAGGGCTGAGCTCATCGGCAAAATATCGGTGAAGCATTTCTTCCATAGCTGTTTCTCCTTTTCTGACATTAGAACGTTTGAGATGATAAATACCACCAAAGGGAAGTCATTTTTTTTAAAGCAGGTGTTCCAGTTCTTTCCTCAGCCTTCTGAGGGCGATTCCCATTTGGTTTTCTACGGTGTTCACAGAGATTCCCAGGATTTGGGCGATCTCGCTGTATTTTTTTCCTTCTGCCCTGCTCAGGATAAACACCTCCCGGCATCTGGGCGGGAGCCTGTCTATGGCGGCCGTTACCGTCGCTTCCGGATCTTCCCCGGTAATAAGGCCGGTGTCAAGTTGTTCCAGGGCAGCCAGCCGGAGTGCCTGCCCGGCCCTGTAGTCCCTGTCGATCTTCTGATGGCGCAAATGATCAATGCATTTGTTTTTGACAAGGGTGTAGAGATAGGAAGATATGCTGGTGCGGATGCGCAGGGAGTGATGTTTTTCCCAAAGAAAAAGAAATACGTTCTGTACAATGTTCTCCGCTGCCTCTTCTGATTGAACGTACGTGCCTGCAAAACGACAGAGTCGCGCAAAATACGCGATATAGATTCCGTCGAAACGATCTCTGGTAAGTCTTATTTCATTGTTTCCAATCGGGGTCTCCGGATTCATACCGTGCAATTTTCAGGATCCTCCTTACATGTTTGCCTCCCTCGAAACTGGCGTCAAGCCATTCTTTTACAATGCTTCTTGCGTACTCAGGGGCGACAATCCTTGCTCCCAGCGCCAAAACATTGGAGTCGTTGTGCTCACGTGACAAACGGGCAGAAAACAGGTCACTGCAGGCAGCCGCGCGGATTCCCTTTACCTTGTTGGCGCTTATTGAGATGCCGATTCCGGTCCCGCAGATCACTATCCCCCTGTCACATGCTCCCCGGGAGACGGCTTCTCCAACGACAATCCCATAGTCGGGGTAATCCACGCTTTTAGCACTGTCTGTCCCAAAATCCCTGACTTCGTATCCCAGCCCGGTGAGATATTCCTTAATATTTTCCTTTAATCCGTAAGCAGCGTGATCGCATCCAAGAGCAATAACTTCCATGAAGACTTGTTTATCTTACAAATCTATAATAAAATTTCGTAATTTAGCCGCATTATGAAAACTTACAGGCTGGAAGCCCTCACCATTGCCGTAGCATTGGTTATCATGGGCATACTATTGAAAAACGGACTTGACGGTTTTTCCGGAAGGGAACGGACGGTCAACGTAAAAGGTTTGTCAGAAATGGAAGTATCTGCCGACAAGGTTACCTGGCCTCTTGTCTACAAAGAGATAGGGAACAACCTTCAGGACCTCTATGTAAGGATCAACAGGAACAACGGAACTTTGACCGAATATCTGAAATCCAACGGAATCAGCGAAGAGGAGATCAGTGTGAATGCTCCCGAGATCATTGACATGAGTGCAGAACGTTACAATACAACGCCTCCGCCTTACCGGTATAATGTGACGTCTGTCATTACGGTCAGCTCGTCGAAGGTGGACCTGGTCAGAAAGCTGATCAGCGATCAGGGAGAGTTGCTCAGGCAGGGCATAGCCATAATCGGCGGCGAGTACCGTTACAACACGGTCTATTACTTTACCGGACTGAACGACATCAAACCTCAGATGATCCAGGAAGCGACGAGAAATGCCCGGGCAGCGGCAGAAAAATTTGCACAGGATTCGGACAGCAAACTCGGCAAGATCAAAAATGCTTCCCAGGGGCAGTTCACCATAAGCGACAGGGATGAAAACACGCCCTATATCAAGAACATTCGTGTCGTGACGACCGTGAATTACTATCTGAAAGACTGAACAAGAGATCATACTATACTGATATGAACCAGAGAAAAATTGTACAATCACCCTTGGCCCCGCCTGCGCTGGGACCTTATTCACAGGCCGTTGTGTCCGGCGGGTTCCTTTATATTTCAGGACAGCTGGGAATAGATGCCACTACCGGTTCGCTGGTGGAATCTTCAAAAGAAGAGCAATTTGAACAGATATTCAAAAACGTGGGTTTTATTTTGCAGGAAGCGGGATGCGGTTTTGATGATGTGGTCAAGTGTACCGGCTTTCTGATCTGCATGGATGATTTCCCCGTTTTCAATGCCGTGTATTCCCGCCATTTCGGATCACCATATCCCGCACGCTCGGTTTTCCAGGTATCTGCCCTGCCAAAAAAAGGGGCCCTTGCCGAGTTGGAAGTTATTGCCAAAATGACTGATAATCTGTCATTTTGACCGTTTTTCACAGCCTTTTCCCGGGAGGTACACCTTTTGTTGGTATATGTGTTGAAAATACTTTACAGATGTTTAACAATTAACCAATAAGAGGAGGATTAAGTTATGTTACCTACATTGAGAAGAACTCAGAACTGGTGGCCCTCATTGTTCAATGAATTTTTTGACAATGACGGTTTTGGAAGATTGGTCGGAACAACATCTCCCGCCATCAACGTTATTGAAAATCCTGAAGATTACAGGGTTGAAGTTGCTGCTCCCGGAATGACCAAAGAGGATTTCTGCATCCGCCTGGACCAGGAAAACCGTCTGATCATTTGCCTGGAAAAGAAAGTGGACAATTCCAAAGAGGACAAGAACGGAAAATACTTGAGAAGGGAATTTTCCTATTCCCATTACGAGCAGGCATTCCTGCTTCCTGACGATATCCTCAAGGACAAGATCCAGGCTTCCATGGAAAACGGAGTGCTCCGCATCACGATCCCCAAGGATATGGAATCTCCGTCTGTTCCCAAAGAATACACCATCGAGATCAGGTAAGAAGCGAGATCAGGCAGGAAGGCTCCCCCCGGGGGGCCTTTTTCTATTTAAGCACCATGTATGTGATCAGGGATAAGTAATACTCCAGTCCGTAACTGAAATGATCTGTACTTCCCTTTACCAGGCTTACGTTGCCTCCGTTCCTTAAAAAGGTGTTGTACATGTGTTCGGCGATCTGGTAGGGGGCCATGTCGTCATTAACCGTATGGATGATGGTCATGGGGGCTTTGGGAGCCCACGACCCGATCACGGAATGAAAACGCAGGCAGGAGTCAACTTTCCTGATGGATTCGTTCTTTTCCGCCGTGAAGAAGTCAGGGTGCATGTATGTTGTCATAT
>Ga0209723_1001237_pt1 | contig 41300 bp, 23 predicted proteins | sample BiotimSIPDNA_2_FD_185750 | JGI IMG/M metagenome (GOLD analysis project Ga0209723, IMG submission 185750) | Anaerobic biogas reactor microbial communites from Washington, USA - Biogas_R2 time_0 SIP DNA (SPAdes) (version 2) | ecosystem: Engineered > Bioreactor > Anaerobic > Unclassified | place... | reverse complement strand
ACTCTTCTAAATCTGATTGGTATCCAACAGAAAAAATAATGTTTTCGGGCACGGAATGGGGAGACACATACAGAGCAGGTTATCATACCGGTGTTAATGCTATTCACCATTTCTTTACAGACAGAAATATTCGTGCATTAGCTGCCATTTTTGCAGAAAGTGAAGATTGTAAAAATAAGGGCATTATTAGAGGTACTATGTTGTCTTGTTTAGCACGCGCGTCTATAAGAAATAGATATATACCCGAATACGGAAATAGGCATGTTGGAACTTTGTCGGGAACGCTATATATTCCATCATTGATTGAAGAAAACAATATTTTCGATGCTTTTTCTCTTCGTGCAAAAAAGGTGCTCAAAGCTTATCAATTAACCAAAAACCATGATGAAAACTACTGCATCTCTTGCAGCAGCATTACAGAAACTGGTTTATCTAATAACTGTATAGATTATATTTTCATTGATCCTCCTTTCGGCGATAATCTGATCTATTCAGAGCTAAACTTCATTAGTGAAGCTTGGCTTAAAGTATTCACAAATCAGACAAATGAGGCTATTATTTCTCCTGCTCAAAATAAAGCATTACCAGAGTATCAAACATTAATGAGAGAAGCATTCAGTGAATGCTATCGAATATTAAAGCCGAACAGATGGATAACTGTAGCGTTTCACAACTCAAAGAATGCTGTTTGGAACTGCATCCAGACAACATTGCAGGCGGCCGGTTTTATTGTGGCTGACGTACGTGTTCTTGATAAACAAAAAGGAACGACTAAGCAGTTGTCATATACATCAACAGTAAAACAGGACTTGGTTATTTCTGCATATAAACCTAAAGAGATTTTTAAGCAGTCGTTTATTGAAAATGCTGGAACCGAGGAGAGTGCATGGACATTTGTCAGGCAGCATCTTGAAAAACTACCTGTTGTAGTAGTTAAAGGTAATACGATAGAAATCATTTCTGAACGTCAAGCCTATTTGCTTTTTGATAGAATGGTAGCTTACCACATTATGAATGGAATACCTGTACCGCTCGATGCTACTGACTTTTATCGGGGACTTGATGACAAATTCCTAAAGCGCGATGATATGTACTTTTTGCCGGACCAAGTGAACGAATATGACACAGCTAGAATCAAGATGGATATAGAACCAGTTCAGTTTAGCTTATTTGTAACCAACGAGAAAACTGCAATAGCTTGGTTGTATCAGCAATTGGATAAGCCACAGACCTATGCTGACATTCAGCCTAAATTCATGCAGGAAGTAAAAGCTGTTGATAAATTCGAAGCAATTCCGGAGTTGGCTGTACTATTGGAGGAAAACTTCCTTCAGGACAAAAAGGGTCGCTGGTACATTCCGGATAGGACCAAAGAGGGCGATGTAACTAAATTGCGCGAAAAGAAGCTGTGGAAAGAATTTGAGGGCTACTTAAACAGTAAAGGCAAGCTGAAGCTATTCAGGTCGGAAGCCATTAGGGTTGGTTTTTCAAGACTATGGCAGGATAAGAACTATCAAGCTATTGTAGAACTTGCTGAACGCCTGCCAGAGCAAACCATTCAGGAAGATCCGAACCTGCTGATGTATTATGATATCAGTCTAGGGAGGATGTAATATGGATGGTAACAAATTTACCATCAAGTTGAAGGTCAGTAATATTGGTCCCCATTATGATGACAATCAAATTGCCTTCTCTAAAGAAGTAAACTCCAACAAAGCGATTTTTTTTGCTGCAAATGGTACTGGCAAATCATTTTTAAGTCGTTTATTTCGTTTAACTGCTCACGAAAAACAAGCGCAGTTTGCTGATGAATTACTCACCATAGAAAAACCTTCCGGAAGTATGTCTTTCCAAATTATCGAGAAAGAATTATTAATTTCGATTAAGAGAGGAAAGGTGCCAACAGTCCAGAATGATACGGGACTGATATTTCATGTCTTTAACAGCGATTTTGTCGAAGAGAATATTAAGCCGAATAACTATGCTCCTAATGGCAATATCGAAGGGTATATTTTGGGAAAAACACAAATCGATCTTTCGGAAGAGAAAAAACAAGAGTCTGCCCAAAGGAGTTATATAAAAGCGCTTAGTGAAAGCATCGATAAGACTATTGATGAGGCAAAGCAAGAAGTCCGTAGTAAAGGCGTGACAGCGAACACTGCTGAGTTAACACTGTTTACTAGACAAGCAATGATCGACAACAAAGATTTTGGTTATCTTTCCTCATATGACGAAATTGTTGCTCAACTCGACACACTTAGCAGGGTGCCCGAGAGCCTTGCTGATGTGCCTACCCCGTCATTCCATCTTGATTTATCATTTTTTGAGGAAGTAAAAACTATTCTGTTGTCTGCTTATCCAAAGTCGGAATGGGATGAAGATTTCGTAGTTAATTATCAAGCCAAACGCAAATTCATCGAATCTGGACTTGACATCTCCAAAGATGGTGATATATGCCCGTTTTGTGAACAGGCATATACAGAGCCTGCATTAGTTTTAATTCGTGATTATAAATTATACCGTGCCGATAAGGAGGCTCAATTGCTGGCACAAATTCAAGGAGCAATGAAAGCGATTATTAGTGCTGTTGATGCGCTTAAAGAGTATGCAAATGCTACAAACAAGTCGATTATTGCTATTACAAAATTGAAAGAATTTTTCCCTTCTCTTACTGATGTCGAGTTATCAGTAATTGATGTAACCGATGAATTAGTAATGCCTTTTAAAGAAATCATTGAGATGTTAGAAACCAAGTCTGGTGATATGACCTTGTGTTTTGACAAAGTTCAAAATAGTATTTCCCAATGTACTGCTGTAAAAAAGCATTTTGAGAAACTGCACGATGAAAATGCGATAACAATCTTCAATGTAAATAAAACTAAGAATGATGCAAATGGAGAACGTTTGGCTTTGCGAAGAAATCTTTGCAAAGCTCAGTTTTTGCTGTGCCAGGAAAGAGTAAAGCCCATGCTTCTTGAATACGATGAGAAGGAAAAAGCTCTTTCGGAACTGCAAAATTCAATAGCCATAAAAGAACAACAAGCTCGCACAAGCAAAAGGGACAAAGTATATGAAACGTTTGAGGCATTTTTGAACCGCTTTTTCGATGGGAAATACTGTTTGGACAAAGAGTTGTTTCAAATTAAATTTTTAGGAACCAACGTTGAGGACAAAGCTTCCTATATTTTAAGCGACGGAGAAAAAAGCATAGTAGCTTTCTGTTACTATCTTGCCACAACTCATATTCTTATAACGCGGGAAGAGGAGTATAACAAGCTGTTCTTCATTATTGATGACCCTATATCAAGTATGGATTTTCATTATGTTTATGCTGTTGCTCAATCCTTACGCGAAATAAAGTCGATCTTCGGTATAACGGCACATGAAAGAGTATGGGTGTTTACTCATAATATAGAGTTCTTTAGTATTATTGCGCGAAACTATATCCTGAGTGAGGCATTTATAATGACTCCAGGAAAAATAGATGTATTAAAATACCAGTTGCTCTTGCCGTATGAAAGTCATCTAAAGGATGTTGTTCATATTGCATGTGGTATTCAGACACCCTCTCACACCACGGGAAATTCGATCCGACATATACTTGAAACTGTAAGTCGTTTTGAATACCCATCGAAAAGCATTGAAAAGTATATTGCGGAAAATGAAACCCTTAGAAACAACGCTTGCATTTTTACATTGTGCCAGGATCTTTCTCATGGAAATATTCGTAAACAGCAACCCTTCTCGGCAGATGTTTTGATTGCTGCCTGTAAGGCAGTAGTTGATTTTATGAAAAGTAAGTACCAGGGACAAATTGATGCAGTATCATCGATTGCCGAAAAAGAGGAGGCTTAAATGATTAATAACGGCGATATTGCTTTTGATACGGTAGCCGGTGACAATGTGCAGGTGCTGGAAAAGATTGAAGTATGGGGTTATGTATCCTACAAGGTCTTTAATCCGGTGACAGGTCGGGTCTATAGGTTAACGGAAGAACAACTGAATAGTCAAGGCGACCCGATTCAGTATGATGAAAACTATCTACGTTATGTAACATTGCTTTCCAAAATCAAAAACGAGACCGCTGGGGGTTTCCTTTCTTCTCTAGCAAGTGGAGTCATCCCGTTACCGCATCAGCTTCATGTATTAAACCGGGCTATGGGAACCAATAATATCCGCTATATCTTGGCGGACGAGGTTGGTCTTGGTAAAACTATCGAGGCGGGAATGATCATCAAAGAACTGAAAGCTCGTGGCATTGTAAAGAGAGTCTTGGTGGTCTGCCCTACGGGTCTGGTGACTCAGTGGGCCTCGGAAATGCAGGATAAGTTTCATGAGAAATTTAATGTCATCCTACCCTCTGATTATGATACCATTCGTCGTCTGACGGATAATGATGACGTATATGGGCAGTATGACCAAGTTATTTCCCCAATGGATTCTATTAAGCCTATCGAAAAACATGCAGGCTGGACAGATGAAAAGGTAAATAAGTACAACGAGGAAAGAGTTTATTCCATCATAAATAGTGGATGGGATTTAATAATTATCGATGAGGCTCACCGTGTGGCCGGTTCCTCCGGAGAAGTAGCCAGATATAAGCTAGGCTATTTGCTGTCCCAGGCTAGTCCGTATCTGCTACTGCTTTCGGCCACCCCGCACAACGGTAAAACTGAGCCGTTTCTGCGTTTAGTACGTCTCCTTGATGAGGACGCTTTTCCCAATGTAAAGTCCATAGTCAAAGAACAGGTTGCTCCCTACTTGATTCGAACTGAAAAGCGTGAGGCTATTGATAACAACGGCAATAAGCTGTTTAAGAACAGAACAACCAATCTAGAAACTTTGAATTGGGATGAACGGCATACACTGCAGCGAGAGCTGTATGAAATGGTCAGCTCCTATGTTTCCAGAAGCTATAACAAGGCACTGCGCAACAAAAAGAGTAATATGTGTCTGATTTTCCTGCTCATAATCATGCAACGCATGGTCATCAGCAGTACGGCTGCTGTTAAGCAAAGTCTTGAAAGGCGACTGAATGTTCTGCTTAACCAGAGAACAAGTATGGGTTCCCTGAGGGAAGAAGACCTAGATGAGTTAGACATTGAAGACGGTGTCGAGGAGGCATTAGAAGCGATCTCACTTGATGTAAACCTGGAAATCGAGGAGTTGCAGAAGATTATCGCTGTGGCGAAACAGGCGGAGTTCCAGCATGCGGATGTAAAGGTGGAAAAACTCACGGATACCGTTGATACAATTTTTAGTGAGGATCCTGACCCCAAAATTATTATTTTTACGGAGTTTGTAGCCACTCAACAATATCTGCAAAAACTGTTGGCAAGCAAAGGCTATACAGTAACCATACTGAATGGGCGCATGAGCATAGATGAAAGAAACGAGGCATTGCAGGAGTTTCGCCATAAGACCAGCATCTTTATTTCCACTGATGCCGGTGGTGAAGGTTTGAACTTGCAGTTTGCCAATATCATTATTAATTATGATTTGCCATGGAATCCGATGAAAATAGAACAGCGCTGCGGTCGGGTAGATCGTATTGGCCAGCAGCGTGACGTTCAGGTCTACAATTTTATTGTCGATGACACCGTGGAAAACCGAGTACGAGAGGTATTGGAAGAAAAACTAACTGTTATCCTGGAGGAAATGGGTGTAGATAAGTATTCGGATGTTCTCGATAGTGAGGTGGCTGAGTTCGAATTCACTGAAGTCTATATGAGATCTCTCGGCAGGCCTAACCGACTTGAGGAAAATATTTATCCAATCGAATCGGAAATGAAGCAGCAACTTGAAAACTCTAATAAATATAAAGATATTATCAAGGAAGAAAAAGACTTGACTAGGCTGGTTGGTACGGCATCTAACTTTGATGTTGATGCTGCGTTGCACATGATGTCTGCTTACTATGCAAGCTGGCAAGGAAGTAATCTATATTTGATTGACCGCATGGGGCTCAATGACGAAGAAATTACCAGGCATCTGCGCGCCAAGATTATTCAAGATAAAACCGCGGAACTGCTCTCGGTTAGCATTAAAGACTTTCCCAATGAAGCAGGTTATTTCATGCTATGGGAGCTATCGATTTCGGATGATGAAAGCGGTCAACGTATCATTCCGATCTTCGTGAATGAAGATTATGTGCTGCGTCCCATAGCTGGTAAACGGTTGATGGATGTTTTTCTTGACGAGAAGAGTGAATTGACTGTGGGTGCAGTTTCCAATATCCGTGAAGAAGATTATGAAAAACTAAATAAAATGAGTATGGATTTTGCTTATGATACCTTTGTGGAGCTAAAGGAAAAGCAAATTCAACTGCAGCAAGAAAGCTACAATAAATACATGTATGCCTTGAAACTACGCATGGATGCGGCAGAGCAAATTGGAATCGAGAATATCCGAAAGTCGCGTTTGGCGAAGTTGCAGACAGAAAAAGCATCTATCGAGGCGGAATATATAAAAGGCATTCAGGTGTTTCCTGATTTTAGACTGATCCTCCTGGTAAGATTGGAGGCGTAGGGAATGTTCGGAGACTTGGTGTGTGAAAAAGCTTTTGCCAATAACGTAGATAGAATCCTCTTAATAGATAATGACCATTTGGATGAAACCACGAATTATAGCGCTAATTTCCTAGCTCAAGGGTTCGAGGTGGTAGAGTATACTGACGACTTGAGTTTCCGAATTGAGTATGAGGAAAAGCTGAAGAATACCGGTGATAAGATTGTCGTGGTAGCCCATGCGGGGAGGTACATACCTTATGACATCAGGCGTAAGTTCCGTTCCTTGACTATTTCTCTGGCTAATTTATTCCCTCTGTTAAGTGTTGAGGTACTGCGGGAAAAATCAGCCCTTGACCTGGACTTGCTTTGTTTAGCGTATCCGTTGAACTATGATGATCTCCGAAAGCGCAATCAGACGGAGTATTTCTTTCGAAGACATGTTTATACCAAGGCCAATGTTTCTAGGTATCTGGTGAATGCTCTGCGTAAATTAATGACTTTTGTGGAGGAAGCGAGTTCCTATAAAGATTGGTTTGCAATTGCTGAAGAAAAAGCAAAAATCGATATATTGGCAGTTAAATATGAAATAGATACAGCTAAGATAGAATCTCTGGTTGCCGACCCAACTAGGGGCAAATATATAGAAATTGATACATCGGAAATCAATCGGCGCTTTCAAGAATATGCTTTGGCCCAATTCGGTCAGCTATCACAGATAATTGATAAGGATACACCGGTATTAATCAGCAAAACAATGGAATATGCCCATGAAAACAGCTCTAAATTTGTTGTTATAGTGATGGATGGTATGTCTGAATTTGATTGGAATATTATTTCCACATCCTTTGGGGAAATTCCTTACCAGCAAACAGCAGCCTTTGCTATGATCCCCACGACAACATCTATTTCTAGGCAGTGTCTACTTTCTAATAAATACCCAAGCCAACTCGAAGAACCATGGAAACAGAGCAAGGAAAAGGCGGAGTTCATTGCCTGTGCCAAAGAATTAGGTTATTCCGGGGAGCAGATAGGTTATGCGCGTGGATATGATGCCGAATTTAGCTCATTCGTGAGATGCGCAGCGGTGATAATCAATGATGTGGATGATATAGTTCATGCTCAACAACAAGGGAGGCTTGGTATGTTTAATGATATCACCGTTCTGGCGAATCAATCAAAACTGGCCGATACTGCCAAGCGTTTCCTGACAGCAGGTTATGATGTTTACATAACCTCTGATCACGGTAATACGCCCTGTATAGGATTAGGAAGGCTCTTAGGGACTGGTGTGGAAGTAGAGACAAAGAGCCGAAGGATGCTGGTGTTGAAGGACTTTGCAGATAAAGAAGCATTACTAGAAAAATACGGATTAATCGAGTATCCCAAGTATTACCTAGCCAAGGATTATGATTACCTTATATGCGATATTGGTGATTCCTTTGACGATAGAGGTAAAGACGTAATGACCCACGGTGGCATCACAATTGACGAGGTGGTTGTACCTTTTATCAAAATTAAGGCGGTAGAAAAGAATGGCTAAGATGATAGGTTTGTCTAGAAGCTTGAAATTGCAGTGGCTGAATAAAGTCGTTGAGTTGGTTTCACAGGATTTGACTGAAAGTGAAATAAAAGAACAGATGAATGAATATCTCGGCTTTGAAATTACCAGCCCAACGAATATCAGGAAGACCAGAGAAATCCTGATGAACATTTGGGTGTATGAGAATGATTATTCCGGGCGCTTGAGAAGGCAGGCTCTGACCTTGATTCAAAATTACCCGGAAAATGCCACCGAAATTCACTGGTGTATGATGCTAGCTGCTTATCCGGTATTTGTTGATGTGTGCAAGCTCCTAGGAAAGATGGCTGAATTTCAAGACGAAATCACGCTGGCCCAGCTTAAGCAGAAACTGTTCGACGAATGGGGCGAACGAACAACCTTGTTTCACTCTATCGACAAGTTGATAGCAACATTAAAGAACTTGGACGCAGTGGCGAGTGATAAGCCGGGGAAATACCATATTAACAAACATAAAGTGAACAATCCCGATGTAGTTTCATTTATTGTCTACACAATGATGTGCATAGATAATAGAGGCTATTATTCCCTTATAGACTTAAAATCCTCGAAATACTTCTTCCCGTTTGAATATCAAATAGAGAAAAAAACACTGCTGGCGGATGATAGATTTGTCATGAACAACTTTGGCGGTACGCTTTCCATAGCATTGAATGACCGCTTATAGTTTGTCTGCGAAGAAATAAGGTGATTGTATTATGCTTAGAGAAGATATCCCGTATAATACTTGTCCTAAATGTGACCAAGTATGCGTTGTTCTAAGTCCTGACACTAGAGACTCAACTAGGAGGTGATTAAATGTTTGTTTTAGATCAGGAAGGCAATAGAATAACGAAAATTGAAAGTAAAACATTTCATGAATTTGGTTTTAAGGAACGTGAGCATTTACAGGAGTGGATTGCTAAATCTCCTGAATGTTTGGGAGAGGAACTGCTAATTATTCAGAAAGAGTTTGATGGTTTTAGTGATACTAACGAACGTTTAGATTTATTGGCTCTTGATAAATCAGGAACAATTGTTGTAATCGAGAACAAGCTTGATGATACCGGTAAGGATGTTACCTGGCAGGTTTTAAAATATGTGTCTTACTGTTCGACTTTGTCCAAGCAACAGATAAAAGAGATATATCAGGCTTATTTAGACAACTATGAACCAGATAAAAATGCTGAAGAAAGCATGGTGGAGTTCTTCGATGGAAAACCATTTTCCGAAATCTTATTAAATGAGAATGATCAACGCATGATTATGGTTGCTGCTAAGTTTCGCAAAGAGGTGACATCTACAGTAATGTGGATGCTTAATCACGGCATTAAAATCCAGTGCATTAAAGTAACTCCCTACAAGTATAACGATCAAATTCTGCTGGATATGGAGCAAATAATACCAGTAAAAGAAGCTCAGGACTACATAATCAAGATGGCTGACAAGACTCGGGAAGAAAAGGAAGGTAAGGAAGCAAATCGTGATCTATTAGAAACTAGAAAGGCATTCTGGAATGAATTGCTGGAAGAATTCAATACCCGTTCCTCCCAATTCAAGAATATCAATGCCAGTACTGATCACTGGCTTTCCAGTGGTTCCGGAGTCAGCGGCGCACCTTTTAGTTTTGTAGTTACAAAGAACTATGCCGCTGTTGAGATCCTAATTAACATTGGTACTAAAGAAGAGAATGAGAAAGTATTTGATCGACTCTTTCAGAATAGGGAAGGCATTGAAGAGTGCTATGGAGGACCGTTAACCTGGGAGCGTCTGGATGATAAAAAATCCGCTCGGATTACTCATCGCATGGGTGGAGTTGATGTTACTAACCGGGAGGATTGGAATAAAATACAGAATTTCCTATGCCAAGCCATGGTGAAATTCGAAAAGGCGCTCAAAGATCCCTTGAAGACAGCAACTTCAAGCAAATAGGTTAGGCATTGGGCAAGCTGGGTAGACACTGCAATACACTTCTATTTTCTTCATACATTTGGCCTTTTACTTTTTGCAATTGAAATACTAAAAATTGGCCGCCAATCATGTTCTGATTATCTAGCCAGGGCTAACAAAAGCCCGGTCTCGATTTGAGCAGGTGATAATATGTTAATTGCGTCACTGGATGGCAAAAAAATACGGTCAACTGATCCGGCATGGCAAGATAGGAAAGAGGAGTACCGTTCGATTTGTAATGCCCGGGCTGTCTGTGCGATTTGTCAAGAACGGATACTGTGCAAATTCGGTGATATTAACATCCATCATTTCGCTCACCAGCATAATGCTAATTGTCCAGGCAATCAGGATACTGAAGAGCATATGCTGGGTAAGAATATTTTGTACGAATTCCTGGTCGCTGAATATGGGCATGAGGCTAGTATTGAGCTGGAGCATTATTTCCCGGAAGTCAATATTATATGCGATATATTGGTTGAGTTTAAGGATGGCCGAACTTGGGCAGTGGAATTCTATTGCGGTGGAAAAGGACAGGATATAAACAAGAAAATAGATTATTACTATGATCAAAGAATTAGAACGACATGGTTACTGTCAAAAAATATGTTCGTACCTTTTGAGAAAAGTAAGGCAGTCAAAATTCAGAAGAAAGTACAGGAGTTTATTACTAAAACAGGTATAGACAAGTACTATATAGGAGATTGGTACACGCAAATTGTTGTAAACAAGCGAAGAGTTCCATTACCCAGAGATCATGATAGTCTCGGCACAATCATGTATTTTGACGTTGAGAATAGAGAAATGACCATTTTAAGAGCACTTCTTCGAGGATCTCACTACAATGAGTATTGTTATGGGGGGATAATAAAAGGATTACTTGATTCCATAGTGATTAAGTATAAAGAGAAATGGGGTTTCAATTGGTATTTTGAGCAGGAGAAAGAAGGGATCGATAAATACAAGAAAGCAGGAGAAGTTTTAAAACAGCTTCAACAACAAGAAAAACCCCTCAAGATTGATCATTCTCCCAGAATTTATAGAAACAAATATAGCTCCTACGCTTCCTATGCATCGGATATTCCTAAAACGCCCGCAAAAGAATGGAAAGAGGATAATAAGGTTGTTTTTCCGGAGAAGTATCGATGCATTGAATGCGGGAATGAATATAGTTTCGGCGGAATGTCGATTATCCCCCATGCCAATGAGCCAATTGGCACCTGCAGTAGATGTGTCAGGAGCAGGAGTGGTGGGCGAAACCTAGACTAATTGTCAAGGTGACTGGGGATTCCATATTGGCAAGAAGTAGCGAAAACCTCGATTACAGGATGCTTTATCTCGCATGCTATTTGCCATTAAGTATTATTTCGAAGAATTTATTGGTGGTACTGAAGAACATCTAGAGATGAAGTTGAGGTGTTGCCTTTCACAACAATCACTAATTTATTATCTGAGGATTTTGCATAATTAGTTGTTAACTAGTAGCCAAGGAATTTCATAGGTGTCATCCTGAGGCAAATCCGAAGGATCTAAGATTCTTCACTGCGTTCAGAATGACAATTTTGTTGAATTTTGAATATGCAAAATCCTCATCTTATTAAAACAGGGGGAGGGGGTTTATTGTGATTATTACCGATGAAGGGGCTCTTTTAATCAAAGTTAACCGACACAAACACAATTATAATGGGGACATTTGCGCTAAGCCCAATACACATGAATGTGGAGCCAATCAATGGTTTCGTCAAAACAATTGTTCAACGGGGAGGGGAGATTGTTTTGATTTAAAGCTTTTTCATCAGTCTGATCCATCTGTGATAAAGAACATTACAGAAGAAGTCCGTTCTGTATTTGATATACAGATAGAATTGTTATCACGAGGTCTTAATCCAATAATATTTTTTTACACCAATGGACGCCGCAATGAACGGGTTTTTCCCATAGTAGGCGCATATGTAGTTAAAGAAATCACTGAGCTTAGCGGTTTTTCTCATGATACTTTATACATATATCCGGAAAAGGTTATTCAGTTACCATTAGATTCGTTACCTAATGAGTATCTCTATGATCGATCCACAGATGTTGCCTCGTGGTGTAGAACTGTTTACCGCAGCGCGGTCGTACCATTTCTGGAGATAATGTCCAATAGGCTTCAGGAGTACGATATAGGAGACAGTACTTTATTAACCATAACAGATCTGTTAGAACAAATATCTGCTCCGCTCCAAATGAATCCGCCTGTTCAGTCAGTTCATGAACCCTCTACTGAGTTACAACAAGACCGAAGCGATGAGAAACAGGGCAGGATAAAATCGGATTTCATAATTAGTGATTTACGTGACCGTTTTGACCAAGAGGTAGATGCAATTGTAGAGACCGCAGCCAGTTCAGGCTTTTACTATCCACATACCCTGGTTGCTAATTTACATAATAGCTTACAGGCGAATCCTTTCCTCATACTATCTGGAATATCAGGCGGTGGTAAAACTAGTTTTGCTGTTTTTTATGCTAAAGCTCTGGATGCCAAAATAGAAGTCGTATCAGTACGGCCTGATTGGACAAGTCCAAGCCACTTATTAGGATGGTATGATCCTTTTGTGAAAAACTTTACTCCATCAGAGACCACTCGATTTATCAATGACGCATGGGCTGCATATGAGAAGGAAGGTAGCGGAGCCCAGCCATACATTCTATTGTTGGACGAAATGAACCTGGCAAGAGTAGAATATTATTTCAGTGATTTCCTATCCAAAATGCAGTTACAGGATCCTGAACAGCGGAGTATAGTACTGTACGAAGAAACTGACGGAGATTATCCACGCATTTTAAGAATCCCCCCGAATTTAAGAATTATCGGCACAGTTAATATTGACGAGACCACTTTCCTGTTTAGCCCTAAAGTCTTAGACAGGGCAACATACGTTTTCCTTAATAGAATTGATATTGATGGGATGGGAAGGGTATTAGAATATAGTGCTCAAGATTTTCATCACCTGAAGTTACTAACAGACAAAATACTGCCGGAATTGAAAAGCTTAAATGCTAAGTTAACAGAAATGGGTAATCCATTTGGTTATCGAACAGTTTGGGAAATAATTCGTTGGATTGATTCTGCATTAGCTGTTGGTATTATTGAAAGTCCGTATGAAGGACTGGATATGCAGGTGGAAAGCCGTGTATTAAGTAAGATTACTGGTATGAATAATGACGATATCTTCCAGGGGCTACGAACTTACTTTCAAGACCGTATTGACCCTTCTCGTGACGGCAAATGCGTTTTTGAACTATCTATGGTGCGACTGGATACCTTGATTGAACGTGTTCGTCGGGAGGAATATGCTCTTGGGCAACAATGATTTTTCTATGTGGGTGAATGACCGGTTAATACTATTTGATCAGGAAGAGGATAGTAAATTAGCCTTCTTCGCAGGTAGGCTGCATGCAAAAATAGTTGTCCATAATAGCGGCTATGACCCGAGTCAGCTTTCGTTAATGGTTGGCGGAGAAGGGTCATTCCCAGGTTTTATGCTACATTTCTATCGTGCGGATAATGGGGAATTGTATTTAGAAGAGTCGGATCAATCGCAATTAGCAGGACACAAGTTTTTTGGCTTGACATCATTGCAAGTATTATATAGAAACCACCCATTAATGGGATATCGAACACAGGTCCGCTTTGAGCTAAGTCCACAAGTTCAAGACCAAGTTGAATTCATGCGCCAAGCATTACAAAATGCTAACGCTGCAGTGTTTGATTTTTTTGGACTTTCCAAACAAGAGTTCATACTGAGCCAAGATCGACAAAGGTCTGAATATGAAATAGAGCTTGAAGGGTTTTTGCTATTAAATCAGTTTTTTCAGGAAGCATTAGCTTATTTCCGCTCAGGAGTGGAAACATTTGACTGTGAACTGACAAGCACAAATGAACGAATGAGCGTTCCAATTAACCAGGTGCGACCAATCACAGCAGATGTCCTTTTTGGTGCGTATAGACAGAAGGAAAAGTTTATTTCTTATTCGCAGGGACATTCACATTATCCATCTGTAATTATGCCTCTCAGGGCACCACTTCAACGAAGGACATATAGCTATAACACCCCGGCTAATCAACAGGCTTTGTATATTCTTTCTCAAATGAAACAAGAATGCATTATTATAATTTCCCTCATTGAAAAAGAAACGTCACAATATGGTAATTTACGGGCACGCTTGGGTGGCGGATATGCATCTCATATAGACTACAAGTTACATCGCTTACGTACTGCTGGGCGATTAAGCAGAACTATACTCAGGAACATAAACGGGCATATTCAATTGTTAAACCACCTAGGTGTCGAGAATAGCAATAGCCGACCATTAAAAGGCTCAATAAAACCTATTTACGCCTCCCTCTTTCGTGCGTTCAATCATTACAGATTAAGAACTGTGCTAGCACCTATGATTATTAACGTTGATGAAAGGCATTTTCCTCTACAAACACATAGCATTAACCACTTATATGAGATTTGGGTAGTGCATACTATTTCAAAGGCGATGGTTGAGCGTCTTGGTTTTAAGCTGGGCAATGAAAAAGACACATTAGGGGCCAGTGAGTCTCGTCCATTAGGTATATTAAAAAGTGGACAAATATTAACCATGGTGAGTCCACTTGGAGATCGGGTGCTGTTTCACTACGATAAAAAATATCCATTGTTAAGTGACCCCTTTTGTCAGGAACTCCTAGGGTTTATGCCTATCTCACTTGGAGGAAGGGGTCCTATAAGTAAGAATAACCCGGATATATCCATAGAGTTTTACGAAGGATATGACACACCTCCGAAAATTATTGTCCTAGATTCAACATACAGTGATAATCCTGTAATTCATGAGCAAAAAACCACTTATGAAGATACTATACGATATCGCTCCAATACTGATGAAACCAAGGAAGAATGGGAACAACCAGTCCGCGTAGCTTTGGCAGTACATCCATTCCCAAAAGAGGATGGTCTTTCTCGTCGTCGAGAGATTGTACTAGTGCCTGGGATGGAAGCTGATAATCAGGCTGAGGTGGGTTTAAGAGCTCTGTTTAAAAGAGAGCGACTGCTATAGGATTCCATCTCTATCATAATATTTCGAAGTCTATCTAGATAATAAGTACTCTGCTATCTGTTAAGAAGTGAAAAAGTTCCGTCATTAATATTGTATTGATATTCTGCAAATTTTTTTATACTTTCTTTCATTACATGGTCGAAGTTTATGAGGTGAGTCAATGGACTTTCATAGTGAAGTTGGCAAAGAAATAATTCAACTAATTAAATATTGGCAAGAAGTCGGGGAAAACCCCGATTACCGTCTCACTAAGGTAATGAAAGGCGAACCTAATTTTGCTCGTGCAACTGTAATGGAAAAGAAAGTATTGCCAATGATCAAAAAAAGCCTATCTGAAGATGAATGGAACAATTTGCCGGAAATCTTTAAGCAAGCCCAAAAACACTTAGTGGATATTAATAGGAAAAACCTAGAAGAGTACCATCGAATGCTTAGGCGAGAAGGCATAGAGGTAAAGCAAAAAGGAATTTCCCGAGAAGATGCTGGAAGGAAATCCGAGGAAGGGAAAAGGAAAAGAGCACAGCAGCAAAAAGAACAAAGACTGCTATCCTCTAGATCGAAAGCCGAAGAGATAAACAGGCAACGACTGCAAATACAGTTAGAGGAGGAACAGCGAAGAAAACAAGAAGAATTAGATCTGATAAAGAAACAGCAGGCAGAAGAAAAAGAGAAAAAAAAGACGTATAAATACCTAGAAAACCTTTTTGAAAATAATTATCTGGAAAGTCGAAGCATCTGGAGGGATAATCCTTCGGATATTAGCGAAGAAGAATTGGTTACCATGTCAGCAGAGTATATACAGAAATGGTTTGAGTCTAAAGGCTGGCAAATACCCGACCAAGAACAATCTATATGTATTGCTGAGGTATGGGATGATATACAAGTAACTGCTCGTGCTGGAAGTGGCAAAACATCAACAATCGTAAATCGCGCAGCATACTTAGTTGAACATTGCGGCATATCTCCATCAGAAATATTAATTTTGGCCTTCAATAGAGAGGCAGCAAAAGAACTGAACGATAGGCTTGCTAAAATGCTCGGAGACAATAAGCCTCAGGCCATGACATTTCACGCATTAGCTCACGGAATAGTACATCCTGAGGAAGCCCTTATTTTTGATGCTGAAGAAAGCGGATTCTCAAAAAGCAAATCAATACAGCAAGTTATTGATTCTTATATTAAAGATCCGACTTGGTTGCAAAGAATCAGTGAACTAATGCTAAGATATTTTCGCAGTGATTGGTTGGAAATCGAAAAGGGCGGTTATCTACTAGGACCCGAAGAAATGGTGCAATATAGGCGCTCAATACCTTACATCGGACTAGACGGGTTTTTTTACAAATCTATGGGCGAAAAACGATTAGCTGATTATCTGTTTGAACATAACGTTTCATATGTATATGAAAAGAATTTTTGGTGGGAAAAGAGGAATTATAAGCCGGATTTTACTATTGCGCTAAAAAGTCATTTGGTTAAAGGACTTGTTATCGAATACTTTGGAATGACCGGAGATCCAGCATATGATCGATTAACAAAAGAAAAGCAATCCTTTTGGAAAGAAAAATTTGATTACGAATTTATTCCTTTGTTCCCTGGTGATGCAGATACTATTGAATTACTTAATCGGAAAGTTGGCAGGCATCTAAAAAAACACAAATTTACAATGAGAAGACTAACAGATATGGAAATATGGCATAGGATTAGGGATCGAGCCGTCGATGAATTTAGTAAAACTATGAGTCAGTTTATCAGCCGCTGCCGTAAATCCATGATTTCACCAGACGATATTAAAACCATGATAAAAGAGGAAGCCAGTTTATTCGATTTACAAGTCTATTTTTTGGAACTAGTCTGGCATATCTACCGCGATTACTTACAAATGCTTTCCGCAAATAAGCAAGAGGATTTTGACGGCTTACTAATTAGAGCTGAGGATATGGTTGCATCTGGACATTATAACTGGAACAGAAAAGCAGGGTCAGGCGATTTAAGAAAGATCAAATATCTATTTATTGACGAGTACCAAGATTTTTCTTTGCTTTTTTATAAATTAGTATCAGCTGTCAAAAACATAAATTCTGATGTTAAGTTGTTCTGTGTTGGTGATGACTGGCAGGCTATTAATGGATTTGCAGGTTCTGACCTGCGGTTTTTCAAGGAATTTGATAGTTATTTTACTCAGGCTAAGCGTCTGACAATCACATCAAACCGCCGTTCCAGTGTCGAAATCATTAGAGTCACCAACCAACTAATGAGGGGTGAGGGTGAACCCGCAAAAAGTGTATCAAAGCATCGCGGTGAAGTTCGTATCGCTTATATCAACAGCTTTGTCCCTGATAATAATGAAAAGGATATGTATAAAGATAACGTTGTAACCCCTGCTTTAATTAGGCTAATTAATCTATATATAAGTCAAGGGAAACAGGTTGCCCTACTGTGCAGAAGGAGAGGGTTACCATGGTACACACCGTACGACAACCATAAGGGCCTGATCCTTTCTAGACTCTTAAATGATATAAGAAAGGCTTTTCCTGAAGAGAAAAGGTCAATGATAGTGGCTATGGATACAGTCCATTCCTATAAAGGAAAAGAAGAAGAAGTGATTATTGTAGTTGACGCTGTACGCCGAAGTTACCCTCTGATTCATCCCAGGTATATGTTTTTTCAAGTCCTTGGAGATTCATTAGAAGAAATAGTCTCTGAAGAGAAACGACTATTTTATGTGGCTTTAAGTAGAGCTAAAAATACACTGATTATACTAACGGAGATAGGAAATCAGTCTCCATTTCTACAATTCGATATTCTAGACCGCATTTCTATTAGACCAATTGATATCAATAAGCTTAGACCGCCAAGAAGAAGAGGAACTCGCTATGAAATCAGTGTCTTTGAGACGAGAACTAAGAGCGGCGCAACTTATGGCATAAGAGAATTTTTACACGAAAACTCCTATAGATGGGATCAAGCTAGAAAATCTTGGGTTAAATCTATTGCTGCTAGTGCCTTTTCGAAAGAAGACCTGCTAAAGGAATCTTGGATCCAAAAGGCCAATAACGTATCGATTTCAGTAGATGATGAGTTTGAAAACTGCATTCTCCTATTAGAAATTGAAAATGGGGTTGTTAATGATGAATGGAATAGGCGACAACGTCAGAGTCCTAAGGCTGATTAAGCAGGATACCATCCTATAAACATCCCTCAATTTACCCAATGGCTCTCGGTAGCGGATTTACTGGCTCAAGCCATCAGAACACTCTGAAAGGAGGCTTGGACATGGGGCAAATGCAGAATAATTTAAGTACATTGCTTATTAACGGTGGTTGGAAGGCGGCGGAAAGAAAATATAGTAAACTGACCCTGGAAAAGATTATAGATTATGGATTATATAATGAGGTTAAAAATACATACCTAAAGCTTGGTGGTTTGCAGGAGATATTCCCAATACGATTTGGCGGGTGGGATATGGAATTTGATACAGTGGTAGTTGAGCTTGATGAACAGCGCCATTTTAACAGGTATAGAAACCTAACATTGGAATCAACTATATATGAACAATTACCGAGATTCCCATTGGGGCTTTACAAACAGTATTGTAGTAGTTATGAGGAAGAATGCCTGAAATCAGGTGGATTCGGGGGATACTGGACTAATGAAAGTTGTGAAACACATTTTGGTACCGCATCTATTCCCAAGAATCTTTCTGGAAATGGTTCGCCGCGCTGGAAACAAAGAGCATTCTACGATTATCTTAAAGATATCTGTATCCTAACAAACAATATTCCACTAGTCCGAATTTCAATCTGGGACAGTATCCCAATAGAAGGTAGACCAGAATTAGTCATGAATATACTGAAAAAGAAAAAACCTGAGGGAATTAAAGAGCTACAAACTTTGATTCAAAATAGAATACCTAGATAGACATCAGAATATTGTCCTATATACTAAAAACAGCGGCGCATATGATCGTGGAATTACCGATATTGGCCACTGGTAGCAAGACAAGCAGTCTATTCTATCAGTTAATTGGCACTGTGGTTTCCACACGGTAAGCCCCGTCTCCACCAGATTATCTACCATCTATTGATAAAAGGAATTTTATCGGTGGGTGGTTTTTTGATGTCCAGAAAGCCCAGTTGCACTGGGGCTTTTCGGCAGAAAGATTTGTAAGCGTGCTTGACAAAAGCAGTTGAATTACATATAGTATAGGATACAAATCATACATTTCATACTTTACGAACAGAGGGATCAGAATGAGTAAACCAAAAGGCAAATACGCTTGGACGGTCAAAGTGGGTGAAAAGGGACAGATTGTTATCCCCAAAGAAGCCCGCGACATATTTGACATAAATCCCGGCGACACCTTGATTATTCTGGGTGATGAAAAACAAGGCATAGCGATACCTCCCAAAAATGCGTTTACGAAACTTGTAACAACCATCTTTGATGGCACACCACAGAGGGAGAGCGAAGAATGAATGCTATTACAATTGCGAATCTGTCAAAGAAATACGGCGGATTTACAGCGGTAGATAATTTGAATCTGACGATTGAGCAAGGTGAATTGTTTTCTCTTTTAGGTGTAAACGGCGCGGGGAAAACCACGACTATCAAAATGTTGTCCTGTTTGATTAGACCAACGGGCGGAAATGCAGTGTTGCTCGGTGATAGCGTGAGAGAAAACCCGCAAGCTGTCAAAGAGAAAATCAATATCTCGCCGCAGGAAACAGCCGTAGCCGCCAATTTATCAGTTATCGAAAACTTGGAGTTAACGGCGGGGATTTACGGTCAAGATAGCAAAACCGCAAAAAAGAGCGCTGATGAAATGATGTCAAAATTTGAGCTTGACGGTGTTCGGAATAAAAAAGCAAAACAGCTATCAGGTGGTATGCAAAGGCGGCTATCCATTGCAATGGCGTTGATTTCAAATCCCCAAATTTTGTTTCTTGATGAACCCACTTTAGGGCTTGACGTGCTTGCCCGCCGCGAATTGTGGGCATCGATTGGGGCACTTAAGGGAAAGGTGACAATTATTCTCACAACACATTATTTAGAGGAAGTGGAAGCGTTGTCCGATCGTATTGGTATAATGGCAAATGGCAAATTGACGGCGATTGGAACGGTAGCGGAATTGAAGGAGCAGACTGGCACAAGCAAATTAGAGGACGCTTTTGTTATCCTTTCAGGAGGGGTCGTATGAGGATTAATTTATTTGCCAAGCGCAATGCAAAAGAGATTCTGCGTGACCCTATTAACCTCTTTTTTGGATTGGGATTTCCGTTAATACTGCTCGTGATGCTGTCCGTCATTAATTCCAGCATTCCTGCTGAAGCCAATAATACGATGTTCTCAATTGAAAACCTCGCACCCGGTTTGGCAATGTTTGGAACTGCCTTTATGGCATTGTTTTCGGGCATGCTGTTGTCTAAAGACCGCGCTTCATCCTTCTTAATGCGCTTGTTCGCTTCACCCATGACCTCTTTCGATTTTATAGTAGGTTACACTTTGCCAATGATCGTTATGGCTTCGGCGCAAGCCGCAATAACTTTATTAGCCTCCTGTATTGTGGGGCTTGAACTTACCGTCAATCTCCTGCTTGCCATTCTTGTGACAACGCTGGCCTCGCTTTTGTTTGTGGGGTTCGGTTTATTATTCGGCAGTCTGCTGGATGAAAAGGCCGTAGGCGGAATTTGCGGTGCAGTGCTTACGAATGTTGCAGGATTCTTATCCGGGGTGTTTATTCCGATTGACTTAATTGGCGGCGCTTTCAAAAAAACGGCTGAAATTTTACCGTTTTATCATAGTGTGCAAGCAATACAAGCAGTCTTGCAGGGAAATATTGGCGAACTGCTACCGCATTTGACAATTGTATTGGGTTATTCGGTTGTCATTTTTGCACTCGCAGTTATCGTCTTTCAGCGCAAAATGAGTGGTGGCAAGGCATAGAATTCAGATGCGACAGGGTGCGACAGGGGACGGTTCTCGCTTTGTCGCATTTTCAAATCCTACTCATCCCATCTCAATGTATATCGTTTAAGCCTCTGCAGACTGGTGGAAATAGGCATGACCAATATCATTATCGCCGATAGTCTGGAGGATGTCCGAGATAAGCTGGCCGTATGTCCAACGGAGGATTAGATGCAGCGGTACAAGCGGATAACCGAATGCTTTACAGGTACTGCCATTTTTTGTATACTTGCGACATAAAGCTTTTTCCGACAAACTATTTTCCCATTATGGACAATGGATTTATATAACCAATACTCTGGAACGGAGGTGCACCGCGATAAAAAAGCTCAAAAACCTTAAACGCGAGCGAGTCAACCGCGCTTTGGAAAGCATCTTCGATTATCCGATGACAATTGTAGAGGCCCCCATCGGTTACGGTAAAACCACGGCAGTGCGTGAATTCCTGGCTTTAAAAGGCACTCCTGTCATATGGACTTCCTTTTTATCCGAAGATGACACGGCGTCGTGGTTTTGGGAAAGGCTTGCGGCCGAAATCAGTAAATTTGACGAGGCGGCGGGGATCAGCCTCCAAAAGCTCGGTGTTCCTTCCAACACACCTCAGACAGCAGCGATTATTTCCATCCTCAATAAGATGGATTACAAACCCAATACTGCTCTTGTCATCGACGATTTCCACCTTGCAAGAAGTATGCGGGTGACCGCGCTTTTCAGACGCTTTGTAATGGAAATGCCGGACGATTTTCACATTGTCATCGTGACCCGCGATACGACAAATCTTGACATCACCGAGCTTTCCGTAAAAGGGCTGTGCAATGTCGTGCCTCAAAATATGCTGCGGTTTACCGACAGTGAGATTCAGGACTATTGTGCCCTGATGGGCTTCATGGCCGGCGAGAGCGAGATAAGAAAAATCGGCGATTACACAGGCGGTTGGATTTCACTGATTTATCTTATCATGCTCGGCATGGAACGGGGTATCTCCGTGGGTCGAAACGGCGCTATCAACGAGCTGGTGGAGAAGGTGCTCTATAACGCATACGACGAGCGCATCCAAAGGTTTTTGTTACGGCTTTCCATGATGGACGTCTTCACGGCGGAGCAGTCCGTGTTTGTAACGCAGGAAGAAAAATCGGAGGAAACCCTTAAAAAGCTGCGCCGTGAAAACGCATTTGTTGCCTTCGACGAGGCGGCGGGGGTCTATAAAATCCACAACGTGCTGCTGGATTTCCTTCGGGGTAAGCAGAAGGATAAAGAGGAACGTGCCGCGCTCAATCGGCGGCTTGGCGAATGGCACCTTGCGCGAAGGGAATATAGAACCGCATACGGCTATCTCTGCCGCGCGGGTGAGACGGAACGCATCCTCGCACTGCTGGACAACGCAGATACCATCACCAGCGATGCCGCCACTTTTGACGGCGTCTTAGAGCTGTTTGCCGCATTGCCCCGCGAGACGCTTCTCAAATATCCGCTGGCTTATTTGCAGTATATCGCCATCATTTTGACAAACGGGGATCCCGACGCTTTTCAGGACGGCGTGAGGCGCTTGAATGAGCTGCAGGAGGCTTGCGAGCAAGTCCAAGGCCCCATCCCGCACGGAAGAAACCGCATTCTCGCAGAACTTTATCTCACCCGGATTTTTGCCGTGTTCAATGATGCCAAGGAAATGACCGCTTGTATGAAGGAAGCGCAGCATCTGCTTAACGGGGATATTTCCTTTCTGCAAAAGCAGGAGGCTGAGTTCACCCTGGGCTCTCCCCATCTTCTCTATACCTGTTACAGGGAGCCGGGCAGCCTCAAAGAGCTCACGGAGCTCATGGCATCGGATTTTCCGATTTTTGCCGAGCTGGCCGACGGCTGCGGCACCGGCTGCGACTATGTGGCTCTGGCCGAATACGCGCTAGAAACCGGCGACTGGCAGGCGGCGGAGCTCAATGCCTTCAAAGCCATTTACAAAGCGCAGACCAAGGAACAGGTCGGTCTTATGATCTGCGCTTACCATGCTTTGATCAGGTTGTATCTCCATCAGGGGAAGACCGATGAAGCATTGGAGCTTCTGCGGCAGCTGAGGCAGGATGTGACGCTGGTGAACAACCCCTATTACAACACCGGGCTTGAACTTGTGGAAGGATACGTATACGGCTGTCTCACCCGGCTCGACAGTATCCCCCTGTGGCTGCAAACCGGGGATATGTACCCCGCGCATTTGTTTTACGAAGGCCTGGGCTTCAACTATATTGTCTACGGCAAGGCGCTACTGCTCTCAAAGAATTTCATCAAGCTCGAAATACTCACTGATGAATTTGCCCGCTGTTTCGACATCTTCCACAACCAGCTCGGCTTTTTACACAATCAGATTTTCAGGGCGGCGGCGCAATATCCGCTTTACGGCATGGAGGCGGGCTGCGCTGCCCTCCGCGAAGCCTTCGGCATGGCGCGGGAGGACCGCATCATCCTGCCCTTCGCCGAGTACGCGCCCGCCGTCATAGACATGGTCAGGCACATCGCCCATGCCGATTCGCGGGACGCATACATAAAGGAGGTGCTTTCCGCCTGTGGGCAGTATATGGAGAGCCTGAAGCGCTCTACACAGAGCGTGGCTTCCCTATCGGCAAGGGAGCTTGAAATCCTTACCCTAGCCGCGGAAGGCCTCAAGAGGGGTGAGATCGCTGGAAAGCTTTATGTTACCGCCGGCACCGTGCAGACCCATCTGCATAATATCTACCTGAAACTAGAGGTTAACGGTAGGACGGCGGCTATAAAAAAGGCGCAAAAGCTGAAGCTTTTTTAATTTTTCATACAAAAATATACCGTTCGGTAGATACCGGGACAAAAAATCATCCTCTATACTTCTCAGTATGGGGGATTTTTTATTCCCACGGATGGGAAGTATGCCGCGGTGCCATGGATGGCAAGGAGCGGCGAATGCCTGAAAACGTCCTCCAAATCGAAGGGAGGCTTCACCGTTGAGTAAAATACTCAAGGTCACGCCCAATGATGATTATACCCTGCTGGTGGAATTTGAGCAGGGCAATAAGATCATCTTCAATATGCGCGATATCGTAAAAACTATGCCTTTCAGCAGTCTGGAAGATTTAAGCCGCTTCAAAGACATCACGCTGGAGGAAAAGGCCATATGCTGGCCTGAGCCGGTCCCGGACGAAAAAAGCATCATGCCCCTGCGCCTGACGGTGGACAACATGCTTTTCACAATAAGGGGTTAAGAAGGAGGAAACGATATGAAAGCAAAACGATTTTTAAGCGTGATACTCTGTGTTTTATTAACGCTGACGCTGCTGCCCATGACGACTCAAGCTGCCCTGTTTAAAGTCCCGGAAAGCACGCCAGGAGGATTGACCATCACCTGGTACAGTGCCCTGCGAAGTTCTACAAATACTTCCGAAAGGCTTGTAAATTTGATTAATCCTGATGCTGATATCTTTAGTCAGGAGGCGTCGGAAAAGGCTTACAATGATCGCGACCGCTCCGTTTGCCTGGGATCTGAACCTTTTTCGGTCGATTCATATAAGGCGGATAAATGGCTGCCGGCAGATAAGTCAGCTTCGACATCCGACGCTCGTAACTGTTATGTATGGGGGGAAGTCAGCGGTTATATTAAAGTGCCATATGAGTGTGAGTTATATTACGATCTCAATGGAAAAGCTTGGGATGTTTGTTTTGATTATTACCGTATTGACAAAGGAAAAGTTTCTGGTTTGGGAAAATGGGGCACCTTAAGTGGTATTTGGGACAATAGGGAGTTTGGCCTTGGCGAAAATCGATATGTCATAAAAAGGAGCAACAAAGAAGGCGAAATGATCCCTTTCACCCTTTATATCGGCAAAATGCGTATTGAACCCAACGAAAAAATTGGGACGATTTCACTTGATACCTATGCCAGTAAGAACATAAATCATTATGAACGTATTCCAGCAAAGAATTTTTATTCCCAACTGTCCCTGAAAGATATACAGAGTTTTTTTGTGTTTAATCCCAACGACTATACGCTTACCCTCGATCCGATTCATAAGACCTTCCCCGTCAAGGACTACGAATACGGAATTGTTGCCGGCGATGTTAACGATTACAGTGTTGAAACCGCCACCGGTTTTCAGCCCCTGCAACTGGGGGTGAATCATGTAACACCGGATAGCGGGACAATAGTCATCCGGCATAAAACATTGAAAACCTGGTATATTTCCGTAGGAACTGCTAATTTAGACCAACCACGAAATATGGAGATCACCCGGCGGACTCCAACTACATGCACACTGTCCTGGGATGTCCCGCTGCAAATAGTTCCGGATGACTATAAAATTCGTTATGATATCTATCGCAGAGAGACCGGCCATAACCCCAAATTCGTCTCTACCTCAACAATGGCAATATCAAATGAATCCGCCCAAGTAGGTTCTACAACCGATCTGACATTTACCGATAAGGGGCTGAAGTATGACAGTAATTACGAATACTTCGTAAAGGCTGCGTATCCCACCGGCTTTTCCCCTCCATCCGATCTTGTTAGTACGGATACAGTGGCTATGGAAGAAATACCATCCGCGCCAACGGATTTAAAAGCCGTTCCGGTGAATCAAACAACCTCCAAAGTCGATTTAAAACTTAGCTGGTCGGCACCACAACCCAGGAAAGCTTATAGAGGAAAAGGCAATAGCCCTTACGTTCCGATTAAGGAATATATCATCTACCAAAAGATCACCCGTCGTACATGGGGTGTATATTTTCTTGATCCGCAGGAAATCGCCCGGACTACTGATACGAGTTATATCGACCGCGGCTTTGGCCTTTCCGACCAATGTGAGTATTATGTGCAGAGCGTTGAGAGCACTGGTAATATATCTTATTCCAGTTCCCCCCTTGAGGTATCGATCCAAAATTTAATTGACATCGCACCAAAAATCACACCGGACACATTGAAGATCAACAATGGTGATACGGTTGGACTTGTTGTGCAATACGACGACAGTTATACGGGAGAAATGCCCGGAACGTGGTCAGTTGCCGACAGTACCATCGTTTCGGTGGAAGAAAGCAACACCGAGCCCATAACTATTAACCCGAAACATACCATACCCGGCACTATCGGAGCGAAAGTGACCGGCAAAAAACCCGGCGCCACCACGGTTACATTCACCAATACCGCTACCGGCATAAGCGGGGATTGCAATGTTACAGTCATTCCTGCTTTTAAAATCGCTCCGGACCCATTGCCAGTGTATATTGACGAAACAGGCAGCCTGGCTGTTACTTTTGATGCCGGCTACAAAGGCTCAAGGTTCGGAAGCTGGTCGGTTGACGACAATACCGTCGCAACCATAGACCAGAACGGAGTTGTGACGGGCGAAAAAGCCGGAACAGCCATTGTAACTTATGCTAGCGGGCTAGCACCCGCCACCTCTGCAGGCGGGAATGGCAGGGTGATCATTGAAACAGCCAGCCGAGAGAAGTCAGCATACGATATCGTCAAGACCGCATCTGTAGTGGTGAAGCCGGGAAACTTTACGGTAAACTTTGACCCGAACGGCGGCGGCCCGAAGCCGGAAAGCGTAACCGTCAGGCACGATACCACAGTGGCCAGACCGGCGGATCCTTCTATGAGCGATAGGCAATTTCTAGGCTGGTTTACTGCCCCGCCAGGAGGCTTAATGGAGTTTGGAACCGTTAACCTTTTGGCAAAGGATAAAATGGTGAAGAAATGGGATTTCACCAACGATAAAGTGACGGAGGACATGACGCTCTACGCAAGGTGGGGTTTACGTGCAGGGCCATCGGGTGGTTCGTCGGTACACATACCGCTACCTAGCTGGCCGTATATTACCGGGCCGGATACTATCAACCTTTTGACTGTCAGCGACAGCGTTTATCAGTCGTATACTTTCGGCGGCTACCCGGCGCCGACAGACTACGGCATCAGTCCGACTGAATCCAATATAGCCGGGGCTACCTTTGCCGGGAATACGCTGACCATTCCGGAAGGCCTCAGCGCAGCAGGTTCGCCCTATTCCGTCACGCTTTTTGCAACCAATTCGGCCGGCACAGTGACCAAAACCATTACCGTGAACGTGAGCCCCCCGGTGGAGACTCCGCCGACAATTACCGGGCCGGATACGATCAACGTTTTGCAAGGCTTCGACCGTATTGATCAGGAGTATACCTTCGACGGCAACTCGGAACCGCCGACGTGCAGCATCCCGCCTGAACTTGATCCAGAAAAGGTTACCTTGACCGGGAATACGCTGACCATTCTGGGAGACGGCCTCGATGAAGGCACGTATACAGTTACGCTCACTGCAACCAATGCTGCCGGCACGACGACCAAAACCATCACCGTGAATGTCTATCCCGAGATAACAACCGACTTCGTCACAGAAATAGAATTTTTCCTGTCGAGAGAAGACAATAGAATCGATGCGTCCGGTGGCGCGGGCGGCCCATATACGTTCACTCTCGCTTCGGGCGCTATGCCGGCCGGGCTTACTCTCAATCCTGACGGCACAATTACAGGCACGGCAGCCTCGGGAGATTATGGTTATGTATCTGTAGAGATAAGCGATTGTGTCGGAAATTCTATAACGACAAATATGCTGGCAGTTCGCGTTACAGATTAGAAATTCAGGTATTGACCCGTTTTTTAGGCCAAACCTGATCTAATGGAGGTATTTACATGATGGGGAAAAAATTAATATCACTTCTGGTAGGCGCGGCTCTGTTTTTTTCGTTATCCTGCACAGCCCAAGCGGCAGTTTCCGTAATAAGTATCCCCGTTTCAACCGGGGGATCCGGCCACAGCCTTGCAGTAATGAACGACGGTACGCTTTGGGGCTGGGGATATAACTATCAGTATCAGCTTGGCAGCGCTACCCCCGATAACCTTACCACACCTGTTAAAATCATGGATGGTGCAGTATCCGTGGCAGCCGGGTCAATGCATAGCCTGGCTGTGAAATCCGACGGGAGTCTTTTCGGATGGGGCAGCAATACGCATGGGCAGCTCGGCTTAAGCCGGGAGGGCCAAACATCTTATATGAACGGCTCCGTCAAGGAATATTACAGCGATACACCAGTAAAAATCATGGACGGCGCGGCTTCGGTCGCGGCAAACGGTGTTTATTCCTATGTCATCAAGAATGACAGAACGCTTTGGGTCTTCGGGGGCGATGGGAAAAGCGGTGAGTATCTGATCGGCGACGGTACGGTGTCACAGCCCGCGCCCGTCAAAGTGATGGACAATGTTGTACTTGTCTCGGTGGGAGGGTCGAACGTACTGGCGTTAAAAGCGGACGGAGGCCTCTTTATGTGGGGAGACAACGCTTCCGGTGAAATTGGCGACGGGACAACCAAGGCACATACTAAGCCCGTTAAAATTATGGAAGATGTAGTTACAGCTGCACAGGGTACTTTTCATACCCTGGCGGTGAAAAAGGACGGTTCGCTCTGGGCATGGGGAAGCAACTACGGAGGCGGATTGGGTGACGGTACGAATAAAGACAGCCTTGTGCCTGTAAAGATCATGGAGGATGTAGTGTCGGCCGCCGCAGGCACCTGTCACAGCCTTGCCGTGAAAAAGGACGGCAGCCTGTGGGCATGGGGGCAGGGGGTAAGAGGTTTCGAAGGAAACAAAGGATATAATTACACGCCCGAAAAAATATTGGAGGATGTCGTTTATGTTTCCTCAAAGCAGCACACCAATTACGCTGTCAAAGCCGACGGCAGTTTATGGGCATGGGGTGACGGAATAAACCTGGGCAACATCTATTCATCTCCCTTCCCGAGGGAAGCTATGAATCAGGTCAAAGCTCCCTCACAATTAAACCTGCCGCTTGCTTCATCTATAACAACGGAAGCTATGAATAAGGCCAAAGCGCCCTCCTATGCGGTGAAGTCCGCCGCCGCCAAGGTCTTAATGAACGGGAAAGCAATGACTCTTGAGGCGTATACCATCAATAACAACAACTACTTCAAACTGAGAGATATCGCCATGGCGATAAATGGTACCGAAAAACAGTTTGAAGTAAGTTGGAACGGGGCAAACAACGCTTTCAGCCTCACGGCAAATAAGGCGTACACACCCGTCGGCGGAGAACTTTCCGTATCAGAAATGCCCATCCAGAAGACAGCAGTGATAACCGACTCAAGAATATATCTGGACGGCCGTGAGACTCAGCTTGCTGCGTTTAACATAGGCGGGTATAACTATTTCAAGCTCCGGGATATTGCCAAAGCTCTTGATTTCAGTGTGACCTGGGATGAAAAAGCAGGTACCATAGGTATTGATACCTCCCAAACATATGGCGCAGAAGCAGGTAGCGGAACAACAAGAGATTAAACCTATTTTCCGCCCCAAATATACCGTTCGGTAGATACCGGAACCAAAAATCATCCTCCATACTTCTTAGTATGGGGGATTTTGTATTCCCACGGATGGCAAGGAGCGGCGAATGCCCGAAATGTACTCCAAATCGGAAGGAGGCTTTCACTCGATGAGTAAAATACTCAAGGTCACGCCCAATGACGATTATACCCTGCTGGTGGAATTTGAGCACGGCAACAAGATCATCTTCAATATGCGCGATATCGTAAAGACCATACCGTTCAGCAGTCTGGAGGATTTAAGCCGCTTCAAAGACATCACGCTGGAGGAAAAGGCCATATGCTGGCCTGAGCCGGTCCCAGACGAAAAAAGCATCATGCCCCTGCGCCTGACGGTGGACAACATGCTGTTCGCCATACGGGGTTAAATCGATGTCCGGAACAATCCAATAGAGAAAGGTGAGTACATATCATGAAAACGGATTATAAAAGTTCACGGGGAATAAAGGGGAGACTCCTTTCCCTGCTGCTGACGGCGGCAATGATGTTTACAATGATGTTCACGCTGCCGCCCGCCACGGTATATGCGGCAAATGCGAATGTCGGCACATACGTAGAGTTTACAAATGCTGTCGCGGACCCGGATGTTGAAACCATCAACATCACCAACGGCTTCTCTCTGGAGGCGGATGTGACCATTGACCGGTCGGTGACTATCGTCTCTGATGCGGTCTATACTGTCAGCGCGAATACCCATTCCCTCATAGTTGGAGACGGAGGCATTGTGTCGTTGGATGGCAGCCTTTCGCTGACAGGTACTTCAACGACAATTCAAGTGTCAAGCGGCGGTGCCCTTAGGCTTCCTGCATCCTATACCGGCTCGGTTTCGGCAAGCGGCAACAACAGTCGTGGCATTTTGGTTCAGCCAAAAGGTGTGGCCTATATCAACGGAGGCTCGGTTTCTGCCGATGGCGAGAACGCATATGGCATTCTACTTGGATGGGGAGACGGCATGGCTAATCTCTACATCGACATGTCCAATACCCCCTCAATTGATGAGGTCTATTATCTTGATTATGAAAAAACAGTCTCGTTCCTCACATCTTTTCCCGAGCCTTTTTCCGCTGTGCTGGGAGAGACAAAAACGGTGACCCTTACAGGGGGAGCAGACTTTCAAGTCCACACCACTTATGCTGACCCGCCGCCAGGTACCAGTGAGCACCTTAATGCACGGGAAGTCGAAGATAATATATTCACAGTGACCCCGAATGCAGTCGGAACTTACAGCCTTATCCTATTTGGATCGACGGCTCGCAGCAACACCTACATCATAATTCCCGTTACAGTAACATCAGGCTTTGCCGGCGGAGAAGGCACGGCAGGAAACCCGTTCCAGATTGCCAATATAGAGCAATTGAACCTGGTGCGTAAATTCTTAGGCTCAGCGCATACGAACAAATATTTCGTGCTGACGGCGGATATCGATCTTGCCGTGCCCCCGTATAATACGGGTGAAGGCTGGGAACCGATTGGCAATAATGTACCTGGAACAGATAATATGTTCCAGGGAAACTTTAACGGCAAAGGCAAAACCATCTCCGGCCTATTCATTGACCGAACTGATAACTCCGTGGGCCTGTTTGGCGCCTGCTCTGACGCCAGTATTCAAAACCTGGGCCTCTCCGGTGTGAACATTACAAGTAATGATAATGATGCAGGCTCCCTGGCAGGGCATCTGGGTGAAGCAAGTGCTGTCACCAATTGTTATGCCACAGGTACTGTGCGAGGCATCTACGCAGGCGGTCTGGTTGGAATCATAAGCCAAAGCACTATTACTAACTCCTACGCCGCATGCTCGGTTGCCGGCAGTTATGCCGGCGGCTTGGTCGGCGGTATGGGAGGCACTTCTTCGATTACAAACTCTTACGCTGCAGGCTCGGTTACCGGCACTGATTTCAGTGGTGGACTGGTAGGATATAAACTAGAAGGTAGTACAGTAACAGCATCCTACTACAATAGCCAAACCAGCGGAAAGTCAGACAACGACGGCAAGGGAGAACCGAAGACCTCTAGCCAATTGGTTCAAAAGGCAACCTTCAGCGGATGGGATTTCACTGAGGAAACAGGAGATTGGGACATTAGCGAGGGGATATCATATCCCTACCTGCGGGCTTTAGTTCCTGCTTCTCTGCCCGCGCCTCCTGCGCCGACCGGAATCACGGTTAGGCCTGAAAACCTAACGCTTACCTACGGAGGGGTTACGGCAACGCTCACGCCCTCCTTAGTGGGGCCGGCCGGCGCCCTTATGCCCGTCATCACCTGGTCCAGCAGTAACACCAGCGTGGCCACGGTGAGCGACGGTGCAGTAACTCCGGTCAGTGCTGGCGATGCAACCATCACCGCATCCATCGCCGGCAGGACAATCAGCGATACGGCCACGGTACAGGTGAATAAACGTCCGCTGACTATCAGCGGAAGCTTCACCAGCGACAATAAGCAATACGACGGAACCACCACTGCCTCGATCGATATCAACGACCTTACGCTGAGCGGTATCGTCGGTGGCGATAGGGTCACCCTGAATGCGAGCGCGGTCTTTGAGGACGCAAACGTGGGTACAGGCAAGGTGGTAAGCTTGACTGGCTCGACACTGACGGGCGCCGATGCGGCAAACTACATCCTTGACTTTCCCGGAGCGCCCATAACAACGGCGGAAATTACGAGAGCAACGGGGCTGCAAGCTCCCACCGCCCCACCGCTTCAAAGTAAGACGAGCACCAGCGTGACCCTGACGCCAAACGCGGAGCAGGAGTTCTCGAAGGACAACGGAACCACCTGGCAGACGAGCAATGTCTTTACAGGACTGACACCTTCTACTGAATACAGCTTTATCAGCAGAGTTAAGGACGACGTAAACCACGAAGCCTCGCCCGCCAGCGCGGCGATGACGGTGACGACAGACGCCTCGTCATTCTCTGGCAGCGGTACTTCGGGTGGTAGCGGCGGTAGAAGTACATCCTCCACCGGCAGACTCGAAATACCGTCCTCCTTCGTTTCAAACCCGAATTCCAGCAAAACACTGACGCTAGGAAACGACATCGCCAGCGTCACAATTCCATCGGATATGCTCGATAACATTCCGGGCATTGTCAGTAAAAAAGCGGAAATAAACATAAGTGAAGGCGATAAGGAAAGCCTACCCGACGATGTAAAAGCCGCCATCGGTGACAGGCCGCTGATTCAGCTTACTCTGCTACTGGACGGCAAGAAGACCGACTGGAGCAATCCCGACGCTCCGGTGACGGTTTCCATCCCCTACTCTCCGACAGCCGAGGAGCTTGCTAACCCAGAGGGCATCACGGCGTACTACATTGATGGCAACGGTAACCTGACCGAGATGGCAGGCGCGAAGTACGATCCCCAAACAAAGACAGTTGTGTTCCAAATCACCCATTTCAGCTACTATGCAGTGGGCTACAAGACGGCGACTGCATCGGTTGTTCCAGCTCCGATCACACCATCAGCACAAACGGTACAGTTCAGAGATGTTCTCCCCAGTGCATGGTACTATGACGCAGTAAGCTTCTGCGCAGCAAAAGGCATTACCACCGGCACAGGCAACGGCAATTTCAGTCCCGATGCAACCCTAACACGCGGTCAGTTTATCACCATGCTGCTAAAAGCCTATAGCATCGAGGCGATTGCAGCCCCCACCGACAACTTTGCCGATGCAGGCAGTACCTACTACACCGGTTATCTGGCAGCAGCCAAGGCCAGGGGGATCTCCAATGGTGTGGGCGACAATAAGTTTGCCCCGGAAAAGGCCATCACCCGACAGGAGATGTTCACGTTGCTGTACAATGCGCTGAAGAATATCAGTCAGCTTCCACAGGGCGATTCCGGCAAGACACTGTCCGAATTCAGTGACGCCAACAGCGTTGCAGCTTGGGCAACCGAGGCCATGACCGTTCTGGTCAAGTCCGGCACAGTTTCCGGCAGTGACGGCAAGCTCGACCCGACAGGCGGTTCCACCCGCGCACAGATGGCGCAGGTGCTGTACAATCTGCTGAGAAAGTAAAATGAAATAAGACTCTGAACAGCAGCAAGCCCACAGGCATTTTCAGCTTGTGGGCTTGTTTTTTAATCATTCTCTTTGGATAGATTCCGGATCAATAGCTTATGGTATGGCTATAAATGTATGACCATAACTTTTGGCATATTCCTCGGCCGCTGAGCCAGGTACCCCACATATAATGAACTCTTTAGGTTTTTGATCTCCATCTGCTGTCGAGGTGCCCTGGTTACCCCAAAAAGCAGCCCTACCAACATAAGTTACACTCGCAGGTATGGTTACCTCTTTAAGCTTGTTCCAGGAGAAAGCATTGTCCTGAATCCAGGTCACTGTGTCAGGGATCTCCACAGAGGTTAATCCCCTACCTTGGAAGGATCCAATGGGGTTTCTCCCAGTTGCATCATGGTATATAAAGATGCTGGTAACTGGATATCCTCCCAGTCTTTTCGGAATCCTCACATCTTTGGGTCCATTCGAACTGTATCTATCAATTTGTGCACTACCCCCCCAGGATGGTACCCAATACTCAAAATAGCGTTCGGGAGTATAAAATGAGTCGGATTCAAGATCTAATCTAATTTTCTGTCCGCTACTGACCGTAGGCAAGTTAATGGCAAAAGAGTCGTTGACATTTAACCGGATCTCCTTTCCATTCCTCAAGGCATCTTCAATATCAGCCCACTCAATCACGAGATAATCACTGGCAGCATCATTACCATATTTGCCATCGGTAAACCTCTTCGTTGCTTTGATCTGACCGTCAATTATTACGTCAATATAACCTTCGAGCCAACTGTTGTGGATCGGAGAAACCTTAGGAGTTACCGAACCCCATAAATAGACGGGTTGCTTGCGTTGAAAATATGCATTCACCGTGATGTCCTGATCCATGTCAATCGTAATATCGGAATCAGTATCCTCCCTGCCATCCACTTCCCATTTTGCAAATTCCCAATTTCGACCCAAAGGAGTCTGAGTCAGTTGTAATTCAGTACCCACTTCATAAATATGCTTTCCTGCTACAGGTTGAATTGTACTCTGACCATAGACTGCAGCGTGAACCGTACCCTGACCCTGAACATTAACGGTCAGTATCTTAAGATCAGCCATTTCGCGAAATGTGTGTTTATTGCTGTTAGCATAAGCCTGGGCTGGCGAAGGTGACACTCCGAAGATGGTTAAGTCAGCCGGGTTGCTGTTATTTGTGAATGCACCACCGCCGATACTGGTCACACTGGCAGGAATAACTGCCGCATTAAGCGGATTATCAGAAAAAGCCCAGCTTCCAATGCTAGTCACACTGGACGGAAAGAATATAACCTCCAGCTTATTAGCATTAAAGGCATAGTTGCCAACACTTTCAACCTTATCGGGGATAACCAATGAAGCCAGCTTATTGCGCCCAAAAGCACTGGGGCCAATACTGGTCAAGGTGGAGGGAAGGATTATGGACTGCAGGTTATTAGCATCGAAAGCACCCTGTCCAATACTGGTAATGCCTTCCGAAATAACCAGTGAAGTCAGCTGATTGCGTGAAAAAGCGTAGGAGCCAATACTGGTCAAGGTGGAGGGAAGGACTACAGATTGCAGCTTATTAGCATCGAATGCATAGTTTCCAATACTGGTAATACCTTCGGGGATAACCAGTGAAGTCAGCTCATTGCTACCAAATGAACTGGGGCCAATACTGGTCAAGGTGGAGGGAAGGACTATAGACTGCAGTTGATTATCAGCGAAAGCACCCTGTCCAATGCTGGTAACCCCTTTCGGGAGATCCAGTATAGTCAGCTGATTGCGTTCAAAAGCCCAGGTCCCAATACTGTTCAAGGTGGAGGGAAGTTTTAATACCTTCAGGCTTTTCTGGCTAAAAGCAAAATTCCCAATACTGGTTACCGGATAGCCCCCTAAAGTATCCGGAATATATAAATATTGAGGACCATTCTTACTATAAGCAGTGATCTTGGCTTGCCCGTCAGCTACGGTATAGGTCAGATAAGGTTCGATATTAGCTTCTTCTCCTAAAAGCACACTGCCCAGCGGGGGATCATCGCTGCCACCTGAACCACCGTTTCCGCCTGAATCACCGCTTTCGGTTTTTTCAGTTTTTGGTGGATCGACAACCGTAGTCCCCTCCTGAATCTCTTTACCGCCTACACTGGCTGTTACCCCGGGCGCCACTACGGTGGTAACCGGAACTGGTTCAATCACCACATTATTTGCGTTTATGTTGGCTGTCTCAATCTCGCCCTCGCCATTGATCTGGGCACTTCCGTCAATGTTTAAGGTAACGATCCGTGCTGTCTCCTCCAGGTAGACTACTGCATTATCAACATCCTGGCTAATGTTTAATTCGTCAATGGTTCCATGCAGTTCCAGGCTAATGTTGGCTTGCATAGTCAGGGTGCTAAAATCACCCTCCAGCCTGAGCGTGGCTCCAGGAGGGATCTCCTGAGTTATCTTGATCGTCTCAAAGCCCGATCCGGTCGTTTCAATTTCAACCAGGGTAGCACCTGATGCCAGCTGAATCAACTGAACACTGGTATTGCCGGTGGCTACAATCCGTACCCCCTCCTTGTTTATGGTGAGATGGGGCAGGCTGCTGTCTTCTACCGTAATGCTGTTGGGGCCGCCGCCTTTTATGATGGTATTTTCTTTGACTGATACATTTTTGAGTTTTACATCACCTTCGCCAATTCCCACCGCCAGCAGGAGATTCCCGTTAATAATGGTATTTTGCAATGTTATACCGGCATTACTGATGACCACATTACCATCGATAGTTTTGCTCCCTGATTCAGGCCCATAGGTTCCAGCTTGGCCATAAACCGCTATGGTCCCGGTATTTCTTACCGCCTGGTCAATGATTACCATAGCCTCAGCGCGAGTTACCGATCGGGTGGGCTGGAAGGTCTTGTCAGGATAACCATTCAATATGCCCTGGGCAAAAACCGTTTCCACATAAGGCTTGGACCAATCCGCCAGCTGCTCATAATCTTCCAGTTCAGATAAAATGTTATCTTCACTGTTTGCCTCCAAGGTCAACAGCTGGGCAATCATGACCGCCGCCTGTTCACGGGTTATGGTGCTATCAGGTTCGAATGTCTCCGGGCTGGATCCGCTGATATAACCTAAGTTATAGGCTGCGGCAATATCAGAGTAATACCATTGATCTTTGGCAACATCTTGAAATACCGAACTATATCCGTCATTGGAGATTCCCCAGGCTCGATTAACCATGCTGACAAATTCAGCCCTGTTAACCAGGTTGTCTGGTCGTATGGTGTTATCTTCATATCCTTTAATTAAACCTTGGTCGATCCACTTTGAAATGGTAGAAGCTGCCCAGTGTCCGTTAAAATCTTTCAAGGTTGTTTCCGCTGAGACTGCCCCCACGGAAACCAAGCTCATGGCGGTAACCAGCAGCCATGTTATCAGTAATGTTTTACGCAACAAATTAATTCCTCCTTATATCACGTATCTTGTCAAAAACATACAAAAAATGTTATAAAATGTGGCAACAATAGTAATAAATTATTCTATAACTGACCTGTTTCTCCTCCCCGGATTTTAAGAAAGAGGTGTCAAGGAGAGGGTTCGAGACCACTGAAAAAGTACCATAAATGTCATCTTGAGGAGCCCCAGGCGGCGAAGGATTTTTTCCGGAAGCCATCGGGAGCACGGCTCTCTTGATATTTGTTCTCGAACCATCCCTGGGTTCGGATAGGGTTGACCTAACCGCTATAATATCTTGTATAATCTTACTAGCGTTGATATTAGTGCACATTTCGTAATCAAGGGTTGAAAGGATGGGAAGGCTATTGCGTGACAATACAATACCGACCGTAGAGCAATTACAAGAATTATATGAGGCGGCAGCCGTATTCAAACGAGAGCAGCCTTGGGAATTCCTGTTTGATTCCGACATCATCTGCGTTGAAAATCCTAAGGATAAGATGGTCGGCTATTGTTCGGTCATGGGGATGGGCGGTGAACACTATGCCCTGGGAGTATATCTGGGCGAGAACGGCTTCTCTAAATTCTGTCAGTTGCTCGAACAGGGGGACACCATCCCTCACCATCAGCTACTGCATTATCAGAATTGTCTTATGTGCTCATTCGAAGATAGAGACCTGTTAACCAACCAGGACCGCAAGCAGATTAAAGACCTGGGGCTATCCTTTCGGGGGAAAAATGCCTGGCCGTTGTTGCGACGCTATGAACCGGGATATCCGCCCGGTTATATAAATGAGGACGAATGTGCCTTTTTGACCCATGCCCTCCGGGAAACGCTCTTGGTGGTGGGCCAGCTTATGACCGGCCAGTTGGAAATGGATATGGCTTACGGAAGGACTATCAAACGGTATAGCGTAGAGAAGAACGGCCGGTTGGAATGGTATAGCAAAGAGATGCAATTAATGGTACCGAAGGTAGTATACCGCCCGCTTATCATATCTGACGACGTGTTGTTCCAACAGATCAAAAGGGCAGGAAGCATGCGGGATGTTTCTCTGCAAGTAGATACCTGCTATTTCCCTTCGATAGTTCAGGAAAACAAGGCTGAACGCCCCTATTTTCCAAGAATATTTGTCCTGGCAGAAGCCCTCTCGGGGATGCTTCTGGACTGTGAAACCTTCGAAAATATCAGTGACGACGCCAATGTAACCATCAATCGGCTGATCGATATTTGTCTGGAAAAAGGTGTACCCCAGGAGATACAGGTGCGCGGGGAGGCCATGGAGGCCATATTGGAGGACTTCTGCAAAAAGGCCGGCATCAAGCTGAAGGTCGTCAAACGACTGCCGGCGATTGATAGTTTTATGCGGGAAATGGAAGAGGGGTTATAGGGCCGATCAGGGTGACGGGATAAGAGAAAACATAATGCTGCTGGTGGTAGAAATGTCAAGGTTTTCGGTGGCTTCGAGCCGCCCGAGACCACTGAAAAAGCTATTTTGGTGTGTCATTGCCCTAAAGGACTACTGATGTATCTTAGCGGATACAATTAGGGTTGCCATGTAAAAATGATTCTCACCTAAGTACGGTAGGGGCAAACGACCCTGTTTGCCCGTTGTCCACACGGGGCGACAGAGTCGTCGCCCCCTACGATATAGCGCGGGGCGATGTGGGCATCGATGCAGGCACCAGAGCCGTCGCTCCCTACGATATAGCATGTCGTGTACGGTAGGGGCAAACGACCCTGTTTGCCCGTTTTCCGCACGGGGCGACAGAGTCGTCGCCCCCTACGAAAGCCTCCCCTACACCCAAGGAAGTATTTTCTCCCACCGTCACTCTTCTCCCGGCGCGGCAGGTAGCCGGAGAGTAATTCTGGTACCTATATTCTCCCGGCTTAAAATCTCAATATGACCGTCATGCCGTTCGGTAATCCATTTGGCGATAGACAATCCCAGACCGGTTCCGCCAGTGGCCCGGGCCCGGGATTCATCAGCCCGGTAGAAGCGATCCAATACCCGAGGCACCGATTCGGGAGCAATTCCTATACCTTCATCCTGTACAGTAAGGCAAGCATATCCTTGGGTCGAGGAAACGGAAATGGTTATCCCTTGGCTGGGAGGAGTGTATTTTACAGCATTGTCAACCAATATTCGCAGGGCTTGCTTAATCAGGCTCTTATCGGCATCAATAAGAACCGCATGCAAATTATCCGTGTATTCATGTCCGCTGTCAATCATCTGGGCTTCCCGCAGTACTTCTTCAGCCAGGGAAGCTAGGTCAAAGCGTTCCATGTTAAGAGCCATAGTATTATTATCACCACGGGCCAGGAATAAAAGCTGCTCCACCATTTCTTTCATATTAGCGGTTTCATCTTTTATGGCATCAATTGATTCCTGCAAGGCTTTTTCGTCCTTTTTACCCCAGCGATCCAGCAGATTGGCATATCCCTGAATAACAGAAATCGGTGTCCGGAGTTCATGGGAGGCATCGGAAACAAACCGAACCTGGGAACGGTAGGATTCATTGATGCGATCCAGCATGGCGTTAATTGCTGCAGCCAGGCTCTGCAATTCACTTTGGGTTTCACCGACTGAAATACGGGTATCCAGCTTCGCGGCATTTATATTATCGAGTTTGCCAGCCAGCGCTTTAAGCTGTTCCGGTGAAAAGGCAGCATCCGTGCTCAGGTTTTGGGCTGCTTCTGTCAATTCCTGGATTGGTCTTAAGGTATGGCGTATCAATTGGGCACCGGAGGAGATGTTTTTTAACAGCATCAATAGTTGAATAACCAACAGGACAGCCAATGTTAATAAGAAGATCTGTAGGGTTTTCTGCGGGTGGTAAGAAAGCACGAAAAGATTAGGGTCAGCTGTAACTGTTATATTATAGGAAATGTTTTCCAAAAAATCCTGGGTGCTCATATCCCCAGAAGAGGATATTTGAAAACTTCTGGGGTTTCCAGCAGTTGGGGGAGGGAAGTGCTTTTGCAGGACTTTGGGTATTTGGAATTGCCCTTCTAATTCGGCATGTGGTGCTATACTATATTCAGTTAATGCCAGCCAGTTTTCAGCTTCAGCAGAATACGGGCTGGTCTGATTAAAGATTTCAGCTGATGTAGCTGCCGTTTGTTCCGCCCGTACCATTAATCCCGCCAGCAAAAGCAGTATCAGCATTAAATCCAGGGCAAGAAAAACGCCCAACATACGGAAAAACAATTTGAAATTGAGCTTCCATACTATAGAGAACCTTATCCTGTCACTGAACCGGATATGATTGTTGTCAGCAGCATGGTTGTTAGTCATCTTTGATCACATATCCTACTCCTCTGACGGTATGAATCAGTTTAATACTAAATACCTCATCGATTTTTCCCCGCAAAAAGCGTACATAGACATCAACCACATTGGTATCTCCGGCATAGTCATAACCCCAAACATTCTCCAGCAGGGTTTCCCGTGAAACTACCAAATCTTTGTTTTTCAACAGAAAGTAAAGCAGGTCGAATTCGCGTTTAGTGAGGTCAATGGCGGTATCCCTATAATTAACGGTGTGGCGGCTGGTATCCAACTGCAGCCCGGATGCCGACAGTAGCTCGGATTGTTCTGATTTATTGGCGAGCCTCAAAGTAGTGCGGATGCGAGCCAGGAGTTCTTCAATGGCAAAAGGTTTGGTGATGTAATCATTAGCCCCGCTGTCTAAGCCGGAAACCTTATCTATCACACTGTCACGGGCGGTCAGCAGAATAACTGGGACAGAAGAAACACGGCGAATCCTGCGCAGTACTTCCATACCGCTCATCTGGGGCAGCATGACATCCAGCAAAATAAGGTCGAACTCGCCTGTTTCAGCGAGTTCGAGACCAGTTCTGCCATCAAAAGCTTTGGTGGTTGAATAACCTTCGTAGCCAAGTTCCAGTTCAATAAAGCGGGCGATTTTCTCTTCATCTTCAATAATCAGTATTTTCAAGCTCATAGCAACCTGCCCATTTATATTTATATATCATTGATCGACTTTTTCAGGTTATCAGCAGCATCTGCCGCGCTATTCATAGCATTATTTATGGTATTGCTGGTGAAATCAGGGCCCATAAAACGATAACGTAAATTAAAAAACAATCCGATAATGATCAGCGGTATTGTCACCCAAAAGGCAAATATTGTCAGTAGTGCCAGTACGGTTACCGGAAAAGAAGCTTTGACTTCCCTACCATTATAGACTTCAAAAGAATTGATGTTGCCTTTGTGAATAACTTTCAGTAAAAACTGCCCAGCCTTTTTAACGGAAGCCCCAAAAGAGTTGCCAGATTTAGTATTATGATTTTCGTTAGCATTTGAATGTGTGGGGGCGTCTTTTGAGTCGGTGGTCTTTCCGCTGTTGAAATAAC
>Ga0209723_1001234_pt1 | contig 41375 bp, 36 predicted proteins | sample BiotimSIPDNA_2_FD_185750 | JGI IMG/M metagenome (GOLD analysis project Ga0209723, IMG submission 185750) | Anaerobic biogas reactor microbial communites from Washington, USA - Biogas_R2 time_0 SIP DNA (SPAdes) (version 2) | ecosystem: Engineered > Bioreactor > Anaerobic > Unclassified | place... | reverse complement strand
ATTCTAAAAGGTCTGATGCGTTGTAAACGTAGTCGTATGACTCCCTGACAGGCTGGATTTTTATGTTGCCGGGATCAAGAGCCTTCAGACCAAGGGCTTCCTCTTGAGAAAGACCTCCGGCGAGGAAAAAAACCCCGTCTGAAAGCCTGGAGAGTATTTTCAGCGCTTTTTCCGCTTCCACAGGCTGGTCAAGCCCCATCGGGTATAAAAAATGACAGGGTGTTGCGGCGTCTTTGCAACTTTTTATTACCAATATCCTTTCCCCGGCCGAAGACACTATGTGATAGGATGTGTGAAAGATGGCGGACCACATGTACAAGGTGGCAAAGCTGTATTCAGCACCCGTTTTCCCGGATCTCTCAAGAAAAGGTCCGATCAGGTTTTTATCGCTTACTGTAAGGGGAATGAAAGGGTCCATAGATTATATGCTACTGGTTCAGCCAGGTTTCCATTTGTTTTTGGAACCCTTCACGCATTGCTTCGGGGAGGGTCGCGATTCGGGCTCTGTGACTGCCGCCCGGTTCCACCAAATACAATACATTGGGTTTCCCCGGGTCCGTGACGGCTGCCGCACTCCAGGGGTCCCACTCGCCGTATACGAAAACCAGGGGCAACGAAGTCTGTTTTACAAAATCCCTTTGCAAACGGTACAGGGACCTGTTAAAGCGCGGTTTGTAGAAATCGGGAAGGAAGAGTTCTTTGAGATAGCCTCCGGCATTTTTTAATTCCATAGCCGGATACTTACGGGTTACCCATTTTCCCGCAGGAGTTCCTGTGGTGTCAGCTTCCAGGGCCGTTTGCTCTTCCCCTGACTGCTCCTCTTTTGAGTTTTTCCCGGTGAGATTCTTTTTTTCTTTTTCAGGAACAAAACGGGTCCGGGGCACTTTATACCGGAACGGTTTGGTGTCATACCCGTAATAGCCCAGTTCCCGGGAGGCCTGTATGAAGAAAGGCATCATTGGAGAGTCCCTGACAAAATAATCGGGAGAGGCAATTTGCATCAGGTGTGCGAACAGTACCCTGTCGGCTTCGTTCCGGGCAGGAATGGAAGCGGGATCGGTACCCCATTGCCAAAAGGCAAAGGAATACTCTAATACACAATAATCAAATATCTCATTTACAGGCCTTGTGAATGTCAGACCCGTAGAATCACAGAACGAATTGAAAAGAGGCATCAGACTGTCCCGGCGGTTGAGGACCTCTTTCTGGAAATCCAGTATCTTCTGGCGTGCTTCCGGCGTTCCTGCCTTGTTGGCAATAAACGGTTCGTGACGGCCGTCTTCCACCCCCTGGCATAACGGAGCGACGTAACAAACCGTTATATCCACATCATCGGGGAACAATGTCCTGTACATCAGGGCCGTTTGTCCGCCCTTACTGATTCCCGTGGCAATCCATTTTCCCGGATACAGCGGGGCGAGCATCTGGCGGATCTTATGCAGGTCGGTCATGGCAGACCTGCCGTCGAGAAATTCCCACCTGCGTGGAGAGGGAACAGATTCACCAAAGTAACGATGCTCTACAACCACCAGGTTGGCGTTGAACATCCTTGACAATTCTTCCCGGTAACGGGGATTGGCCGCATAAGAGGCGGCATAGCCTTCCGTTACGAGAACCGTTGGACGGTCAAAGCCCGCATGCATGAGGAATACGCGTTGTTCAAAGAACCCGTATGTGATGTCATTGTGATTGACCATCTGGCGTATGCGAATCCTGTATTTTTCCCCAAACTCGGAGCTTTCCAGGGCAAAGACCTCGGTCACTTCAGGAATGGATGTCAATTGCGTTTCCAGGGAGGTGCGTTCAGCACGAAAAAGTTGGGCGAAAGAAGGTGACGGAATGGCAAGAAAAACCAGGATCGTCAGGATGATAATGGATTTGACGGATTTCATCTATACTTGAATTATTTGTCAATTAAATGGTTATAGAGACCTGTCGGTTTAGACAGGAAGGTGTGGTCAAAACGGAACCCGGAAACACTCTTGAGGGCACACGTTTGTGAAGGAGCCTCCACGTGTATGCCCATTAATGCCAGTGCACGGGCCAGGAGAGATTCGGAAGGGTGTCCCAGGGGATACACGTTTTCCAGGAGCATATCCTCTGCAGGATAATCCGGGACGAACCCGTTCTTAAAATCAGTAACACCCAGCGCATTCGCGTATTTATAAACAATTGCCTGTGTTCCCCAGTTTTCTATCTGGGGATCTTTTTCGGGGTGAAACACCATGGCGGCGGTATATTTCCCCCTTGTCACATCCCCGATCTTAATGATTTCCATATAGGGGTCCAATCCGCATATGGTTAGTTCGGAAGCGCTGGCGGTGTTGGCCCCGGTTAAGATAAACAGCCGTGAAAGGTCCAGGTTCACAGGTGTCTCGGAAAATTTCGGGAAATATTCATACAACATATCGTTGCGGTTGTTGTCGTTCCAGTATTTCTGGTACAGGTCGTTCCAGGATTTGGAGATGAGCACGGTGTTCCCGGTCAGGCATTCTGCCGGACAAAGTGCACCCACAAGAGCCCGGGCGGCAGTAAGGTAACCGCCCAGGTTATACCGAAGATCCAGAACCACATCGGTTACGCCTGCTGATTTGAATTCCTGAAATACGGGAAAAAACAGATCCTGGGAATTGCCAAAGAAATCTGAATAGCACAGGTAGCCTGCTTTCCTGTTGCCGTCTTCGATGATATTGTAAGCGATCACCGGATTCAGGCTTTGTTTGCGGGAAAGTAAGGAAACGTTTCCGGCCTTGTGGATGGCACCGTCTTTGAGTTCTCCCAGTGTCAGCTGCAGGGAGGGTGCATAAAAAAGGTTCCTGTAATTGTCTTTGGTGATGGGCTCTCCGTTCATTTCCACCAGGATGCTGCCCCTTTCGAGTCCCGCCTCCGAGGCCGGAGTCTGGGGATACACGTACTGGATTATGGCAAAATAATTGCCGGTATTTGAAAAAGTGCCAAAGGCAAGGGAATAACCGAAGGTCGTTTCAACGCCTTCGCCTCCTTCAAGCAGGGTTTGTACGTCGTCGGTGATGAAAGACCACCGGTCTTCGGTCCGGTAGCACAACTTTTCATAAAAATCAAATGCATCGAATTCGTAACGGATATCGAAGGTATCCGGGATGTGTTTTTCCCACAGGTAGACTTCTTCCATCAGGTCCAGCATGTACTGGTTGACCTTTTGGGTAAGCAGCGGGGCTTCTTCCTTTTCGGGATCCCTGAACCAGTCACAGGAAATCGTAAGGAACAGCAGCGGGGCCAGGATAAAAAGTCTCTTTGCCATAAAAATAAAATATCCCACTAAAGTACACATTTTTATTCTTTACCTTTGCACAAAATATACCAAGACAGAGGATGAAGAAGAATAATTTTGTGGAAGAACTGACATGGAGGGGAATGATCCACGACATCATGCCCGGGACGGAAGAGTTGCTTAACAGGGAAATGACCACTGCCTATGTGGGGATAGACCCCACTGCCGATTCGCTTCACATAGGACACCTGGTAGGCGTTATGATGCTAAGACATTTTCAGAATTGCGGGCACAGGCCTATCGCTCTGGTCGGAGGAGCGACCGGAATGATCGGGGATCCGTCCATGAAGTCTTCCGAAAGAAATCTTTTGGACGAAGAAACCTTGCGCCACAACCAGGAATGTATCGGGAAACAGTTGACAAAGTTCCTTGATTTTGATCAGGCAAAACCTAACGGGGCCCTGATGCTGAACAACTATGACTGGACCAAGGATTACACCTTTTTAAATTTTGCCCGTGATATTGGAAAGCATATTACGGTGAACTATATGATGAGCAAGGATTCGGTCCGTAAAAGACTGTCCGGGGAAGAATCCGAAGGGATGTCCTTTACTGAGTTTACCTACCAGCTGCTGCAGGGGTATGATTACCTGCATTTGTACAGGCACTACGGATGCAAACTCCAGATGGGCGGTTCGGACCAGTGGGGGAACATAACCACTGGATCTGAGCTTATACGAAGAAAGGAAGGAGGAGAAAGCTTTGCCCTTACATGTCCTCTGATAACAAAATCCGACGGCGGGAAATTCGGAAAGACAGAGTCGGGCAATGTCTGGCTGGACCCAAAAAGAACAACGCCATATGCCTTTTATCAGTTCTGGATGAACGTGAGTGATGATGATGCGGAAAAATATATTAAGATATTTACCCTTTTGTCCAGGGATACCATTGAAAAGCACATAGCAGAACACAGGAACGAACCTCATAAAAGATTATTGCAAAGCGTACTGGCCGGATGTGTAACAGTTATGGTACATGGAGAAGAGGAATATAACAAAGCTGTTGCAGCCTCGAGGGTCCTTTTTGGGAACGGGACACGTGAACAACTGATGTCAATGGATGAAGAGACTTTTTTATCTGTTTTTGAAGGCGTTCCTCAATTTGACATTTCCCTTTCGGATCTGCCGCTGGATGCGGTGGAGCTCCTTGCCGTCAACACCTCTGTTATGCCATCCAAAGGAGAATGTCGTAAATTGATACAGGGGGGAGGACTCAGCCTGAACAAAGAAAAGGTGCCAGCCGGGGGCCTTGCGGTGGATGAGCGTTTCCTGATCAGGGGGAAGTATCTGCTGGTACAGAAAGGAAAGAAAAATTACTTTATCATTAAAGCCACGTGATCATGAAAGCACCAGGAGCCGAATCCAATACAAGACAACTGAAAGTGGCACGTCAGATCCAAAAAGACCTGTCCGTCATTTTCCAGGAAAAAGGCATGACCCAGTACGGAGGCGCAATGATCTCCGTTGTCCACGTGCGCATCAGTCCCGACCTTTCCGTTGCACACGCATGGATCAGCGTTTTCCCGTCAGAGAAAACTCAGGAAGTGCTTCAGCAGGTACAGGAACAGTCAAGGAGTATAAGGGGAGAACTGGGACGCCGCGTTGCCAGGCAATTGCGCATAGTTCCGGACCTGGTGTTTTTCCTGGACGACTCCCTCGATTATGCGCAGCATATTGACGAATTGTTGAAAAAATAAACAGCCGGATCGTTGAAACTTGCCTTTTTTATAGCATGGAGGTATCTGCGGGCAAAAAAATCAAGGCAGATCATCAATGTGATCTCGGCAATCAGTGCCGTCGGGATCGCAACGGGGACCATGGCCCTGGTGGTGGTCATGTCTGTATATAACGGTTTTGACAACCTGGTCAAAGGGATGTACAACACATTCGATCCTGACATCATAGTGAAAAGTGCAGCAGGTAAAACGATCAATGATCCCGATGTCTTTCAGGGCCTGAAAAACGATCCCCGCATAATTTCTTTTTGCCCCGTCATAGAAGAAACGGTATTCTTGCAATACAGAAACCAGCAGGCCGTAGCCACCATGAAAGGGGTGGACAGTGTTTTCATAGCGACCTCGCCACTCAGGGACCACCTGACCACAGGCTCTTTCAACGTATATTTCGGAGAAGTTGAAGAAGCCGTTATTGGCCGGATCCTTGCCAATTCCATGGGGATCAATGTAGCCTTTGTCGATCCCCTGTGGATCTATTACCCCAGGAAAGACGCTGTTTTTTCCCCCTTGAATCCCATGGCATCCCTTCAGCGTGCCAGGCTGTTTCCGGGAGGGATCTTTGCAGTAGAACAACGTTACGATTCGGACCACCTTCTGGTCCCCCTGGCCACGGCGCAAAGACTCCTGGACTACGGGGACAAACTTTCCCATATAGAAATCAGGGTTGACGGGAAAAAAGCGTTGAAGACATTGAAGAAAGACCTGGAGAACCTCCTGGGACCCTCCTTCAGGGTCCTGACACGATACCAGCAGAACGAAACCCTGTACAGAATGATGGCAACAGAAAAGGTCATCATTTTTATCCTGCTGGGATTCATCTTACTGATCATTTCCTGCAATGTCCTCAGTTCCCTGAGTATGCTTATCCTGGAAAAAAAGGAAGACATTGCCGTACTGGCCGGCATGGGGGCTCGTCCCGGTCTGATAAAAAAGATCTTTGTCATGGAAGGTTGGCTTATCTCCATCCTGGGATGGGTATCAGGGATGGCCGCGGGACTGATCCTGTGTTGGGTACAGTTCCGTTTCGGACTCATATCGCTACCCGGGAGCTTTGTGGTGACAGATTATCCGGTGGAGGTTCAGTGGACCGACATGTTGCTTGTTTCCCTTACCGTGTTGGGGATCGGCTTCCTGGCAGCCTATGTCCCGGTGCGTTCGGTCTTCAGCAAGGCGATCTCGCTGGCATATCCCGGCAGTTCATTGGGTGTTTCCAGGTAGAAGGGAAGGTCCCTGAGCCCGGGGTGGTTGATCACTTTTCTAAAAGTTTCCAGTCCCAGGTACCCGTTTCCTATGGTTTCGTGCCTGTCTTTATGGCTCTCAAAGGGATTCTTAGTGTCGTTGATATGGATGGCTTTCAGTCTGTCCAGACCAATCACCCGGTCAAATTCTTCCAGAACCTGGTCGGTTTTATCTTTGATGTCATAACCCGCATCGAAAATATGACATGTGTCCAGGCATACGCCCAGCCTGTCCTGTATCCAGACGCGGTCCATGATCATGCGCAACTCTTCAAAAGTGCTTCCTATCTCGGAACCCTTTCCGGCCATGGTTTCCAGCAGCACCCAGGTTGTCTGGTCTTTGGTGATGGCAGTGTTCAGGGCTCCGGCAATGAGTTCAATCCCTTTTTCCACACCCTGCTGCACATGACTTCCGGGATGGAGATTGTACAGGTTCCCGGGGGTGAATTCCATTCTGTACAGATCATCCAGCAGCGTGTTGAGAGCAAACTCGCGTATGCGTGTTTCGGCCGCACAAAGGTTCATCGTGTAGGATGCATGCGCAAGGATAGGACCGATGTCGTTGTCCCGGGAAAAGGCAAGAAATGCCTCCACATCGTCAGGATCGATGGCTTTTGCGGTCCCTCCGCGGGGATTGCGTGTGAAGAACTGGAAGGTGTTGGCTCCTATCCCTACGGCGGTTTTTGCCATGGCCAGGTAGCCTGCAGAGGCCGAAAGATGGCACCCTATGCGGAAATCATTTGAATATTCTGACATTTTTTTTATGGGTTATGTTACTTCTTGTATGCAAGGTAATAAGGTCTCCCTTTTTCAGGGGAAGACGGATAAAGTCCTCTTTTATACGATGGAAGCTGTCGGGTACTTTAAGTACAAAAGTGTTGTCTGCAGCCGCCTCGATCGACAATTCGCGCACCTGACCGTCTTCCCACCGGCAGGAAACCACGGCACCGCCTTCGGCACAAAGACCGGAGAATGAACCTTTGCCCGACCAGGCTTCAGGCAGGGCCGGCAACAGGTGAATGAATCCCCTGTGGCTTTGAAGCAACATCTCGGCAATTCCTGCACAACCCCCCATGTTCCCGTCTATCCGGAAAGGCGGATTGGAAGAAAAGCCGTTGGGATACAAGCCCGAGCCCAGCAGGGTGATGGAGGATATATCCCTTGTCAGGTAAGGTGATATGCTTTCCTGCAGGGCGGGTGACATCATTTCCCCCAGTACCCGGTACGCCCCGTTTCCGTCACCCAGCCTTGCACGCAGGTTCAGGTTCCATGCCATCTGCCACCCCGAGCCGCCAAAGCCTCTTCTTTCCAGCGTTTTGCGGCAGGCATCCATCAGCAGGGGATGGTCTTCGGTAATACTGTTGCCCGGATACAGGCCATACAAATGCGACACATTTCGCAGACGAAGGTCTTCCTCGGGATAGTCGTAAAGCCATCTCTGAAGACATCCCGTGGCGTTCACGGAATAAGGCGGAAGCCGGTCCAGGGCTTCTTCCAGTTTGTAAATCAAGGGGAAGTCAGAGGTGTTCATAAGCACCCTGTTGGCCGCGATCACATTGGAGAACAACTCCCGGATGCTTTGGACGTCGGCGGTGGAGCCCATACAGAGAAACAAAGGGACCGACAGTTTATTTGGCGCTGTCTCGTCCATGATGTAATAGGTGTTCCCGTAGGACATGGAAGGAGCCGGGACCCACCATCCGTACTGGGGATCTTCCATCAGCATGTTCAGAAAGAAAAGGGCGGCCTCTTTCATCACAGGGTAAGTTTTTTTCAGGGGACCCACATCCAGCGTATAGGTATAATGTTTCCACAAACGGGAGCACAGCCAGGCACTTCCCGTATACTGGGCACTCCATGCAGTGTTCTCTCCGGGAGCGGTAAATCCCCAGATATTGGTGTGTGCGTGCACGATCCAGCCCGGGGCACCGTAATATTCCCGAGCGGTCCGGATCCCTTTTTCGGATAGCCATCGGGTAAAATCAAGCAGGGGCAGGTGCAATTCGGCCAGATTGGTTGTAAGGGCAGGCCAGAAAGTCATTTGCAATTGCATGTTCAGATCATAGGCTCCGTTCCACGGGGTCTGCACCGAAGGTGTCCACAGCCCCTGCATATTGGGTGGCAGTGAGCCCGGGCGGGTAGAGGATATGAGCAGGTACCTGCCTAACTGGAAATACAGGTCTGAGGAATCGGGAAGTTCTACGCGGACCCTGTGGAAGAGTTGCTGGTATGCATCGACGTGTTTTTTTTTCAAATCCGGGAATGATTCCCCGGTCGCGTGCTCGGAAAGGGAATCGGCCCTGACCCTGAATGTTGAATCCTGACGCAGCGACATGGCACTTACATCGAAATCCGTTGCCGCGGACAGGATCACACAGGCCTCGGTACCGCCTGTCAGGGTGATGGAACCGTCGCCGACGGAAACCTCGCCGTCCCGGCAAGGGATCACGTCCATCCGTGTATAGAAACGCATTCCCCGGATCCCGTTCTGTCCCGCATGCAAAGAGCCTTCCATGAACAGGGATCCTGCAGCCGTATATACCCGGGCCCGTTCCTGTCGCTGTAACGTCCCGGAAAAAGTAAGGGCACCGGGCGAGGATGCAGCCATATACATGATCAGGACATCGTTGTCCAGCGAAGTAAAATATTCCCTGGTATAGGTAACGCCGTCAATGCTGAAAGAAGTAAATGCCGTTGCGGTCGAAATGTCCAGCATCCTGGAGTAGTCAGATACCTGTGATGTGGATTGTCCGTAGGAAAAGTGCAGAACGGCCTCTCCCAGAACCTGGTAGCTTCCGAAGGAATTCTCCGCCCCGCTGCTTCCCCCGGATCCCGGGATACGGGGGGTGAAATACCGGTACATCAGTTCCTGGGCCCGGGGAATGCGTTCCTTGTAAAGCAATTCCCTGACCACGGGCAGGATCCTGTATGTGCCCTGACGAATATCTTCTGCAGGGGATCCTGACCAGAGGGATATCTCGTTCAGGATGATGTTTTCCTGTTCAACGCCTCCGTCGGGCATAGCTCCAAGCCTCCCGTTACCCAGGGGGAGTCTTTCTTCCCATATGCCGGCAGGCCGGTCAAAGACAATGGCCAGCACCTCTGATTCCCGGGGAATTTCTGACTGACAGCCTGCCATAAGAAGAGAAAGCCAGGGGAGAAGGCGTATAATCTTCATAAGAACGAAGATACACAAAAAAAGAACACGGGAAGATGGTGCTTCCCGTGTCCTCGGTAACGGTACTGAGCCCGTTTTTTACATCATGCCTCCCATGCCCGGATTGCCTGCAGGCATTGGCGGATTCTCTTCTTTCTTTTCTGCCAGAACGCATTCGGTGGTCAGGAACATGCCGGCTACGGATCCTGCGTTTTCCAAAGCCACGCGGGCAACTTTCGTCGGATCTATAACACCCGAAGCGAAAAGGTTCTCGTAGGCGTTGGTCCAGGCATTGTATCCATAGTCTTCTTTTCCTTCACGGACTTTTTGCACCACAATGCTGCCTTCCTGTCCGGCATTTTCCACGATCATGCGCAGGGGCTCTTCAATGGCTCGTGCCACAATGGCGACACCGGTAGCCTCGTCTTCATTTTTCGTTTTGAGCTTTTTCAGGTCTTCAATGGCACGGATGTAAGCCACGCCGCCGCCGGGTACGAATCCTTCCTCGATGGCTGCACGGGTAGCGTTCAGGGCGTCTTCCACCAGGTCTTTCTTGGATTTCATTTCCACTTCCGAGGCTGCACCTACGTATAGCACTGCTACGCCGCCGGACAATTTGGCCAGACGTTCCTGGAGTTTTTCCTTATCGTAATCGCTGGTGGTTATGTCCATCTGTTTGCGGATCTGCGCCACACGCTGGTCAATGGCCTTTTTCTCTCCGCCTCCGTTGACGAGGGTTGTATTCTCCTTGTCAATAACTACTTTTTCTGCGGAACCCAACATATCCATGGTGGCTGATTCAAGACGGATACCCTTGTCTTCGGTAACGACGGTGCCTCCTGTCAGGATGGCAATGTCTTCCAGCATTTCCTTGCGACGGTCACCAAAACCGGGAGCTTTCACAGCCGCGATCTTGAGCGTGCCGCGCAGGCGGTTGACAACCAGGGTCGCCAGTGCCTCGCCGTCCACATCCTCGGCAATGATCAGCAGGGAACGACCGTTCTGTGCCACGGGCTCCAGGAGGGGCATCAGGTCTTTCATGGTCGAGATCTTCTTGTCCGTGATCAGGATCAGCGGATTTTCCAGGACGGCTTCCATTTTTTCCGAATTGGTAATGAAATAGGCCGAGATGTATCCGCGGTCAAACTGCATCCCTTCTACAACCTTCACTTCCGTTTCGGTGCCTTTTGCTTCTTCCACCGTTACCACGCCTTCTTTCTTGACTTTCCCCATGGCCTCGGCAATCAGTTTGCCGATGGTATGGTCGTTATTTGCCGAGACGGAGGCAACCTGTTCGATCTTTGAAAGGTCATCGCCCACCTGCTGGCTTTGTTTTTTAAGACTGGCAACTACAGCGTTGACGGCTTTGTCAATACCGTGTTTCAGATTCATGGGATTGGCGCCGGCCGTAACGTTTTTCAAACCTACGGTAATAATGGACTGTGCCAGTACGGTTGCGGTAGTTGTTCCGTCACCTGCCTGGTCGTTTGTCTTGGAGGCCACTTCCTTTACGATCTGTGCTCCCATATTGGCAAACGGTTCTTCCAGCTCGATCTCTTTAGCGACCGTAACACCATCCTTGGTGATTTGGGGAGCGCCGTATTTCTTGTCAATAACCACATTGCGTCCTTTAGGACCTAAAGTTACTTTTACTGCATTGGCTAAAGCATCAACCCCTTCTTTCATGAGGGAGCGGGCTTCGATATTGTATTTTATTTCTTTTGCCATAATGATTTGTTTTTTACAGGGTTAATTTTAGATAATGGCTAAAACGTCCGATTGACGCATAATAAGGTATTCTTCGTTGTCAACATTGATCTCGGTACCGGCATATTTGCCGTAGAGAACCATGTCACCTTCTTTCAATTCCATAGGCTCATCTTTTTTTCCGCTGCCTACTGCTACGATTTTTCCACGCTGGGGCTTTTCTTTTGCGGTGTCGGGGATGTAGAGGCCCGAAGCTGTCTTGGTTTCCGCTTCCTGCGGCTGAACGACTACTCGATCTGCTAAAGGTTTGATTTTCATCTTTGATAAAATTTAAATGATTTGTTATTTGATATGTGTGTTTTCTTTCAACGAATCGAGATAACGCAAAATCAATGCCACGGCAGGAAATCTGTCAATTTGTCAGCGACGCAGTTTTGGCAGCTCTTTTCCATTCAAACAGACCGTGTATGGAGTTGAGCAGGTAGACACACCACATGGACGCAATGATCAGATGTCCCGCGTCCTGTTCGCGAACAAAAGCCATGCTCCACATGATAATGGTCGCCACATTTACCGTGATCCACAGGTACCATTGTTCCGCGTATGTTTTTACCATCAGGAACATAGCCACGACAGACAGAAAAGTAGTGGTCGAGTCGAGATAGGGAGCCGGATCTCCGTAATGCTTCAGGACCAGTCCGCCTCCCAGGATCAGGAAGGTACAGACTACGGTCAGTACCAGTCTTTGTGTTCCTGAAAGATTTTTGGCAGTAACCCGCGTGCGGCTTCCTTCACGCGTACGTTTCCTCCACATGAAAAAACCGATGAATTGCATGGGAACGTAGTACAGTCCGTTCAGGGCTACTTCTCCCCAATAGCCCACTCCCCAGGAAAGGTATGTATATAAACTGACCTGGATAAGGCCGAAGAGGTAATTGGAAATATGTCCTTTTGCCACCAGCACCACGCACAGGACCCCTGAGACGGTAGCTATGGCAGATAAAATGTCCCATTCGCCCGTAATGAAGAAAACCACAAAATTGAGGGAGACGATGGTCAGCAGCAAAAACCATTCATAGGGAGAAAAAAATTTAAGATACTTCATAATACAGGTCAATTAAAGGCCGGGAACGAGAACAGGAATTCAACATGGTGCTTGTTTTCACATGTCCACGCATACCGTACTCCTGCCGTCAGCATGACACCAATGCGGAACAGATGAAAATCCATCAACAGGTCTGCACCTGCCGACCAATACCGGGTTTTTGTCCCGTCTTGCTGCCGCGTCTGCATGAAGTCGGCAAAAGGTATCAGCTGAAAACGTTTTATGTAAATGATGTCCGGGATCGACGGGTCTCCGGCCCACAGGGGGATGGCATAGTCCAGAGAGGCCGAAAAAGTAACCGGGGACAGGATACGGGTGTTGATCCCCCGGGGAGCGGCCAGAAAGGTTCCCAGATATAAATACCGGTCCTTAATCCATTGTTCCTGCCAGCCAACATTCCACTTCAGGGCCTGGTTCCTCAGGATCCCCGGAAGGTATCCGTAGGCCTGCAGGTACAGGATTCCGGTAAAAAGGGACGCTGTTCCGGGAGCAAAGGAGGTTTGTACGTTGAGGCCGAATCCCAGTCTTGGAAAAATGTCCCGTGGTGCCCTGTTGACCACCTGGTAGTACTGGATGCCCGCCTGCAGCGTCTGGCTCACGGGTACGGCAGGTGTACCGGGTATGCCATAGCTGTCGTTGGAGATCCGGTACCTTACAGAAGGCACCAGTCCTCTCTGCCAGCCATGGCCGTTGAATGTAAAGGGAATGTATGCATGCAGGGAGGCTTCCATATAGGAGGTTCCCGTTGTGTCAGACACCCACCGGGAGTCCTGACCGTCATTCCGTAAAAAAGTATGCGTCCGGAAGCGGTCGTTGATATCGAACTTCAGGGAGATGACAGGCAGCAAACCGGAATAGTCCACTCTCAGGTGTCCGGCGTGGAATCCCTTATGATAGGAATAGCCCGCCGTAGAGGTCAGCGTTCCCAGGGTGTTTTGAGACATGAGGGTCACTCCGGGGGCGATGGTCTGATAGTATTTCTGAAAAGTGAAATTTTCAATATCGTCGTAATTGAAATAGAAAGGCATCCAGGAGTGTATCCTGAAAGCGTTCAGCACCTTGTTGAATTTCCTGACCGGGTAGGACACCCGGTCAGGCACCCGCAGCGTATCAATGTTGAAATCGGGGGAAGGAGCCAAAATGAAGGGATCCTCCTGCGGTTCCCGGAAATCTGCGGGTTTCCAAAGAAGACTGTCCGGATGAAGCCGTGTCAACTGGTAACCCTGCGCGGTATAGTTGGCATAGTACAGGTAATTGCCCCCGTCATTGCCGGCGGGCAGGGGATCAAAAGCTCCGAACCTTGCATCGGTAAGCTGCATGATACGCCCTGTTTCCGGATCCAGGCAGAATATGTTGTCCGTGTTGTCCCGGCAGTCACTTTTAAAATACAGCCGGCCGTCGGCTTCCTGCAGTCCCGTCAGGGAGTGAAAATCCGGAGCAAGTACCGTTTCCCATTCCTTTTTCTGTCTGTCCAACCGGCAGATGCCGGTGCCCTCTTCCCCGGTCAGCAGCAGGAACAGGGTGTTGTTGTCTGACCAGGCGATGTCTGTAAGCTGTTCTCCCCCGGGTATTCTGTGCTTTTCAAGCAGTTCCCCGGTATAGGGATTCAGCAGGTGCAATTCCGACCCTCCTTCGGGCGGGTAATACACGGCTGCAAGCCACCGGCCGTCATGGCTGGGAGAAGGGTTGAAATAACGGGTACGTGACAGAAGCCGGTTTTTTTTTCCCGTCACGGCGTTGTAAACCATGATTACCGAGAAATTTTCATGTGCCCAGCGGTGACCGCTCACCCTCTCGCTCCAAAAAAGGAACGGACCTGAAGCACTCAGGGAGGAATTGATGTGTCCCAGCAGGCAGACCGTCTCTTCCCGGCCGGTTTCCTGTTCCGGGAAACGGACAAGACGTGCAGTCCGCGACAGTGAGGATTTCACGGCATACAGGACCTCTTTTCCGTCTTCATGCACTACCAGCGAAGGAGACGTGTAACTGACATAGTCTTTTACTGGCCTGTTGATCTGCGATCCGGGATCAAACGGATCTTTCAGGGCGGCCGACTTTTCCCAGAGCTGCTTGTAATATTCTGCGGCAGGGTCCCATAGTTTGACGGCAAAATAGCCGTAATTTTTTCTGAAAGTCTGACCGTATATGACAGGCCAGAAGGGATATTTGGTGATATCTGAAAAAATGCGACCCAGCGCCTCTTCCCCGGAAAACAGTCTTGCCACAGAAAGCTTCATATATCCCAGCGCGTAATGGTCAGGGATCTGGTGGCGGAACGATCCGTACCGCCATTTGTCATAAGAAAAGGATTTGTTTTCCGCAAAATAGGCCTTGTATGGCATCAGGAACGAAGCCTCCCGGCCCCTGCCCGCATATGAGTGAACAGTTTCGGTAATGACCGCATCTCCTTCCAGAAGCCATTTGGGGAAATACAATCCCACCGATATCCCTTCCGACTGCTGACCGAACAACCATCCGAAAACCCGGAAAAAATGTTCCCCGGCCCTGTGCATCTGGGCCACATGTCTCAGTTCGTGCACGACAAGTTGTTTTTCCCAGTTGTGCATGGTCCCCGATGAAGGAGGCGTGGTGAACAGCTCCATACGTTTGGGAGCCCAGACGACCATGCCGTTGCTGTTTACATTGTAAGGCCGGATGATCACGGGCAGCGATGGAGCGGAAGACCCGAGGGTTGACATCACCGGCGGAGCGGCCTGCTCCAACAGCCAGGCATAACGGAAAGCAAGTGAATCGAGGCCTCTGGGGTAGACCACCTGCAGAGAACCTGCCTGAATGCGGTTCCATTTCAGCCGGGACGGATCCTCTCCGGTGCTGTAGTACTGCGCCCGGGCCGGAACGGCAGCGAATACCAGGCAACAAGTGAGGGTGAGAGAGACAACCAGTCTGTTCATGATGTAAAGGTAACTGATTGTTTTAAGTTGAGCTACCAGGACTTGAACCCGGACCGACAGAGCCAGAATCTGTAGTGCTACCATTACACCATAGCTCATCCGTTGTTGAGCTACCAGGATTCGAACCTAGACAGACAGAACCAAAATCTGTAGTGCTACCATTACACCATAGCTCAATCGGAGGGTGCAAAGATATAATATTAGCGTTTCAACGCAAAAAAATCTTTTAGCAGCGTTCCTGCTTCTCCGGCCATCAAACCTCCTGACACTTCAGTTTTTGGATGCAGGACCCTTTCCTGACAAAGGGAATAGCCCTTTTTGGGATCCTGTGCGGCATATATAAGGCGGCCCAGTTGTGCCCAGGCCAATGCGCCTGCACACATCAGGCACGGCTCCAGGGTAACATACAGGGTACACTGATCCAGGTATTTTCCGCCAAGCGTGTTGCAGGCTGCCGTAATGGCCTGCATTTCGGCATGCGCGGTGGGATCGTTCAACGTTTCGGTCAGGTTGTGCGCACGGGCAACGATTTTACCGCGGCACACGATCACCGCACCCACGGGAATCTCGTCTTTTCCGAAGGCTATGCGCGCTTCTTCAAGCGCCTTTTGCATAAAGAATTTATCTTGTGAGGGACTTTCCAAAGCGTTTTTCGATTACCGAAGGATCGGAAATATCCTTAGTCACCATCAGCAGTTCTTCTTTCGAAACTTCGTTTACGTCACAAACAATGAATCCGTCCAAAGAATCGTTGAACTCCCTGTCGATGTTGAAAACCACCACCTTTGCGTTGAGCTTGAGGTACCGTTTGACCAGGGAGGGAAGACGGTACTGGCGGTTGCTCATGCGTAAAAGCAGCCGGTCCAGCTGTTCCGGGGTCTGTACGTCCCGCAGGAGCACATCGGGATCTACCACCCCGAAATCAGGGGTGAAAGGGGTCCTGGAGTGGACACAGTCGTGATAATCGGCCGTGGTGTGATGCTCCATGATATATTTGCAGATCAGGGACTGATACATTTTGGGATACCAGGAAGATATGCTTACAGGGCCAATGAAATAGCGGTATTCTTCGTTACGGAGCATAATATGAAACAGCCCCTTGAACAAAAGCATCATGGGTATGGTCTCGTACCGGTATTCATGACTTATGAAAGCCCTCCCCAGTTCCAGGCTTTGTCGCAGCACGGGGGCAAATTTTTCGTCGAACCTGAACAGGGAGCTGTTGTAGAATCCCGGAATACCGAACCGTTTCATCAATTCGGCCCCCATCCCTATGCGGTAAGCTCCGACGATCGTTTTTTTCTCTGTATCCCAAAGGATCAGATGGTGGTAATTTCGATCGTAAGTGTCCAGGTCAAGCGGCTGGTATGTCCCTTCCCCTACGGTTCGGAACGCTTCTTCCCGTTTTCTGCCAATCTCGTACATAAGATTGGGGATAAAGGAATAAGGAGCAAAATATGCCGCAAAATTATTGATTCTGAACAGGCAGTTGCGGGAGGGTAGCTGTTCAATTTCCCTGGCAGCCAGATCCTGCTGTTTGGCAGGGGCGATGGGGGCGGCGTTTTCCAGGTTCTTGTATTTGTCTTCCTTTTCAATGTTGGCGGCAAGGACGTACGTACGGGCCCGAAGATAATCCCCCAGGTCCCTGTAATCGGTGTAACGCTGCTGCTCTGCCACGCTCACCGGTGCGCCTATGCGAATGGAGATCCGCTGTCCTTTCTTGTTCAAAACCTCGGCAGGGAGGCTGGCCGTTTGGAGCATGGGGTGGATCCTGGCCTTGCGCATGAATTTTGCCGAGTTGTGTCCGTCAAAATAAATGGGGACAACAGGCACGCCGGCGTTCTGAATGAATTTTACTATGGGGGTGTGCCAGGGAATGTCTTCCACTTGTCCGGCAGGACCTATGTGAGAGACCTCTCCGGCAGGGAAAAGGCCCAGCGGATTGCCTTTTTCCAGGGATTCTTTCGCCAGGCGTATCCCTTTGATACTGGAGCGGGAGGAAACGCTTTTGTCGAAAGCGTTCACAGGCAGAAAAAACTCCTGCAGCGGTTTGATCCTGGATAAAAGAAAATTGACAATAATCTTCAGATCGGGTCTTTCGTCCGAGATTAGGTGCATCAGGATGATCCCGTCCAAACCGCCGTAAGCATGATTGGACACGGTGATGAACGGACCTTCTTTTGGGAGGTTGGCAAGATCTGATGCCGGGATTTCATAAGAGATCCGCATTTCGGCAAGAAACGCTTCCAGACAATCACGACCCTGAAAATCTGCCACCTTGTCATAAAGCTTGTTGATCTTGTCAAGCTTCATCCATTTCATCAGGGCAGGAGCAAGAAAAAACCCGACTACAGATTTTTCTCCGAAGACCTGTCGCAGATCTTTTGTTTCGATTAGTTTTTTCATAAAAGGTTTGGCAAATATATGTAATTTTACAAAGTAATGGTTAATGTGTCCGAGCAATTGGCCCTTTTACCCCATCAATGCGGGGTGTACCGTTTTCTGAACAAGGACGGCAAGGTAATTTACGTGGGAAAAGCAAAGGATCTGAAAAAAAGGGTTTCCCAGTATTTCGCGCGCGGAAGAAACCTTTCGGTCAAAACAAACAGGATGGTCAGCCAGATACGAACCCTGGAATATACCGTTGTAGAGACAGAAAGCGACGCGTTGTTGCTGGAAAACAACCTTATCAAGACCTTACGGCCCAGGTACAACATCCTGCTCAAGGACGACAAGACATTTCCGTGGATCTGTGTAAAGAACGAACCGTTTCCACGGGTTTTGCAAACCCGCAGGGCGGTTAAGGACGGATCGCACTATTTCGGGCCCTATACCAGTGCGTTCTACTGCAAACAGCTGCTGCAGCTGCTGCATACCCTGTATCCCCTGAGAACGTGCTCCCTGCCCCTGACACCGGCCGCCATTGCCTCGGGCAGGTACAGGAAATGTTTGCAGGCACATATAGGGCGTTGTCTGGCTCCCTGCGTGGGGGAAGAAAGCAGGGAGCATTATGACCGGTACATTCGTTCGGTCCTGAGCATTCTTAAGGGAGATCTGGCTTCTGTGAGAAAACTGCTTGAAGAACAGATGAAAACGGCTGTGGCATCACTGGATTTTGAGCAGGCACAAAAATACAAGGAGCAATGGGACATACTGACACGCTACCAGACAAAGTCGGTAATCGTCAATCCGGGAATCTCGGACCTGGATGTTTTCAGCACGATCCTGGATCCGTCATCCTCCATGGCCTTTGGGAATTTTATGCGGGTATCGGGCGGGGCGGTGATACAGTCGCTCAACGTGAAGTACAAGTTGCATATTGAGGAAACGCCTGCAACGGTCCTGAGTCTGTTCCTGGCCGATATGAAAGAGCAGCTTGGGGAACTTTCGGGGGACATTCTTGTCCCTTTTCTGCCTGAAGCCGTTCCCGCAAACAGCAAGGTGCACATTCCCCGCAGGGGAGACAAGCAAACACTGGTTTCACTGAGTATGAGGAACGCGCTCAATTATATGCGGGAGCAGGTGCGTCTGAGCGAAACGGGTGAAAACGAGACTATCAGGGAACAGAAGACAAAAAAACTCCTGGAGAGGTTACGAGAAGATCTTCGGATGAAAGAATTGCCCTTGCATATGGAGTGTTTTGACAATTCAAACCTTCAGGGCAGCCATCCGGTGGCCGCCTGTGTCGTTTTCAGGAACGGCCTCCCCAGTAAAAAGGAGTACCGGCACTTCACCATAAAAAACGTAACGGGACCGGACGACTTCGCCTCTATGACCGAAGTTGTTGCCAGAAGGTACAAACGCATGCTGGAACAAAATGACCCGCTGCCCCAGCTGGTTGTCATAGACGGGGGAAAGGGGCAGCTCTCTGCCGCTTATAATGCCCTGGAAAGCCTCGGCTTGTCCAAAAACATTACCCTGGTTGGCCTGGCTAAGCGTCTGGAGGAAATTTACCTGGCAACAGACAAGACCCCGTTGTTTCTGGATAAAAACTCTTCTTCACTCAGGCTGTTGATGCAGTTGCGCAACGAGGCACATCGTTTCGGGATCACGTTTCACAGACAAAAAAGAAGCGCCCGCTTTACCAGGTCGGCCTTGCTCGATATCCCCGGAATCGGTCCGGTTTTGATGGAAAAGCTGCTGGGTCGTTTTGGAAGCCTGAAACAAATCGCCCTGGCCCCGGAAGAAGAACTTGCCGCAGTAGTGTCCGTGAAAATTGCCAGGAAGATCAAGGAGTCCTTCTGTCAGGGGACCGGATCGTAGCCGCTTCCTCCCCAGGGATTGCAGCGTAAAAAACGCCATACCGCCAGGTAAAGCCCTTTCACGGGACCATGTTTTTTCAGGGCCTCCAGAGCATATTGGGAACAGGTTGGAGTAAACCGGCAGGAAGGAGGCGTAAAAGGAGATATGCAAAGCTGGTAGCACTTAACCAACAGGATCAGGGGAAAGGTCAATACCTTTTTCAAGCATATCGCTAAAACGTTCCAGCAATGTGCGCATTTTTTCCTCCAGTGGTTCAAAAGGTCTGACTTCATGAGGTAAATATAGACATAAAAAGATGAGCCTGATATTCCTTGAACTGAGAGCAGGTGCAAGAGAAACGGGAAAATGAAGACGAAATGATTCCCGGATACGTCTTTTGATCAGATTCCGCCTGACGGCAGAACGGATGTGTTTCTTTGGGACGGCTGCCGTCATACTGCAGGCACAGGCATGGGTTTCCTTCAGCGGGAAAGCCTTGTAAAAAACCCGGTAGGGTCCTGCCACGAAAGTGTCCGCTCCGGAAAAAAGCGATTCGATTTCTTTCCGGGAAGACAAACGCATTTTTTTTGGGAATGCATATGATATTTCCGTTTTCATTGCGGCAGTTTCCGGTATTCCAATACGGTACCTGTACAGAGCGTGTCGCCGTCAATTTCGCAAAACTCCACCACCGCCCGCATCAGCGAATCTTCCATTTTTTCAACACGCCATTCCTGGAACAGACCCTGGTATTGTTCAAAATACGTAGTCAGCATATTGCAATAGAACTGGTACTGGCCCTGATACGATTGGCCATCGCGGGTGAGGGTGACCGAAGTGCTTGTGGTGAAATACAATTGTTCCGCATCCCCGGGAGCCGTCCCGTCAACCGAGACAAGATCCCATCTGCCATAGGCCAGTTCCCTGTAATGGTTATAATTCTTTTGGCAAGATGCGGTCATAAGGACAACAAGAAAGGCCAAAGACAGACAAAATGTCCGTTTCATGATCATTTATTCTTTTCCAGGTAGAGGGTCAGGGCCTGGGCAATGGAAGGTGCCTCGGGAGTCGGGGCCTCAAAACAGGATTGAAGGCTGGCTTCCTTCAGGGCCGAGGCAGTTGCATTGCCGAATGTTCCGAAAAGGATGCCGTCCTGGCTGAATTCAGGAAAATTCTCAAGCAAAGACCTCACGTCTGCGGGGGAATAAAACACCAGCATCTGGTATTTTTTCAGGTCAAGCCCCGACAGGTCTTCCATAATGGTGTGCGTGAGGATCGCTTTGGTGAATTTGAAACCTGCTTTTTCAAAAGCAAGCGGAAGTTCCGGCTTGTAGCAGTCTGCCAGTGTCAGCAGGAACTTTTCGTTCTTATGCTTCGGGCCTATGGATTCTACGAGTGAAGGAATGTTTCCCTTCCCGAAAAATATTTTCCGTTTGCGATATACAATATACTTCTGCAGGTAGAATGCCACGGCTTCGGTCATGCAGAAGTATTTCATGGTCTCGGGAATATTGATTCGCAATTCTTCACACAGGTGAAAAAAAGAATCGATGGCTGAACGGGAGGTGAATACAACAGCGGTATGGTCCAAAATATTTACGCGTTGTGTCCGGAAATCTTTTGCCGTAAGACCTTCTACACGGATAAATGGAACAAAATCAATGTGCAGACCGAATTTTTCCTTGACTTCGACATAGGGGGAACATCCGTTTGGCGTTGGTTGTGAAATTAGTATGTTTCTGATTTTCATTGTCATATCCCCGCAACATAATGAATTAACACCCCTAAGGGCACCAGTTCAAGGGTGCAAAGATACAAAATCCAGAAAAAAAGAGAAAAACCGGCTGAAAGAAATAGTCGGATACAACGTAAGGCATATATCAGGTAGCCGGCAGAAGCTATGACTGCCGCCGCTATGGGGGCGCCATACCCGGACGGACCCCCGATCCACGAAAAAAGGATCAGAAACGGGATGAAAATGAGACCTGAAAGAATGCAGAAATCCTGCCCGGTCCGGCCCAGAAAATTGATAAAGGCAGGAGAATCGATGGTCCATCCTATGATCCGCAGAAGGATTACCTTAAACAGAAAAAAAACACAGAACACACCTGTCAGTGACAGGAAGACCAACGGGCCGGGCAAGCCCCTCAGGGGTAAGGGAAGAGGGGAAAGCAGATGTTCGTGATAAGCAATAAAAAAGGAAAAGACCGCCATGATGAAAAAGCACAGAAAGTTACGTGAAAAACGGATGTTCCCCTGCTCTTCGTTCTCAATCGATATGTTGTAGCGGAAACAGCCCGTGAGCAATAACGTCAGGGGTGCTCTTGTATAAATGAGGATGAAACAGAAACAGACGATGAGCGCCAGGACGATGTAATCCATAATTTTAAGGCAAATCAGACGGTAAAGGTAAAAAAAATCGCCTACATTTGTGACATGGAAACAAGGACATTCAAAAAGACAGACCTCCTGATAGGGTGGGTGGTTTTTGCCATCTCAGCAGCAGTATACCTGGCAACCATAGAGCCGACTGCCAGTTTCTGGGATTGCGGTGAATTCATAGCATCTTCATACAAACTTGAAGTAGGGCATCCTCCCGGAAATCCCACTTACCAGTTGCTGGGCAGGCTGTTTTCCATGTTCGGAAGCAACCAGCAGGCAGCCATGCTGATCAATGCCATGAGTGCACTGGCCTCGGCATTTTGTGTACTGCTGTTGTTCTGGACCATATCCCATTTGGGAAGACGTCTGCTTGAAACACAGAAGATCCGTCTTAATACGGGCAATGCCATTGCCATATGGGGGGCCGCGGCAGTCGGGTCCCTGGTCTATTCTTTTTCCGATACGGCGTGGTTTTCGGCCGTAGAGGCAGAAGTGTACGGAATGTCTTCCCTGTTTACGGCCGCCGTATTCTGGGCCATGCTGAAGTGGGAAGAAAATGCCGACAAACCGCATGCTAACAGATGGATCGTGCTGATCGCCTACCTGATGGGGCTTTCCATAGGGGTCCACTTGCTCAACCTGTTGACGATCCCGGCACTTGTCTTTATTTATTTTTACAAAAAATACACTTTCTCCTGGAAAGGGGCGGTTCTGACACTTCTTTTATCGGTGGTCATCATCGTGATCATTCTTTACGGGATTATTCCCTGGCTCCCCAGGATATCGGGATGGTTTGACCTTTTGTTCGTCAATGTTTTCAGACTTCCCTACAACAGCGGGATGTTGTTCTTTGTTGTATCTCTGGTTGCCGCCTTGTTTTGGGGGGTTGTTGCCACACACCGGAAAGGGAAAGTACTGTGGAATACGATCCTCTTGTGTCTGACGGTCATTATTATAGGATATGCTTCGTTTGCCATGGTCGTGATCCGCTCCAGTGCAAAAACCCCAACCAACGAAAACCAGCCCGACAATCCGTTTGCCCTCGACAAATACCTGGCCCGTGAGCAATACGGGGCGGCCCCGCTTCTGTATGACGGGATATACAATTCTCCCTATGACACATGGAAGAATACCAGGCAATATGTAAAAATGGACGGGAAGTACGCCCGTGTCAAGGGACCCGAGGTACCCCTGTACAAGGATGCCGATAAAATGTTTTTTCCGCGTATGTGGAGCAAACGCGAAACCCACGGGTCTTTCTACGATTCTTACAACACGGGGAAAGGAAAAGTCAATTCGGAAGGAAAAAGCATGCCTTCCTTCGGGGACAACATGGTCTTCTTTTTCGATTACCAGGTCAATTATATGTACTGGCGTTATTTCATGTGGAATTTTGCAGGACGTCAGAACGATATTCAGGGCACCATCCCCGGAGATCCCGTCAGGGGGAACTGGGAGAGCGGAATCGGATTTCTGGACAGGGCCAGGCTGGGGGATCAGTCAAAGGCACCCGAGATGCTTGCCGGAAACAAAGCAAAGAACCATTACTACATGCTGCCCCTGTTACTGGGAATAGCCGGTCTTTTATACCAAACGGCAAAAGACCGGCGGAATGCATGGATCACGTTCCTGCTTTTTTTCCTGACCGGTCTGGCGATTGTGGTTTATTTGAACCAGCCCCCGTACCAGCCCAGAGAGAGAGATTACGCCTATGCAGGTTCATTCTACGCCTTTTCCATCTGGGTGGGCCTGGGTGTCGTGGCCCTGTACCACTTGTTGCGAAAAAAACTGCCCGGCATCCTGGCCGGTTCCCTTGCCTCGGCTCTTTGCCTGTTTGTGCCTTTCCAGATGCTGGCGCAGAACTGGGACGATCATGACCGGAGCGGCCGTTATACGGCAAGAGATTTTGCTTTCAATTTCCTGACCACCTGCCGTGAAGATTGCAATGCCATTATTGTTACCCACGGAGACAACGATACATTCCCGCTGTGGTATGCCCAGGAAGTGGAAGGTATCAGGACCGATGTCAGGGTGATGAACACATCCCTGCTTGGCACAGACTGGTATATTGACCAGATGCAATGGAAGATGTATACCTCGGCACCCGTGAAGTTTTCCATTCCCAGGGAATCTTACCTTTACGGTACCAATGAGATCCTGCCCGTATACGAAAGGGTTACGGACCGGGTTCCCGCCATACAGGCTGTGAGTGTAATGGGAAATCCCAGGGCAAAGCTGCAATTGAACGACGGGACCATGATCAATTACCTTCCGGCAAGAAAATTACGAATCCCCGTGAACAAGGAAAATGTACTTGCCTGCGGGATCGTTCCTCAAAAGGATGCCCATCTGATCCCGGAATACATGGATCTGGATATTCCGGAAAACAAACATACGCTTATGAAGGTGGAAATGATGTTTCTGGATATGCTGGCCAACTACGAGTGGGACAGGCCCATATATATTGTTTCCCGCGGAGGCGACCTGAACATCGGGATCCGTGATTACCTGCGCTATGACGGAATGGCCTATAAGCTCATGCCTTTTAAGACGGAAAACATCCGTCCCGAGGTTCCGTACATGGATACGGACAAATTATATCCCTTGCTGATGGAAGGGTACCGCTGGGGAAGGATGGAAGAACCGGGTGTATTGCTGGATTATCATGTCACCTACCTCTTTCTTGTGCAGCAGGCTGTCAGACAGATGTATTCCCAGGTGGCCAAGGCTCTTATCCTGGAAGGCAAAACGGATAAGGCAGAAAAGATCCTCGACAGGGGCATGGAAATTATGAAGCGCTATCCGCTCAACTACGCGGTGCAGCCTTCTTTGAACGAAGTGGGTGTCATGGAAACCGTCGAGTTGTATTATTTTCTTGAAAGACCGGAAAAAGCCCGGGATATTGCCGTTCCTTTCCTGGAAGAAACTTATAAGGCGATAGGGTATTTCCTGGGGTCGTACAAAGGAGGGTTTCTTTCTTCTTCTGACGCTGAATCCGCCATCAGCACCTATGTGCATATGAATGATATCCTGAAGGTTAACGGAGATGCAGAGCTGTCCGAGTCTTATTCGGAAAGAATAGAAACGTTTTTTAAGGCTTATCAATAAGCATGTTACATCCCCGCCGTTCAGTGTCGGGGATTCTTCCAAGGACCTGGAAGCGGCCGTCGGACAAACGGCAGCCCAGGTCTTCCGTTTCCAGGAAGGAACAGGAATGGCTGTTGGCCAGGTCAATGATGTTTATGCCCCCACGGGCACCATGGGGCTGTAGCAGGAACGGGTCCTGCAGGTTCCTGATCAGGATCTGCATGCAGGGAGGACACCTGAAAAACGGGTCATTCCCGCAAGCGTATGCCTGAGAGAACAATTCGGCCATTCCGTATTCACTGTGAATCTGACTTTCAGGAAATCCTTTACTGATCCGGCCGTGCAGTTCCTCACGTGACAATTCGTCGCCCCTTCCTTTCATTCCGCCTGTTTCCACAACGATCAGCCCGGGATGGCGGACCGTATATTCCGCTGAAAAATCCAAAAGGGCAAAGCTCACACCCAGAAGCCAGACCGGACGGTTTGCCCGGGCCAGGTCCAGGAGTCGGAGGTATAAAGCTTTCCGGTCGTATAAATAAAATCCGTCTGCCTTTCCGCTGCTTCGCTCCATCAGTTCTTTCATCATGTAAACCAGCGATGATCCCGTTCTTTCCAGGTATGAAGGAAGCAGGGCAAGGATGGTATAATCGCCGGGTTCCCCGTAAAAAAAGCGGAAAATGTCCAGCACGTTTTTTCCGTAGCGTGCCAGGCTGTCCACCGGATGACGGGAAGGGACCATGCCCGTAGTGGCTGAACTTGTAAAGATATGCTGTGGCTGACCCGGCAGGTTGTATATGTGATGTGTTTTGAAAAACCGTATAGGGAGGAAAGGAATGTTCTCCGGGATTTCAACCTGCTGCGGATCAACACCCAGCAGTTCCAGGTAACGGGCATATACAGCCGTATGCGTTGCCTGGTAGCGGAACGTTTCTATAATATCACAAGCTTTCATTGATCCCGAGCAGGTCTTCCACATAATCCCTGTTATTCCAGAGACGCGGCACCTTGCTTTGTCCTCCCAATTTGTCATTCAGGGCCATCCACCGGTAAAAACATCCTTTTTTCATGGGTTCTATACGGGGCGGGTCCATGGTCCCGGTATGAAGACGCTTGGCTTCATAATCTGAATTCACCTGCATAAGTTCCTTATCCAGGATCTCCGTAAAGGTTTTCAGGTCCTGTGGCATGGTTTCAAATTCAATAAGCCATTGATGAGCCCCTTTCCTGCGGGTGTCCATAAATACGGGAGCTACCGTATATTCATGCACACTGGTTCCGGTAAGGTCGCAGGTTCTGGACAGGGCCCGTTCTGCATTTTCTATCATCAGTTCTTCTCCGAACGTGTTTATAAACAACTTGGTGCGTCCGATGATCCGGATCTTGTGCGGATAAAGCTGTGTGAACCGGACCGTATCTCCGATCAGATACCGCCATAGGCCCGAATTGGTAGATATTACCATAGCATACGGCTTGTTTGTTTCCACATCCGCCATGGTCAGGAAATCTGTAAATGTTCCGTTCTCTGCCGCCTGCAGTTTTTCAAGCGGAATAAACTCATAGAAGACACTTACGTTGGGGAGCAATTGAAGTCCCGGATCGTTCAGGTCTGTCTGGAAGGCAAAGAATCCTTCAGAAGCGTTGTATGTTTCCAGGTAATGCATACCCGGGGAGGGGAATAACGCTTTGTAATGGACCCGGTAAGGTTCAAAATTAACACCTCCGTGCATAAACAGCTCCATGTGCGGCCATAGTTCGTGCAGGTTTCTTTTTCCGGTTTGCTCAAGTACCTTGCGCATCAGGATAAGGTTCCATGAGGGAACACCCGAAAAGCTTACCAGGTTCTGACGGGCAATCAGCTTGCTTACCTGTTCGACCTTGTACTCAAAATCGGGGATCAGGCCGGTTTTTTTGGGAGGAGTGGTGAACGTCCGTGCTATAAGGGGCGTGTTTATCAGGAGGAAGGCAGACAGATCGCCGTAACAACAATTGGTGTCCACGCTTTTGTCTATGTGCCGGTTCCCGCCCAGGGTAAGGGATTTTCCCCTGAAAAGACGCGAAGAGGGAAAGGTTCTGACGTAGCTGGAAAGGATGGTGAGCATTCCCTTGTAGTGGCAGAACTGAAGATTTTCCATGTTCATTGGAATGAACTTGGACCGGGAAGAAGAAGTGCCGCTGGAAAGGGCAAACCAGGAAACAGGCCTGTCCCAAAGGACATTCTGTGCCCCCTTGAGAATGTTTTGTATGTAGGGTTCCAGACTGTTGTAATCATGGAGGGGGATCCTTTGGCGAAAGGTTTCAATATCACGGATCTCTCCCATTTTGTATTTTTCCCCGAAAACAGTTCCGGCTCCACGGGAGGTGAGGTAACGAAAGGTCGCTTCCTGGAAGGGGAAAGGGTCCTCCGAGGAAAGGTCAAGCTCTGTCAGAAGTCTTCTGTTATATAATCTGTAAACTGCGTTGATCAATGACATGGAGGTGCAAAGTTACTAAAGAAAAACCTGATGTAATATGTCCACGGACCTGATATCGGGTGTTTTCCCCATATGATACCCGTAATAATTCATGAGGCAGTTCAGGAAATGATGACGTTTTGTCCCCGAGCATTGGAGGGGAGTCGCTTCGCCCGGAGGACAGGTGAGGATTTGCCGGAACAACCGGGAGGCATCCAGATCAAAAGCCCCGTATGAAGTGTCTGGCGTATCCCTGAAACAGGCTCCTTTTATGTCGAAGAATATATTTTTCTGTGCAGGAGCAGATAGGTCAGGAGCATATCCCAGGTATCGGCAAAGACGGGCAGCGAAATACAGATGCAGGTCCGCCAGCTCCACTCCTGCCCGGTCGAGCTCCAGGATGGTATCTGCCACAAATCCGAACAAGGCCCTGTTTTCTTCCGATTCTCTTACCGTCTTGTACAACAATTCCCCTATGAACAAACCCACACTGCTTTTGCGTACATCTGAACACAATCCGTCCAGCAGGTATATTTTCTGGTACTCCTTCAGCTGGTTGAGGTCTTTTTTTTCATGGTAGTATGTGCGTGTATCCAGAATGCTAAGCGGATGGAACATGGCCGCTGCAGCCTTGTTGCGTGCAGTCCGTATTCCCCTGACAATAAAATCCGCGCGACCCCATATGTCAGTATAGGCGTTTACCAGCAGACTTGTTTCTCTGTATGGCCGGGTATTGAGGACTATCAGTTTCAGGGGCGTAATCATGTGAACTGAAGGGCCATTATTTCCAGTGCCCTTTTTCTGTGGGATATGTGGTTTTTTTCTTTTTCGGTCATCTGAGCAAACGATGTGTCATATCCTTCGGGCCGAAATACCGGATCGTATCCGAAGCCGCCCGTTCCCACAGGTTCATACAGGATCGACCCCTGGACGATTCCCTGGAACAAGACCGGTTCACCTCTACGGATAAGGGCTATGACACAACGAAAGCGTGCCGTCCTGTCTTTCATGTCTTTCATTTCTTCCAGCAATTTCCGCACATTGTCGGCAGGAGTACACGACGGACCCGCATAACGTGCCGAAAAAACGCCGGGGGCTCCGTCGAGACCATCTACTTCCAGGCCTGTGTCATCGGCAAAGCAGGGAAGATGGAACGTGTTCCATATAAAAAGGGCTTTTTGCAGGGCGTTTTCTTCCAGGGTCAGTCCCGTTTCGGGGATCTCTGCGGTGAACCCCATGGATGACGGCATAATTATTGATATGGAAGAACCCAGAATGGTTCGTGCTTCCTGACACTTGTGCGCGTTGGCTGTTGCAAACAACAAATTCATATGCAAAGATATGAAGAATTTTAGTAAATTTGTCCGAATTAGAACCCGCTGAAATGAGACTCAAAGCAATTCTCCCGGCCCTCTTCATGCCCCTGTTGCTCCAAGCCCAGAGTGCCGAATTCAATACTTCAAAAAGTCTGGACATCTTTCATTCACTGTTGCGTGAGATATCGCTGTATTACGTCGATTCAGTGGCTATGGATCAATTGGTGTACACCGGGATTGAAGCGATGCTGTCCACCATGGACCCCTATACCGAATTTATCCCCGAAGAAGACAATGAGTCCATTGAAATGATGACCACCGGAAGTTACGGAGGGGTTGGGGCTCTGATCAAAAAACGTCCCGGAGAAGGAGTGCTTGTCTCTGAACCTTATGCCGGTTCGCCCGCCGTAAGGGCTGGCCTTATTGCCGGAGACGTGATCCTGGCCATTGACGGGGAATCCGTCATGGACCTGAGTGCCGATGAATGCAGTTCGCGTATGAAAGGGAGCCCGGGGACCGGGGTGGATTTTCTGGTGCAGCGCCTGATGGGCGGTGATACCGTCACCATCAGGGTTATCAGAGAGAAGGTGCACATCTCTGACGTCGGCCTGGCATGCATGCTCCCCGACAGCGTTGCCTATATCCGAATGACGGGATTTACACAGGGTGGAGCCGCCGATGTGAGGAAGGCCCTTAAAGATATGAAGAACGATCATCCGGTCAGGGGCATTGTCCTGGACCTGAGAGGTAACGGCGGCGGACTGATGGACGAGGCGGTAAAACTGCTGTCGGTTTTCCTGCCCCGCAACACCATGGTGGTTTCGGCAAGAGGACGCCAGGAGCGTTTTGATGTGGAACACTACACCAAAGAAGAACCGCTCGATACCGAAACGCCCCTGGTCGTTCTGGTGAACAGGGGTTCGGCATCTTCTTCCGAGATCGTTGCCGGAGCTATACAGGATCTGAAAAGGGGGGTGATCGTGGGAGAAAAAACCTTTGGCAAAGGTTTGGTACAAACCATCCGGCCCCTGAGCTATAATGCCAACCTGAAGATCACGACCGCAAAATATTACATCCCCAGCGGACGGTGCGTACAGTCCCTGGATTACGGCAGACGTAACGGGGACGGAACGCCTGAAAGGAACGAGAACGGAGGGATCGTTCCCGATTCCGTGGTGTCGCTTCCCATGTACAGCCGCATAGCGATGGAGTTGGTGGCCAGGGACTACCTGCATGAGTATTCCCTGCGCTATTTCACCCGTAACAGAACCATCCCGCAAGCCGGAATGTTTTATATTTCGGATGAAGAGTATGCCGATTTCGTTAAGGAAACTTCGGGTAAGGAATTTGATGACCGCAGTGCCACCGAGATCCTGCTTGAATCTTTTAGCCGGACAGCAAAAGCAGAAGGATACGAAGAATTGCTTGAAAAGGAGATCCAGGCATTGCAGGAACGCCTGCATGCAGATAAGGCCACGGACCTGATGCATTACCGCAAGGAAATCCAGCCCCTCCTGGAAGAAGAGATCTGTAGCCGTTATTACCTGCAGGAAGGCCGCCTGAGAAGCATGATACGCGATGATCTGCAATTGGAAAAAGCAATGTCAATATTGAAGACAAATCAATAATAATGTTATATTTACCCGGTAATAGAAAAACGATAATGGCACTAGACAAAGAGAGCGGCTCATCACAGATGAACAACGTAACCCGTATTTGCGGGAACACTAAGATCATTGGCAACATTGAAACCCAACATGACATTCGTATAGACGGATACCTGGAAGGGAAGATCAAGACAGAAGGAAAACTGGTTATAGGAGAGACCGGAAAATGTGTGGGAGAAGTGGACTGTAAAAGCGTTGACGTTAGCGGAAGTTTTGATGGTGTTTTAAAGGTAAGCGAACTTGCCTCCCTGAGGGATAAATGCGTATTTACGGGAGAATTGCATTCCGATCAGCTATCCATAGAACCTTCTGTGCGCATAAGCGGTCAGATCATATCTCCGGAATTGTCTAAAAACAACGACAAGAAAGTGATTTCTCACTCGCTCCCTGCTTCGGCAGGCGGACCCGAGACCAGGATTCCCGAAAAAAAGTAGCTTTTAGATTGCGTTGAAAACATGTTTGCGGGCCATCAGCGTCTGGGCGGCAGATCTTGCCACCAGGTGAGCTGCATATCCCACCCACAGCGACTGGATCCCGATTTGACCTTCCGTGATCATGTAAGCGGCATAGAATGCCACTACCGATATGATCATGGTATTTCGTAATGCCTTTCCTGCCGTGGCTCCAATGAAAATTCCGTCCCACATAAAAGTCAGGCAGGAAATAAGCGGCATGCTGTAGAGCCATGGGAGGAACGGCTGAGCCGCCCGGATAACCTCGGGCGTCGTTGTCATCAGCCTCAGGAGCCACTGATCTCCAATTATATAGAGGAAGGTGGAAACGATCCCCACCACAGCGCTCCATACAAACAGCAGCTTCACCGAACGCATGAGCAAGAGTTTGTTGCCAGCCCCAATAAATTTCCCGGTCAGGGCTTCTCCGGCATAGGCAAAACCGTCCACAAAATAGGCAAACAGCAGCAGCAGTTTCATCATGATGGTCGCGACCGCGAGCAACGTGTCTCCGTATTTGGCCGCCAGAAAAGTGAAACCGGTATAGATCAAAAGCATACAGACTGAACGGATGAACAGGTTCCCGCTCAGGGAGAAATACCGTTTCCAGCCGTCCTTTCTGAAAACTGATCCAAGGGAAACGTACCGGCTCATGTTCCGGTAGGAGATCAGCAGAAGGACCAAACCGCACAAGATTCCGATATACTGGGCTGCCACCGTTCCCAGGGCGATCCCCCGGAGCCCCATTCCCAGGGATAGGGCCAGATAGATGCTCAGCCCGATGTTCGAAACGTTGATCACAACATCCATGACCATCGAGGCAACGGTGTTCTGCATGCCTATGAACCATCCCCTGAAGACAAACAGGGCGAGTACCGCCGGAGCGGCCCAGATCCTGATAAAAAAATATTCCCTGGCCAGGGCCTCCACCTCGGCAGAAGAAGGCGAAAGCCAGAGAATGACCTGTGCGAAGGGCCATTGTATAAGCAACAGCACCAGGGAAAATCCGAGGGCTACCGCCAGGCCCTGCAGCCCCGTTCTTACCATCTCGGCCTTATCCCCCCTCCCAAATGCCTGAGCCGTAAGGCCGGCAGTCCCGATTCGCAGGAATCCGAAATTCCAGTATAAAAGATCAAATAAAGTGGATCCTATGGCAATGCCGCCGATGGCGGTCGCCGAGCCAAGGCGTCCTGATATGGCCGTATCTGCCATTCCAACAAGAGGGATTGTAATGCCCGCCAATATACTGGGAAGGGCCAGGTCGAGGATCTGCCGGTTAAGGGTTTTTGATTTCATAAAAGGTTCAGATACGGTATTTTCCGCCATCGGGATCATCCAACAGCTTGAGATAACTGTCGTAGCGCTCCGTGGAGACCACTCCTTTCAGGACAGCCTCCTTCACGGCACAGCCGGGTTCTCCGGCATGCAGGCAGCCGTTAAAGCGGCACGAGGACGAGGCGGCAAAGATCTCGGGAAAATAGTGATACAGTTCTTCTTTTGTCATTTCCAGCAGTCCGAACCCTTTGATCCCCGGACTGTCAATGATATACCCGCCTGTAACCAGGGGGTGCATCTGGTAAAAGGTGGTGGTGTGTTTTCCTGTGAGATGGGCCGAGGAAATGGAAGCGGTCTTCAGGTTCAGGGAAGGATCCAGTTTGTTTGCAAGCGTTGATTTCCCTACTCCGGAAATACCTGAGAACAGCGATATTTTATCTTTCAGCTTGCCCGCCAGCAGGTCCATTCCGAAACCTGTCCTTGCCGAGACTTCCAGAACTTCGTATCCTGCCCTTTGGTATATGTTCCTGCAATGAGCCGCCTGGCTTCGGTATCCGTCTGCCAGGTCCAGCTCGTCCGTCTTGTTCAGGACAAGTGTTGCAGGGACACGGTACGCCTGGCAGGTAACCAGGAAACGGTCAATGAAGGGAAAAGGGGTCTGGGGCTCGGTGGCACTCAGGATGATGTATGCCCAATCCAGGTTGGCCGCGATGATATGGGCCTGACGTGAAAGATTGGCCGATTTCCGGATCAGGTAATTCTTCCTGGGAAGGATTTCGGTGATCACAGCCGCGTCATTTTGACGGGCCGCCGCCTGCAAGTACCCGTTTACCCTGTCTCCCACGGCTAAGGGATTGGTAAGGTGGTCACCTTTCAATCTGAGTCTGCCGCTCAGGATCGCCGTGAAAGGTTCCCACCCGGGCAGAAAAGTAAGCCGGTAGAGAGACCCTGTCTGTTTGATAACAGTCGCATTCTGAAAGACTTGCTGTTCCATTGATCCGGAGCTTAAGGGTGCAAAGGTACGAAAATGTTTAAAAAAGACTACCTTTGTAATATGTTTACTGTAAACGAAATACAAGGCTTTGTAAACCAGGGTATTCAAAGTCTTATAGCCTCTTACCGGCATAGCAGGCTGATTGGACCGGTAGAATATGCGCTCTCTGCCGGGGGAAAAAGACTGCGTCCCATGCTCTGCCTGCTGGGCTACAATGTCTTTTCTGACAATTTGCCGCCTACCGTACTGTATCCGGCCCTCGGTCTTGAAGTGTACCACAATTTCACGCTGGTACACGACGATGTGATGGACCATGCTGATATGAGGAGAAACCGTCAGACAATTCACAAAAAATGGGATATTAACACGGCAATCTTGTCGGGAGATGCGCTGTCCATGCTCGCATACAGGTATATGAGCAGATGTGAGCCCCTGGTATTGCCCCTGGTCCTCGAGGCTTTTCACAAAGCGGCAGAGGATGTTTGCGAAGGACAGCAGCTGGATGTGGAGTACGAAAACCAGGCTTACATAACAGCGGAAGAATATGCAGACATGATCTCCAAAAAAACAGGTGCGCTCATTGCCTGTTCGCTTCAGACGGGAGGCCTGTGCGCAGGGGCTGCACCCCGCGCTGTCAACAACCTGTACAACGCTGGGATCTCTTTGGGCATAGCTTTCCAGATCCAGGATGATTACCTGGATATTTACGGTGATCCCAACGTGTTCGGGAAAGCGACAGGCACAGATATTGCCAACAATAAAAAAACATGGCTTCTTACTTATGCGCTGCGACAAGCTGCGGGGGAGGACCTGGTCAGACTGAACGGACTCTTGACAAACAGGGAGGACCCGGAGCGGGTCGCAAAGATCATAGGGATTTACAACAAGCTGGGAGTCAGGGAGGCAGCGCAGGAACAAGTAGTCCTCTACATGGGAAAAACCATTGCGGCACTCGAGGGCCTGGAAGCCCGCCCGGAAAGAACCGGATTGCTTATAGAATACATACAAAGTCTGCTGAACAGGGTTAGGTAGTATGGACGTCTCTTCTTTCAGCACACATTGCAACAGCCTGTTTGACAAAGTCATAAGGGATTATCACAAAACGGACTCCGTGGATGCCGCCTGTCCCGACCCCTTTCCCGGTCATTCTCTGGACAGTCTGCTGTACCAAAAAAACTGGATCGATACCGTGCAATGGCACCTGGAGGATCTGATACGGGATCCGTCCATAGACCCGCAGGAGGCTTTACGCATCAAGCGCCGGATAGATGCCTCCAACCAGGAAAGGACAGATCTGGTTGAAAAGCTGGATACGGTCTTTTACAGTGAATTTTCGGGCATTCCGCTTCTGAAGGGTGCCACACTCAATACGGAAACGCCAGCCTGGGCCGTGGACCGTCTGTCTATCCTGTCCCTGAAAATATACCACATGCGGATCGAGTCGGGAAGGACGGATTCAGTCAAAGCTGCTTCCTGCCGGGAGAAATGGGATATTCTGACCGAACAGCGTAATGATCTGTCAACGGCCATAGACCAGCTGCTGACGGATTTGAAGTCCGGCAGAAAATTCATGAAACTTTACAGGCAGATGAAGATGTACAACGATCCCCTTCTTAACCCGGTACTGTATGGGAAAGGGACGTAAACAGCCGCACATTCTCTGTCTCAGGTTTTCGGCCCTGGGAGATGTGGCCATAGCTTCTGTGGTACTGAAGACCTGTGCCCGGGATTATCCCGAAGTGGAATTTACCCTGGCCGGTCCCGGATTGCTTGCCCCGTTGTTCGAAGGGCTCCCCAACCTGCGTATGTTGCCGGTGGACAAGGGCCAGCCGCTTCTGCAGATCATGAAAATACTGGCAAGGACACAGCCCACACATATAGCCGACCTGCACAGCGTTGTGCGGTCCTTTTTTCTGAGAACCCTGTTTTTTTTCAGGGGAGTTCCGGTGTCTTATCTTCATAAAGGAAGACAGGCCCGCCGGCGGTTGCTCAAAGACCCGACCGGCTCCCCGTCCCTGATCCCCATGTACAGACGTTATGCCGTCACCCTGGGGAGGCTGGGTTTTGAGGCCCTGTCATTGTCAGATGCAAACATCATATCACTGGAGCGCGGTCCGTTGAAAAAAGTAGGCATAGCTCCCTTTGCGCGTCACAGGGGGAAGCAATGGCCTCTGGACAAAATGCGCAGGGTTGCGAACCGGATCGCCTCCGGCGGCGGACAGGTTTTCCTCTTTGGGGGAGGAGAAGAGGAGGTCCGCCTGATGGAATCATGGACGAAGGACAACGACCGCATTGTTCTTGCAGTACAGCCGGGAAAAGGTTTTGAAGCCGAACTGGCCGTGATCAGGACATTGGACGTGATGATCAGTATGGATTCGGCCAATATGCATTTTGCCTCGGCCCTGGGCATCCCGGTCGTGTCCGTATGGGGTGCCACGCACCCCAAAGCAGGCTTTTACGGGTGGAGACAGGACCCGTCAAGGGCGGTTCAGCTGCCTATGGAATGCCGTCCCTGTTCCGTCTTTGGAGCCAAACCATGCCGGAAAGGAACGTATGCCTGTATGGAAGAACTCACCGAAGAAAAAGTGTTATGCCATGTCGGTTATGAGTAAAAACTACCCCGAGGTGATGGCCCCTGCCGGGAATTGGGCCAGTTTGACCGCGGCTGCCCGGGCTGGTGCCCGGTCGGTGTATTTTGGGGTAGGCAAATTGAACATGCGTGCCCACGCTGCCCATAATTTCGCCCTGGATGATTTGCCGGAAATAGTCGCTTTTTGCCAGAAGCATCAGATGCGTTCCTATTTGACGGTCAACACCATTTTTTACGACAGGGACCTGGAAGATTTAAGGTCATTGCTGGAAACAGCTTCCCGGGCAGGCGTGTCTGCCGTGATCGCATCGGACATGGCCGCCATTCTGGCAGCCCGGTCACTGGGGCTTGAAGTGCACATTTCAACCCAGTTGAACATTTCCAATACGGAAGCACTTGCCTATTATGCGCAGTTCGCCGAGGTTGTGGTCCTGGCCAGGGAACTGACACTGGACCAGATCCGTGCCATTGCCGCTCAGGTCAGGGAACGCGGAATCACCGGCCCGTCGGGAAACCCGGTAAAGCTGGAGCTTTTCTGCCACGGGGCCCTCTGCATGGCCGTTTCGGGCAAATGTTACCTGAGCCTTCACGAATATAACAAATCGGCAAACAGGGGGTCATGTTACCAGATATGCCGCCGTTCCTATACGGTTACGGACAACGAAACGGGAGCAGCCCTGGAAGTGGACAACAAATATATCATGTCCCCGAAAGACCTTTGTACTGTGGGATTCCTTGACAGGATACTTGAAGCCGGTATTGACGTACTTAAAATTGAAGGGAGGGCACGTTCCCCGGAATATGTGAAAACGACGGTCCAGGTTTACACAAAAGGGGTCCGTGCCGTAATGGACGGCACCTATACTCCGGAACTGGCCATTGCATTGGAAACCCGATTAAAAACTGTCTTCAACCGCGGGTTCTGGGGGGGGTATTACCTTGGAGAACGGTTGGGACAGTGGAGTGATGCGTACGGAAACCAGGCAACTCAAAAGAAAACGTATGTGGCGCGTGTTACGAATTACTTTACCAGGTCAGGCATTGCCGAGTTGAAGGTGGAAGCCGTTCCGCTTCATGTGGGAGACAGTCTCCTGATCACCGGGCCCACCACAGGCGTGGTAGAGGAAAAAGTCCGCGAGATCCGGGTGGACGATTTGGCCGTACAGACCGCCCCCCAGGGGTCGGTCTGTTCTGTTCCCGTTTCTGAAAAACTGCGCCGTTCAGATAAGGTGTACCGCCTGGAGACGGCCGGTTAAACCACCTCGGCCAGCATGCAGCGGGCTGAGCCGCCGCCGTGTGTTTCTATGGTATCGAGTTCCGGCGTGATCAGTTTGTTGAATGATTCCAGGATCCTGCGTTGTGAGAGGGTTAATGCATTGTAGGCACGGCGGGACATTACCAGATACGGCGTATTGTCCCGTGAAAAAACCTGGAACATGTTGCCCGCAAAATCATTCATCTGCCGGGAAGATATCGCTACTACTTTTTTGTTGTCCTTTTTAAAAACATCCAACAGCATGTCCCTGTCTTTTTCTGCAGGGACGGTCTCCAGGCAGATCACCACGTAATTTTTAGCCATGCACATCATGACATTGGTGTGGTATACGGGGGCACCCTTTTCCATGGCGTCAAAACAGACATGTTCATAGCCCAGGGTTTCACAGATATTCCGGAACAAGCCTTCATCTGTCCTGGGAGAGCGGCATGCATATGCCCTGTGGTTTTCCCGGTCAAAGACCATGCTGCCTGTCCCTTCCAGGAACCGGTTTTCACGTTCACGCGGGCTTATGTCTATCCAGCGGATGCGCGGAGCGTGTTCCTGTATGGCCTGGAATACGGACTTTTTCCGTTCCAGCCTCCGGTTGGGAGCATACATGGGATACAGAATGGCCGTTTGTCCCGGATGGAAAGAGATCCAGTTGTTGGGAAACACCGAGTCGGGGGTATGCGGCTCGGGGGTATCCTGAACCACTATGACTTCCATATCATGTGTACGCAGCAGGGCCACGTAATCATCGAATTCGGCGAGGGCTTTTTCCTGCACCAGGGAAGGATCTTCGCCGGTAGAAACCTGGAAGGCATTGTTGACGGCCGTTTGCGGATTGTATCCAAAACAGCACGGGCGTACCATCAGCAGTTTACTCATCAAAGCTCAGTATGGTTTTGCGTATGACCTCCAGGGCGTGCATCAGCTGTGATTCCTTGATAACCAGTGGCGGGGCCAGGCGAATGATGTCCTGGTGGGTGGGTTTGGCCAGTACCCCGTTTTTAGCCATGGCCAGACAGACATCCCAGGCTTGCACCCCGTTCTTTGGGGTAATGACAATGGCATTCAAAAGTCCTTTGCCACGAACGCTCTGAATCCTGTCTGACGGTATTTCCCTGAGAAAATGGCGGACAATTTCGCCCAGATAGGCGGCCTTCTCGGCAAGTTTCTCGTCTTCTACCACTTTTAATGCAGCATGTGCCACTTTGCAAGCCAGGGGAAACCCTCCAAAAGTAGACCCGTGTTCACCAGGCTTGATAGTCAGCATAATATCATCGTTGGCTAGTACGGCCGATACCGGCAGTACGCCCCCGGAAATGGCTTTTCCCAGAATGAGCACATCGGGATGTACGCCTTCGTGGTCACAGCAAATGCGTTTGCCGGTACGTGCGATACCCGTCTGGACCTCATCGGCCATAAACAGGACGTTGTGTTCTTTACACAGATCGAAACACTTCTTTACATACCCGTCATCAGGGACGAATACCCCGGCTTCTCCCTGGATGGGTTCCACCAGGAATCCGGCAATGCGGGGACCGTGTTCCTGAAGCACTTTTTCCAGGGCAGGCACATCGTTGTACGGGATCTTGACAAATCCCGGAGTATAAGGCCCGAATCCTCCGTATGAGTCGGGATCCGTGGAAAGGGAAATTACCGTAATGGTCCGGCCGTGGAAGTTGCCTTCGCAGCATACGACCAGGGCCTCGTTTTCCGGAATGTTCTTTTTTTCATACCCCCAGCGCCGGGCCAGCTTCAGGGCAGTTTCCACCGCTTCGGCCCCGGAGTTCATGGGCAAAACCTTGTCGTAACCGAAAAAGCGGGTCACATATTCTTCGTAAGGGCCCAGGCAATCGTTGTAAAACGCACGCGAGGTCAGACACAGCTGTTTGGCCTGGTCAGTCAGTGCCTTAACAATTTTCGGATGGCAATGTCCCTGGTTCACGGCCGAGTAGGCAGAGAGAAAGTCAAAATATTTTTTTCCTTCAACATCCCATACATAAGGACCTTTTCCCTTGCTCAGGACGACCGGTAGCGGATGGTAATTATGTGCTCCGTATTCGGATTCCAGTGTAATATAGTCTTGAGATTTCATGATTACGAAGATATGGAATTTTTATTGCTCTTAAAAAAATGAAATCTATATTTACGCAATGAAAATGGTGTTCAGCGTCTTTCCTGTATTACTTTTTCTGGTTTTCCTGTTTTTGATGGACAGTTATAAGCTGGTCATCAAAAAGATGATCGCTTTTTCCCTGCTTTGGGGATGTGTCTGTGCCCTGTTCGGTTACCTGATCAATTCTTTTTTGCAGGATACTGCGGGAGCTGCCTTTGAGTACCTGTCGCGTTATCTGGCCCCTGCTGTAGAGGAGATGCTCAAAGCGGGTTTTCTGTTCTTTCTGATTTCAAAAAAACGCATAGGCTTTATGGTAGATGCCGCCATATACGGGTTTGCCATCGGAACCGGGTTCGCGTTATGCGAAAACCTTTTTTATGTATATGCCCTGTCGGAGACATCCATGCTTACATGGATTATTCGCGGTTTTGGAACGGCGGTCATGCACGGGGGGTGTACGGCTTTGTTTGCCATCATTTACATAGGAGCAAAATCCAGGGACCGGATGGTTGTACCCCGGGTACTCTCGGGACTGGCTTTGGCGTATGCCGTTCACGCCCTTTTCAATCATTTCTATGTCCATCCCATTATTCAGACACTGGCCATTCTGGTATCTTTACCCATGCTGTTTGTTTTGATTTTCAGGCACAATGAGATCCTGCTGAGGGACTGGATGGAGCTGGAGCTGAGCAGTGAAGTGGAATTGTTGAAAATGATCCGTCAGGGCAGGTTCTCTGCTACCCGTGCCGGGGGTTACCTGGCTTCTCTGAAAGACCGTTTTTCCGGGGAAGTAATCCTGGATATGTACTGTTACCTGCAGCTGTACCTGGAACTGTCTCTGAAAGCCAAACGAAACATCATGCTCCGGGAAAACGGATTTCCCGTGCTTCCCGAAACCGGGATCAGGGGCAAACTTGCCGAGTTAAGGGCCTTGCACAAACGGATAGGACCGGTGGGTGAAATCGCGTTATCGCCCCTGATTCGAATGAATTACAGGGACCTTTGGAAACTGAATCTGTTACAATAAGTGTTTTTTACCAACATTTGGCGGGTGTGATGCTATTTATAACAGAAGTGACCGCCAGGGATCTTTATGAAAGACGAGAAAACGATCATTAAGGCAATCATTGCCGGTAAGACCGCATATTACGGGGTCCTGGTGGAACGGTACCAAAACCAGGTGTTTCGGGTAATATGCAATATGGTGAATAATTATGAGGATGCCGTGGAATTGACGCAGGATGTTTTTGTGAAGGCTTACGAATCATTGCACCAATACAATCCGGAATTTAAATTTTTCAGCTGGATATACCGTATAGCCATCAACAGGGCCTTGCTTTTCATAAGAAACAAAAAAACGTATGTGCCTTTGGAAAAAATAGCCTTTCAGAAAGAAACGAGCCCCGGACCGGACAAGGAATATGACCTTAAAACAAGGGATGCGATGGTGGAAAAAGCGATTGAAAGCTTGAAAGAAATGTATAAAACGGTGGTTTTGCTGAAATATTATGCCGGATTATCCTACGAAGAAATTGCAGAGACCCTGGAAATACCTGAAAAAACAGTGAAATCAAGGTTGTTTGATGCCCGGATGTTGTTGAAAGATAAATTAAGTAAAAATTTGCAGTATGTTGACTGATAATGATATATTGATCATCCAGGGAAAGGTTGACGATACACTGACCGAAAAAGAAGAAGCGGTGTTTCATGCATTGACAGGGTCCAATCCCGACGCAGCCGCATTGTATGAAGAACTGTTATGCGTGCAACAAAAGTTACGTGATGATGCCGCCCGGATACCGGCCATGGATGTCACCGGGAGTGTGATGTCCGCTATCAGACATAAAGCAGGAGTGAGCGCTGTGTTTCCCGGCGTATTGAAAAAATATTATGCGTTTGCCGCCCTCTTTGTTCTGGTATTTGCCTTGGGGGTCCTGGCAGCCAATTACCTGATTCCCCCTTTGGGATCATTAAACAATGAAGAACTTACCGGGACGATGGCCGGTAAGCACACCGACGCATTCAAAGATCAGGAAGCGGGTGTGGAAATTGATCTGGAAGCATACCGGAAAGAGGGTTTGCTTATCTATACGCTTTTTGTAAAAAGCCGGGACAGCCTGCATGTGGAGTTTGTTTCCGGACGGGATCATTCAGAGAGCCTGTATTTTAAGAGGATATGGCCCGGGAACGAACCGGAAACAGGTTTGATACAGGATCGCCATGTATATGCTGTTTGCGGAGAAAATGCCATTTTTACAATAACGAATCCTCCTGTTCATTCAGAAATGTTTTTTTTAAGTAACGGGAAACTGATCCATAAAATTCATTTTTAACCAACTTTTTTGCACGGCGTGCATATTTATTAGTGAAATCAAT
>Ga0209723_1001229_pt1 | contig 41495 bp, 35 predicted proteins | sample BiotimSIPDNA_2_FD_185750 | JGI IMG/M metagenome (GOLD analysis project Ga0209723, IMG submission 185750) | Anaerobic biogas reactor microbial communites from Washington, USA - Biogas_R2 time_0 SIP DNA (SPAdes) (version 2) | ecosystem: Engineered > Bioreactor > Anaerobic > Unclassified | place... | reverse complement strand
GAGGTTACCCATCGTCATCCAGAATTACACAAAGATGTAATAATCAAGAGATATGCTGTCCGTGAATAAAATGAAATACTGTGAAAACAAGAGATATTGGATGAAATATTTAGTTTATTAAGGGAGGGGTTGATCACCGCTTGAATAGAAGCAGTCATAGCCGCCGCAATGATGCGTGGATCTAGAGTGGCTATCGATGACGATGAATTCTGGGCTATTATATAGTTAATCATCTCTCTGATCTTAGTCATTCGAAACTGGTCGATTTTCTCCCACAAGTGAGGATAAATACTGCGCAGATCCTCCAGACTTCTGGGGCCGATTATAAACTTGCCCTGATCCATCAAGCGGAACAGTAGAGTACGCACCACTTGTTGAGGGGGAGCTGCCGAAGCCATCAACTGGTCTGCTTGAGAACCCATAGTGGCTAAAAAGTCATCAATAACTATCGTTATCAGGTCTTCCTTGCTCGGATAGTAGCGATACAGGGTGCGTTTACTGATATGGGCACAAGCCGCTAGTTCATCCATGGTCCAACCCTTGAAGCCTTTTTCAGCTATTAACTGACGTAGGGCAGTTATTATGCGCTGGTTTATGTCCACCTGACCACCTCCTTTGCTAAGAGACTACTTTCTTTTTGAACCTTTTAGTACTTATGCCCAGAAACAGTAGAGAAAAGATCAGTAAAGCAATGACCTGTCCATACAGATATTGAAAGCCGATCCCTTTCAAAACGATCCCCCGAATAATATCCAGGTAATAGGTGAGGGGGATCAGGCCGCTCAGGTAATAAATAAAATCAGGCATGGCTTCCCGCGGAAACATGAACCCGGACAGCAGTATGCTCGGCAGCATTACAAAAAAGGCCATTTGGAAAGCCTGCATTTGATTTTGGGCGATGTTGGAAATCATCAGTCCTAGACCCAGTGAAGCGGTGATAAAGAAAAGAGTCAACAAATAAAGCTGTAAAAGGCTTCCCCGTATGGGAACCTGAAAGAAGATAGCTCCTACCAAGAGAGCGACCGTGATCTGCAGATAACCCAGGGCGATATAGGGCACTATTTTGCCGAGCATTAGTTCGTACGGTTTGATAGGGGTGACGATCAACTGCTCCAAGGTGCCACGCTCGCGCTCGCGTACTATGGCTATGGCAGTGATGATAACCATAGTCATGGTAACGATAATTCCCAGAATAGCCGGAACCATATAGTAAGCGGTTATACCGTCCGGGTTATACCAGGGGCGAACGCGAATATCATAGGGCATACTCGCCGTGGGAAGTTTGGCGATCAAGATCTGCTGCGACTTCAACAAACCGATGGAATTGGCAATAGCGATGGCTTGATTGGATACCATGCTGTCACTGGCATCTACAATAACCTGTACCTGAGCAGGATCGCCCCGTTTTAAGCTGGCCGAAAAATCAGGAGGGTATATTAATCCGGCCTGAGCCTGACCGCTGTCGATCATATGGTTTACTTCATCAAAACTGCTGGCAGAAGAAACGATATCAAAGTAGCCGGAACTGGAGAAGGCCTCGGTCAATTCGCGGCTCTGGGCAGACAGCGACTGATCAAAAACCACGGTAGGAATGTGCTTGACCTCAGTTTGAATAGCATAACCAAACAAGAGCAATTGCACCAGCGGTACCATAAATATTAAAGCCAGGGTCATACGGTCGCGGCGCATCTGAATAAACTCTTTGCGCATAATTGCTACGATTCTATTCATCGTTCTGCCTCGCTTTCCTGGCTTTTGGCCAGAGCAATAAATACATCATCCAAAGTAGGAGTAATGATCTTGGGCTGCACCTTAGTAAAAGCTGTCAGCTGATCCGCCCCGGCCTGGTCTTTGACCAGAACATGCAGGGTGGAGCCGTGGATAGTACACTCTTTTACATAGGGCAGATCAAGGAGATCATCCATATGGCGTAAGGGGTCGGCCAGCGGCAATTCTAGCAGGATTCCTTGCAAGCTGGTCTGTTTCAGATCATCAGGAGAAGCCAGGGCCAGTAATTTACCCTGAGAAAAAAAGGCGATCTGATGACAGCGTTCGGCTTCCTCCATGAAATGGGTAGTGACGATTACGGTCGTACCCTGAGCCGCCAAATCCTGAATAATATTAAAGAAAGCCCGGCGGCTGGTAGGACTGACACCGCTGGTAGGCTCGTCCAGAAATACCAACCGGGGATGAGATATCAGGGCACATCCCAAAGCCAGACGCTGCATGAAACCCAGGCTAAGCGTGCCTGCCAGCTGATTTTCTCGCCCGGCCAAATCAGCCAAAGCTATCATTTCCTCAATACGTCGGCGCTTTTTTGAACCAACCAGGCCATAGAGACCAGCGTAGAAGTCGAGGTTCTCCTGTACGGTAAGATCATGGTAGAGGCTGAACTTCTGTGACATATATCCGATATGGTGTTTAAGCAGATCCGCTTCTGAATCAATGTCAAAACCCAGCACTTTTCCTGATCCTGAGGTCGGTTCCAATATTCCGCACAGCATACGCATGGCAGTAGTTTTTCCAGCGCCGTTGGGACCCAGAAAACCGCATACCTGACCAGTCGGGATAGTAAGATTGATTCGGTCTACAGCAGTAAAGTCCCCAAAACGACGGGTCAGATCCTTAGTGATAACTGCATAGTCCATATTAACTGTTCTCCCCTGCCAGAATTACAAAAATATCTTCCATACCTGGTGGGACGGTTTCAATAGAACCAGCCAGCTCCTTAGCGTTCAAATACGACTGTACAGCCTGTTTCCCCTTAAGCCCATCGGAGACCACCAGGCGATATTTATAACCAAAAAAAGAGGAGCCTTCGATTTCCTCCAGGTCATCAAAAAAATGAGGATCCTGACAGACAGTACGCACTTCCAAAACCCGCTGGCTAAAGGGAGATTTCAAGTTCTGCGGGGTATCACAGGCTAAGATATGCCCTTGATTTATAAATGCCACCCGGGTACACAATTCTGCCTCGTCCATATAAGGGGTGGAAACCAAGATGGTCATACCCTGATGATTCAATTGGTAAAGAATACGCCAAAAGTCTTTGCGTGACTGGGGATCAACTCCATAAGTAGGTTCATCCAAAATCAGCAGAGCTGGCCGGGTGATCAAGGCGCAGGTCAGCGCTAGTTTCTGTTTCATACCCCCGGATAGGCTGCCGGCCAGACGGTTTTTGAAAGGGGTCAGACCGGTTATGTCCAGAATCTCCTCAGCGCGCTGGTTTATAACCGAACTTTTTAAGCTGTATAGTGATCCAAAAAAATTTATGTTTTCCTCAATGGTCAGATCTCCGTATAAGCTGAAACGCTGCGGCATGTAACCTAGGTTTTGCCGGTCTATTTTATCAGGATCCTGACCCATCAATCTGACCTGTCCCTGATCAGGATCCATTAGGCCGCAAATAATTCGCATCAGGGTGGTTTTGCCAGCACTATCCGGCCCGATCAGACCAAAGATGTCCTGCTGGCTGACCTGCAGGCTTACCTGATCCAGGGCCTTGATGGATGCAAAACTCTTGGAGATATTCTCAACAACGATCATAGCTTACTCCTGTAAAAAGATAACATCAGCCGGCATGCCTGGTTTCAGAATATTGTCAGCCTGATCCAGAGCTATTTTGACAGCAAATACCACATTGGTGCGCTCCTTCTCGGTCTGAATCGTCTTAGGGGTGAATTCGCCTTGAGTGGCAATATGCTGGACGCGACCATTAAAGGTGCGGGAACTGCCGCTGACGTTGATGGCTACTTTCTGTTCCAGATGTATCTGCGGCAGATCATCGGTGGGAATGTATACTTTGATCCATAGAGAATCCAGATCTGATACAGTGGCTACTACCGATCCGGCTGTGACGAACTCACCTGGCTCATAGTTACGGCTAACTACGATTCCACTAAGGGGAGCCACCAGATTAAGATCTTCCAGGATGGCCAGACTGGCTTCCCACACGGCCCGACTGCGTTCTACCTCTGTCTTAGCTGCTTCAATGGTGGCCGGCCGACTGCCTGCTTGCAGCAGGTTAAGTTCCGATTGGGCTACTTTTAGCTCAGTATCGATTTGCATGAGTCTTAAGCGAGCCTGTTCCAGTTCCTCTTCGGAGAGGGCGCCGGCTTCAAAAAGAGATTCAGCCCTGGTCAGATCCTGCTGGGCTTTCTGCTGGGCGGCTTCTTTAAAAGCAACCTGAGCAGAGGCAGCTTCGATTTCCTGCTGACGAGCTCCGTCCACCAGATCATTGAGTTTGGCCTCCGCTGCTATTACTCCCAGAGCATCCCGTTGAGTCTGAGCGACCAGATCGCTGCGGGAAAGCCGCCCTATAAGCTGCCCTTCCTCAACTTTTTCCCCTTCCTGGACGGAAATATGTTCCAGAGTACCGCTTAACCGAGCGGCAATATCCACAGTAGTAGCCTCAATGGTACCAGTGGCTTTAATAGCTTCTGGTTGTCCTAGTGGAAAACTCTCATATCCCCAGTATCCTAAACCCGCCAGAATTAACAGAGCTGCCACTGTCAGGATCTTTTTGGTCATTAGCGGTCTCCTCTCTTGATGTAAACCAATATCACTAATGCAGTTTACCTAGTATACCTAAACAATAACGCTTTCCCCCCATCCTGGCAAGGCTTTTTTATCCCCCTAGTGTAACATGATGAAGTATAATGTAGCAGAAGGTCGCCGTAGATGGAGGAATAATTTTGCAGGTACATATTTTAGCCAGTGGCAGCACGGGCAATGCGGTTTTTTTCCAGTTTGGATCTACTCGGCTGCTAGTGGACGCCGGGATCAGCGCCCGACGCATTGAGCGGGGATTGGGCGAGTTAGGCATTAGAGCTGCTGACCTGGATGGGATTTTAATAACCCATGAACATAGTGATCATGTAAAAGGCCTGGACGTTCTGGTGAGGCGTCATAACATACCGGTTTATGCCCGGCCCAGAACCTGGGAGCAGATAAAGTGCCGTCCTGTCTTACCTTTGACATGCTGTCGGTCTTTCCAGGGTGCATTTGATTTGGGAGCGGTGCGGGTAGAACCCTTTTCTATTTCACACGATGCGGTTGATCCGGTAGGGTTTGCTTTCGATTACGGCAAAAAACGCTGTGTCTTAGCAACTGATCTGGGTGTAGTCACCCCGGTGGTAGAAGAGGCTTTACATAATGCCCAGGTGTTGGTCCTGGAGTCAAATCATGATCTGGAGATGCTGCATCAAGGACCTTATCCGCCTTATTTGAAGCAACGTATTCGTAGCAGTAAAGGGCATTTGTCCAATCACGCTGCTGGCAAAGTGTTAAGTGGCTTAAAAAGAAGTACCCCCATGCACGTTTTTTTGGCTCACCTCAGCCAACAAAACAACCACCCCCGCCTGGCCCAGCAAACAGTTACCGATTTCCTCTCCCGGGGAGGATGTCAGGTGGGTGAAGAAGTAGTGCTCCATCCCACTTTTCCGGATCGCACTTCCAGTTATATATCCCGATAACTGCTGGGGCAATTAGGTCTTTACGAAAAAAGGGAGAGAACCTCGCATGGTGAGTTTCTCTCCCTTAATAGTTTTTCGTGTTTATTTAGCGAGCTGTCTCAAAACGTTTTTCAACTACTTCCCAGTTTACGATATTCCACCATGCTTTTATCCACTCAGCCCGGCGGTTTTGGTATTTAAGATAATAGGCATGTTCCCATACATCCAGGATTAGCAGGGGAACAATACCCCAAACGGTTAGATCCTGATGTTTTTCCACTTGGGTAATAAGCAACTGACCTAACTGGGGCTGCCAGCCCAAGACGGCCCAACCAGATCCTTCAACTGCTCCGGCGGCGGCACTGAACTGCTTCTGGAAGGCTTCAAAACTGCCGAAATCCTGCTCGATCTGCTTTAACAAATCACCGCTGGGATTGCCGGAACTTTGCGGAGTCATATTTTCCCAAAACAAGGTGTGCAGAACATGGCCGGATCCTTGAAAAGCCAACTCTTTTTCCCAGTGCTTGATAAGAGCATAATCACCATTCTCACGGGCCTGAGCCAGTTTACTCAAAGCGTTGTTAAGGCCATCGACGTATGCCTTATGGTGCATGTCGTGATGAATGCGAACAGTCTGCTCATCATAATGGGGCTCCAGTGCATTATAGGCGTAAGGCAACTCCGGTAAAGTATAGGTCATAGCGTTCACCTCAAATTCTTAAATTTATACACTACCATTATAAACTATAACAGGTGTTAAAGAACAATTCCGAAAAAAACAAGGGCTCCTCCGAATGGAGCCCTCAGGGTGTTGATTAAACAGTCTGTACCGGTGGATATTCTACTCCCTGGGTATCGACCGTAACTGATTTCATGCGCTGTTCTTGCTGCGGGCGATCCCGAAAATCAGTGGGAACAGCTACGATCGCGTCAACAACATCCATGCCTTTGATGACCCGTCCAAAAGAGGCATAATCACCATCTAGATGGGGTGACTTGTCGGTCATTATAAAAAACTGAGAGCCCGCTGAATCAGGAAATCCAGTTCGCGCCATAGATAAGACGCCCCGGTCATGCTTAAGAGGGTTGTCAAACCCGTTGCTGGTGAACTCGCCTTTGATACAGTAACCCGGGCCCCCGGTCCCAGTTCCCTGTGGACAACCTCCTTGGATCATGAATCCGGGAATCACTCGGTGAAAAGTTAATCCATCGTAATAGCCTTTTTGGATCAGGGAGATAAAATTACTGACGGTATTAGGAGCTACATCAGGATACAGTTCAGCCTCGATCACGGCACCGTCTTCCATGGTAATAGTAACCAGAGGGTTGGAACTCATAATAACGACTCCTCCATTGGTTTTTGCTGCCTATTATACCATAGCCTGATGGTATTCATGCATTAAATGTTTTCGGCTATATCATTAAGTTTGTTTGCCATAGCCAGTAGTTCCTCAATGCTGGCTGATATCTCTTGGCTGGCAGCGGCTTGTTCTTCGGATGCCTGCATAGTTACCTGAGAACTTTCATTAGCTACACTGATTTTTTCTTCAATGGCTCGAATCAGTTTGCCAATTCCATCCGCAGTTTGTTTGGAGGATTCCGAGAGCTTACGGATCTCCTCAGCAACCACCCCAAAACCTTTACCAGCATCACCGGCGCGGGCAGCCTCGATAGCAGCATTCAACCCCAGCATTTTGGTCTGGTCAGCGATACTCTTAATACTGTCGAGGATGGCGAAAATCTCTCGAGCTGAACTACCGATTTCTTCAATGTGCTGGTTCAATTTCTGTTCGCTAGTGTTAATACTGGCAGCGCTGCTAGCTGTTTGCTGAACCGCGGCAGAAATCTCCGAGAGGCCATCCATAAAAGATTGAGACATTTCTTTCATCGCCTCAGCATTGTGGCGGGTGATCACCATACCAAAGGTGCCAATAGCTTCGTGGGTATCGTCATCGAAGATCGGAAAACTGGAAACCCGCAGGGGAACTCCGTATACCTCCGCACCTAATTCCACTGCTATGGGTTGGCGGGAATCCATGACATAATCGGCAGCCCCGCCTTTAGCAAATGCTTGGCCTGGTTTCACAAAAGAAACCCTGTCAAGAGGATCGACTTTCATGATGAATTTCTCTCGATCAGTTGCGTAGAATCCCACGGTTCGATCCGTGAATAACCCAGCCATGACTGGCACCATAGTCAACAAACTACTATACATTTTGCTGTTAAGTACCACCCCGGTATCTTCGACCTTTATATGGTCATTAATAGTAGCTTTCTCTGCCATTTCAATACGCCCCCTAGATTCTGTAAATATTGTTTTTTACAATATTCTTCAAATAACCGCACGAATCCTCTAAATATTCCAATAAGGAATAGAAGGAGAGGGGAGTATTATTGTAAGCGCAATATTGCCGGTATACTGCAAATCGCTCGGGATTTGTAGGCATAGTCGGTAAACCAGTTATCCCCGCTGAGGATGAACAATACTACTGCTGCCAGAAAAGACACAAAGATGATCATGATAAGCCATAAGATGATTTGTTTCATGGTTCTTTCATTGGGCATAGGTATCCTCCCTTCGGGGCAGGCGTAGGTGAAAATGCAGATGCCTCAGGGTGCCGCGATAAAGAATGCGCCCCAGGTAATAATCTCCGATCAAGAATAAAAGTCCTAAGGCGATGAAGCCCACTGACATACAGAGTGTAGCTGCAGCAGTAAGGCCATCACTGTAAAAAGCTGAAGGGATATTCACAATTCCTGGTTCGAGTAGATTGAGCAGAACTCCGCCGAAAAGGAAAAGGCCAGCTAGGCTGACGGCTGCACCAGCAGAGAGTAGAGCAGCCATGGCTCCAAAAACTCCCAGCACCGGCCCCAGAATCAATACAAGATTAGAAATTCCCAGGCGCAATACGGCTTTGATAGCATAGAAAAGGTTACGAAGGGATGATTCCAGTTCAGCCAGACCTATCATGTGGTGAGCTTCATAATAACCCGCTATGGCCTGGGGACTGCCCAGGTTGGCGGCTATCTCCTCTTCGGTTTGGCCTTGTTCCAAACCAATGCGAAAAAATTCCTGATGATGGGCAATAATGCCTTCTTTATCCACGTGGGGTACTTTTTCTAGTTCAAGGCGCAAGGCGTTTAAGAAATCGTGTTGGTTCACTAAGCGTCCCTCCCCCCAGAGTTAAGCCATTTATAGAACAAGATCGATGATCCACCATCACCCCTACACCCGAGTTAGAAGATGACAGTTATGATTAGCCATGACTGATTACCACCTAATCCTAATGTACCATCAGCTTCAATGGCAGGCAAGTCAATCGTAAAATCAGTGTTTAACCTAGGGGACGAGATCCACATCGTCTTGCCCAACCATACTCATATGATCTATCACTTTACTCCTGAAGGGGCATATTTATACATACCCAACGGTACTTTTCAGTTGTCTGGGGAAAAACTCCTGCTGGTTGGAAGAGATTGGATACATACGTTTGTAATAGCCCGGGTTTTGAGCGATCTGCTGTAGCAGTACCACCAGAGCATCAATTTCTTCCCTGGTATTATAAGCAGCCAGACTGATGCGTACCATGCCTGGCCAATAAGCCGGATCAATGGATGCCCAATCCGAAAGTGACAAGTTGGAGCCGATGCCCAGTAGTTTCCGTACATAGGCCTGAGCGCAAAAGCACCCGGTTCTTACTCCAAATCCACCTTCGTGACAGAGGATATTTCCTAGCTGAGAGTGAGCAATAGCCGCCAGGTTAAAACTGATCACCCCTACACGGGGCTGTGAACCATATATGGTCAGCCCCGGGACGGTCGCCAATGCGCTCAGGGCATAATCGGTCAAAGCATCTTCATAGGTAGCCATGCGGTTTATGCCCAGTTTCTGCAGATAGCGTAGTGTGTCCGCCAACATTAGAGCCCCAACAACGTTAGGGGAACCAGCTTCCTCACGATCAGGCAGGTCAGCCCAGAGGATCTGTTCCTGGTTAACCAGAGATACTGTGCCTCCCCCAGTGTGGTCAGGATTACCCCGCTGAAAAAACTCCCGGGGACCAATAAGAGCGCCGCAGCCGAAAGGAGCATAAATCTTATGACCGGAAAAGGCCAGGAAATCAATATGTCCCGGATCATGGTGGGATTTCATATCCATCGGCACATGCGGTACCAACTGGGCAGCATCCACCAAAATAAGGGCACCGTATTCGTGTGCTAACGAGGCTAGGTAATGAATGTCATTAATATGCCCGGTGACATTAGAGGCTCCGCAAACAGCCAACAACCGAGCATGAGGGTAGGCTGATCTCAGCATCGACCTTAAAGCGGCGATCTCTAAGTGCCCGTTTTCGTCGACCGGCACATATTGCACCCGAGTTCGAAAGCGCCAAGGCAGGTCATTGGAATGATGCTCCATCTCGGTGCTGATAACCAGATCATCAGGATTCCAGGGAAAGCGATAGGCCAGCTTGTTGATGGCTTCGGTGGTATTTTTCGTGAGAATGATCGTATCGCGATCCAAATCAGCTCCCACAAAATGGCCTATAACCCGATGACTTTCATCATAAGCCCGGGAGGATTGCCAGGACTTGTGCCCTGTACCCCGGTGCACACCAGAATACCATTCCAGGCGATCTGCCATTTGCTCCACCACCGGCTGAAGAGCTGGAGTACTGGCCGCATTATCAAAATGGACATAGGGAGCATGAAGGTTGCGTCTGGTGGGAACCCGACAGTCCACACCGATGATCTGGCGGCGAAAGGAGCGATAGGGAAAACCTAATTGTTGGTTCATTTTAGCCACCTTAGGAAGTGTTTAATCTATACTATGTACACCTCTTACTTTTGACACTGATAAGAGGCAAACAGTTAGATAAACAATTCCAGGTCGGCATTTACCGCATCCTGTAAGTAATCCTTAACTTCCAAAACTTCCACTTCGGGAAGGAGCTCTTCAGCTTTTAAGCCCATGACTTCCAGGGATAGTTTACAGGCATAAAAGGACACTCCCTTTTTACGGGCTCCCTGTAGAAAATCAGATAGCTGAGGGGTATGGGAATCTTCCATCATTTCCAAGAGCATATATTTGCCGATACCCCCCATATTCATGCGCGATAAAGGCAACTGATCCGCCCCCTGGGGTGTTACGACGGAAAACATTTTTTCATAAACACTTTTATCTGCCTGGCTCATTTTGGCTGGATCCCTTAGTAGCATCAGTCCCCAAAAAGCAAAAAACATAGTTACCGACATACCTGATTCACGGGCACCATTGGCCAGGATCAAAGCTGCTAGGGCCTTATCATATTCACCACTGAAAATCAATAAATTAACGTGTTTGTTATCCATCTGTCGACCCCCTACATTTCATAGTCTGCTTAATCATAGGATGGGCCACTAACCTGCAAATTATCAGAGTCTGAAGAGCAGATCCGACCACAAATGTAAGAACCATCCCAGACTACGACAGGATACCTTTGTTGGGGGCAGTATCGAGCCATCTCCTAACCGGTGCATCCCTCGGCGAAAGACGGAAGCTTTTAGCAGCAGACCCGTGTTTACCCCAGGTATGGTAAAATATATTTGGATATTTTGCGGTAAGTAGGGATTTTTATGCAGGATAAACAGATAGTGATCACTGGTCTGGTCGCTACTGCCTTGGTAGTGGCCGTAGTACTAGGTGGATGGTTATTCGACTGGGCAACTGCGCTGCTATTCTTGGGAGCGGGGCTACTTCTTACTTATCTGGTTGCTTTGACTAAGCGGCAGGGCCGGGATTTGAGTCGGTGGCACGCTTTGGGACGCGCCTGGCAGGATATTTCCAAAGCTGAATCCTACGGACAATTAGTGCAATATTTGGAATTAGCCCTGTATAGGATCCTCGCTGGCAAGGATCTCGAAGTCAGGGTATTTCACCCGGATCAATTTGCGCACCCGGAAGAGAATATGGCGATATGGGCTGAGTTACTGGCCGAAGCTGGTGAGGCCACTGCCTTGATGAAAAAGACTAAGGGAAAAGAAGAGTGGTTTCTACTACCTATCAAGGCCTCCGATGGCAGTGCTGACGAAATAATTGTAGGCTGGAAACAAGCGCACCAACCCGAGGGTGAGCAGGTTGATTATAAGGATGATCTGGGAGTCATCACAAATGCGGCAGCGCGGGTACTTGCCAGGCTCAGCCGATGGCAGGAAGAGGAGCGCTTTATGAATGAGCTGCTGCAGATGACAGTTAAGGCCGGGGAAGATGAAATGTTCAAGGGCCATGGCCAAAGGGTAGCTGCCGTTGCCGATCTCTTAGGCAGGCAGTTAGGTTTGGATGAGCAGGAAAAGAGAGATCTGCATTATGCCGCCCTCCTGCATGATATTGGACGAGTCAAGCCAGCGGACGGTGCAGATGAAGATCACCCCGGTCAGGGGGCCCAATCTTTCCCCTTCGGTGATGAATGGGATATGATGCGGGAGGCTATCCAATACCACCATGAAAGATATGATGGCAGCGGCTTTCCCGAAGGGAAAAAGATGAATGATATACCCTTTTTAGCGCGCATCCTAGCAGTAGCGGACATCTTGGATGGTCTGACCACTCTAGCCCCAGAAGAAGAGCGCCTGTCACTCCCTGTCGCCTGCCAAGTTATCCAAAAAGCAACCGGATCTGGCTTTGATCCTTTGGTGGTGGTGGCTCTGAGCGAAGTGAGGGAAGAGCTGCAGGATCAATTAGCCACCCTGGCACCGGTAGCTAACGACAATGACTAAGTCAAAGTTCCCATCTTGTAGGGCAAACGACCCTGTTTGCCCGCATCCCCTGTCACATTTGCCAGCCCCCCAGGCAACATTCTGGTGTTATGCATTTCTTTGGATCGAGATCGAAGGGAAAGCTCGAAAAAGAGCGCATAAGAGAGGAGAAGGGATTTCTTTTCAGCGGTTAGTCTTTAAGAAAGATGAAGATCTAGCCGATAAAAACAAAGAATTACTGTGCATATGTCAGGAGGTTCACGCGTGAAAAAGATCCGCATGATCATATCAATAGCCTTGACGGTAGCCTTACTAATGAGTGCTTGCCCAGGCTATCCCCCTACCGCTTTGGCTGACGAGTCGGTAAGTATAAACGACGTATGGGTACAAAGAACCTATAATGAAGTGCCGGAGATAACCAAAGTAATTATAGAGATAACTGGTAGCGGACTCAAAGATGCCCCGGTGCGGGTCAGAACTACGGACGGCTTTAAGATTTTGGATGCCAGCCAACGGATTTACAATGAAAATGGATACCTCAAATTCGAGTTGACAGGGCCAGAAAAGACATCTATTCAGTTCACCACTCCGATTTATATCGATGATTTGGAGGTGCCGGTGAATTACTCTAACTTTCCTATCATAAACAGCGTGGAGCCTAAAGCCGTGTATCTGGGGATAGGGGAATTAATTATTAAGGGAAGCAATCTGGATACAAGCGACGGGATATCCATTGGGGACAATTCCATTAATGAAGATATTGTAAGAGATAACGATAAGATTACTATTGGGAACATTTCTGGAGAACCCGGTTTTCGGGACATACTTTTTACTCGGGAAGAAAGCGTTACCACCGTTAAGAATAAAGTAACCATTAATAGCCTCTACCAGAATCAGTTTCGGTTAATACTGCCGATGGAAATAGCTGATCTGGAGATGTATCCTAATAAAGGAGTACCTCAGCGAACTACAGTATACTTTAGAGCTCCTAGTCTGCAGGAAAGTTCAGTCTTTTTCCTCCGTGATATCAATGACCCATTTTATGCCTCTAATCTGGGCACGGACAATCATTATCAGAGCAATGCTCATGCAAACGATATTATTACTGTCCAAGTGCCCAACCTGACTCCAGGCACCTATCAGGTGGTACTAACCAATCTTTTAACCGACCCACCAACCGGTACTGATCTACGTAATCTCATTAAGTGGCAAAAACCAGTGGGAAGCTTTATTGTCGTTAGTGCCGGCAATGCTGCCCAAATAAACCGAGTTGATCCCAACCAGGGGCCCGATATGAACAAAAACAAAGTAACCGTAATAGGGCGGAATTTCGATGAACTACTGATAGATGGCTTGACGATGGACTCTAATCAAACAGTAGAGATGGCGGTATACAACAAGTCTTTAATTATGGACTATGGAACGGGAACTTATAATGTAGGCCAGGATAGTAAAAATGTTAAGGTTACACGCAGTATTAAAGTATTCATAGGAGACGATGCAGAGTTTCAGCCTCAGACAGATCAGGAATTCAGCAGTAACTTTGATAGCTTAAGGGTTTTCACCCCTATTTTTACTGATACACAAGCTGATCCCCAGAAAGATGTAGTGGTTGAGTTAACAACCATATTAACCGTAGGAAGCGATCAAGAGTATCGATTTATTGAAGAGGCCAAACTGGAAAAAGGATATTTAGCTATACAGAGTTACACGGCACCTACCCTAACAGAAGTGAATCCCAACAGCATTCCCGTGGTGGAAAACATCGGAGGCTATGAGACTAGAGAAGACCTGGTAATAAGTATTACTGGCCAGGATTTCATGGTTAGTAAATTCACTGATAAGGAAACAGTCACTGAGCATGTTTACTATCCCCGGGTGAGTTTAGGGGGGGCTATTACCCTTAAACGGGAAGGGAAAGATCCTGATGATGTACTTATCCAAGATGCCAGTGGTTTGTGGAATAGTTACCAGGGAGCTAGTATGGAGGTACTCCATGGCACCACGGTAATTGATGGCACTGCTGGCAAGGAAGTGGGTAACCGATTAGTTATCCGTATTCCGGCGGGCATCCAGGTGAGTAGCGATTGTTTTAATGCTACCCATTTGGAAGTAACAAACCCCATGAAGAATTCCGGTGACTACGGCTATGCCATTCATAAGGATGACATGCTCCGGTTTGTCTTAGTGGGTGAAAATGAAGGGCCGGTGATTAACAGTGTAGATCCTTCGGTGGTTTCCACAGAAGGTGAAAAAGGAGTTCAGATTAGAGGAGCCAATTTCCAGGTGGGAGTGCGGGTATTCATTGATGGCCTGGAGGTCAAAAATATAAAGCGAGATCCTGCTTCCCAGCTGATATCCTTTGATGCCCCCCCCGGAAGGGAAGGAGAAACCCGCCTGATAGTTATGAATCCTGATGGTGTAGCTGATTCCGCCCAGTTTATCTATGTAAAGACCCAGACTGATCCCCGCATAAACAGTATTTCGCCAGCCGAAGGCACTATTAACACACTAGTGGTGATTAACGGGGAGGGCTTTTTGGCGCCTGATCCCACGGCAACTACTGCCGGAATGGGCATCTACCGATTACTGGGTGCCCGGGTCTTATTCGATAATAAGGATGTTAATGATTACCGCTACAAATTAGATAGCAGTAATACAATTGAGCCTCAAGGCTATACGGCTCCGGCAGATAACAAATTGCTGCGGCTGGAAAATAATCGATTGATCCTGGCCGACTATTATCCCAGTATTTTATTGCGGAATAATCAGGGGGGCTATTACACCATAACCAAAAACAACTCCCAACAGCCAGTCTTAAGCGATGGTATTCAGGAATGGATCTTTACCTACAATGGCACGGCTATAGTCGCCAGTGATAAAAGCGGTAACAGCTATACAGTTAGTATGAAGGTCGAAGGTGATCATGACCAATTAACCTTAACCGGTACCGGGTCACCATTAGACCTGGAGATTTTGACTCCTTACAAGGTAGAGAACAATATAATCGTGGGACACCGTGCCAAAGTTGTGGACGGTGGGAAACGGATCATGGTAACAGTCCCTAATTTGCAGGTGCAGAGAGCTTATGATGTCACTGTTATTAATCCTGACACCAAAAGGGCTACCGTAAGGGAAGGGTTCTATTTTTATCTGAGCCCCCAGCGAATTCCCACTATTGAGGAAATAGTTCCAAACCGCGGTTCCACCTTGGGCGGGTACTACATCGATATTCATGGGGCGGGTTTCGAATATACCAGCACCATTCAGACCCGGGTATTTATTGATGGAGTGGAGATTCCCGCAGCCGATACTATAGTGAGCCCTGACTTAACGTCCATCCGGGTCAAAGTCCCGCCCTATAAGGGGGATCTGGGCAAGGATCTGGGAGTAGCCTCTAAAGCCGTACCGGTAGTATTATTGAATCCTTCTGACGGCGGCAGCTCTGGTTGGCCAGAAGGCTTCACCTATATGGTGCCTACCAGTCAGCCTGTTATTGACAACCTGACTGTCACTGAAGGAACGGCAGCCGGAGGTGATTATGTGCAGATAATTGGGCGTGATTTCCGTTTATATGAGCCTTACCAGGATATCAACAACAACTTCCAGTTTGATCTGGGTGTTGATGAATATACCGATATCAACGCCAATGGAGAGTGGGACGATTTACGCCAATACGCTAGTTTAGACGAGATTCCTGCTGATGATCGCCAGGTTTTGATCCAGGTATTGCCCCGGGTATATTTCGGTAGTGAATTAGCCCAGGTTTTAGACTTCAGCAGCAACTCGCTAGGGGTGCGGACACCTGCTGCTGCACCGGGAACGGCTTCTGTATATGTGGTTAATAATGATTATGGGGTTTCCAACAGCAAACCTTTTACCTTCAAGAGTTCCAGTCCCAGGATCCAGACGGTAATTCCTGATGTCGGCCGCAAGCAGGGGGGCGAGGTAATTGAGATCCATGGCTCTGGCTTGGAGCAAGGCCCTGTCAATATAGTAGGTGCAGATCGTACCATCCAGGAAAAGACCATGCCGTTGGTGCGTTTTGGCAGCCTGGGAGGAACTGGCACTATCATAGATGGACGCGTCAATAACCTGGACGCTGGAGGTAATCTGAAAATCAACTATAATGCCAAAGACAAAAGTTTAACTATGTCAATACAAACAGTATCCGATCATGTTTATCAGAATTACACCTATGATGGCAGCGATCTCTTTTTCGACTTGACGGGGCTTACCGATAGCCAGGGTATTGGATATGAAGGTCAGGAGCTAATCAGGCTGCAGGTAATCAGGGATAATCAAGGCAACCGTCTCCAGGTTCAGCGGGGCTTTGCACCTGAGGCTGAATTGATTAGTTCTAATCATTTGCAGGTCACCACTCCGGCTTACTATACGGTGGGCAAGGTGGCCTTGGCAGTTGTTAATCCAGATGGCACTGTAGCTAACAGCTCATTCACTTACCGCAACCCAGATAGCCGGCCCCTCATTACAAATATTACCCGCGATGATCAATCGCCCACGCAGACTGCCATAGAGGGACGAGATGTCAAAATACTGCGCTTGAATTATCAAGGCAGCAGTCAGATAAAAGTGTTTGGCCAGGACTTCCGAGAGAATGCCACTATCAAGGTGGGGACGCTCTTTACTATTCAGCCAAATGAAATTGTCTATACACTACCTGACCAACTGGCGTTCGCGATGCCGAATGTTCCGGAAAGCGAAATAGGCAAGTTACATAGATTGGTGGTTATCAATGAAGATGGTGGCAGCGCTGCCTCCGACCAACCGGCCAGTGGTTTACCTATTTATCTGCAATGGACCAAAGGAGAGACTGAACCAGCCATAGATGTAATAACGCCCATTAAGGGGCCTGCTGCCGGAGGAACTCGCATCAAAATCGAAGGCAAAGATTTTCGGACAGCCATGCAGGGCTATGACAACAAAAACTTAAAGGTGTTCCTGGGAGGCCAGGAAGCTACCGCAGTGGAAGTCGCTGATTATCGCACCATCTGGGCAACCACTCCGGCCAGTAAACCGGGAACGGTAATGCTGAGAGTAGAAAATCCCGATGGAGAGATCAGTAATCCCTTAGGCAGTTATACTTATATCAGCAGTCCGCAAGTCACCGGGGTAGTTGATCCCACTGACCCAGCGGAGGATACCCCTATTGAGAATATTTCCATCCAAGGCGGCCAGGAAATAAAAATCAAGGGTTCTGGCTTTATGCCCGGTGCTAGGGTGATCTTTGCTCCGGTCTTGGAAAAGGCTGAGGACGAGACGGGCGGCAACTTGATCTATCGAGTTACCACCACCCAGAACAATAACTATACCAGCAATGTCCTGGATCCCTACCTCTTAAAAGAGGGCAACCCGGGCAGTGATGTAAGGTATATTGATGAACGAACCCTTACCGTGAAAACCCCGGTGGGCAAGCTAGACACTATAGGCTTAATAATAATTAACCCCGATCAAGGTGCCAGCGAAGACTATGGGGATATTTCTTACCAACTACCGGAACTGCCTGCTCCGGCAGGTAAAGTCTATGCCGAGATCGTACGAGATCAACGTAACCGGACTGATCGGGCAATTAAAGTATTCTGGAACGGAGTAACGGGAGCAAGCGAATATGAAATCTACGTGGTGCGCGGCAGCCGTGAGGAATTTTTGGGTTCAACTCGCCTTAGTTCCTATATTTTCAACGATATAGAACCTCGTACTCGCTACCGGTTTATTGTGAAAGCGGTGGGCGACTTCGGATCTTCCAAGCCCTCCCAGGAAAGCAATTGGGTTCAAACTGGTTCTTCAGTAGGGCCGCCTGATGAAGACGGCAAACTGGGTGAAAAAACCGAAATGAAGCGGCAGGGCTCGGTAGCCTTGGTCAATGTAGGCAGCCGGGATAATTCCCGGATACCCATACAAGTAGATCTTACCCAGGGTGACCTGGCCGGCAGCAGTCAGGTAGTAGTTGCTATTCCGGCCAGTGTGGCTGCTAACAGCAGTAGTCCTGATATTGATATTCAGGGGCGTGACTTCAAACTAAGATTCAACCCCCGGGTATTTAATACCGCTCTGGTAAACAGCAACCGCCACCGGGATGAAGCTGGGGTACGCCTGCAAATGGCACCGTTGACCGGAACCCCTCCGGCCTCCTCAACTAATCTGTTGTCATCGCCCTATAGGCTGGAAGCTGTCTTTTATAAGGGACAAGAACAGACTCCCCTGGAGGTACTAGCCGGGTCTATGATACTGGAGCTTAATTATGATGCTGCCAAAGCTCAGCTGCGACGTCTGTCTGAAGCGGCAGTGTACAGATATGATGCAGTTTACGGTCGCTATGTTCCAGTTCCCCGATTAAGTACAGGATCTGCGGGGGCGACTATCAACAATCTGGGAACCTATGTAGTGATGGGAAGCAGGAGGTAGACTGATGAGGATAGTGAGAAGAATAATGCTTATGGTAGCTGTGGCAGTACTGATCTGCGCCCCGCAGGTAGTAGCAGCCGAGCCTTCGCCTTTTGTGCAGGGCTTTATCGAGGGCTATTTGTTGAAGATAAATACCACGGAAGATACTGGCCGTACCGCTGAAATTGAAACCTATTCGGGAGAGAGATTTGTTCTGACTGTTCATCCGCAAGCCCAGTTTTTAATTGATAACCGCTTGGTTCAATGGAACGAACTGCGCAGCGGTATGGAGGTTTATGGCACCATTCAAGGTCGCCAACTCAAGTCACTGGAAGCATATTCAACCGCCCAGTTAGGATTTATTGATCCGGGCACTAAAGTGCGTAAAGGGGTCATAACCAACATCGGCAGCGATTCCTTGCAGGTGCGAGGTGGGGATGGAACCGAAGCTACCTACCAGCTGTATCCCAGTACCATCATTCTTAGCCAGGGAAAGAGCCTCTCAGCGGATACACTTTATACTGGGGATCGGGTCAAGCTGTTTTTTGATGATATCAATAGTTCCGTGATCAGCCGCCTGGAGGTACAGGGAAGCTCTATTCAGGTTAAGGATGTCTATCGGGGGCAGATGACCTCGGTGGATGCTTACTCCAATCGCCTGATAATAGATGATCTGGAGCGTTTCTATAACGGTAGCTGGCAGACGGCTGGTGCTGACTATGCTTGGAACTATACCCGTGGACTGCCCCTGTATTATGGCGGGCAGATAGTACCGGAACGAAATTGGCCCTATTACCGGGGCAAAACCCTTTATTTGATCAGTAAGAACTTATTGGGGCGAGAGACCATCGATCGGGCGGTTATCAAGGGACAATATGAATCCGGTTATAGTGATAAAATTGAGACCGTCAACTGGTTTGCCGACAGTATTGAATTAGCCAGCCATCGTAATCTGAGACTGAATGAGGGCACCATAGTAATAAAAAATGGGCGCCTACAGGATCGTTTTGCGGTAAGTCCTGGTGATGATGTTTACATAATAGCTGACGGCAGTGGGACATCATTAACGGCTAACCTGATCTACATCTATAATGAAGATATCAATCGCTCGGTTCTAGGCCAGCACTTCCTATATTGCGGGATCCTTGACCAGATATTCGAGGATCGCGTCTGGTTAGACAGATATTATATGTTGAACCAACATGAATGGGAGCGCTACAGCCGAGATAAAGAACTGTTCTATGACTTAGACAGCGATTTTTATAATCTGGAAACCAAGAGTATGATTAGTGCTGCTGAATTATATGCGGGAGATTACGCAGTAGACGAAAGTGAAGACCGGGCCCGTGATCTGGATCTGCAAAACTGGTATGCCTGGATTTACACTGATGGTGACCGCATTGCGGCCATGGCAGTACAGAAGGAAGCGGAAACCGTCAGCGGGCAGCGTATCACAACTGGAAGGGCAGTTAATATCCAGGATGACAGTATGGTGGGATGGACAGTCTTGCTGGGGGACAGCCGTGACTGGAGTAGCCGCCGGGAAGCCTGGGTACCTAAAAGTGCCGATGTACGCATCAACCTGGCTAAAGCTATGATCATTCGCAATGGGGAGATCATTGGCGCAGAGGAACTCAAGCCGGCTGACCGTCTCTATATAGTGCGTGATGACTTTCGAGCTCAAGTGGTTATCGTTCAATAGTATGTAGCAAAGGAGAACACCATGAAAAGAATGATGCTTACCGCAACTTTGTTAGGATTTATTATGTTGCTGGCTGTGCCGGGCGCCGAGGCCGCCCCTCCTGATTTTGGCGGGGGAGTCAATAATGAATACGAATATGAAGAAGTGGTGTTCGTTTCTGGTACACCCGTGAAGTTTGTAGGCAGCGGTAAGGATATCAACATAAAAACCTCAGAAAAAGCCGATAGCCGGTCAATCACTTACCGGTTAAAGTTGACTTCGGCTGAGGCTGATTTTCCCGGTAGCCTCAATCGATCCATAACCTACAAGACTACTCTGGCTAAATACAGTGACAAAGGTCAGACTACTGCCCAGATGGAAGTAGACAAGTTCTCGGAAAAAATCGAAATCGGGGAAGACAAATACGAATTGACTGACTACCAATTCTCACGCTCTGACATTATTGATAACCGCCCGGCATCCGATTATTATTCCGGCAGTCTTAAGGCGCGCAAAACTTATATGGTGAATAAAAACGAAGGCAAAATAACTATGGATATCAGTGGCGCTATGGTGGGCTACGAAAACTTTTGGGGTAAGACCGAGACTCAGCAGTTGGAATATGTGATTGAATGTGACCGTACCCTTATCACGGAAGATGACGAAGGCGAGGAAGACTCCAAGGATTTGTCCTGGCAGGGCACGGTAACCATAACCGCATCAGATAGTATGGCCAAGACCCTGAAATATGCAGATAATCAAGCTACGCTGTCTAGCTTTTCTGGCGGGCATAGCCGCATAACCAATCAGGATATGTATTCGCGCTATGATTTCAATTTGCCCCGTATAGTGAATGGACAAGTCGCTGGAAGTCGGCTACGCAGCGGCATAGAGTTGAAGATGGAAATGTCCCCTCGTATCGAAAGACTGGTGGTTCCTAAATTTAGGGATGTGGCCGGACACTGGGCGCAGAATGATATTGAAAAGCTTTACTCGCTGGATGTCTTTGAAGGAGCACCTTCATTCTTTGCTCCCGATGCTCCCATGACCAGAGTCGAGTTTACCAGGGCTATTGTTAAAGGTGCTAACATGCGCCCCTCCCTGGTAGAACAGCCGCGCCAGACGGCTCGCAGTCGCACCAGAACTGTGGAAGTATCGCCTTTCCGGGATGTTCTTGTGACCTCACCCGATTATCAGTATATAAAGGATGGGGTAGAAAGAGGCATAATCAGCGGTGTGAGTGAGGATCTGTTTGGGCCGGAGCAGTCTTTGACCAGGGCTCAGGCTATTACCATTATGGTGAGAGCATTAGGCTTTGAAAACATGGCTCCTACACCGGGATTCCAAACTTCCTTTGCCGATGACTACTTCATTCCTAACTGGGCCTTAGATAGTGTTTATGTGGCACGTGAAATCGGCCTGATCAGTGGAGATGCCTCTAACCGAGTCAATCCTAATCAAGTGTTGACCAGGGGAGAAGCTTCCTCTATGCTGGTACGTTTTCTCAACTTCCTGGAACAGGATCTGCAGAGGGATTACCGAGAAGATTTGGTTCTATTTTAAGTAAGGTCAACTCCAGAAAACCCTGCTAGTGAAAGTGGTGTAACAATGAAGAAAAAAGTATGGGTAATAATCATCGCTGCCATCATTATGTGTTGGGCTTACTTTTTAGGTACCGTAAATCAAACCGGTACCGAGGTAGCTGCCACGTCAGACTATAATGGCCCTGATTTTTCCTCTCCATTTCCGGCACCTGGCAAAACACTCTATAGGATGAGTCTGTATCTGGACACCGATACCAGGACTTTACATGGCACCACGTTACTTACCACCAATAATACCAGTGACCAGGTTCTATCCGAGCTCTGGTTTACCATTTATGCGGATGCTTTTAGCCGAGCCAGTACGACTCCGGCGCCGATGTCAGCCTATTATGCAGGATTTAATTCTGCTGGCATAGAATTCGACGAGATCTTAGTCAACTTCAAGCCGGTGGATTATATCAAGGATGATGTGTCTCTTCAACTGATGCCTACCGAGGATATATTACCAGGTCAGGATATAACCGTAGAAATGCAATGGAAATCCCAAATCCCGCTGTTATCATATCGTTATGGCTATAAAGATGGAGTATTTATGCTGGGCAGCTTTTATCCAGTTCTGAATGTATATGATGACCAGGGTTGGAGAACTTCATACAATTCAGCTTTTGGTGATCCCTTCTGTTTTAATTGTGCTGATTTTGTGGTGCGCTTGAACATTCCAGAAGCCTATAGTATGGTATCAACGGGGAGTATTGTGGAGAAAATAGCAGAAGGCAATGGCAGGTATTTTGTGACTGCGGCGGCCGAAAACGTGCGCGATTTTGGCTTGGTGGTCTATGATCAGTATCAGGAATTTACACGAACCGCCTCTGGACAAACGGTTTCCCACTATGTTCCTGCTGGAGTAAGTAGAGATATGGGGCCTATACTGAAAGAAACGATTGATATTTTGGACTTCTTCTCCTGCACCTGGGGATCCTACCCCTATCCAGATTTTAAGGTAGTTTTTGTACCTATGAAAGGCTTTCATGGTATGGAATATTCAGGCTTGATATTTCTATCTGAAGATTTGCTGTCACCCGCAACAGATCAGCAGCATACTCGGTTTATTCTGGCCCATGAAATAGCCCATCAGTGGTGGTATGGGATAGTGGGGAATGATCAGTTACGTGAGCCCTGGCTTGATGAGGGCCTGGCAAACTGGGGAGCATATAAATACCTACATCAGCAGGGAATGGATATGTCAGGAGGTAAGTCCGCCAGCAGCCCTACCAACTTGAGCCGCGAGTTGAACGAAATGTATTCGCGTAATGATTATTATTCTACTATTTATTCAGGGGGAGAGTCTTTTTGGTGGGGATTGGAGCAGGAGCTGGGGGAAGAAAAAGTTAAGCAGGTATTACGAAGTTATCTGGCGAATTACCGTTTTCAAATAGCTACCACCGAAGATTTGCTCCAGATAATCCAACAGGAAGCCCATTATGACATGCAAGAGTATTTTGCTGATTGGTTTAGCCATGAAAACCAGCAAGATTAAGATGTAGAGAGCAACTACTTATAGTAAAGGTGAGAATTCCCTGTTCAAAAGAAATTATAATAGGCCTTCTGAACAGGGATTATATATTGCAGTTAAGGGCAGGAGGTAAGAAATGAACCCGATCGAGTCAATCCAAGAATCCATACGGGGGAAAATAGTAGAGGCTATCAACCAAGCTGTGCAAACTGAACAACTAAACATTGAAACTATACCCGACTTTGTGATCGAGGTTCCCCGGGAAAAAGAACATGGCGACTTTGCTGTTAATGTGGCTATGTTGCTGGCGCGTCAGGCCCGCATGGCTCCTGGCAAAATCGCGGCTATCTTGGTGGACATTATGGAGCAGAATGGGGATCCCCAGATTGAGCGAGTAGAGGTGGCTGGGGCTGGGTTCATCAATTTTTTTCTCAGCAAAGCTTGGCTATATGACATTCCGGGCCTAATTCACCAAATGGGTGACCGTTATGGTAGTAACCCTAACCACCAGGGCAAAGTGCAGGTGGAATTTGTCAGTGCCAATCCCACTGGTAATCTACATATGGGCAATGCCCGCGGAGGTGCTATCGGAGATTCACTGGCTAATATACTGGATAGGGCCGGTTATCAGGTAGAGAGAGAGTACTATGTGAATGATGCCGGCAACCAAATTGAAATCTTTGCCGATTCCTTGGAAGCTCGTTATCTCCAACTCACCGGACACAATGTCTCTTTTCCGGAGAATGGCTATGCCGGACAGGATGTAATCGACACCGTCAAAAGCATAATATCTAAATATGGAAGCGACCTGGGGGAGCTCTCTGCTGAGGAGCGCCGTTCCTTGATAGTTGACTATGCTCTTGAGGAAAAAGTAGCTTATATAGAAAACACGCTCGCCAGTTTCGGTATCAGCTATGATGTCTGGTTCCATGAGAAGAGTCTGTACGAAAGCGGAGAGATCGACCGAGTGTTGTCTGACCTGGAGGAAAAAGGTTTTGTCTATGAAAGCGAAGGGGCCTTATGGTTTAAGTCCACGCGCTTTGGCGACGAGAAAGATGAGGTGGTCAGACGCGCTAATGGATTGCCCACCTACTTTGCGGCAGATATTGCCTATCATCGCGATAAATTTGCCCGTGGTTTTGACTGGGTCATAAATGTATGGGGTGCCGATCATCATGGCCATATCGCCCGCATGAAGGGAGCTATGGAAGCTCTGGGCATAGAACCTGATCGACTCGATGTTGTACTCATGCAGTTAGTGAGGCTTTATCGCAAAGGCAACCTGGTGAGGATGTCCAAACGTACCGGAACCACCATTTCTCTGGATGAATTAATTGAAGAAGTAGGAAAAGATGCGGCGCGTTTCTTTTTCGTTATGCGCAGTCCGGATAGTCATTTAGACTTTGATATGGAACTGGCTAAACAGCAGAGTCAGGAAAACCCGGTTTATTATGTGCAGTACGCTCATGCTCGTATCTGCAGCATCTTCCGTCAGGCCAAAGCTGCCGGTGTGCTTATGAGCGCGGTTGAGGAGATCGATGCCAGCCTCTTGATAGAAGAAGAAGAGATCGAATTATTGCGTAAGCTGGCGGACTTCCCGGAGGAAATCAAAATATCCGCCCGCACCCTGGCCCCCCATCGTATTGCCAGGTATGTAATGGATCTGGCTGGATTATTCCACAGCTTTTACAATCACCATCGGGTGTTGAATGATAATCAGAGTCTTCAGGATGCCCGTTTGCTTCTGATGGAGACGACGCGCATCACGATCAAGAATGCTCTGCAAATACTGGGCGTAACAGCGCCTGAACAAATGTAGAAGGAGGTTATCGATCATGCAGCAGAGGAAACGCAGTGAAGCTGATTGGGCAGTAGAGATATTGCTGGAAAAGAAAGAGCCCATTTATTATCTGGAATTGATCAAGGAGATAAGCACGCGAATGGGACGAAGCCAGGATGAGCAGGCTCTGACTTCAATTTATACCAGACTCAATCTGGATAACCGTCTGGTTTATCAGGGAGATGGATTTTGGTTTTATGATACCAACCGTATTTTAACAGAGGAGTGATAATGTGAAGATCAACTGGTTAGGCCATGCATCATTTTTGATCAACAGTCATGGCCACCGCCTTATCACCGATCCCTGTGATGAACGCTGTGGTTACCAGCCATGGCATGAAGCAGTGGATGTTGCTACGGTCAGTCATGATCATTACGATCACAATGCAGTAGACCACCTGATGGGGGATCCCCGTATTGTTAAAGAAGAGCTGAACCCGATAAATGTACATGGTTTCACCATCCAAGGATTTCGCTCCTACCATGACAAGAAACAAGGGCAGGAACGAGGCCACAATTATATATATAAGATTACTGCTGAGAACATGGATCTTCTTCATCTGGGGGATCAAGGAACCTTGCTGGACGAAAGCCTGATAGAGCAGATCGGTAATGTGGATATTATGATGGTACCGGTAGGTGGTCGTTATACGGTGGATGCTGCTGAAGCAGCTGTCCTGGTCGATCAACTGCAGCCGCGTATTGTAATTCCCATGCATTATAAAACTCCCCAGGGCACTGTACAGGTAGCACCCGTTGAAGATTTTTTATCCCGCTATGATCAGGTGGTAAAATGTCCGGTTTTGACCATTACCGCTCAAGAACTTCCTAAAGCAAGGCAGATAATAGTTTTAGAGCTTTTCACCGGTTGACCACAGCCTTAAGAAGAAGGTACAATTGCAAAAGATTTGGTTTTGGCACAGATATATATTGGGCAAGGGAAAGAGAGGGGCTAGAGTTTGACCAAGTATATATTCATTACGGGCGGAGTGGTTTCTTCTCTAGGCAAAGGCATCACCGCTGCTTCCTTAGGAAGGATATTAAAAAGCCGCGGATTAAAAGTATTACTACAGAAGTTTGATCCCTACATAAATGTAGATCCTGGCACCATGAGCCCCTACCAACACGGCGAGGTTTTTGTCACGGAAGACGGTGCGGAAACCGATTTGGATGTGGGTCATTATGAAAGATTTGTAGATGTTAACTTATCCCGCTATGCCAATTACACCACCGGGCGGATTTACCAGACAGTTCTGGATAAGGAACGGCGGGGCGATTATCTAGGACAAACTGTCCAGGTCATACCACATATTACTAACGAAATCAAAGACCGGGTCACTTTCATGGAAGAGGAAATGCACCCGGATGTTATTATAAGTGAAATCGGTGGAACAGTAGGCGATATTGAATCCCTGCCATTTTTGGAAGCCATCCGGCAGTTAAAATTTGACCTAGGCAAGGAACGGGTTTTATATATTCATGTAACCCTCATTCCCTACATACGTGCTGCCAGTGAATTAAAAACCAAACCTACTCAGCACAGTGTAAAAGAGCTACGCAGCATAGGAATCCAACCTGATATTCTGGTCTGCCGAACGGAGCAGGATCTCTCCGAAGAATTAAAAGCCAAACTGGCACTATTCTGTGATGTGGATCGGGAAGCAGTTATACAGCTGAAGGATGCTACGTCCATATATGAAGTGCCCTTGATGTTGGCTGAAGAAGGCATGGATCGAGAAGTGATCAAAAGGCTGTCTTTGACTTGTCAAAGGGCTGATCTGGCTGAGTGGCAGGAGATTGTCAATAAGGTAAGAAATTTGGATCGCCAGGTTACCATTGGCCTGGTGGGCAAATATGTGGAACTGCCCGATGCCTATCTCAGTATTGTGGAAGCGCTAAGGCATGCGGGATTTCAGTATAATAGCGATATCAATATTCGCTGGGTAAATGCTGAACTGATAGAAAAGGAAGGGCCTGAGGCTTTGCTTTCCGGAGTAGACGCTATTTTAGTCCCAGGAGGCTTTGGGGAACGGGGCATAGAAGGCAAGATAGCTACTGCTGGTTATGCCCGGGAGAACAAGATCCCGTATCTGGGGATTTGTTTAGGAATGCAGTGCGCCATTATAGAGTTTGCCCGCCAGGTCTGTGAGTTGCAAGATGCACACAGCTCGGAATTTTCCAGCGAAAGCAGCAATCCGGTAGTATACTTGATGCCTGATCAGAAAAATGTTGAAAACAAAGGCGGAACCATGCGCTTGGGAGTTTACCCCTGTCGTTTGCAACCTGGTACCGAGGCTCACCGCCTTTATGGCCAGGATGCTATTGAGGAACGGCATCGGCACCGTTATGAGGTGAACAATGATTATCGTACTATTCTGCAAGAGAATGGATTGGTGATCAGCGGGTTGTCACCTGACGATCAGCTGGTAGAAATGATCGAGTTACCAGATCATCCTTGGTTTGTGGGCTGTCAGTTCCATCCCGAATTGAAATCACGGCCTAATCGACCGCACCCGCTGTTTCTCGGTCTTATAGAACATGCTTTAGCCCAACAGGATAAACAATAAGCAATAGAAAAGGGTCTGTATCTTTCATAGGATACAGACCCTTTTTAGGTTTCTGATTAAAAAGGTATGCGATTGGTGCGTGACCAGATTTTCATCTCCTTGGCAGAAGCGATCAGATCATCGCGGAAATCAGGATGAGCCAGGTTGATCAAGGCTTCTGCACGTCCCCAGGTGGACTTGGCTTTCAGGTTAGCTTTACCATACTCAGTTACCACGTATTGAACCTGGGTGCGAGGTACAGTAACAGCTGCGCCAGGTGTCAGCATGGGACGAATACGGGAATGAACCTTGCCTTCTTTATCCTTATAGGTAGAGGAGAAAGCCAGGAAGGCCTTGCCGCCCTTGGAATGGAAAGCACCGATAACAAAGTCCAGCTGGCCACCGGTTCCAGAGATTTGGCGAAGCCCAGAGGTCTCGGAACATACCTGGGATAGCAAGTCTATTTCCAGGATGTTGTTAATGGCAATAACATTATCGTGCATGGCTACTCGGGTTGGATCATTAGTATAGTTTACTGTACAGGACGCAACTCGGGGATTGCCATCCAGGAAGTCATAAGTATCCTGAGTACCCAGACAGAAGGAGTAGGTACTCTTGTTTATATCATAGGCTTTTTTGGCATTGGTTATTCTTCCCTTTTCATACATCTTCACAAAGGCATCACAGAACATTTCCGTCTGGATACCAAGATCTTTCACATCTGATTCTGCCAGCAGGTTGCCGATCAGGTTGGGCATGGCGCCTATGCCCAGCTGAATCATGGCTCCGTCTTTAATATCTTCCATTATATACTCGGCGATTTTACGGTCTTCAGGAGATGGATCGGGCGAAGGTGGTGTAGTGAAAATGGGACTGTTAGAACCCTCTATGATATAGTCTATCTCGCTTATGTGTACATATTCGTCATTGCCGCCCAGGCATAAAGGCATGTTTTCGTTAACTTCCACAATAGCTATTTTGGAATTCAAGGCCAGGCCGCGACTGTGTGAATTCCCCAAACCGAAGTTGAAACAACCGTGTTTGTCCATAGGTGTTACCTGAGACACCCAAACGTCGGGCCATAGATGAGAAAAATCGGGATTGTAGGCCAATAATGTAGCTTCATGATAATTAAAGGGATTATGGGCGGCTAAGCCCACATCACAGGCTTTGCGATCCAGTAAGGTAAAATACCAGCTGAAATACTGAAAACTCTTCTGTTCCGGATCGCCCTTTATTACCTCGGGAATAGGTAGAATCGATCCAGTTCCCCTGATTGCCACGTTTTCCAGGCCATCTCCGGCGCGCTTGCCCAGAGCCGCGTCAAAGTCAACTGGTTTAGCTGCGAACATGCCATAGTCAATGATGGAGTTGGACTGAACCAGTTGGGCCGCCTGTTCGGCAGTGATCAGTTTCTTTTTGTACTCATCCATATAAGTACTCAATATTACTCCCCCCTAAAAATTTACCTTGCCATGAAAAAATAGTTGATAGAAATAACCGCTGTGAGGCTGGTTATAAACACATATATTAGAATATTCGAACAAAATTAACATAATCCTCCGTGTCGATTAATTTCGAAAAATTGAAAATATTCAAAAATCGACGATCAATCTGGCGAAACTACCTCTCAATTTATATTGCAAAAAAATAATAATTTTCGGTGGGGCAGGCATTTATCGTTATAATGACGAAAGAATCATGGATGATTGCATAATTGGCGATACTAGCTGATAAAACCACTTAAGGAGAGATTTATGTTTACCACGCGGATTATCGATAAAAATGAAAAAGACCGCTACAATCGCTTCGTGGCTACGCACCCTCAGGGTCACTTTTTGCAGTTATGGGAATGGGGATTGGTCAAACGTGGCATGGGCTGGGAGGAACTGCCTCTTATTTTGGAAGAAGACGGAGAGATTCGAGCAGCTATGCTCATCTTAAAACGCGCTTTACCCTTACCCGGAATGAAAAAATGTATTTTTTATTCACCTCGTGGGCCGGTCGTTGATGTGGAAAGCCAAGAATTGTGTCAAGTCCTCTTGGCAGGAGCTGCCCGAGTTGCCCGAGATCACGGCGCTATTTTCTTGAAGATGGATCCAGCTGTGGATCACCGCCAGGAGCAATTTGCCGATATATTAAGCGCATGTGGCTTGCGCAAGAATGAAACCGGTTTGGATTTTGAGGGAGTCCAGCCTCGCTTTGTTTTCCGTTTGGATATCAGCCCTTCCGAGACGCTCCTTCTAGAAAATATGCACCAGAAATGGCGTTACAATATTCGGCTGGCTTCTCGTAAAGGAGTAGTTATCCGCCAGGCTGAAAACAAAGAGGATTTGCGCATATTTTATGACATTCTGCTGGAAACTGCCCAGCGAGACCAATTTCTGATCCGGGGTTACGAATATTTCGAATGGATCTGGGATCATATGGTGCTCAATGGCTATGGCCAGATTTTTGTGGCTGAATATGAAGGCCAAGCTATAGCTGCTACCCTGGCTATGATATTAGGAGAAAAAGCCTGGTACCTGTATGGAGCCTCCAGCAACGAACATCGCAACGTAATGCCCAACTACCTGATCCAGTGGGAAATGATCCGCTGGGCCAAACAACAAGGGTGTACCATGTATGACTTTCGGGGCGTATCTGGAGACCTGGATGAAAATAATCCTCTCTATGGCTTATACAGATTTAAGAAGGGCTTTGGCGGAGAGCTTACGGAATTCATAGGAGAGTATGACCAGGTTTACTCACGCTTTTTTGATTGGCTGTGGATCCATGCGCTTCCTATCTACCTTAAGATACGGAATAGAAAGGAAACCGGGGAACAATGATTTCAGCTGGGTGCTATGACAAGTGGATAGAAATCGATGTGGATGATATCCGCTCCAACCTGGAACAGGTTCGTTCCTGTTTGCAGGAAGATGTGCGCTTGATAGCAGTGATCAAGGCTAATGCTTATGGGCAGGGAGCACCTGAAGTAGCACGAACTCTTTATCAGCAGGGAGTAGAATTTTTTGCGGTCAGCTATTTGTCAGAAGCCTTGGCCCTAAGAAAATGTGGCTTGAAGGCTAGTATTTTGCTCTTGACTCCCTTGACCAACCCAGAGCAAATGCAGGAAGCCATAGAGAACTTTATCACTCCCAGCATAACCTCATTGGCAGAAGCGGAAATGATCAACATAATTAGCCGCTCCCTTAACCGTTTCGCCACTGTTCATCTGAAGATAGACACTGGACTGGGGCGCTTTGGTTTGGATATTAATCAAGCTGTTCAGTGTTGCCAGGTATTGAAACGAAATTCTAACATATATATTGAAGGAATATATACTCATATGGCTGAAGGAGCCGCTCGCAACTCACGCTATACCAAAAAGCAGTTTAGACGTTTCATGGAAGTGGTCACCTATCTTCAGGAAAGAGGATACAGGATTCCTATCAAACACTGTGCCAATAGTGCCGTCCTTCTCAACTATCCACCTATGCAGCTTAATGCGGTGCGGGTAGGCACCCTTCTTTCCGGAGAGCACCCGGTAGGCAGAACAAACCGCCGCCTGGAACTGAGGAACCCTTATCGCTTCAAATGCCGGATCATATCCCTGAAAACTGTGGAAAAAGGTGGCTATTTAGGTTACCAGAGAAGCTACCGTTTGAAAAAAACAGCTCAAATAGCGGTTCTGCCAGTTGGCTATCGTGATGGAGTAGCACTGGCGGTCAACAACAAGGCCTCAGGATTTATTGATCTGTTAAAAATCTTAATCAAAACGGTACTCTATTACTTTAATTTTCCCCGGGTACAGATAAAAGTTATCTATCAGGATAGACACTATCCAATTCGTGGTAAAGTATTTATGCAGATGTGTCTGGTGGAGTTTCCAGCAGATTTGGATGTACAGGTAGGTGACGAAGTGGAAGTGCCCATCAGGAAAACCTTGGCATCAAGCAATGTTTTGCGGCTTTATGTACGAGAAGGGCAAGCCGGTAAAAAAGACAATGCTTCGTATGTATCCTATATATCAGAGGAGGAATACCATGGGTAAAAAACTGGTGGTGGGTCTGCTAGTGGTATTTTTGGTTATCATGACGGTTCTATCCATACAGGGGATCAACAGTGCCGGTGGCGGCGGACGGCTGTCGGGTAGTTCTACCATAGGAGTGATAGAGATAAACGGCACCATAAGCGGCGAAACCAGTGGCGGTTTAATGGGTGGGTACACCGCAAATTCTATGGAGCTGATGAATTCCATTCGCCGGGCTGGAGAACGTGATGATATTAAAGTAGTGGTCTTGCGTATCGACAGTCCGGGAGGAAGTGCTGTGGCCTCGCAAGAAATCGCTTTGGAGTTGGATCGTCTGCGGGAAAAGGGCAAAAAGGTGATCACTTCTATGGGGGATACCTGTGCTTCGGGAGGGTATTGGATCGCTTGCAGCAGTGATTACATTATGGCTAATGGGGCAACTCTGACTGGTAGTATTGGCGTCATCATGCAGTTGAGCAACTTGGAAGGCCTATTCGAAAAACTGGGTATTAGAGATGAGGTAATCAAGAGCGGCAAACACAAAGATATGGGTTCAGCTACCCGGGATATGACTACTGAGGAGCGTCAGCTGTTAGAGGACATTGTGGGAGACTCTTATGATCAATTCCTGGATCAGGTGTTGCGGGGGCGTCAGGGAAAAATCACCCAGGAGGACTTACTGGCCATAGCTGATGGGCGGGTGATTTCCGGGCGACAGGCTGTGGAACTAGGCTTAGTAGACGGTATTGGCAATTATTATGATGCCCTGGACGTAGCCCGGGAAATGGCTGGCTTGTCTGAAGATAGCCCGGTAGAACTGTTGAATGAAACTAACATTTGGGGAAGCCTGGGTTTGAGAGCGTTGACGTTGCTGCCCAATCAGATGAAGCAGCCCTTACTTCAGTTGCGGTATGAGTAATCCGGGGGAGGAATTTTTTTTGTCATTCACGGAAACCATTTATGGTGTGCTTTTCGAACCGGCGGCGACTTTGCGCAGCCTAGCCGACCACAAACCGTACGGAACTGCCCTGTTAGTTTTCATAGGGGTATTGCTTTGGAGTGTAGTTTTTGAACAGGCCTTAAATGTTTATGGTGATAGTCAAATACAGGAGATGATCCCCGCCAATCTTTACTGGTTGTTCAGCCTGTTTGGCGCTATCCTGTCATTGCTGGTACTGCTGGTAGGTAGCGGACTGTTATCTTTGATCAGCGAACTAATCTATGGAAAATTCAACGCCGGAGGGATACTGGTAGTTTTATGCTACTCTTCTATTCCGGGTATTCTGGGCCCCCCTCTTCACTATGCCTCCACATTGGCCGGGCTTCAGTGGTTAGGAGCTATACTGGCCGGACTGTGCATGCTATGGGTACTGGTGTTACAGGTGATAGGAGTCAGGGAATCCTTGCAGGTTACTACCGGGCAAACCATCTTAATAATGCTCTTGCCATTGCTCGTGTCAGTATTACTGATCGTAGGAATGGCGATTCTTGCCACTATGACCCTGACTATTTAACCAAACATCACCTGCAACAAGAAGGATAAAATTTCCTGTTTACCGAATAGGTAATGGGGAAACTGATCCTAGGGGGGGATAGTATGCCTAAGAAAATTTTGATTGTAGATGATCAAAAAGGAGTGCGGCGTCTCCTGGAGGAACTGTTTAAGAAGGAAGGCTGGAATGTGTACATTGCCGCCAATGGCCTGGAAGCCATTGACCGAGTGCAGGAAGTGATCCCGGATATTGTTCTGATGGATATGAAAATGCCCAACATGAATGGCCTGGAGTCTTCTTCACAAATACTGCAACTGTATCCCGACATCAAAATAGTGATGATGACTGCCTACGGTGAAATGGATGTGGTAAAAAAGGCTTTGGAAGTTGGTGTTCAACGGTGCATCACTAAGCCTTTTGATATATTGCGCCTGCGTGATTTGGTAAATGAACTGGTGATGGATGGAGTATTGTAATTATTTAAAGAGGTGAGAGCATGTTAGTTTCAGTACACGAGTTACTCTTGAAAGCCGACCAGAAGGGATATGCAGTCGGGGCGTTTAATGCCAACAATATGGAGATTATTCAGGCTATAGTGGAAGCCGCCGAATTGGAGCAATCACCGGTAATCATGCAGGCCAGTCAGGGCGCTATCAACTATGCGGGTTTGGAGTATATCACTCAAATGGTAACCATTGCTGCGCAGCAAGCCACTATTCCCGTAGCCTTGCACCTGGATCATGGCACTGATTTTTCCCAGGTAGTGCGCTGTATCCGCAGTGGGTTCACTTCCGTAATGTATGATGGTAGTAAGCTGCCCCTGGAAGAAAATATTGCTGTGACTAAGCAAGTCTTAGCCATGTCCCGGCCTATCGGGGTATCAGTCGAAGCTGAACTGGGTACAATAGGGGGAACCGAGGATAATGTCCATGTGGATCAACGGGATGCCCTGTTCACTAATCCGGAAGAGGCTCGCTATTTTGTGGAACAAACCGGGGTAGACAGCCTGGCTATAGCTATCGGTACCGCCCATGGTCGTTACCAGGGTGAACCTCAACTCGATTTCGCCCGCCTGCAACGAATCAAAGACCTAGTAAAAATACCGCTGGTTCTACATGGTTCTTCCGGCGTACCTGACGATGCCATTCGACAGGCAATTGAATTAGGTATCCGTAAAGTCAACATTGATACCAACATCCGGGAAGCATTTGTCGGGGAAATGCGCCGCATTATAGAAGAGAAACCTGATGAGATTGATCCCCGCAAGATCCTGGGACCTGCCCGTCAGGCCACCGTGGAGATTATCCGTGAAAAAATTAGGGTGTTCGGCAGTTCAGGGCATGCCTAAAAGAAACATGACTTTATCCTAACAGTGATAGAGGGAATAAAGGAGGTTTTTCTTTGCGAATCTTTATTGACTCTGCTAATATAGATGAAGTAAAAGAGATTAACCAAATGGGGTTTCTGGCCGGGGTGACCACTAATCCTACTCTGGTAGCAAAAGAGAAAAGGGATTATCGGGAAGTGATTCAAGAAATAAGTCAAGTGGTAGATGGCCCCATCAGTGCCGAGGTTATCTCTCTGGAATATGAACAAATGGTGCGCGAGGGCGAAGAACTAGCCACCATACACCCCAATGTAGTGATCAAAATACCTCTTACAGAAGCAGGCCTTAAGGCTATAAGCACCCTGAAGAAAAAAGCAATACCTACTAATGCCACTCTGATTTTTTCCGCTAATCAGGCCTTGTTGGCCGCTCGAGCCGGAGCAGCCTATGTTAGTCCTTTCTTAGGTCGGGTCGACGATTACGGAAATGATGGATTGACCCTCTTGAGCGACATACTTACCATTTTTGATCAGTATATGCTGCCAACAGAGGTTATTGCTGCCAGCATTCGTCATCCCATGCACGCCGTACAGGCGGCACTCCTGGGTTCACATATAGCTACTATTCCGTATAGTGTTCTGAAACAAATGGTGAAGCACCCCCTCACTGATGCGGGGATCGAAAAGTTTATGGCAGATTGGCAAAAGGCGTTTTAGCATGCCTACAGGGGAGGTCAAAAAGTTGGAACGGGAACTGGCGCTGGAGTTTGCGCGCGTAACCGAGGCGGCAGCATTAGCAGCAGCCTGTTGGGTAGGCAAAGGTGATAAAGAAGCTGCTGATGGTGCAGCTGTTACAGCTATGCGGGCTATGTTTGACTCGGTTTCTGTAGATGGAACCGTTGTTATCGGTGAGGGTGAGATGGATGAAGCCCCCATGCTCTATATTGGAGAAAAGGTGGGAATTGGTACTCCGCCACAAGTGGATATTGCCGTGGATCCTTTGGAAGGAACCAATATTGTAGCCAAAGGTTTGACGGGGGCCATTGCTGTCCTGGCAGCAGCTCCACGCGGCTCCCTATTACATGCGCCCGATATGTATATGGATAAAATTGCCGTGGGGCCTGAGTGTAAAGGTAGAGTTCACTTGGATGCTCCTGTTAGGGAAAACCTGCGGGAAGTAGCTCGGGCCTTAGATAAACTAGTTACTGAAGTCACGGTAGTCATCTTAGACCGTCCGCGTCATCAGCAGTTGATCGAAGAAGTACGTCGGGTGGGAGCACGCATAAAACTGATCACTGATGGAGATGTATCACCGGGAGTTGCGGCGGCCTATGAAAACTCCGGGGTCGATATTTTAATGGGCATTGGCGGTGCCCCGGAAGGTGTCATCACAGCGGCAGCTCTCAAATGCCTGGGCGGAGATTTTCAAGCCCGGCTGTTTCCAGAGGAAGAGGAGGAAATAAATCGCTGTCATGAAATGGGTATCAGTCAAGTTGATCGACTGTTTACTATTGATGAATTAGCTACTTCCGATGATGTTATCTTTGTGGCTACCGGCATCACGGATTCTTTTTTGCTCAAAGGTGTTCGCTATTACAAACGCCGGGCTGTGACTCAAACACTGGTCATGCGTAGCACCTCCGGGACGATCAGACATATTGAAGCCAATCACGATTTGGATCGTAAACCACTGTTTCGCGATCATCGTATCAAGCTGCTTATAGAGTAAGGGAGGGGAAATCTCAGAGGATTAGAATCTGCCTATTCTGGGGACACTATCATCATCCCCCTTATCATGGAAAAGCGTAACAAGACTGTATCCTACCGGGCAACTCACCGCCAGGGATTGGCTGGGGCACGTTTTTCGATCACACCATCTGTTTTTTTACCTATTATGATCAGACAATAAGGTTGTAAATGTGTAGGTAACCATCTGGAAGGAGGACCATGTTGGCGAACGTAAATATATCCGAACTGGAAAACAAGACTATACTGGAATTGTATCAAATTGCTCGGGACATAAATCTGATTGGTTATTCCAAACTACGAAAAAAAGAATTGGTATTTGAAATTACCAAGGCTTTAACTCATTCTGATGAACTGCTTCAAGCCCAGGGTGTATTGGAGATCATGCCTGATGGGTATGGGTTTTTAAGACCATTTGCTTATCTGCCCAGTCAGGATGATATCTATGTCTCTCCTTCTCAGATTCGTAAGTTCGAACTGCGCACCGGGGACCGGGTAGCCGGCCAAGTGCGTTCACCTAAGGACAATGAACGTTTCTTCGCCTTACTAAAAGTAGAAGACGTAAATGGGTTTCCCCCGGAGGATTCTACTAAGAGAATACATTTTGATGCTCTCACACCTCTGTATCCTACCGAAAAGCTTACTCTGGAAACGGAGACTCGGGAGTTATCTACCCGTATTATTGATCTAGTAGCACCAATAGGCAAAGGCCAACGTGGACTCATCGTAGCCCCTCCTAAGGCTGGTAAAACAATTTTGCTACAAAAAATCGCTCAGGGCATAACTACTAATAATCCGGAAATAGACGTTATAATCCTGCTGGTAGATGAACGGCCAGAAGAAGTGACGGATATGCAGCGTTTTACCACAGCAGAAGTAGTGGCCTCTACCTTTGACGAGCCGCCCGAGAATCATGTTAAGGTAGCGGATATGGTACTGGAAAGGGCCAAACGCCTGGTGGAACATAAAAAAGACGTAGTCATTCTGATGGACAGTGTGACCCGGTTGGCTCGGGCTCATAATCTGGTAGTCCCCCCTAGTGGACGCACCTTATCGGGAGGTATCGATCCGGCTTCCCTGGATAAACCGAAGCGCTTTTTTGGTGCGGCACGTAATATAGAAGAGGGTGGCAGTCTTACCATCATTGCTACCGCTTTGGTGGAAACTGGTTCCCGCATGGATGAAGTTATTTTTGAAGAATTTAAGGGGCGGGGCAACATGGAATTGGTTTTGGATCGCAAGCTAGCCGAAAGGCGCATTTTCCCGGCCATCGACTTGAAACGTAGTGGCACCCGTAAAGAAGAATTGCTATTAAGCGACGAAGAACTGGAACTAAGCTGGCATCTGCGTAACTATTTCGGTGAGTATAATCCGGTGGATACCATGCAGGCCATGATAGATACCCTGAAAAAAACAAAATCCAATCAGGATCTGGTGAGGGCTGCGCCCCTGGTATTTGGCAAAGCCAATGGTTCCCGGTAATCAACTAAAGAGTATAGCTTTCCTAAAATTGGTCAAAAATAAGGGCACAGGCCCTTATTTTTTTGTGTCTGAAAGAAACGAGGTGGAAAATCGTGTATAAACGATGGGTAGGATCCCTGCTAGTGGGTTTGATCTTTACCGGCATCCTAGTAGCGCCAGTTTGGGCCGGCTTGATTCAGGGAAAATTTATTCCTATTGGCCAAGCCAGGGTTCTGACGGTTGACAGTCAGACTAGGTACTACCAGGTGCAAAAAGGAGACACACTCTGGGATATATCCAGAAGTTTTAATGTGGATGTGCAAACTCTGGCGGCAGTAAACAACTTAGAGCGTAATAGTATACTGAGCATAGGGCAAACTCTGCAGGTTCCGGGAACAGGACAGCGCCTGCATGTGATCCGCAAAGGAGAAACCATGTGGGATATCGCTACTCGTTATAATATTAGCTTGGCCCGGCTAAAAGCTGCCAATCCCACCAAAAATCCAGTTAATCTGAAAATCAGTGATAAACTAGTCATACCTACCGATACTTTACAGGTAGCCCAGGTCATGCAGGAACCTTCCCGAGGATGGTCGGTGAGCCCGCTTTTTAACTGGCCGATCGTAGGAAAGATCACCTCAGGCTATGGATGGCGTTCATCGGGTTATCATCATGGGATAGATATTGCTGGCGACATCGGCGATCCCATCAAGGCTTGTGCGGCTGGAACGGTGACCTTTGTTGGCTACAAATCAGTCTATGGGAGAACCGTTGTAGTTGATCACCCCGACGGCAAGCAGACTCTTTATGCCCATGTGCAGGCCATAAAAGTAGCTCAAGGGGACACGGTAGCCCGGGGCCAAGTAATTGCTACCGTAGGTATGACCGGTCGGACTACCGGGCCCCACGTTCATCTGGAAGTGCGCAATAATGGAGAATTGTGTAATCCCCTCACCTACCTGAGTCGTTAATAGTGGAAGCGAAAAAGGCCTCGTTGCCAAACCCTGGGGGCATAGCAACGAGGCTTTTTCATGTTCGGTTATGCAAGAGCTTCTTTGATAAAGGCCATGTCCTTTTACTTTGGAGTGACCTTAGTTTCCCAAAGTTGTTCATTCTTAGCACCGTTTAGCTTCTCACATAATTTTTTGCCATCTAATTTCCTATATGCTTTCATGATCCCTCTTACAGTCGGCGAAGCTTCTTGCCTTCATTCTCTAGGTATATTGATAACCCTTCAATTAAAATATGTTATAACTATGTTATAGCCTTTCGGGAGACTAAATAATGAACTTCTTTGATGATATAAGGAAAGTACGTATAGAGAGCCTGCTTAGCCAAGAAGCCTTTGCGAAAGAGATCGGGGTATCATTTGTTACGATTAATCGTAGGGAAACGGGAAAAACTCGACCCTCATACCAAACGATCAAAACCATATGCGAATTTTGCCAATCCCATAATATCGAATTTGATGAAAATAAGTACCTGCAAAGTGAGGAAAAGACCAATGAAAGCGGCGAGAAATAAAACAATTGATATTACAGTAAAAGAGGGACAGGTATATTTGGATAGGTGCATTTCTATTGATAAACCTGCCGAATTGACCACTATTTTAGATAAGACAATTTTAGGTGATACGTTTGATATTATTTCATTTCTTCCCCAAGAATTTGTTGATTTGCTCATTGTAGATCCGCCATATAATCTGGACAAAGATTTTCATGGTAATAAGTATAAGAAGACTTCCGATGATTTATATGAAGAGTATACAGAAACATGGATAAAGCTGATATTACCTTTATTAAAAGCAAAGGCATCAATTTATGTTTGCTGTGATTGGCAATCAAGCCCGGCCATCGGTCGTGTGTTAAAAAAATACTTTTATATACAAAATCGCATCACATGGCAACGAGAAAAAGGTCGAGGCTCATTATCAAACTGGAAAAATGGCATGGAAGACATATGGTTTGCTACTAACTCCAAAACATATACTTTCAATGTTGAAGACGTCAAAATGAGGCGTAGAGTTATTGCTCCCTATAAGGTTGATGGTAAGCCCAAGGATTGGGAAGAAACCGAAAATGGCAACTTTAGAAACACATATCCGTCCAATTTCTGGGACGATATTTCGATACCCTACTGGTCTATGCCAGAAAATACTGCTCACCCTACCCAAAAGCCAGAAAAGTTGTTGGCCAAGCTCATTCTTGCCAGCTCAAATCCGGGGGATATAGTATTTGATCCGTTTTTAGGTTCTGGCTCCACCTCTGTGACAGCTAAAAAGCTTAATAGGCATTATGTAGGCATAGAGCAAAATCCTCAGTATTGCGTTTGGGCTGAAAAGCGCTTGGAAATGGCTGATACAGATCCCACCATTCAAGGTTACACCGACGGAGTTTTCTGGGAACGTAATACAAGTGCCCTGCAAAAGAAAAGTAAGAAATCGCAAGTGACATTATGGGAGCTAGACGAAAATGTATAATAAAAGTACCATAGACCGACTCATTGCACTTGTTGAGCGTTACAACGGAATTGCCGATAAAAATAAATTGGCCGGCATTGTTCAGAAGGAGTTTTCTCTTACCCAGGATAGAAGTGTTTATTACTGTGATGATTTTGCTATTCGGTTTAGCAAATCCGAAAACAAGCGAATGAGTAATACGGTATTATCATTGTCGGCTCTACAAAAGTATGACAACATTCCTTTTATAGTCTGTATAGTGTCTTCGACCACAAATTACCTATTGCTGGCGAACTCTACTTTCTTAAAGAAAATAAGTCACTCTTCACAAGAACTTCGTGTTGACAATATTAAAGGTAGTTTTAACGGGGGGGATATTATGATGGAATTCGAAAGCATCGAAAACTCTCCCCGCTATTTTGACCGATTGTATGCATACCATCGTGGTTTCAGTTTCCAAGACAATCTTGAACGGCTTGTTGAAAGCACCAATGACATTGTTGGAAAAATTCAAAAATTCAATGTTACCGAAAAAGCACAAGCAACAATTATTGATTCGGTTGATCGAGCCATAAGTTTCCTTAAATCTGATTGCTATCATGATTTGAACAACGATTTGGACTCTCGTGTTGCTGAAGTTCAAGGTGAGATTGCCATCGCGGCCTTTATTGACAATGTGAATATAAGAGGTCGTATCATTGAATATTTGATCACCGATAATGGATCAACACTTAAAGATCAAATCATCGCGGCTTTACACAGCAAAAAACCATTTCCGCAGTTTAAGACCGAGGATAATTTGGGGGATTATTTCAAAGGATATCCGGAGTATAATACTGAGACAGATATTAAGACCAAGGTTATGTTCTTGGACGGAAATCCCAAGGCATATAATATCGATAAACTGCTTGAATTTCTATCAACTGACAAATCTGTATATCTGATATATCTGCTTGGCATAGATGAAGATGGGAAAATCGTGTCTCGACTTTGCTCCGCGTTTGACGACCGACTTTTGGATGCTACCAATGTCATACACCATTGGGCAGGAAGAAACACTCGCGGCGTTGCTCAATTTATAGGAACAGCATTAACCAAAATACTTAATGCGTCTAGTGGTTCAGAAATAAATAAAGAAAAGGCAACTGCTTTCTTAATTAACTTGATTGACAGATAATAAGAGTTCAAAAAACACCTAAGCTGAACCCCCTTTGGGGGCTTTTTTTATGGGCTGTTTTCAGCTAGTCTATAGATAGACTTTGAAAGCGAGGATGGTTATGTT
>Ga0209723_1001225_pt1 | contig 41566 bp, 39 predicted proteins | sample BiotimSIPDNA_2_FD_185750 | JGI IMG/M metagenome (GOLD analysis project Ga0209723, IMG submission 185750) | Anaerobic biogas reactor microbial communites from Washington, USA - Biogas_R2 time_0 SIP DNA (SPAdes) (version 2) | ecosystem: Engineered > Bioreactor > Anaerobic > Unclassified | place... | reverse complement strand
AATTGCTTTTTCAGCCCTGACCAAACCATATTTTATAGCTTACCCGGCTGTTTTTGCTGTTGCAGAATGGTTGCGCAACAAATCGGTTAAACAAACAGCAATTGCTGCGCTGCTTGTTTCCCTGGTCATGGCTTTGGTCATCGCGCCCTGGACCTACCGCAACTGGAAGATCTTCAATGAATTTATTCCTATCACCTATAACGGCGGATACGTCCTTTATATCAACAACAATGACTATAACCATTATGGGGGTTGGATGGACCCTGCTGATTTTGAAGTCTCTGAGGAGTTTAAAGCCAGGTTTGTGGAAAAGGGAACCACATTCCCCGAACACCCCCCGCAGACTGACAAATTATATAAAGATGAAGCAAAAAAGTGGATCCTCACCCACCCCGTTGAGTTTCTGCAGCTTGGTGTGCTGAGGGTTAAGAATACGTTTTTCAACGGAGCGGAAGATATTGTCAAGTGGACGATGAATCAAATCGATAAGGAAAATTTGGACAGGCAGAGTTTAAGAAAATTAAATTTCTACCGGGCGATCACGGATATGATTATATATGTATTAAGCTCCTTTGGGTTTTTTTATACAATGATTTACTTGATCTGGATTATTGCCGGTCTTTTTCGCAAGACACCAGCACTTGATTATAAAAAGGCCGTGGTTGTCCTCAATATTGCCTTCCTTGCGGCAGTTTACTTTGTTACTGAGGGACAGCCAAGGTATAACTTTCCCGCTTTATTCTTTATGATCGCTGCTGCGGTTGCCTCGATGGAGTTGGTTATAAAAAACTTGGGCAGGAATTACCGGGAGCAGACCTGAAGCTGCCAGGAACTTTCGGAAAGGTATTAACTGTATAAAATAAATATCCCGATGTTGATTTAACTGATAGAGCATAGTCCGGGTGATTAAAAATGAATCGAAGGAAACTGCCGTGCTTTAATCTTAGAAGCAGTGTGGCGCTTTCTGTCTTTGTAATTTTTCTACTATGGCCATCGGCGCCCTTTAGGGACTTCGCACTCTATGGGGCTGAGCCCGGAGGGATGCCCCGGGCCGGTTTAAATATTGATAATTTGAAAGAAGGGCAAGAAATCTCGCCTGACTATCTACAAGGGGCTATTTCCCTGAGCGCCGGGCAAAAGCTCCTGCTGGACCACACATATAACCTGTTTTTCAGCAACATACCGGAATTCCCGGGGGAACCGGGCCTTACTTGCCGGGCGGATGATGTGTTGTCCGGTTCGGGGCTGGTCAGAGTGTTGTTCAGTCACATGAACCTGCTGATTGACTGGTCATCCGACCCGCTGAGCAATATGCCGGCCGCCGTTGGCTTCGCAGTGGAAAACCGTACCCTCCGGGAGCTTGACGTTTACGCCATCCGCGGCGCCATGTCCTGCAACCGCACAACCGACGGTACGTACCTCTTTTTGGAGGACGCCGCGCCGCTGCAACCCGGCGAGAGTGAGCCGCAATGCTACGGTTCCGCTGTAGGTAATTATGTGGTCAGGGAATTTTTCTTATCCGAGCAAAAACCCCCTGTTAACCTGGGCAGGGTGAAACCCGGTGAGCGGCTAATTCATGGTCTGGATGTGGGTCCCCGGGCCTGGGCGGTGGGCCTGTATGATCTGGAGTTTGTGGATGTGGCTTCAGGCTGCCGCCTTAACCGGAGTGACTTAACTCCCGGGGAGGTGGTGGGTCTGGAGACATTTATCGCGCCCCTTGGAGTTGACCTGGACAATTTTCTGGAAAAAAAACTGGCCTCCGGCACCGTTTTGCCGCAAAGCTGGTATGAATGTGAACATATGAGGGGGCTGTTTGTTCCCGGAATCTATCCTGACAGTCCGGCCGGCGAAGCCTCCTCAAAAATATTCACCATCAACTATTCTGCTGATGACGGCCTTGCGGCCAGCTTTGCCCTGGCCGCAGGTGATGTATCACCGGCTTTTGAGCCGGACATTTTCATCAACGACAGGATGCGCAACGGTTACGACCAGGCCTCTCCGGGGCTCAAAGGAGTGAACAAAGGCAACTACGGTGCGGACTACACCATAAAAATGGAACTGACCGGGCCGGTGGCCCTGGTGTTCCAGGGTCCTTTGCAATGCTGTGCTGTAGATACTTACAACCAGATCGACACAATCTGGCTGGACGGTCAGATCAAAGCCCTGCAAATCAAGGACCCCAACTATGAACAATTTCATACGGATGAATCTGCCTTGCGGCAACCGGGCTACGGCCGGGTTATCGCCGTCTTCAAGGAAAGCGGCAGGCACGATCATGTCCTGCGCTACATCCCTCCGCCCAACACTTACGGTCCCGTCCGCTTTTACCTCCTGCCCCTTGTTGATGACCGGAACCCGCACTGACTGTTTTAAAAACTTTTCCCTGGAGTTTAAATGAATTTTCACAGAAAGCTTTCCGTCAGATTTTCGGCCTAATCCAAAGAAAACTACTCTATTATAATTATTCATCCGCACCAATCTCATGCTTTGCGTGATGGGCAGCATTTTGTTTTTGAGGAAAATATACTTTTCTACAATAAATGCAAATTAACCGGTATGTATAGAAAAAATTTTAACATACATCAGCTTTGTTTTTGTTAACAGGGGTTTTAGAGATGCTTTTATGCCATCTAAGGTTAAGGGTTGATCTAAAGCTTATGACTGCTGGCAAGAAAATAGTATTCATTAAGATTTAACCTGTCACAAAAAAACCCGTGCCTTTGTTATAGAAGTGAAATCAAGAACGGCCTGGAGGTGCTAAGAGGGCATTGATGCCGACCATCACCGGACAAGTGGCCGGCCAGACCGGCTTCAGGGAGCTTTTCGACAGCTATTACCCGGTTATATGCCGCCAGCTTACCTGTCTTTTGGGCAGTCGTGCCGCCGCGGAGGACGTTGCCCAGGAAACATTCATCAAGCTGTACCAGTCTCCCCCCCGGGAACCCTCCAATTTGGGCGGGTGGCTGACCAGGGTATCGGCCAATCTGGCTTATAACCACCTGCGCAGCGAGAAAAGCAGACGGCGCCGGGAAATCAGCTCCGCACAGCATGCTGCCGGGCGGGAGACAGGGCCGGAAGAAGAACTGCTCCGTGTCGAGGAGGTGGCCTTCACCCGGCAGGCCCTGGAACTCCTGCCGGAAAGAGACCGGGCCTGCCTGCTCCTGAAGTTTTCCGGAATGAATTATGCGGAAATCGCCAGGGTTACCGGTATTAAGGAAAATTCTGTGGGGACCATACTGGCACGGGCGCGTGCCAAGTTTAAAAGGGAATATATTAGAATAAAAGGAAGTGATGATGGTGTCCTGCTATGACCCCGGAGACCTCCAGGCCTATCTTGACGGAGAACTGGATTGTGTTGTAAAAGCTGAACTGGAAAAGCACCTGCTTCACTGCGGGAAATGCTGCAGGGCACTGGAGCAGATCCGGGAGAATCAAAGCTTTGCATCCACCAGACTGGCCGGCTACATGCAGGCCCTGGCCAGCGCTGAGTTTGATACCAGCCAGGCCTGGAGACGTTTCAACAAAAAGCGGCTATCCACCGGAAAAGGAAGCCCTTTAATCAAGAAAGGAGTCTTATCCATGCTTGCAAAATATCGTGCGGCCGCAACCGCAGCGGCAATCATGCTGGCCCTGGCCGTTACCTTCAGCTTCGGTTCCGTGCGTTCGGCAGCCAGCGACCTGTTGACCATATTCAGAGTGGAAAAGGTAAGAACTATTAACCTGACTACCTCAGACCTTTCGCAAATTGAAAGAGCTTTTCGTGAAGGCGCCGGAAAAGTGGACATCGATAACTTCGGTAAACTGGAATTCAGCGGTGGAAACGAATCCGGAAAAGTTACCCTTGAAGAAGCCCGCGGCGCGGTGGATTTCGAGCTCATGCTGCCGGATGCCCTGCCCGGCGACTATCAGCTGCAGGAAGTTCATAAGTACAGCGCGGGTCATATGGAATTTACCCTGGACACCAGCAAGACTAATCAGGTTTTGCAGTCCCTGGGAAGCGAGAAGTTATTGCCGGAAGAACTGAACGGCAGGACCTTTGCTGTTGAAGCTCCGGTCCAGATCTCAGCCGCTTACACCGGTCCCGGCAACCAGAGTGTATACATCTGGCAGGGCAGGAGTCCTGAGCTGATCGCCCCGGGTTCGGACGTCAATGCCATCCGTGACGCGCTCCTGGCCCTGCCCTTCCTGCCCGAAAACCTGCGCGCCCAGCTGGCGTCAATCAATGACTGGGAGCATACCTTTTTGATTCCCAATGTCGGAGGCAGCTCCCGGGAGGTTGATGTCAACGGTGTGCCGGGAGTGTTTATAGGTCAGAACGGCAGTGAAAAGCAGACCAGCTGTCTGATCTGGCAAAAAGCAGGTGTGGTCTATGCCGTCAGCGGCCGGGTGGATCCCGGGCAGGCCTTGCAGTTTGCCGCTGCTCTGGACTAGTGCCGGGCGGCCGGTAATGTCCTGTGGGGTTCAAATATTAACTCCAATAACCAGAAATAATTAACTAAGTAATTATTATCGATGTTTTTCAGTAAGTCCTCAAACAAAGGAAGGAAAAATCCTGTATGATTATTGAAACCAGTGACCTGACTAAGATGTACGGTAAAAAGGTTGGGTGCTCGGAGATTTGCCTCTCTGTGGGGGAGGGGCAAATCTTTGGTTTTCTCGGGCCGAACGGCGCCGGAAAAAGCACCCTGGTTAAAATTCTGGTGGGACTTCTCTTTCCCACCAGCGGAACGGCAAAAATTCTGGGGCGCCCCCTGGGAGATCTGGAAGCCCGGCGAAAAACAGGCTTTTTACCGGAAAACTTTCGTTATCAGGATTGGCTTACCGGCGAAGAATTACTCTCCTTTCATGCTTCCCTGTACGGGCTGAGCGCGCAGGATAAAAAACGCCGGATTCCTGCAGTGCTCGAGCAGGTAGGCCTGAGCGGCAAGGAGAGGCAAAGGGTGGGGACTTACAGCAAAGGGATGCAGCAGCGGATAGGACTGGCCTGCGCCCTGCTGCCCGACCCGGAACTGGTCTTCCTGGATGAGCCCACCTCGGCCCTGGATCCCCTGGGCCGGCGGGAGGTGCGTCAAATTATCCTGGACCTGCGCAGGAGGGGTAAAACCGTCTTCCTAAACAGCCACCTCCTGAGTGAAGTTGAAATGATTTGTGATCAGGTGGCCATCATTCATAAAGGCAGAATCATTTCCACGGGTGTACTTGAGGAGATGCTTTCCGGAGCAGTTGAGGTAGAAGTGCAGGTGGAGGCCCAGACGCCGCAGATGCTGTCAGAGTTTTCCGCACTCAGCCGAAAAATGACTGTGGACGGCAGCCGCATCCGGCTCAGCCTTAACGACAGGAAGGACGTGGGCTCTCTTGCCGGAATAGTGGTCCGGAACGGCGGCAGGTTGTTCAGCCTCAAGGCCGTTCAGGGTTCCCTGGAGGATCTTTTTATTGACTTGATTCAGGAAGGGGGCGGAAACCATCATGCTGGCCATAACCCTACTAACCTTTAAAGAAGTGATCCGGCGCCGGATCATTTTGATTACTTTATTCCTGACCCTGGTTTTTCTGGTCCTATTCGGAACAGGGGTCCACTACGGTTACGAGGAGATGGCCGGGCAGGCCGGGCCGCTGGAGATGATGTTAACCCAGCAGTTTTTGGCTCTGGGTCTTTATTTCGGAAGCTTTATTGTTGCCTTTCTGGCAATTATGGCGGTGGTGGGAGCCATTTCCGGGGAAATCGAAGGCGGAACCATTTACGCTATTGTGCCGAGGCCTGTAAAGCGTTCCGCAATTATTCTGGGGAAGCTGCTGGGTTACGGGTTTATGCTCTGTGTCTTTGCGGTGCTGTTTTATATCGCGATCCTCCTCATTATTCGTTTCAACACAGGTCTGAATGTCCCGGTGAAGCCGGCCGCCCTGGGGCTCTTTTGCCTTCAGCCACTCATCCTTCTGGCGGTGAGCCTGTTCGGCACTACCTTTCTTTCCACCCTGGCCAACGGTATTGCTGCGTTTATGCTGTACGCCATTGGAGTTATCGGCGGCATGATGGAACAGATCGGCTACCTGGCCAGCAGCGAAGTTCTTATTCAGATCGGTATTGTTTCCAGCCTGATCATGCCGGCGGACGCCATTTACAGAAAAATAGTCTACAGCCTCCTGGCCACCCCGGAGGTTTCAATGGCAAGCATGCTCGGGCCTTTCGGCAGCATGTCCGAGCCAAGCGCCTGGATGCTTCTGTATACGGGATTGTACATCCTCTGTTTCCTGGTGCTGGCAGTTAGAATATTTTCTAAGAGGGACCTCTAAATTGCAGGGATATCCAACCCACTGCCGGTTTTGGCCGGTTCGCTCCTGCGACCGGCGGCCTGCACTGCTGTTTCCTGCCTTCCAGCCGTGGCTGGAGCGGGCACTAGGCAGGAAAACTAGCATAATAAAGCCTGACCAAGAAATAATATAGCTGACGTATTTTGAGCGGATCGAAAGGGCCGTGCGGGGAATGCCAAAAGGTAAAATTGCCGTGGTGGGAGTGGGGGCGGTAGGGGCTACAACAGCTTTTACCCTGGCCATGAGCGGCCTGGCAACAGAACTGGTCCTGGTGGATGTTAACCAGCCTAAGGCAATAGGGGAAGCCCTGGACATTGCCCATGCTGCGGCTTTCATCAAGCCCGCCAGGATTTACGCCGGAACATTTGAAGACTGCCGGGACGCATCCATTATTGTTTTCTCCGCCGGGGCAGCTCAAAAGCCCGGAGAAACCCGGCTGGAACTGCTGCAAAAGAATTACGCCATCTTGAAGCAAAGCCTGCCCCGCCTGCAGGGCGGAAATCAGGAGCAAATCTTAATAATTGTGAGCAATCCCGTGGACGTCCTGACCTATGCTGCGCTGAAGATTACCGGACTGCCCCCGCAGAAGGTCTTCGGATCCGGGACGGTGCTGGACAGTTCCCGTTTCAGGCATAGCCTGAGCCGCCGCTGCGGCGTTGCTCCCAGGAACATCCACGCCTACGTAGTGGGGGAGCACGGGGACAGCGAAGTGCTGCTCTGGAGCCTGGCTTACATTGCAGGAATGCGGGTCGACCAGTATTGTGATTTGGCCTGCATTGAGCCTGTCAGCCGCCGGGTTCTGGAGCAGGAGGTCAAAAACGCGGCTCACGAGATAATTTTGGGAAAGGGGGCCACGTATTACGCCATCAGCCTGGCTGTTAAGCGGATTTGCGAGAGCATTGCCAGGGATGAGAATTCCATTCTCACGGTGACCGGCCTGATCGACGGGCTTTATGGAATCAAGGACTGCTGTCTCAGCCTGCCTGCTGTGATCAATGCCGGGGGTCGCGGTCGCCCGCTGGAACTGCCCCTTGCGGAGGAGGAAAGGAAAGCCCTGCTGGAATCGGCGGCTATTATTAAAAATGCCATTAATGAGCTGGGCCTTTAGCCGGATGAAAGAGCTCAAGGGAGTTTCGTACCCATGGGCTCAAGAATAAGCAAAAAATATTAACGTGACCGCCCTTGCAATTTGTCCCGGTTCGTATATAATAGTATAGTAACCCTCCGGGTAAACATCTAAGCGCCTGTAGCTCAGGGGATAGAGCGCCGGCCTCCGGAGCCGGGTGCACAGGTTCGATTCCTGTCAGGCGCACCAAGTTCAAGCTTCAAAATAAGTGTAACTTAAAACATAACCTGGCCGTATCGGCCAGGTTATGTTTTAAGTTACAAACGCACCGCTCGGCGCACTCTTGCGTTGCCTACCACCATCTTAACATATTTTGCAATAAAAAAGGTTTAAAAAGGAAAAAATTTCGTGTGTAAATATACTTAAGCATAGTAATCCTATCTGCAAACATTCAACAACAAGCGGGTCTGAAAAGCCCGGTATTTAAAAGGGAAAGGAATAAATTGTGTCGAACAAAGAGAATTAATGGACGGATAGAGCTATGACAAGATAATTATAGAACAAAGGGGTTCCCCGGGGAGAAGCATAAATAAATGGAAACCATCTACGGATATCTTGAAAGAATTACTTTTGTAAATGAAGAAAATCATTTCACGGTGGCCAGACTTCAGGAAAAAGCCAAGAAGGAACTGACAACCATTGTGGGCAATCTGGCCGGCATTAATCCGGGTGAATCCTTACGCCTTTTTGGAAAGTGGGTCCACAACGCAAAATACGGAAATCAATTTCAGGTGGAGAAGTATGAAACAGTTGTTCCCGCTACTGTAAACGGTATCGAAAAGTACCTGGGCTCGGGACTGATCAAGGGCATCGGTCCGGTAATGGCCAGGCGGATTGTAAAAACTTTCGGGCTCTCCACCCTTGATGTTATTGAGACAACACCGGATGAACTGGCCAAAGTGGACGGTATTGGGGCCAAACGCATTGAAATGATCACGAAAGCCTGGGAGGAACAAAAGGAAATTAAGGAGATTATGATTTTTCTCCAGAGCAATGGTGTCAGCGCGGCCTATTCAGCCAGGATTTTTAAAAGGTATGGAAAGGCCTCGATTGAAAATGTCAGGGAAAATCCTTACCGGCTGGCGGCTGATATATCAGGTATTGGTTTTATCACTGCCGACCGCATCGCTCAAAATATGGGCGTTGACCCCAACTCCATCTTGCGGGTCAAGGAGGGAATAATTTATGTCCTCAACGAGTTGACCAACGAGGGCCACGTTTATTATCCCCTGGAAACTTTACTGGCAAAAGCTGCGGAGATGCTCAAAGTGGATGTTGAATTTACCAAAAGGGCTGCGGCGGAGCTGCTGGAGGAAAGAAGAATTATAAAAGAGGACCTGCAGGGCCAACCCCCGCTCCAGGCAGTTTATCTCCCCGCATTTTATACCGCCGAAACAAACCTGGCCAGGCTGCTTCTTTGCCTGACCGGAGAGCCTTCCTCCATCCGTTCCATTGATACGGAAAAGGCAATAGACTGGGTTGCCGCGAAAACCGGCTCAAATCTGGCTGAAAAACAAAAAGAGGCGGTTGTTTTATCTGCACAGAAAAAGCTCCTGATTATCACCGGTGGCCCGGGTACGGGTAAAACGACCATCATTAAAGCCATCATCCAGATTTTCCGGGCACTGAAACTCCGGATCTTGCTGGCCGCGCCCACCGGACGGGCGGCTAAACGTATGCAGGAAGCAACCGGCCATGAGGCTAAAACTATTCACCGGCTGTTGGAATATAGCCCCCGGAAAGGCGGATTTGAAAAAAATCAGGAATCTCCACTGGAGGCTGATGTGGTCATCCTGGACGAGTCCTCCATGATTGATCTTCTGTTGATGTATCATCTGGTTAAAGCTGTCCCTTTAAACGCAACTTTAATCCTTGTGGGTGATATTAACCAGCTTCCTTCGGTAGGCCCGGGCAGTGTACTGAAGGACTTGATTGAATGCGGGAGGTTCAAAGTGGTTACACTGACTGAAATCTTCAGGCAGGCCCGGGAAAGCCGGATTGTGACCAATGCCCACCTCATTAATAAGGGTATGTTCCCGGATTTGAAAAAGCCTCCCGACAGGGAATTATCCGATTTTTATTTCATCGAGGAAAACGAGCCGGAAAAAATCATCAAAAAAATTTTGACGCTATGCCTGAGTAGGATCCCTAAACGTTTTGGCTTCCATCCGGTTCAGGACATCCAGGTTCTAACCCCTATGCACCGTGGAGAACTTGGTGTAATGAATTTAAATCTCAGGCTTCAGGAATTTCTCAATCCAAATGAGAGCAGGCTGATCAGGGGTAACAAGTCCTTTAAAGTTAACGACAAAGTAATGCAGGTCACAAATAACTATGATAAATCTGTTTACAACGGCGATGTAGGGACTATTTCCCGAATTGACCAGGAAGAGCAGGAAGTCCAGGTTAATTTTGAAGGAAGATGTGTAACTTATGATTTTTCCGAGTTGGAGGAGCTGGTTTTAGCTTACGCCATCTCCATCCACAAGTCCCAGGGCAGCGAGTACCCGGCCGTGATTATTCCGGTTGTGACGCAGCACTATTTGCTCCTTCAAAGGAATCTGATTTATACAGGGCTTACCAGAGGTAAAAAACTTGTTATCCTGATCGGGAGTAAAAGGGCTCTGGCCATTGCAGTTAAAAATAATAAAACACAAAATCGTTTTACCTGGCTCGATGAAAGGCTGGCTGAGGGAATCTAAATCAGTAAGAGAACCATCCACTGTCACCGCGTGTTATAACGAGAAAGTCCTATCTAGCACACCGTGGTCATCACTCCATGTCACCACCCCAAGAAAAAAATGTAAAATTTTAATTAACTAAAAATTTATAATATTTTGAAATGTTGTTGCCATAATGTTAAATTCGTCCGTATAATAAAAGTAAGAACTGGCATTGATAGGAACAATTGACGAAAAGAGGTCGATAAATATGGTTCAATTGTCCGAAATGCAGATGTACGAGTTCTTAAGCGGAGGTATGATCGCCACAGTTTATTATTTCTATAAGAAAGGTGTAAAGATTATCGGTTTTGCCGGTGGCTTCAGCTTTAAAATTAAAGTTTTATCCATCGGACACAACCCGCCAAGAAAAGGTTTCGGTCAGGCCGCGTTAAAATTTTTACGCCCCAGGTACAAAAAGATTTCTGTAATTGAAATCTACAAGGGAGCCCTGCCTTTCTGGGTCAAAATGAAGGAGCGGGGTTTGGTGGACCACCTGGAGTCAGTAAAAGAGGGTAAAATGCTCTATCATCTGAAGGAGACGCCGGCTGCGGTTTACCCCCTGAAAAGAGTTATAAGTAAAAATGTCTGGGAGTTTGAGAGTTTCAATATCAATGGGCACTTAAACGGCAACTACGAGTATGAACCCGTGGCTTACGTCTAAATTGAGGAAAAAAAGTTCCCACCCGGGGATAAAGGTGGGATTAATACTACAACGAGAATCTATATTTAGGAGGATTTCATTACTTTTCGGCGTCACCGATTCCCGGTTGTGAACGGTAGAAGTCCTCTGATGAGCTGGTGATTGCTCTCTTCAGCACCAGAAGCCTGTTAATGTGGTGGTTTTCTTCGTCGACCAGACCCTGTACGGCAAACTGCTCTTCTTCCGGTACGAGCTTTTTGAACTGGATATAAAAAATTACGGAATCTTTTTCAAAGCCGAGGGCCAGGTCTATGGCTTCTACAGGAGAGCTAGTCTTTTCTGCAAGCGCCGCCGGATCGAGGTCTTTGGTAAAAATAATGTTGTCAATAAGCTCACGGATATAATTTACATGTTCATCATCTTCATGAGGCTCCGGCATCCCTAAAGAGGCCAGTTTTTCCGCCATTCCTTTAAATGTTTCCAGGTGTTGTTTTTCCTCTTTGGCCATAAAAGAAAACAACTCCCCGGCCTCTTTTTCCTTAGTCTTTTCAGCAAGCGCTTCGTAAAAGGCCATCCCGTTTTCCTCAATCTTCATAGCAATTTTCGCCAACTCGCTTGGACTAAATGGTAACATTGCATAACCTCCAATCCTTTTTTTGGTACTGACCTAATTCTAATAAATATTAATTAATAGGTAGTTAACAAATAATTACAAAATCCTTAAATTTTCAGAATTCCTTTTCGTTTTTATTCGCCCGTTCTGTTCAAATTGTCAAGGAGCACGGCAGCAAGGTATAGGTTTAATACTGTTTTCAGTTTTAAAGAGAAACTATCCGGACCCCGTGCGGCAAGCATGGGGTTTTTGATCCGGCAGGCGAGGTTCCCCCAAGGTCACGGTGCGGCCAGTTCCGACACGGAACTTGTATTTTTAGTTTAATTTGGATACAATGGTAAGGGTTAAAACGCTCCGGCCCAAGCCGGGAGCGTGATTGGAGGTTATATTTTGAAGCGGGTGGTAAGCGTCAGCTTGGGTTCAGCCAGGCGTGACCACAGGGTTCAGGTGGAACTCCTGGGGGAGCCGTTTGAAATAGCCCGGAGGGGCACCGACGGTGATTTTGACAGGGCCGTAGGGCTGTTGAAGGAACTGGACGGCAAGGTGGATGCCATCGGTCTGGGCGGAATTGATGTCTTTCTTTTTGTCAGGCAAAAACGCTTTGCCATCCAGGATGGCTTAAGGTTGATGGAATCGGTGAAGATTACGCCGGTGGTGGATGGAAGCGGCCTAAAAAACACCCTGGAGAGGGAAGTGGTGCGGATTCTGGCCAGGGAAACCAATTTAATTAAAAAAGGCACAAAGGTTTTGATGGTTAGTTCCGTGGACCGTTTCGGCATGGCTGAAGCGCTGTCCGAATTGGGATGTGACGTCACTTTCGGGGACTTGATTTTTACGGCCGGGATTCCCTATCCCATTAAGACGGTGGAGGAATTGGAGGAAATCGCCAACAAAATCCTACCTGAAATAGCCAAAATGCCCTTTCATATGATTTATCCAACCGGTAAAAAGCAGGAAAGCCAGGACGAGGCCAAAGTGCAGAAGTTTGCCGGTTATTATCAAGACGCCGAAGTGATTGCGGGGGATTTCCACCTGATCAGGCGCTTTATGCCCTCCGGCCTGAAAGGGCAGACTATCCTCACCAACACCACCACCCCTGAAGATATCGCTTTCCTTAAGGAAAAAGGCGTGGGAACCCTGGTAACCACGACTCCTGTCTACGGGGGAAGGTCCTTCGGCACCAACGTGATGGAAGCAGCCCTGGTGGCCGTCCTCGGTAAGCCCTGGGCAGAAATTACCCCGGATGATTATCTGGAATTGCTCGAAAGGTTAAATTTCCGCCCGCGAGTTTTAAACCTATAAGTTTAATTGGTTGATTACGTATGGGAACAGAAACCTTTTCAGATGCCATCCAAGGAGGTGGAAGAATGGCCACACATGAAGAAATTACGGAAAGCCTGATGGTATTCACCGAAAATTACAATAAAAATGAACGTTTAAAAATTATGAACAAGGACTGGAACCGGATCGTTGTGGTTCAAGCTACTGACGTGGAGTCCCTGCACACGCTGACTCTGGTAGACGGTGTTGTATCTTTAAAAGAAGGAAAAGCAAATAACCCTGACCTGACCGTGATTTCAGACAGCGAAACGCTGGCCGATATATTCTACGGTGACATTACTCCCACCGGGCCGTACAATAACGGTACGCTGAGGATCATTGGGTCTGAGGATGATATCATCCGCCTTGATTTTATATCCCTGATGATCTGGGGTGAATAGCTTGCAATTTAAAAAGGTTCTTACCCTGCGCACTGTTGTGGCTACCAGCGCTGGCCTGACCCTGGCCAGTTCGTCTTTTGTGGCGGCTGTATCCGTGGCTAATTTTGTGCTCGGGGATACCGCCTGGATTGCTATCCTAACGGGCGGGTTCCTCTGCTTTTTAGCGGCGTTCTGTTTTTCAGAATTAAACGGCCTGTTGCCGTCGGCGGCCGGTATCCGCCTGTATTTCAGCCGTGCCTTCAACGACCGGGTCTCATTGACAGTTTCCATCCTTTATATGCTGGTTGTCATTGTGGGTGTTGTGGGTGCTGAAAGCTATGTTTTGTCCACCGTTTTGTCCGGTGTTATACCCGCGGTACCGCCCTATGCCTGGATCGTCTTGATGCTTCTTCTGGTGACCGGGATGAATATCCGTGGAATTAAAATTGCCGGTCTTTTCCAGGATGTAATCACGTACGGATTGATGTTCTCCATACTTGCTTTCGGCCTGATCGCCCTTTATAAAGTGAATTTCCAGCTGAGTGCTCCCCTTTCCCCCGGGGGCGCCACAGGGATTATCAGCGCTGTGGCGGTGGGGGTATTCCTCTTTGTGGGCTTTGAATGGGTAACGCCTCTGGCTGAGGAAGTAACCCAGATCCGGCAAATATCCAGGGGAATGATGATCGCTCTGGGGATTCTCAGCGTCACTTATGCCATTTTTACCACAGCTATGACAGCTATTGTGCCCAAGGAGGTCCTGGCGGCATCCGCAGCACCCCACCTGGTCTTTGCCCGGGCCGCGCTGGGCGGCGCCGGCGTCTCCTGGATGACTGTGGTCAGCCTGGCAGCAACTGTTACGACGTTCAATGCCGGTTTGCTCAGCGTCTCCCGCTTTATGTACGCCACTGCCCGGGAGCATGCCCTCCCGCAGATTTTCAGCAGGATCAGCATGCGCTATCTCACGCCCTGGGTATCTATACTGACTCTGTTTCTAATCGGCCTGGTTGTCTCGGGGGTGATCCTGCTTACCCACCGTTACCTGGTGCTGGTGCACCTGGCTGCCGCCATGGAGTCGATTGTCTACGTCATGGCCGGCCTGGCGGTAATCAGTCTGCGCCGCCGGATGCCGGAACAGGAAAGGCCCTACCGGATTCCCTTCGGCAACCTTGTGCCCGTACTGACTATTTTAGTATTCACGGTCCTGGCTTTGACCGTTCTGATCACCAGTCCGTGGGTGCTTGTTAACCTGGCAGTGGCATTCCTGCTCTGCCTGGTCTATGTAAATACCGCCGTACCTTACCTTAAAAAGAAACACCAGGCCCGCAGACCTGCCGCGAGGCGACGTCCCCAGCGCAGGACGGACGGGGCCGGAGGGAATTAACATGTGATTTTGACCCAATGCACCCAGACTGTTTAATTATTTTCTTTCAAATAATGAAAATTGAACTGCAATCCGTGGGAAGTACAGGTACTTCCCTTTTTTTATTAAAGCTGCCAGTCACAATTATTAACTGACGCTGCAACTACTGTAGGTCCATTTGGACGGAAGTATAAGTAACTGCGGGAATTGACAGTTCGCGATCACCACAGCAGGGGATAAAATTTAACTTTCCACCTCGTTATTGGTAAAAATTGTAATAAATAGTTAAATCTGTAGTATAATATTTGTAAGATAATAATAGAAGGGTGTTGATCCCATGGACGGGGTGCTAACGCGTCTAATCCTGCTTGTTATTGTGGTTTCTGCAGTTGTATTTCCCGGCGGGTGTAATGATAACATTGACAGCGGAACACTGCCTTACCTGGGGGAGAGGGGAGCAGGTGAGACCCTGCTCAATGGAGGCAGTGAGCAGGCTGAAGCAAATGTTGAACCCGTCGAAGAAGTAACTGCCACTGGAAACGGTAATCTAACCATCGTCCTGTATTTTGGCAATAAAGAGGGCTACCTCACGGCAGAAAAAAGAGTGATCCCAAAAACTCCGGGGGTTGCCAGGGCTGCCATGAACGAGCTGATTAAAGGGCCAACTGCGCAAAGCGGTCTGTATGCAAGTATTCCCCCGGGTACCAGGCTAAAGGACATTAAAATCGAAGACGGCCTGGCTACCGTGGATTTTACCGAAAGTATCCAGAGCAAACACCCGGGGGGTTCGGCGGGAGAATCCCTGACCATCGGTTCCATTGTCAACACTTTGACCCAGTTTCCATCCGTGCAGGAAGTCCAAATACTCGTGGAAGGAAGGGTTGTTGAGACTCTGGCCGGGCACCTGGATATTTCGAAACCCCTGGAGCGTCAGGCCGAGATAATTCGGCCAAATCCGGGAACCTTTTGAAGCTCCCGGCAGTCTAACCATATGGATGTTGAAGTTACAGGATCCTCCATACTTCAACAACATATGGTTTTTTTTGTGCATCTTAACCACTTTGCGGAGGGAAGTATATGCATTTCAGGAATTTTGGCTGTGCTTTGTTTTACCTCTGGGTCCTGGTTCCGGTTTTTTTCTTTTGCTTCATTTTAATAAGTCCAAGTCTCACCGAAGCGGCAGAAACAGCTGTCGTGACGGGCACTACCGTTAATGTCCGCAGCGGTCCCAGCCTTGACTATGCGGCCTTTACACAGGTAAACCAGGGTGACCGGCTGCCGGTTCTAGATAAGTTTTACAACTGGTACTATGTGAACCTGCCCGGTGGAGTTAATGGCTGGATATCCGGCCAACTGGTTAGAATAGAGCAACCTGAGCCTCCTGAACTGAGTTCGGGCAATGTTCTTACGATTATGATCAATACCGACGGAGTTAATATCCGCAGTGGTCCGGGCACTTCCTACGAAATTGTCGCCAGGGCCAGCTATGGCCAGCACTACCCTGTAATGGAAACATCAGGGGATTGGTATAAAGTCTGGCTCGGCACGAACACCGGCTGGGTGGCCAACTGGTTGGTTGCCCGGAAAACGGGGGTTTCGCCCACGTCTCCGCAAACAGTTCCGCCGGCTGCTTCCACTCCGCCCGCAGTCCAGACCAGCGGGAAAACTGCCGTTGTGAACGGCAGCCAGGTCAATGTCCGGAAGGGCCCGGGAACGGCCAATGCGCTTGTCGGCCAGGTTTCCAGGGGGGACGAGCTGCCTGTTCTGGGACAGGACGGTGACTGGTACCAGGTTAAGCTAGCCGGTGGCAGTAACGGCTGGGTGGCAGGGTGGCTGGTGTCCCTTCAGGATGCTGCGCCTGCAGAACAGGTCCAAGATCATGTTGAGAATCCTGTTGATAATCATGCACCTCAGACTGGAAGTATTGATATTTCCAGGGGAGGGGAAGACCGTGAGCCGGACGGCCAGTCCGGCAAGGCACTCACTTTGCAAATTAAGGAAACAGGCGGACAGACCAGTGCCGTGGTTGTTGCCGATGTACCCTTTGAATACGATGCCTTCGCCTTAAGCGGACCGGACAGACTGGTCCTGGACCTTAAAGGTATTGCCAAAGGGGAATTGCCGTCGAAAACCGACGTCAATTCTAAAACAGTGAAACAAATCCGGGTGGGACATTACCAAAGGGAGCCGGATATTACCAGACTGGTCTTCGATTTATCAGGCGGCGCCCAGTATGTTACCACCCATTCCAGGGATAAGAAAAGTATCAACGTTGAAACATACATTCCAACCATAAGTGGTTCTTATGCAGGTACGACAATTGCCATCGACGCCGGGCACGGCAATCCGGACCCCGGAGCGATAGGCCGAAACGGGCTAGTGGAAAAGGATATTACCTTCGATATTGCCAAGCGGACCAAAAAACTCCTGGAAGCCAAAGGCGCCAGGGTGATTATGACCCGTACCGGAGATTCCGAAATCGGACTGGAAGAAAGAGCTAACAGGGCCAACAAGGCCGGGGCGGACCTCTTTGTCAGCATTCACGTTAATGCCCATACAGATCCCTCAATTGGAGGCACCATGACTTATATTTGTAACGGGAACGGAACGGCTGCAGAGGCATCCCGGAACCAGGAAAGCAACAGGCTGGCCCGTTATGTTCAGGCTGAACTGGTTAAAAAACTGGGCCTAAGGGACGGAGGAGTCCGGTCAGCCAATTTTGTGGTGCTGCGCAAGGCCAAGATGCCCGCTGTCCTTACCGAACTGGCCTTTATATCCAACGCTAATGAGGAAAAGCTCATGCGGACCGATAGTTTCAGGAACAAGTCCGCTGAAGCAATCGTCAACGGGATTGGGTATTATATCTCCGGTAAAAAGACCCGCTAAAGAAATTGAAAATTTTACAAAGCATCCTTGACCCGAAGAAAAAATCTGCCGCTTGCGCCAATTTGGCGCAAGCGGCAGGTTTTTTTGAGTAAAAAAGAGGAACCCCGGCAAGCCCAGTGAATTACTTAATGGTGATCAAATCATGCTAAAGACATGGCCTTGCATCAAGGCTTCCAGGAAAATTCCCCTCCTCCAGCCAGGTTGCCATCTTGTGTTTGCAAACGGGCATTATTGATTGAACCACTGCTTATTCTTCTGGTACTGGAATATGTTTAGATAGGGCAGGTTTTAAGGTAATTGACCCCTGCTTAAAGGAGGGAGGAAGTGAAACGTAACGCTGCCATCGGTCTTTTTGATTCCGGGGTGGGAGGGCTTTCGGTGGCTGTAGAAGTCTACCGGCAGTTGCCCGCTGAATCCACCGTTTATTTCGGAGACACGGCTCACGTTCCATATGGCCCGCGCAGTGCCGGAGAGCTGACCCGTTTTACCAAAAAAATCACTGACTTTCTGCAGGGACAGGGTGTAAAATACATAATTGCCGCCTGCAATACCAGTTCGTCGATATCCCTACCAGTTTTAAGAGAACGCTGCAAGGTCCCGATGATCGGATTAATTGAGCCCGGCGTGGCCGAGGCCCTAGGTAAAACGGTGAACGGAAGAATTGGTGTTATCGCCACAGAGGCTACCATCAGGAGCGGGGCCTACGAACAAGGACTGAAGAAGCTGGGAAGGGACATCGAGGTATACAGCCGGGCGGCGCCGCGCCTGGTGCCCCTGGTGGAGGCCGGTAGGACAGATACGTATCAGGTGACCGGGGCGCTGCGGGAATACCTCTTCCCTTTGCAGGAGGCCGGCATTGACACCCTGATCCTGGGCTGTACCCACTACCCGTTTTTAGCCCGTCAGATTGCGGAAGAACTCGGTCCCGGGGTCCGGTTGGTGGACCCGGCGTCAGCCACCGTACGGGCAGCTAAGGAAGAGTTGTGTCGCCTAGATCTGGCAATAAGTGGGATAAGACCCATCAGCCACTGTTTTTATGTCAGCAGCAGGCCGGATGCTTTCAGGGCTGCTGCCGGACGCTTCCTGAAGAAGGATATTGGCCCTGTCCGGCAGATTGATTTATAGACCTCAGCTAGGGCAAATCACAATGGCAAAACCTTTATTTTGCCTCATGCCTGTTGAGTCACAGACCCCCGGCGAAGCGGAGTTAACAATTTGATTTTAGCTCACAGGCGCAACCGGAGATTATTCTGATTATAGATTTAGACCTTATAGTTAGTGTGTCGCTGGTTAAAATATGTTATAATTTCATACATTATATTTGAACTGAAGATTCGTTCACTTACTTGTAAAAGTGGAGATATTTTTAACAGCTGCGGCCTGAAGCTCATTATTTAGTTTAAAGCGGATGGAATGATACAACAGTACAGGGATTCAGGTCTACCTGTTTATAAGGGGGGTTTTTTTGGAGATTACGGTACTGGGCTGCTGGGCTCCCTATCCCCGGGCGGGAGGCGCCTGCTCCGGTTACCTGATCCGGGGCGGCGGGCAGAATATCCTGCTGGAAGCAGGAAACGGCAGCTTAAGCAGGCTGATGGGGTTTCTGGACTTCCGCCGCCTGGATGCGGTTATTATCAGCCACCTGCACCCGGATCATTACCTTGATCTCTTCCCGCTGCGCCACGCCATAGAAGGCGCGAGACGGGACGGAAGCCGCGCCGGACCATTAAAACTCATTTTACCGGCAATGCCGGTTCAAAAATTTCAGGTCCTGGAGGGGTACAAAAAGGCCTTTGAGACGACTCCGGTTGAAGGACTTCCCCTGGAGCAAAGTCTGTCCGGTACCCCGGTCAGAAGGCTGGACCTGGGCAAACTGAGCATCCGCTTTGTTCCCGCAAAACATTCCCTGCCGGGGTATGCTATATCCTTCACGGGGGCAGGAAAACTGGTATTTTCCGGCGATACCGCCTGGACGGAAGAGTTGGTGGAAATCGCCCGGGGTGCCGATCTTTTTCTAAGTGAGGCCAGCGGACAGGACCAGGACGCCGGTTACCTGGGAGATGTCCATCTCACCGCCCGTCAGGCCGGGGAAACAGCCCGCCGGGCCGGCGTAAGGCAGTTGCTGCTCACGCACTTCTGGCCGGAATACGATCCGGACTTGTTGGTTCAACAGGCAGGGAAGTCTTTTGACGGTCCGGTACTGGCGGTTCGTGAAGGCGGGACCTACAGGGTTGTGCCGGGGCTGTAACAAGATTTAATTATGAAACAACGGTTTCGTTCTGCGGTAACTTAATCGAGAGGAGATAAGCATGGACAGAGTGGACGGGAGAAAGCCGGGAGAGCTGCGCCCAGTGCGAATTACCAGAAATTACAACAAATTTGCCGAAGGGTCGGTCCTAATTGAGGTGGGTGATACCAGGGTTATCTGCACTGCAACCATCGAAGATAAAGCTCCTATGTTTCTCAGGGGAGAGGGAAAGGGCTGGGTCACGGCCGAGTACGGAATGCTGCCCCGCGCCACCGGCTCCAGAACGCCGAGGGAGGCTGCCAGGGGACGGGTAGGCGGCCGCACCCACGAAATTCAGCGCTTAATAGGCCGGTCCCTTAGGTCTGTGGTGGAACTGCCGGCTCTGGGCGAGCGGACGATCTGGCTGGACTGCGATGTAATCCAGGCGGACGGAGGTACCCGGACGGCATCCATTACAGGGGCCTTTGTTGCGCTGGTGGACGCTTTAAACAAGCTTAAGGCGGCAGGCCAACTGGCCCGCCTGCCCGTGACGGATTTTGTTGCCGCCACCAGCGTGGGGCGGCTGAACGGGGAAATCATTCTGGACCTGTGCTATGAGGAGGACTCCGCGGCGGAGGTGGACATGAACGTTGTCATGACCGGGGCCGGCCGCTTTGTCGAGGTGCAGGCCACCGGTGAGGAGGCCTCTTTTGACCGCCGGGAGATGAACAACATGATTGATCTGTCCGCGGCAGGGATTTACCGGCTCATAGCTCTTCAGAAAGAAGTGCTTGGTGCCGCTGCGATGGATATCGGGGAGGGTAAAAGGAATTGAAGGTCGTATTAGCAACAAATAACCCGGGAAAAGTCAGGGAGATTTCTGAAATCATGAAACCTCACGGGATTGAAGTGGTTTCACTGCAGGACTATCCAGGTCTGGTGGAGGTTGAAGAAGACGGAGATACCTTCAAAGATAATGCTGTTAAGAAAGCTCTGGCAGCCTGTGAGCATACCGGCCTGATTGCCCTGGCCGACGATTCCGGCCTGGAGGTAGACTATCTGGACGGTGCCCCCGGGGTGCACTCCTCGCGCTTTGCCGGGGGGGAGAAGGACGATGCAGCCAACAACCAGAAGCTCCTGGAGCTTCTAACAGGTGTCCCGGAAGAGGAGCGCACCGCCCGTTTTCGCTGTGTCGTGGCAATTGTGGACCGGGAAGGCTGGACCTACACTGCTGAGGGGACCTGTGAAGGAATAATAGCCACAGAGCCGCGCGGGGAAGGGGGGTTCGGCTACGATCCGTTTTTTTCCTGCCGGAATACGGCAAAACCTTTGCCGAACTGGAGCCGGAGATCAAGAACAAAATCAGTCACCGGGCACGGGCCTTGGACGGCGCCCTGGATATTCTCAGTGAGCTGGAAAGGATAAATGACGGGGAGTGATTCCTGGTGCGGCTCATTGTCTTCAGCGACAGCCACGGCCGGCTGGATTATGCTTTACGGGTGTTGAAGGAGGCCGGGAAGCCGGACCTCATCCTTCACGCCGGCGACAACTACCGGGATGGCCTCAGGCTTGCCGAAATAACCGGCCTGCCGGTGAAGGCCGTGCCCGGCAACTGTGACCAGGGAGAGCAAGAACCTCTGGAGTTGCTGCTGGAACTGGCGGGTTACAGGATCCTGATGACCCACGGACATAAAGTGCCATACGAACAGATGCACGAAAGATTGCTGGCCCGGGCCGCTGAAACCGGAGCCGACGCTGTCGTTTTTGGACACACCCACACTGCGGAAATCAGGAAGGATGCCGGCGTCTTGTTCTTCAATCCGGGCAGCATCGCCAAGCCGCGGGACCAGCAAAGACCCAGTTACGGAATCCTTGACCTCGGCAAGGATGGAATTAAGCCGTTGATCTGCCGTGTCCTATAAAAAGAGCTGCTTTGGGGCAAAATAACTTTGACGCCGGGTGGATTTTTAGTTATAATAGTAATTGCATCAAAAAAGAATCATCTCAAGCGGGTGTAGCTCAATGGTAGAGCGTCGGCCTTCCAAGCCGATTACGTGGGTTCGATTCCCATCACCCGCTCCATATTTGTCCCAGTAGCTCAGCTGGATAGAGCAACGGACTTCTAATCCGTAGGTCAGGGGTTCGAATCCCTTCTGGGACGCCAGAAATACAACGCTTTCGGGGTTTAGCCCGAAAGCGTTTTTCATGAAGTGTGCCAAACCGGTTGTTAATGGGGATAATATGGAGATAATCGAACAAAAAACGATACCCAAAACAGCCGGTATCAATTAGTGTTAAGAAAAGCAACCCTTCGCAGGTGGTAACCAATATGAAGCAAGATTTTAAATGTGCATAACCAGATAAATCAATCAATTAATAAAAAACCATAGCGATTTTGCTTGTCAACCTTATTTTGGAGAACGTCACAGGGTAATCCTAAATTTCTTGCTGTCTTATATACGTCTATACCAAATAGTTGTTCACAAGGTCTTACTTTCTCTGGAGTAGGACATTGCTTGCCTTGGTCTATGTTACATAACTGACAAAGATTGCAATAACGAATGGCGAATGCAAAATAATAGCCGTCTAAAAAAGCAATCCTCTCCAATTTAAGAAGCGCAGAGCTTAGTTTCTTTGCATCATGTGAGTGTACTATAAGAATCTGCCTGTACCTTTTAATCATTTCAATTCGCTCTAAGAATGTTGTGTTTCTGCTATGGCATTTTATGCTATTTTTAAAGAAGTCTTCACAACCCCATCGACATTTTAATATTGCTCTGATATCAAAATAAATATCTTGTGATGAAATAATCATGGCATTAAGCATATTAAACTCTTTTGCTAAATTAACATATTTATTCATAGCAGTCACATGTCTCAAGCCTTTTTGAATTATTATTTGGGTTATTCTAACATATCTTGACAAAAGGTTCAATTAACATTTTCTATTATCCACAACCCCCGCCAATGGTTATAGACTGAAGTAATCGGATTGCAAATCAATACTGCGGTTGACCTGCAAAGCATTCCCGACCCTGGATTATCCGGGCAGAAAGCGTAGGGACGAGCGTTTTCTTGAGTCGCTTTTGCAGGGAGCAAAATTCATAATCCCCCGGGTTTTGCTTTTTTGTTATGGAGCGGTGAGGTGAAATTGCGGGACAAAGACAACGTGTATTATTGAGGCTTATGACTACAAATACATGTAGGCAACGTTGCCAAAGTGGGGAATGGGGCTGTTTTCTCCGGTCAGGACCCATAGCACGGGGTAGTGGGGCGGCTTCTTGGGCAGGGTTGCGTCTCCGTCGGTAAGGAAGACCATCAACGACGGGTTGATGCCTCGTTTTTCGATTTCCTGAAACAAGGGCCGGAAGTTTGTCCCGCCGCTTCCTTTGAACTGAAGCGGGATATTGTCCGGGTCGAGTTCCTGGAAGAGCTGGACAGCCGTGTCGCAGTGGGCTATATAACCCTTGAACTCCGGGTAGGAATGAACAATATTGACCATTTCCGAGATAAACCGCTTGTAAAAACGCCAGACTGAACCGGAAGTATCAATGGCCACCACGACCTCCTCCAGTCCTTCACTGCCGAACTCCGGCAGGAATACATAGTCAAAACGCCGGTCGGGCGGGATGAAGGTGTAGTCCGACCGGGTCGGCTGAACAAAGGATGCCAGAGCCTGCTTCCAGTCCAGTTTGGGGTACAGGATATTTTCTATGATCTGGATCATCCCGGCGGGCAGGTGACCTCTTTGTCTGGCATCCTGGGCCGCCTGGGCGGTGCGCATCTTCCAGGTCGCAGCTTCCGCGTTGGAGTCGGTGGACTCGTCCTGTCCGCTTTTGTTCTTATCCCACCTGGAATGGTCGTCCAGAAGCTTGCCGTCAGGCTTTTTTTCCCGGTGTTTAGCCCGGCCGCTTTGTCCCGACGGGGATTTCCTGTTCGCTTCGTCCCCGGGTTTGGGGGGCAGTTCCTGGAGCAGGATATTGTACACGGCGTCTGCTGACATGCCTTTGAAACGGTCGGATAAGAAAACGCCGGGTGGCAGCTGAAGCCCCTGTTCTTTGACGATTTGATTAACGACATAATCGCAGGCCATGTCCCAGAGGTCCTTGTCCCGGGTACCACGCCGCCAGATGTGCTGAAGGGCCGCGTGCAATACCTCGTGAACCAGGGCGCCCATCAGCAGGGTTATACCGCCGGTATGGACCAGGCTTTGGATGAAATCATCGTGGTAAATGAGATCAAAACCCTCGGTCCGCATGGTCTGAGTGGAGGGATCCTCCCTGGGCTGCAGGAAGAGAGCCAGGGAGCCGAAGAAGGGATACTTCATGAGCATCCGGGCCCTGGCCTTACTTATCAAATAATGTGAATCCGGCATGGGCGCACCCCCCAATTACTATTCTGCTCCCACCAGGACGTCCGTGTTCCTGGCCAGCCAGTTGCGGAATTCAGGCAGCATCACCAGTTCGGTCCGCAGGTTGGCTTTCACGGCGTCATTAATCGCCAGTACCTGGTATTCGATCATCAGCAGGGAGATAAAGGCAAAGAAATTACTCATACGGGCCGTGGTTGTATTATTGGACAGGCTGCTGACCAGGGCCCCGATGCAGGCGTAAATCATATCGGGGGAATCCGGGACTGCTGTAGTTTTACCGTCCAGGATCTCTTCCGCATCGGGTATCTGTTCCAACATCCGGCAGAAAGCTGTAAATTCGGTGGCGGGGCCTTCGCCCACCGCCCCGCAGATAGCCGGGAAAGCCCTCTCCACCAGGCCATAGGAGGGGAGGATCTTATGGACGAACTCCCAGCTGCGCGGGGTGGGGAAAGCTTTGATTTCAGAGGCCTGGTTAGGAAACCGGTAAAGCAGTTCAGGCCTGAAGTTTAAAAAGCTAATTACTCTGTGGTCAATCCTGTTGGGAATTGCCCAGCGCTTCCAATCCTCCAGCGAGCAGGTAACTTCAAAGTGGATCATCCTGTTGGCAAGCGCCGCGGGCATCTGGTTGACGACTCCTTTATCCTGGGCCCGGTTGCCCGCTGCCACCTGGCGCCAACCTTCCGGCAGGAGGTATTCGCCGACACGACGGTCCAGGATCAACTGGTAGGCGGCAGCCTGCACGGCCCGTGGGGCGGAGGTGAGTTCATCATAAAGGATGATCCCTGTTGTGCCGTCGCGCCCGACATGGGGCAGGAAGGAAGGGGCAAGCCAGTCCGCTTGCCGGGTTTCCCTGTTGGGATAGGGGATGCCGCGCAGGTCGATGGGGTTCAAGAGCAGAAGCCGCAGGTCGAGGAAACCCCAACCGCTTTCAGCGGCTATCTGCCTGACAATGCTGGACTTTCCTACACCGGGAGGACCCCACAGCATCACGGTGGGAACTTCAGGATCAGCTAAAAGGATCCTAAGATGCTCTTTCGCTTCCGTTGCAAACATACATACAGCCACTCCTAATACATATCGCTTTGGTTAAATCAACAGCCTGTCAACAGGGTCAGTGCGTCATGTAAATGGGCAATCTTTTTTTTGCAGGTGTCATCCAGGGCGTCCCGGCCTTTTTTAATGGCCACATAACCTCCATTAAACAGGAGCAACAGTTCACAGTATTCCAGGTTATCAAATAAAGACACCGGGAATTGCTTAGGGACGGCGCGCAGGCTGGTGGCCTTCAGTCCCCAGGGAAGCAAAACTTCTTCCTCTTCCCATTTATCAATAGCCCAGGGGTTATCAAGATCCGGATTATCATAATACAAGCCGCGCACTTTATTTAAAAAGGTACCGTAAAACAGCGTATAACGCGGTGTACCGGCAGGTGCAGCTTCGTAAACAGCCAGGTCAACCCGGGGATCGCCGTACACAACATCCTGTTTTATTACCAGGTTATAAATACTGTCGTTCCGGCATCTATTGGTAATTGATCCTTCGCTGTCGTATACGCGGCAGGAAACCCTGTCGGAGATGAGAAGAGACACCTTCAAATTAGCCAGGTTTTCGATATAGACCATTGAATAATTGTAAGTCGGCATGGTAAAACCACCTGGCACTGATTTAGGAAAAATATTCCCTCATTATGTCCTTTATACATTGTATTAAAAAACCCTTTACATTCATGAAAAAAAGTCTGGTCGAATCTATCATATTTTCATATTCAGCGAACTTTATGATATATTTATCAAATAGAAACCCTTTGAAGTCAACCCTATCCCAATCCTTGCGGGCTTTTTATATCCGGCGGTCGCAGTTACCCGCCTATCAAAACAAGGGAGTCGTATTATGCGGTATAAGTTGTTTCCTTTTGTAATGGTTGCTTTTGTAGTAGTATTGCTTATCAGTAATACAGTGGCAGTAAAAGTTACTCAGTTGGGGCCGTTCTATTTCGATGGGGCTACGGTACTTTTCCCGCTGGCCTACATTTTTGGGGACATACTAACGGAAGTTTACGGTTTTAAAAAAAGCCGGTTCGTAATCTGGTCGGGTTTTGTAGCTTGTGCGTTTATGGCATTTGCCTACTGGCTGATTGGGGTTCTTCCCTCTGCCCCGGATTGGGGCAAGCAGGAAGCGTACAATGTTATCCTGGGGCAGACGCCCCGAATAGTGCTGGCTTCTTTGGTTGCTTATTTCTGTGGAGAGTTTGTAAACAGCTTCATTCTGGCAAAAATGAAAATCCTTACCGACGGGCGGTGGCTATGGACACGAACAGTCAGCTCAACGGTGGTAGGCCAGGCAGTAGATACTGCCCTTTTCGTGGTTATTGCCTTTACGGGGCTTATTCCCTGGGTGGCTTTGCTCCATATGGCGGTAAGTAATTATGTTTTCAAGACATGCTTTGAGGTGGCAGCGACACCTGTGACTTATGCCGCCTGCGGGTGGTTCAAACGGGTAGAACAAGAGGATTACTTTGACAATGAAACTAACTTCAACCCGTTTGCTGTTTCGATAGACGACTTAAAATAGATTTATAAAGTATTAGAAAAACTGCATCGTGCAGTCTGTCATCATTTTAAAATTTAGTAGGAAATAACCATTTAAGATATAACGATTTTAGGCTTTTTAGGTTGTTAAAATTCTTTGGTTTTGGCAGGGGTAACCATAAAAATAAGGAAGTGTGATGAACTTAGCTTTAACTTTTTTTACTATGAAAAAGGTGTCAAGGAAAACCTTGACACCCTTGTAAAACATCAAGAGCAAGCCCCCGGGAATTGTCGGCAAAGTATCTCTACTGTGATCAAAAAATGAAAAAGTAATGTTGTTTTATCTTCATAATAATAATATTTTATAATAACAATGCTGAGATATCCGAAGTGATGGTACTTTGCACGATCTTATCAAAAATTTTTCTTAGTATTTGCCAATATTCCAAAGGGCTGTTTTTAACTGTCCGACAAAATTGATTCAATAATGTTTAATTCTTCCTTCGACAAAAAGAGATTTTGTAGTGATTCTAATGTTTTTTTCTTTTCATCAGTAAATGTTGAACTAGAAGCAGCAGGAGTTTCATCAATACTATTTAATTCTTCTTTCGACAAAAAAAGGTTTTCAATACTTCTCATTATTTCACCTCCCTTCATAAATTTGTCGAAATACATATAAAGGTAGCATAAAATATTCTTCCCATCAATTAATAAGAAAGACAGAAATGACTACAATTACTACCTTTTATGCAAAAAACAATTATAGAAGAACGATATTCCTACACATACCACACTAAAAAACAGTATTATGTCTTAGAAGGAGCCTCATTTACTGTGAAATAAGTTGACAAGGAGTTTTAAACCCGGTTATAGTTACTTATCTGGATTTAAGTAACTTAAAAAAGGAGGGATTTGGTGTTAAAGGAATTTAAGGAGTTTGCGATGCGTGGAAGTATGATAGATTTAGCTGTGGGTATTATTATCGGTGCGGCCTTCGGAAAAATAGTCACCTCGTTAGTTAATGACATATTAATGCCGCCAATCGGGCTATTGCTGGGCAAAGTTGACTTTTCCAACCTGTTCATTGATTTAAGCGGTAAACATTATTCAAAGCTGGCCGAGGCCAAGGAGGCCGGGGCGGCCACGATAAACTACGGACTTTTTTTTAGTACTGTCATAGATTTTATCATCGTAGTCTTCGTGATTTTTCTCCTTATCCGGCAAATAAACCGTTTCAAGCGCCAGGAGGAAGTACCGGCGGCGCCTGATACAAGGGAATGCCCGTACTGTATCACGGTTATATCAGTTAAGGCTACAAAGTGTCCAAACTGTACAGCAGATTTACAGGCAGTCTGAGATAAAACCATTAAACAGGTTACTTAACAGTATATGCGAAATACTTATAATATGACCGGCAGGTTTGCTCCTGCCGGTATATTTTTAATGGGCACTAAAAATGGCATTCTTATTCAAGAGGGATTTTGTTGTTAGCCTGCTTCAATCTCCCCTTTAACCGTCCGGTCAAGAGAACCGGTTTCCGGCAGTTGCCCACAAGAAAAAGCCGGGTGTTTGAACACCACGGCTTTACGGTGATAAACGGATGTTTATTCCACAGCATCTGCTTTTGCAGCGTTTTTCGTTTGAGCGTATGCATTGAGAGCTTCTCTTAAATTGTCAACGTCGATTTCGCCGCAGAAAATCAATACTAAGCTATCTTCAACTTCAATGCAGCAACCGCATTCTCTTTCCCTTGCATTACTACCGGAGCCTGGCTTAACAAACATTCCCATACTCTTTCTCCTTTCACTATATTTTCCTGGCCACCATCCTGGATATCATATGCAGGAGAAGAAAATATGGTGAAATATACCATATATAATTTTTTTACGCATAAATTAAATAATTAATTAATTCCTCATTGATAAATTTTTAGTACATTGGCGGCCATTTCGCATATATCTTTTTTTAGCCAGTCCGGTTCAAGTACTTCTACAGCATTTCCCCACTGAAATATCCAGGTCCTCATCTCGGTGAATCCGCTGGTCTCGAAGGAGAGGATGATCGAGCCGTCGTCAAGCTCTTGTTCTGTTACCTGCGAAGGGTGGTAGATGAATCTTTTAACCCTGTGGTTGACTTCCGGGCTGAATTTAAGCCTGACCTTGCAGGCATCTCCGTCGTTAGTAACTCCCCAGCTCTGGGTCATGTGGTCCTCGAGGGAAAAATCAGGCGGGTATTCAAAACGTTCGTATGTATAGATTTGAGTATTCTTGATCTGGTCTACCCGGAAAACCCGGATGTCCCCTCTTTTAAGGCAGTGAGCAACCAGGTACCAGTTATGCCTTTTGCTGATCAGGCCGTAGGGTTCCACTACCCGGTCAGTGCACTGCCTATTGTGGCTGGCGTAATACTCGAGCTTGACCCGGCATTTGTCCCGGAGCGCCTGCAGCAGTTTGGCGAATATTTTACTTACCCCGACTGGGTCTGCCAGTTGCTCCTCGACAATATGAATTCGCTTCTGCAGTTCATCCACACACAAGCTTTCCGAGGTATATTTGTATTTGAAAAGTGTTCCGACCAAAGCATCTTTTAGCTCATTGATATGACCTGCCAGAGCTGAACCCTTTTGCTGCAGCAGGCTTAAAAAGATGATCAGGGCTTTTTCAGGACTAATGGAAGGAAGATAGCCCGCGTCCAGGCGGTACAGGCTTTGTTTCCTGGAGTTATTCCTTTCCGGCCTGACAAGTGGAATGCCCATGTCATTTTCGATATGCTCCAGATAGCGGAGTATACTCCGTGTACTTACACCACAGGCGTCCGCCAATTCCTTTAAGGTTGCGCCCCCATAGGGGCTTTTTTTATTGAGAAGTTCAATAACCCTGGCTATTCTCAGCGCCTTCGTCGTATCCTGGTTGGCCAATTTTAATTCCCCTTTTCAAGGTGTGGATTTATTTGTATGTATAGTGGATACGACCAAAACCTTACATATTCCTCCTTTTGCGTCGGGTATTTACAAAAATCGTGGCTGTCAGGTTTTTTACTTATCCGGATAAGCGCAGTCCTGTTTTTTTAGCTCTTAACCGGAGCTGGATTACGGGTTGGTAAGGATGTCAAAGGTTTATAATTGGGCTGGTCATTGGTCCTACTGCTCTTGTTGTTATCGGTTTGCGGACGTTTGCCGCGGGTTAATAATGCTTTTCTCCGGCCAGGATGGTTAAATCAATGGTCATAACTGGTAATTCTCCTTTCCGGGCCTCCAGCAAGCGTGCCTGAGTTGTACCCCAGGTTAAAGGGGTCATCTGAATCAAAGATTCAAGCCATGTCTGTTCCAGGGTCACATTGTAGCGTACCCTTTCAACTTCCAGAAGCGCAAAATTACTCTTAAAAAGTTCCAGGGTATCATCGTTTGAATAATGTTGTTTATCGGTTTTTCCATAAAGAATATTCCTTAACTCTTTTAGGTAGTCCCTCCCGGGGATAACCTTAATAACCCTACCATGGGGAGAAATCATTCTTTTGAATTCAGCATAATTGGCTGGCGCCAGGATGTTGAGAATGAAATCGAAGTAATCACCGGCGAAGGGTGCCCCGGCAAGATCTCCAACGCACCAGATTATCTCCTTGTATTCCTTTGAAGCCATAACAATTGCATCTTTAGAAATATCAAGGCCCACGCCCAAAGGGAGTGTTTCTGAATCCTGAGAAACTTTTCCTAGAATCATCGCCAAATGAGAACCTTCGCCGCATCCTGCATCCAGTATTTTTAGCTGTTCTCCCCGGTGGGGAGTTCCTGCTGTGATTAAATCCCTGATTTTGTTAATCATGGGGTCAAACAAGCCGTGCCTGCAGATTATCCTCCTGGATGCGAACATTTGCCTGTTGTATTTTGTTTTTAAGGCGTGGGACAGCATATTCACGTAGCCCTGTCTGGCCAGGTCATAGCAATGGTTGTTGGTACAAATTAAACTTTTTAAATCAACCAGTTTCATTTCAGAAGCACACAGTGGACACCTGAAAAGGTCCTGGTATCCGGCAAGGAAGTTTGCATTTGCTTTTTTTCTCTGAGTCTTTAGCATGATCAGCACCCCGTTTATTCCTTCCAGATCAACAAATAAGACAAGTGGAATAGCCAGGCCCGGAAACTATGCACTTGTTCCTTAAGCGGCCTGTAAAACATCTCAAGCGCAAGCGGATAAAGCGTAAAGATTAAAGCTAAAACCTTTCTTAATAAACGTCGGTTAATCTTTAACTATCTTCATTTTTTTTAGTTTTTTACTTTGAATTCGGATAGCCCATCTTTCATATACGGAAATAGTCTTTTGTTCTGATTATTATAGCATAACCCTGGAATTAGAAAAAAAGCGCATCCCTTAAAATTCCTATCGAGAAGAATTGCGGCATAAAAAAAGCCCCGGCTGTTGAAGCCGGGAAAGCTGATTGAACTGGGTGTTTTTTTATATTTAAGTTTTATATTTTGCCAGGTAATTACCTTGCTTACTTATCCAAGGCAAAATTCAGGGATGGTTTCCAGCGGAGCTCCCTCGGGGGTAGCCTTTTGCCGGTCTTGTTCATAGATATAAAGAAAGGCTGTTGGTTTGAAGCTGGATAGCAGGGAGATAACGCAGCACTGTTTGATTTTAACTGCGAGGGGATCGGATTGGACGCCAGAGAAACCAAAAAGAATATTTCTGGACCGGGGTGCGGGGGAGGGCGTACCGGAGTCAACGGGGAAAATGCTGAAGACTGTTTTTTTGCGGGGCAGCCGGAGGAAAAGCAGAGCCGGGGCGTTCCCGGTTTATACGATGCCCTGACCGGGTGGAAGACTGTCATAGCAAATGAAGAGTTTTGTACTGCAGGCAGCGACCATGCCGTGGTTACCTGGGTAACGCCGGGCCAAAAAACAGACACTTCTATTTATGTGGGGAATACGCCGGCAAATATGGTCAGGTACACCTTTGGGCAGGAGTCGGAATACCACTATGCGGAAATCCCGGGCTTGAAACCTTCCACGCGTTACTGGTACCAGGTGGAGAGCAACGGCGCCAGGGGTTCTTTGAACTCCTTCAGCACCCTGCCCCGTCCGGAGGGGAGGCGCCTGTTCAGCTTTGCCATTTTCAGCGACCTGCACATTACATACGGTGATCCCTACGGCGATATTAACGAGATCTTTTTCGGCAAGCTGAACGAATTCTCAGACGAACTCATGATTCAGAGCATTTTAGACAGCAAGAAACGAGATATCGATCTTGCGGTGCTTACCGGCGACCTGACGGACTCTGCCAGCAGGCTTCAGTACCAGGTGCTGAAGGAACAGCTCCTGCCCCGTTTTGGGAGAACTCCTTATCTTTTATGTCCCGGTAATCATGACAAGTTTACTAAAAACGGCGGACTTGGTGAGATGGGCTTTCTGAAATACGCGGCCAACGGAGACAGAACTTACGAGTACGCCGTCTTCAAGGATTGCCTGTTTTTGCTGCTGGACTCCTGCAGGCAGGACGACAACTGGGGCTACGTCGATCCCGGTCAGATCCGGTGGCTCCAGAATATCTTGCAAGACAACCGGGGAATGCCTGCCTTTTTGTTTTTGCACCATCCCTGCAACGGCCCTGATCTCTGGTTTGGGGTTAAGAATTACAGGGAGTTGCAGCAGGCAATCCGGCCCTTCCCCGGTATCCAGGGCATATTTTACGGCCACATGCACCGGTGCAAGGTTACCGCCAATAATTTCTTGACGGGTTCCCGTCCCTACGTCACGGTCCCGGCCACCGTGCAGTTTCCCTGCGCCTATGCCATCGTGACAGTATATGAAGGGGGATTTGAATACAATACCTATAAAGTAAAAAGGCTGGATTTATCAGAAAAGTCACGCGAGAAAATCGTCCTGAAAAATATGGGCAAGGCGGCTTATACCTGGTACAGTTACGGCAGCATCGGCGACCGGAGTTTATCATATTCCTCAGGCAGGCTTTATAGTTTGCATCAGTTCGAATTATCCCATACAACCAACCGGGCCAGGTCACTGGAACTGTATAACAGGACTCAACCCTTTGCCGGCTCGAGTATTGCACTTTCCAGGGACGGCGACCTGACCAGGGTTGTCCTGGGGCGCTACGGTTCCTTCTTTCAAGCCGCCCGGGCCTACGGTGAGGTCCTGTCACGGTACGGCGTCAGGGCCGCCATATCCAGTGATGGCGGCGTAGATGAACCCTGGCGGTAAAAATGGATAACCGGCACCCTGTGCCATTGTGTTTCTTACAGGATACCGTTACAGGGTTCAGCAGGTATAGGAACCGGAAAGAGCGGGACTTCCCTTTGAATAATCTCCCAGCCGGTGTTTTCCCGGACTTCCTTAAGTGTGGTATAGGGGGAAATGCTGTCCAGTTCCGTTTTGCCGTCTTTCAAAGGAGAATTATCCAGGTTTGTGACCACCGTAAACTCCCTGACTGGATCGGGTGCTGCAGTTACGAATTGCACCCTTTCCACCAGGGAGTTTTTATCGTGTTTGGTTTTCCAGACCATTCCTGGTAATGGTTGCCTGTGGATGCTGAATTATGTTAAATTAGTTTAATTGTAATTAAACAATTAATTAGTATAATATATTTAATTATTAACTGATTTTGAGCGTTTAAATACCCCTGGGCTGCTGTCCGCGGTTTTCACCCTGGCAAAGGCCCGGGAACGTGCTTCCTGGAGATCTTGCAGGAGGGAGGTTGGTTTTCGCACGGTTTAAGCGCCCTAAATATCTGGTACAGAACAGGAGTACAGAGAATGACAAGTACAGAATCACAAAGATTTCAGTTTGCCGAAAACATGGGCCTGCTCTTTGAAAGGTCGGGGGCATCAAAAACTCTGGGCAGGGTTTTTGGCTACCTGCTGCTGTCAGGAGAACCCAAAACCCTGGACGAAATTGCTGAGGGCTTGCTTTTCAGCAAAGCCACGGCCTCCCTTACAGTCCGCCAGGGTTTGTTCCTGCGCTTTTTTGAAAAGATCAGCATTCCCGGCGAGCGAAAGGATCACTACCAGGCTAATGCCGGTTTCTGGATCGGCTCGATGTCCCAACAGATCGACTCTCTCAAGGAATGGGAAGAGTTGGTTGAAAAGGGACTTGGCCTGGTAGATCCCCGGAATACGGGCGCCCTTAAAAACCTGCAGGAGATGAAAGATTACTTTAATTTCCTTTGCTGGTATTTTTCGGACCTTGACGAGCAGTACAGACGCTGGAAAAAGGGCGAAATCCCCAGAGGTGATTAAACAAAATATAAAAGGAAGCGCTTTATGAAAAAAAATGTGCTGATGAAGCTGGATAGAATTACACGAACTTACCAGATGGGTGAAGTTGCCGTCCATGCCTTAAAGGAAACATCCCTGGACATCCTGGAGGGGGAACTGCTGGTAATTTTGGGTCCCAGCGGGTCCGGCAAAAGTACCCTGCTCAACATTATCGGCGGGATGGACTCACCTTCCAGCGGCGAAATATTTTTTGGCAAGGAGAATTTAGCCAGTGCCGGAGAGCAGCGATTAACCCGGTACAGGCGGGAAGAAGTGGGATTTGTATTTCAATTCTACAATTTGATTCCCGATTTGACAGCGAAAGAAAACGTGGAACTGGCTGCCGGACTGGTCGAGAACCCGCTTTCTGTGGCGCAAGTATTAAGAGAAGTGGGCCTGGAGGACAGGATGGGCCACTTTCCTTCCCAGTTAAGCGGCGGGGAACAGCAGCGTGTGGCCATCGCCCGGGCTGCGGTTAAAAGGCCCCGCCTGCTCCTGTGCGATGAACCCACCGGGGCCCTGGACCAGAAGATCGGCCAGGTTGTGCTGGGTTTGCTTAATAGAATCAACCGGGAGCAGAGCAGCACGGTGGTGATCGTCACCCACAATACCCCCATCAGCGCCATGGCCCACCGGGTTATCCGCATGAGCAGCGGTACTATCGCGGAAATTGCCGAGAATAAAAACCCGCTGCCGGCTGAAAGGATTGAATGGTAATGAGCGTCTTAACCAGGAAACTATGGCGCACGATCAAGAGCACCAAAGGTCAGTTCCTGGCAGTGGCGGCGGTGGTCACGGTGGGCATTACCGTTTACATCGCCATGTCCACCGCATATTACAACCTGAACCGCTCCCAGGCGGCTTTCTACGCGGAAAACGACTTCGCCGACTATTATTTTCACGTGGTCAGGGCGCCCCAGCAGATAACCAGGCAGGTGGAGGCCATTCCCGGGGTTGGGAAGGTCACCGGCCGGATTCAAAAGGATGTCCCCATCCTGAAGGAAGACCACCAGAGGGCTACAGCCCGGCTCATCAGTTGCCCCCTGCCCGTGGAGAATGAAATAAACCGCTTTCGCCTGGAAAAGGGGAGGCTTTTTGAGAAATATCCCCAGGGCGGGGGAATAGAAGTGCTGGTGGACCCCAAGTATTTTGATGTCAACCTCCAATCCTTCAACGATAAGATCAGCATCGTAGCCGAAGGGAAGCAGGTCTTTTTGACAGTGACGGGGACAGCCGTCAGTCCTGAAACAATTATAACCATGAAAGATGCCAGCACGATGATGCCGGACCCGGCAACATTCGGCATAATCATGATGCCCCATAATCAGGCTGAGCAAATTCTGGGTCTCAACGGTGAGATCAACCAGGTGGTGATCACCTGTGTTCCCGGCGCGGACGAAAAGGTTGTAGCCAATCAGGTCAAGGAGATCCTGGAGCCCTACGGCAACCTGGCCAGTTATCCGCGCAAGGACCAGCTCAGCCATGCCATCCTGCAGGTCGAGATTGACTCACTTAAGGCAATCGCCGGCTTCATGCCGGCTATTTTCCTGGGCATTGCCGCTGCCATCCAGTTTGTCATGCTGGGGCGTATGGTCAAAGCCCAGCGCCTGCAAATCGGGGTCATGAAGGCCATGGGCTATTCCAACGGGCAGATTATCTTTCACTATACCGGCTATGCCCTGGCAGTAGCCCTGGCAGGGGCGTTGCTGGGAATCCTGCTGGGCCTCGGACTGGCTTCGGTTCTGTCCAGGACTTACGCCCAATTCTTCAATCTCCCGGAAACCATCAGCGGGGTTAGTTATACGGCGATTTCCTACGGACTGTTCCTTTCAGTGGCAGTAAGCCTTGCCGCCGGTCTTTTGGCAGTACGCGGGGTGATTAAGGTCAGGCCGGCCGAGTCCATGCGCTCCGAACCTCCCGGGGGAACCGGCCGGGTGTTCCTGGAGGGATGGCCCTGGCTCTGGGAAAGACTGGATGCAACCTGGAAAATGAGCCTTAGGACAATCAACCGCAAGCGGGGGCGTTCTGGGATCACCCTGCTGGGGGTGGTCTTTGCGGTGGGCCTTCTGGTCTTGTCCCTTTTTATGAATGATGCTGTTGACTATATGATTAAGAAGCATTTTTTTGAGGAGCAGCGCTACGATTTATTAGTTCGCTTCAACCAACCAGTAAAAGATCATGAACTGTACAATATTTCCCGCCTCGACGGTGTTGTCAAAACGGAGCCCCTGTTTGAAATTCCGGTGAAAATCCACCTGAACGGGCGTTCGGAAGACGACCTGCTCCTGGGCCTGCCCCCGGACGCAACCTTGAAGAAACTGGTGGGAAATGATGAAAAACATCTGGCTCTGCCGGAAGACGGGATTTTAATCAGTGCCAGGACAGCGAAAAGGCTGGGCTTAAAAACAGGTGACCGTGTTGAGGTGGAAACGCTCCTGGGGATCGGGTCAGCCCGCTGGACCACCCTCACAGTGGCTGGCGTGAACCGGCAGCTTGTGGGGGGCGGGTCCTATATTTCCCTGGATCTGGCCAACCAGGTGATGCAGGAGAGCGGGGTTGTCTCAGGCGCCATGCTCAAAGTCGACCCCGGTCAAGCCGGCAGGGTGGAGCAGGAATTAAGCGATATGACCGGTGTTTCTTCCATTTCCAGCCAGCGCAAGGAGCTCGAAAATTTAAACAATAGTATGGACAGCATGATTTATTCCGTTACTATGATGGTTGTTTTTGCTGCCCTGCTTGGTTTTGCCATAGTCTACAATGCTTCTGTGATCAGCTTTGCCGAGCGCCGGAGGGAACTGGCCACACTGCGGGTGGTGGGCTTTACCAATCAGGAGGTTTCCAGCCTACTACTCAAGGAAAACCTGCTGCAGTCGTTGCTGGGAGTAGCCCTGGGACTGCCCTTCGGCCGCTTCATGGCGGAATGGTTTGTTCAGGGAGTCAGCACCGATTTATATACCTTGCCCATTGTTATCTACCCCCAGACGTACCTTTTTTCCGCCCTGGGGGGGATTATGTTTATCATGGCCGCGCATTTCCTGGCGGCCCGGGGGATAAGCCGGCTCGAGCTGGTAGAAGTTCTCAAGAACAGCGATTAACGGGGGGTTACGATGAAGCGGAAAAGAAAGGTTTATCTGATCGGCGCTATAATTTTGGCGGGGCTGGCGGCGACTGCCATGAAGATGCTCTGGGGCGGCCAGGAAGTGATGGTATTGCAGGTCCGGCCGGGCACCATTACCCGGTCTGTTACGGACAGCGGTTATGTGCAGCCGGCTGTGGATTTTGATATCCATGCCACCCAGAGCGCCCGGGTGGCTGAAGTGCTGGTAGAAACGGGTCAGGCTGTTAAAGCTGGCCAAGTCCTGGTTACCCTGGAAAATTTGGACCTGTCTGTACAGATCAGCGATATGCGGTCCCAGCTGTCGCAGGCGCAAACTGCTGCCCAAAGCGCCCGGGCCGCCCTGGAGAGAACCAGGCTTGAGCTTGTTGACGCCGGCGACAACTTGAAACGAATGGAGGAATTGTACGGGGCGGGAGCAGTCTCCCGGGCGGAGTATGAAAAGGCTGTGCTGCAGGTGGAAACCTGCAGGCAGATTTTAAAAGAGCAAAGCGCCCGTCTGGACAGCGCCCTGGCCCAGGAGGCCGGCAGCAGGGAATCCCTGGGCCGACTGGAGGCCAAGGAGGGGCAGTTGGTGGTTAAAAGCCCCGCCGACGGGACAGTGCTGGACTTGCCAGTCAAGCGTGAGGAAGTGGTGGGTCCCATGACCCTGGTGGCAACTGTGGCCGCGGCAGGCCAACTTGAAGTGAAGGCCGACATTTTGAGCGACGACCTGGGAGAAGTGAAAATTGGCCAAAAGGCTGTGATCTCTGCACCTGTACTGGGCCAGGACACACTTACCGGTGAAGTTAAAAAAATTTATCCCCGGGCTGAAGAAAAACAGTCGGCATTGGGTGTGATCCAGCGGCGGGTGCCGGTCATCATTACCCTCCCGGACCCCGGTCCTTTAAAGCCGGGCTATGAAGTCAGGGTGGCCATCGAGACCCGGACCCGGGACGGGGTCCTGGTGCTGCCCCGGGAAGCGGTGCGCACCACAGGGGATGGCCAAAGGGAAGTATCTGTTGTAGTAAAGGATCGGGTTGAGCACCGGCCTGTGCAGACCGGGCTGAGCGACCAGGTCATGATTGAAATTACAGGAGGGCTGGAGGAAGGGGACGTGGTTGTCCGGGACGGCGGCCTGGAATTGAAAGAAAAGACAAAGGTTAAGCCTGTATATGAATAAAAAAATAGCCTTCGGGAAGATCATCCCGAAGGCTTATCTGTTCACCCGGTATGTCTACCGAGCCGGTGGGTTGAAAGAAACCCTGTCGCCCAACCAGCGGGAAGACAATTCGTTGGCAAAGGCGTCACTGTAGGGTATGGATGTTTGCAGCATTTATCAAATCAAATCTCAGTAAAATGTTTAATACGCAATTATGAGGACACCTTCCTCCGGTATGGTGCTGCTTGGTTGCTTTACCGACGCACTGATGAGGGTGGTGTTCCTTTTTGTGTCAAGATGTCTGAACATAGTGGTTTGTGACTACTACACGGTTGTAAACAATTTGAGTACGGAATTCAAGTATTGACACCAATTAACATAACTTAACAATACACAACATAAGGGTAAATAACGATAGTGTGATGTTAATAAATGGTAATGAAAATTCTAGTTTGACCAACTATTGACATTGTTGGAAGTGTGTATTATTATTTATGTGTTGCTATGTTGCTTTACGTATATGGTTAAAGTTATATTATGTAAATCAACTAATTATTTTAGTTATGTTATATAATTTTATGTTATTTTTCTTTAGTTTATATCTGTCTTGAATCGCTCAAGCTCTTTTGCCGCTTAATAAAAACATCTTCTTACCAGTGAGTTCAATAAACCCTGGCAATATTTGCGATATCTATGAAAAAAGGGCGCGAATAAAATCGCAGCCGCCCGTTTTAAGTTGCAGTAGATTGATGGAAGAAATTTATTGAAATCAGGAGGAAATATGGCTGAAACAAATCCGGAAAAAAAATTGTTTTTCAATTCAAAAACAATACTGGCCCTGGGGTTCGTGCTGCTGGTCGTGGTTGTCACCGTTTTTTCCTTTTTAAACCGCAACGAAACCGCTCTGCAGGAAGGAACGGTGGTCATTAAAGCCGGCGGCACTACAGTGGGAAGTTTTACCCTCGCCGACATCCGGCAATTGCCGGCGGTGGAAAAGAAGATGACCATTCATTCCTCCCAGGGTAATACCGAGCACGACTTTACCTGTGTGCCTTTGCTGGATGTCCTGAACAGTATCGACCCGGAACTGACCCTAAGATATGAAAAGATCCTTACCAAAGGCGTGGATAATTACACCTCGGGACTTAATATGTCAGAAGTTTTGCAGCCGGATAATGTTTATATCGCCTACGCCGATTACGGCAAGCCGCTGAAAACTAAGACTGGCAGGGAAGGCAGCATGCGCCTCATCATTTGTAACGATGTTTACGGACAACGCTTTGCCATGTGGCTTGTGAGCCTGGAATTGCAGTAAATGATGGGGACTGCTTGCCTGCCAGCAAATATACAACTGGAATAATGAGGCGCAAATCATGATGGGGTGTTTGACTGTGCTGAACCAGTGGTGCAACGAACCGTGAAAAGCTGTGCTTTATTTTTATACCCAATATACCTTCGTGAAAGGGCGGTGGATAAAAATATTTATAAAAAACTACTGATGGATGAAAGCGGTTTTTTTTGAAGTATAAGGATAATTATATCAATTATCTGCAAGCCGATACCCGGACCATGTTGGAAAGGGTGAAGGGGGCATCGTGCAGCCTCCTGCGACTAGGATCACAGACGCATATTATGATGGGAGGTGTTATTTGGAAAGCGGTGACCAGGTGTTGCTGGTCGTGCTGGAGGGGCACCCTTACAGGTAATACGGCCCGGGGCTATACCCGCCGCAGCGACCTAATTACGATAACTACAGGAGGTTTACGAATATGGTTGTTGTCCCCACAGAACCAGTTTCCATTATGCCGGTAGGCGTGGTGGTTTCCGATTTCAAAGAATGCAGCCGTACCTATGACTATAATAAAGAAAGCATAATTTACATGCGGGAAGATCTTACCGACGCCCTGATCGGGGTTGAGTATTTTTCCCACATCCATGTGATTTATTATCAGCACCGCAGGGAAGACTGGTTCAAACTAATCGAATGGGAACAGAAAGAACCGCCCCTTACCATCCCCTTCGCCAGCGAGCCGGCTTGCCAGGGAGTCTACTCCACCCGGTCGCCGTCCCGCCCTTCGGCTATGGGTTCCTGCGTAGTAGAACTCCTCAAGTTGGAAGGAAATCGTCTTTATGTCAAAGGATTGGATGCCATTGACGGCACGCCGGTCCTGGATATTAAAATTTATATTCCCCACTATGACGCTTTTCCCCTGGCGGAAACACCGCTGAACTGGTGTATGAGTCATGAATTGATTACCACCTCCCGGCATTTTCACTGGGATACCGTCAACGTTAGCCTAACCCTGGGACTCAGGACCGGGGCCAAAGCGCTGCAGGTCCTGGGCATCTCCCGCAGCGAGGCGGTCCGGGCGACAGTGGTCGGCGGGCATTTCTTTGCCCAGGGGATCGAGGGGGCCACCGGCTGCAGTGTGCTGCGGGGCAATTTTTCTTTCGAAGAGCTCCGTACCTCGCCGAAACAGTGGAAGCTTATTCTCACGGGAAAAGATTGTGAAGTGGAGATTAGGCTCAACGATCATATTTACGCCAGTGCCGCTGAAGTGTTGGAGGTCGGCGAGCAGGTACTGTTCGCATCGGTGCAGCTAAGGGAAAACCCGCAGCGGTGAGAACTGACATGACATATTTGTTAGCGGTCTTCTCCTCCGTGCATCAAGTGAACCGTATGAAAAATGTATTGAATAAAGACGGCCGGTATTTCGGCATGATCCGCGCCCCTCACGCCGTATTTCTCGGGGGGTGCGGATTCGCCCTGCGCTTTGAGGAGAGCGGGCGCCCGTTGGTAGAGCAGGCGGCGCTGGAATTAGGGATTGCCATCAATGGTATTTTCAAAGAGGGAAAAGAGGAAAACGGGAGCAAGGTATACGTCCGAATTCAATGAATAATGAGGTGCATTGGCATGGTATACCTTGATAATGCGGCCACTTCATGGCCCAAGCCCGAAGCTGTGTACCGGGCCATGGTCGAATTCACCAAAGTAAACGGGGCCAACCCCGGGCGAAGCGGCCACCGGATGGCCGTGCGGGCCAGCGAGAAAGTAATGGAATGCAGGGAAAACCTGGCCAGGTTGTTCAGCATCCCGGACCCGTTGCGGATTGTCTTCACAAGCAACGGCACCGAAGCCGTCAACCTGGCTTTGAAGGGGTTGCTGAGGCCCGGCGACCATGTGCTCCTGTCCGGCATGGAGCACAATGCGGTGGTGCGCCCCCTGAAAAAACTGGAATCCGCCGGCGTGGAGCTTTCGGTGCTCAAAACGGACCCGGAGGGGAGAGTCGACAGCGCGGACATAGCCGTGAAGGTGAGGCCCAACACAAAACTGCTGGTTGTCACCCACGCCTCCAACGTGACGGGTACGGTTAACGATTTGCTCTCCCTGGGGCGACTGGCCAAAGAGCATAACATCGTTTTTATGGTAGACGCCGCCCAGACGGCCGGGAACACGCCCATCCACGTGGGTGAAGCGCAGATTGATTTACTTGCTTTTCCGGGGCACAAGGGTCTCCTGGGACCGCAGGGCACCGGCGGCCTGTATGTGGGCGAGGGGA
>Ga0209723_1001224_pt1 | contig 41587 bp, 39 predicted proteins | sample BiotimSIPDNA_2_FD_185750 | JGI IMG/M metagenome (GOLD analysis project Ga0209723, IMG submission 185750) | Anaerobic biogas reactor microbial communites from Washington, USA - Biogas_R2 time_0 SIP DNA (SPAdes) (version 2) | ecosystem: Engineered > Bioreactor > Anaerobic > Unclassified | place... | reverse complement strand
GTCCTTTCTGATCAAATGGCCGAAATCGTACAGGCAAATTCAAATCGTTTGTAGTTGTTTTTTTGTTCAACATATTGTAAATTATGAAGTTACAAGAAAATCAAAATTCAATAACCGGACAGTAGTGATATTTGCTTTGGTTTTTGTGAATCCTGTGTCTATAATGGAGCACCAGTGTCGCCAAATTGATATAAATTGCGTGGTATTGTCCAATAGTCGATATTTAAAGCAATGTTAACTCGAATGGAAAAGGATTTCTATAAAATCCACGACCTTTCTGATGCTTGGATTCACCCTCACTTTACTATTTTTAATCGGGCTTTCCATTGCCGATACCCCCCTTGGCTAACGTGGCGCGGGCCGACCAACCTGTACCAATTCCGAGTCGTCTACCTGGACCGCAACACCTGCAAGACGCTCTGGCAGACCCAAGTTAAGGAAGCCCTGCCGCACGAAGACCACCACGGCGACACCGGCTATGCCTCGTATTCGCCCGTCACCGACGGCAAGCACGTCTGGGCCAGCTAAGGTTCACAGGGTGTCTATTGCCTGACCCTGGATAGAGAGATCATATGGCAAATAGAGTTGCTGAGAATGCGGATGCGCGGTTCCTTCGGAGAGGGCAACTCGCCCCTGCTGGTCAGCGATACGCTCTACCTCAAGTGCAAAAAATTCTTCTACGCCATCGCTGCAAGCAAATAGGCCGCTCAAACGCCTCCGCCGTAATGCAAACCGTTCCTGACCTTGGTCAATTCCCGACAGGTCTCCGCATACTCGGTCGTCTCCAACGCCGCTAACCGATTTAAAATTGCAGATTCGAGATTTCAGAGGGACACGGAGTGGTTTATGGGGATGCTTTCATGCGGGCTACGCCTTGGGGGTCTCCGACGATAATGATGCTGTCTTGCGGCTCGAGCACATCCGAGGCCCGCGGTGAGGTGATCTGCTCTTTGCCCCTGCGAATCCCAATCACGGTGACTCCAAAGGTGTTCGGAAAGTTCAACTGCTCCAGCATTCGGCCGCACCACTCGGAGTCAGGCTGTACCGTGATCTCATCGACATCAAAGGCCTTGGCCTGTTCCTGCGGGGCGCCCAACTCGCGTGCCTGAAAGAACTTCACAGCCTTTGCGCTCTGTTCGGGTGTACACAGCAGTACGATGCGGTCGCCCGGATACAGGCGAAAATCGGGACGGGGATTGAAATGCACTTTGCCGGCTCGGCTGATGGCCAGAATGGTGATGCCCAACTCACGCCGGACATTCAGTTCGAGTAGTTTTTTGCCGGCAAACACCGTCCCCGGCTGAAGACTGACTTCCTCCAGCCGTGCCGGCCAGTCCCGCAGCCCCGGCAGCGATTGAATCGCCCCCGTAATGGTCTCGGCCGCCTGATCGGCTGCGTCATTGAACGGCTCAAGCACCAGATGGGCGCCCATTTTACGATATTCCTCCGCATAGGCGGCATTCTCGGCCGTCAGGGCAACGCGTCCGCCAAAGCCCGACTCCTGCAGAAAGCCGAACAGTCCCGCATTCAGCTCCCGGTCGCGCACGGTACACACCACCCACATCGCCTCACCGAGCGGAAGCTGAGTGAGGATTTCCGGATCGCCGACGTCGCCGTACATCACCGTCATTCCCAACTGACGCCCGCGCTCGAGTGAATTGGGGTCAAAGTCCACCGCCAGCAGCGTCCACCCGTGATGCATCAGCCGGTTAGCCAGCGCGCTGCCGTAATTGCCCAGCCCCATGACGATGATCAGGTTCTGTCCCGTTCTCGGCGGAGGGGCGTCCGCCTGCGCCTCGCGGTAAGGATTGCGCCGCTCGAAGAGACGCAGCACGCCCGACAGTCGCGCATACAGCGGCCCTGAATACAAAATCATATAGGTCGAAGCAAAGATTGTCACCAGCCCCACCAGTGTTATCAGGCTCATCGTGGATGCGTCGATATGCCCCAGCGACAACCCCAACGCCGCCAAAATCAGCGAAAACTCACTGATCTGCGCCACTGTCAGCCCCGCCATAAATCCCGTTCGCCGGCGATACCCCATCACCCCCATAATCGTCATAACGATCAGCGGATTGCCGATCAGCACGAACGCCGAAAAAATTGTCGCGCGCCCGAACTCGGCGCCGATAGTCGAAAGGTCAATCTTCGCCCCCAGATGGATAAAGAAAAACAGCAGCAGAAAATCCCGCAGCACCACCAGCCGCGACCCGATGGCGTCTCGCTGCGGCGTGGAGGCCAGCGAGATACCCGCCAGAAACGCCCCGACCTCTTTGCTGAACCCCAGCATATCCGCCGTCGCCGACAGCGCCACCGCCCACATAATGGCAAACAGCACCAGCATCTCCTGCGAGCATGACAGAAAATTCAGCACGCGATGCATCACATACCGCATCAGTAAAATAATCGTCGCCAGCATCAGAAAGCCCCGCAGCAGCACCCACATCGCCTCGGCCAGCAGACTCCGCTCGCTTTGGCCGCCGCCGAACGCCGTCAGACCGATCAGCGCCAAGATGGCCGCGATATCCTGAACGATCAGAAACCCCACCGCTATCCGCCCGTGCAGCGAATCGATCTCCTTTTTATCCGACAGCAGCTTGACGATGATGATCGTGCTCGAAAAGGTCAGCGCCACCGCTACAAACACCGCCGTGACGAGTTCCATGCCCATCCACAGCGCAATCGCCAGCCCGACTAAAGAGGTAAACGCCACCTGCCCCAGTCCCGTTGCTATGGCCACCGGCCCGACCGTTCGGATCATCTTGACATCCAGCCGCAGCCCGACGACAAACAGCAGGATCGAGATGCCAATATTCGCCAGTAGCTCCGTCTCATGCCCGGACCGCACAAGCCCTAAAAACGCCGGCCCAACCACTATCCCCGCAAACAGAAAGGAGATAATCAGCGGCTGACGCAACTTCAACCCCACGGCCCCCATCGCCGCCGCAATAGCCAGCACCCCGGCCACTTCGATATAAGGTGTCCATTCCATAGATTAAGCATACTCGGCAAAAAATCGTCAAGAGCGCGGGGTTAATTAAAAGCCGCCGCAAGGCCCGATCACTGTCGATAATCGCCTGAAGGATAGCAGGTTACAAATCAAAATTCAACCGTTATTCCGCCTGCCGCCGCGGATAAACGATATTTTTAAAAATAGAGTTGCATGAGATTGGATGACGGGTATAATCACTGGAAATAGCCGATTATGGTTCCGGAGGTTGTGATGAAACAAAGCGAGGCGTTGTACTTCAGAGTAATTTTAGTTTGATATCCGCAGTCTGTGTTTGCGCGCAGAGCGGAAAACCCATAAAACAAAGAGTATCACAGGGTCGTGGGCAAGGATGCCCGCGGCTCGATTACACCTGCGGCATTTTTCACTATTCCCCCAAATTGACCATTAAAAAGAGTCCGGAATACCGATACTTTTTGTGTTTTTTCAAATATCCCTTTTTTATCGCTGATAATAAGGGTTTTATCAGGCCTGTTCGCTTGTTTTTTTCATTTCTTTTCTTGACTTTTTGACCTCTACTTGCTATGGTACACCAAAGAAAAGCCTCCTCATCTGAGGGGCTTTTGCGTTTTTTTATGAGATGCCACGGAAGGCCTTTCAAGGGTGCAGCGGCCGGCTTAGGAACCGTTGCTCACCGCAAAATGTGATAGGGGTCAGGACTCACGTGGGTCCGCCTGAAAACGGTTTTGTTGGAAAGGTTTGACATTTGGCTTATTGGGAGAAAATCTTGCAGATGCTCGCATCGAAACCGGGCAAAGCCCACGTCTCGATTGGGGCGTTATTGGGGGTGTTTTTACTGGCTGGTGCATTCTGTCTGACGCTGGCGATGGCCGACGGAGCGATCTATCTGCGCACAATGATGCCGGTGGAGCCAGCGGCAGAGGCGTTACCACAGGAGCCTGATACAGCTCAAACAGCCGACGCGGACACCGAACAGTGGTTGATCGATCTGCTTTATCAGGACGACCAGGATCTCGTCTATCAAACGGTTCAAGACGACCCGCACTGGCACGTCGTGCGGATGCGCGTGACGGCCTATTGTGCGTGTGCGATCTGCTGCGGCAAGTGGTCCGACGGCATCACCGCCTGCAACCACCGGATTCGGCCGGGGGACACCTTCGTCGCGTCCGATCCGATGTATCGTTTCGGGACCGAAATGATCGTGCCGGGATACAACCAGAATCAGCCGGTCGAGGTCAAAGACCGCGGGCGCGTCATAAAGGGCAATCGGCTGGATGTCTTCTTTGATTCCCATGAGACGGCCAAAAAATGGGGAACACGGCATCTCGATGTGCTGGTTCGCGAAAAATAACGAGTCGGATGTCGTCAAAATCCAAGTAAAAAGAGGCTGATTGTCTCTTTTTCGGCGACAGAGCAAATGCAATGTTGTCATTTCTTTGATATTTTTCAAAAAAATCAATTGACAGCGGCCCAAAATTGACTATACTTCTTCCTTTTGTAAAGATAACTCTGGGAGTTTTATAGGATTATGAAAAGCTTTTTAGCCAAAACCAATGAGGTAGACCGTCAATGGCGGGTGATTGACGCCGAAGGACAAGTACTCGGCCGGTTGGCCGTGAAGGTCGCGATGGCCCTGATGGGCAAGGATAAGCCTATCTATACGCCGCATGTGGACACGGGCGATTTTGTCGTGATTGTCAATGCCGACAAGATTCGCACCACCGGCGACAAGGCCGGCCAGAAGTCGTACCAGACCTACAGCCAGTATCCGAGCGGACAGAAGACGATTTCGTTTGCCAAGATGATGGAACGGCATCCCGACCGCGTCGTTAAGCTGGCCGTCAGACGGATGCTGCCCAAGAATACGCTGGGTAACGATATGTTCCGCAAGCTGAAGGTCTATGCCGGTCCGGATCATCCGCACACCGCCCAGCAGCCGGTGACGATGACCCTGTAATGTCAATCACAAGAAGAAATAATCAATAGAGCAGGAAACAGAACCGTTATGGCAGATTTGAACAATGAAAGCCCTCTGATCGACCCGAATATCCTGAACAAGGACGCAGCACCCGTTGCTGTCGCCACTACACCCCGAGGCGTGCCGGATCGCGGCGGCTTTATCTGGGGCACCGGCCGGCGAAAAAGCAGCGTCGCCCGCGTGCGGATTCGTCCCGGCTCCGGCGAGCTGCAGATCAATGAGAAAAAGGTCGATGAGTATTTCAAGCTGGAAAAAGATCGCAATGCCGTCCGCGCACCGCTCAATGCCATCGGCGGCGGGTCGGGGTTTGACATCTTTATCAAGGTACAAGGCGGCGGCACGACCGGCCAGGCCGGTGCCGTGATGCAGGGCATCGCCCGTGCACTCAAGAGCTACGATCCGGGACTGCTGCCGGAACTTCGCGAAGGTGGCTATCTGACCCGCGACAGCCGTATGGTCGAGCGTAAAAAGCCCGGCAAGCCCGGCGCCCGAAGGAGCTTCCAGTTCTCGAAACGTTAATTGTCAAGCTCGTACAAATCGGATACAATGGCCGTCGGGAAATCGCTTCCCGGCGGTCTTTTTTAATGACAGGAAATCCTCATACAATACAAGGGGTCAAAAATGGTGCGTGTTGCGATTATCGGGGCCAGCGGTTATACGGGTGTGGAGTCTATTGAGATTATCCTTCGCCATCCCAGCGCCAAGCTGACGTATCTGACCGCGCTGCCGGAAGAATGCGGCCATGTCGCCGATCTGTTCGGCCAGTTGCGCGGGCGGCTGGATATGCCGGTTGAGCCGCTGGACTTGGACAAGCTGGCGCAGACGGCGGATGTGGCGATGTGCTGCCTGCCGCACAAGGTGTCGATGGCGTTTGTGCCCAAGCTGCTCAACGCGGGCGTCAAGGTTATTGATTTCAGCGCCGACTACCGGATTAAGGACGTGGCCGTGTATGAAAAATATTACGAGCCGCATACCGACCGGGAGAATTTGGCGCACGCCGTGTATGGCCTGCCGGAGTTGTTTCGGGGTGAGATCAAAAAGGCTACACTCATCGCCAACCCCGGCTGCTATCCGACCGGGGCGTCATTGGCGCTGGCCCCCCTGCTGGCGAACAAGCTCATCAAGACGCGCGGCATCGTCGTCAGCTCGGTGACGGGCGTTTCCGGCGGCGGCAAGAATCCGTCGCCGAATTTTCATTTTCCGAATATGAACGAAAATCTTTACCCTTACGGCGTCGGCGTGCATCGCCACATGCCCGAAATGGAACAAGTCGCCTCGGCCGTCGCCGGTGAATCGGTAGAATTGCTGTTTCAGCCGCACGTCGGACCGTTTGACCGGGGCATTCTGTCCAGTGTCTATTGCGATCCGACCGGCGACATCTCCGCCAAGCAGGTGCAGGACCTCTTTCGGGACTTTTATAAAGACGAGCGTTTCGTGCAGGTGTTGGCCAAGCCGCCTGTCGTCAAGCACGTCGCCAAGAGCAACTATTGCCATGTCTTTCCGACGGTTGCCAAGGGCAAAGTCGTGGTCTTCTCGGCCATCGACAATCTCATCAAAGGCGCCTCCGGCCAGGCGATCCAGAATATGAACCTGCTGTTCAACCTGCCGGAAGCCATGGGACTGGAATAACAGAAACCACAGGTTGCACGGATTTTCACAGACAAACGCATGATAAAGAATGCCAAAAAACTTGAAGCGTTCTACAACGCATTGGATGCCCAAGAGCATCTCTCTGTAAAAGACGCAATGGCTATCTTTGATTTGCTGCATGCAGAGGCGGTTGCTGTGGGCGCAATCCATTCGGGCAATATGCTCGAAGGGATCGAGGTCGATATTCGTATTGCAGATGCAATCAACAGAGTAGGACAATGATTGAAAAGCTGACCAACGCCATTGCCGAGCAGTTGAGCAAGCGTCGCATTGACTATATGGTCATCGGCGGTCAAGCGGTCTTGATCTACGGCAGGCCGCGCCTGACGAGAGACATTGATATCACCTTGAGCATTGATACGGACCAATTTGATCGGCTGGACAATCTCTTTCATTATGTTATCGGTTTGCGAAGATGTTGAAATGAGCAGGTGTATTGCGATTGTCAAGGGAATGGATTGCGATTGACAGGCAGGGTTTTTCGTGTTATTTTTCCCGTCTTTGACGGTTTTTCGAGTGTCAGACTGTATAGAGCCGAGAGAACAGGACTTTTTCCCAGTAAAAGGACTCAATAATGGCGATTTTGGTACAAAAATTCGGGGGTACGTCGGTGGCGAATGCCGAGAAGATTCGTCGTGCCGCCCAGCGTGCGTTACAGGCGCACAAAGAGGGCTATCAGGTGGTTGTGGTGGCCTCGGCACGCGGCAAGCAGACCGATCATCTCATCGCGGACGCCAAGGAACTCAACGACGCCCCGCCCCGGCGGGAGATGGATATGCTGCTGGCGACCGGTGAGATACAGACGGTGTCGCTGTTTGCGATTGCCCTGTGGGATATGGGGCAAAAGGCCATCAGCTTTACCGGCCAGCAGGCGGGGTTTATGACCGACGACGCCCACTCCAAGGCGCGGATCGAACGGCTGGAGGTCGGCCGCGTGCGGGGGATGCTGGACGAGGGACATATCGTCATCGTCGCCGGGTTTCAGGGCATCAATGCCGTCGGCGACATCACGACGCTGGGACGCGGCGGCTCGGATACCAGTGCGGTCGCGCTGGCCGCGGCGCTGGGGGCCGAGCGGTGCGATATTTACACGGATGTGGACGGGATTTACACGACCGACCCGCGGATTTACACCAAGGCCGTCAAGATGGAACAGATCAGCTATGACGAAATTCTTGAGATGGCCAATCTGGGCGCCGGTGTGATGCACGGCCGTTCGATTGAATTTGGAAAAAAATACAATGTGCCGATTTATGTGCGCAGCAGTCTAAACGATAATCCGGGAACGTTAATTACTCACGAGGTACCGCATATGGAAAATATTCTGGTCTCCGGCGCAACGATTCAACGCAATCTGGCCAAGATTACGCTGCTGGGCGTCGATAATAAGCCGGGCAACGCGGCCACGATTTTTGCTCATCTGGCAAGCAAACGGGTCAGCGTCAACGACATCATTCAAACGGAAGTCAGCGCGGAAAAGGCCAACCTGTCCTTCACCGTTGCGCATTCGGATCTGGACGTGGCGCGTCAGGCAATCACCGACATCCGCAGCCAGGTGCATTGCTCGTCGGTGGCCGTGCGGGACGATTTAGCCGAGGTGAGCGTTGTGGGCGTGGGGATGCAGTCGCATTACGGCGTCGCCGAAAAGATGTTTACGGCCCTGGCCCATAAGCAAATCAACATCGATTCGATTACGACCAGCGAAATCCGCATCAGTTGTCTGGTGAATCTGGAGCAGGCCGAGACGGCGCTGATTGCGGTGTGCGATGCGTTTGAGCTGGACAAACCCGCCGCCGAACGTCAGGTGTAGCCTGCGGCAACTCCGAAAGGATGCTCTGATCCCGATGGCACGCGGACGCAGGACAAGGACCGCAATGAGTCGAACCAAGAAGAATGCGCTGCTGGCGGCATTCTTCTTATTAATTTTGCCTCTGGCAGTGGTGATGGATCGCCAGGTCTTGCGGACACTGCGGCAGATCGTTCGCACCGAGGTCTGGGCCAGCGAGGATGCGAAACGCTATCACAACCGGACGTTCCAGACGGCGCGTGTCGTGGACGGCGATACGCTGGATATCGCGGCCGACGACGACGATAAGGCCACGACGCGCATTCGGCTGATCGGGGTGGATACGCCGGAGACACAGCACACGACGGTCGGGCCGATGTATTACGGACAGGAGGCGACGGATTTTGCCAAGCGCCTCGCGGAAGGACGGCAGGTGACGGTGCTGTTGGATACCGTCTCGGCCGAACGCGACCGCTATGGGCGACTGCTGGCGTATGTCGTGCTGCCGGACGGGCGGGTGCTGAACGAAGCGATGATCAGGGAGGGATATGGCTATGCGGATTCGCGGTTTCGGCACAGCCGGTACGATGAGTATCTGCGGCTGATGGATGAAGCGATAGACGAAAAGGCCGGACTGTGGCAGAACGCTGCACGGGAGCAATTGCCGCAGTGGCTTCGGAGCCAGCGGCCGGAGCTGTTGCGATAAAGCACGCGACGGAAAGAGCTTTTGTGATGGGCGAAAAGCCATCCTGCGAACCACGATTCCGAGCTACGAACTAAGAACTACGAACTAAGAACTATTTATGTATCGCATTGAAACAGATGCGTTGGGCACAAGGCAAGTGTCCGCCGAGGCGCTGTACGGCATTCACACCCGCCTGCCCGCCCGACAGGCCGGCTCATCCATCATGCCGGGCAAGGTCAACCCCGTCATCCCGGAAGCGGTCAGCCAGGCGGCGATGCAGGTGATGGGCAACGACATCGTCATCGCGCAGGCCCTTCGCGGCCGGAAGCCTCGAACTGAACGCCTTTTTGCCGCTGGTCGCCGCCAATCTGCTGGACAGCATCGACCTGCTGACCACGGCCTGTGACATCCTGCGGCGGCATTGCGTCGAAGGCCTTGAAGCCGACGAAAACCGCTGCCGCCGGTCGGTTGAAACGTCCACCGCCGTCGTGATCGCACTGCTGCCGGCGCTTGGGTACGAACAATGCGGTCGGATCGCCAAACAGGCCAAGACACAGAATAAAACGATTCGGCAAGTCGTGCTGGAAGAACGCCTGCTGACCGAGGCACAATTCGAACAGCTCATCAGCCCGGAGGCCGTCTGCCGATTGGGATTTGTACGAAAACAGCAAGAAATATAGCCTGTTATAATGACAAAAACGCCGCAGACTGTATAATGTCGCTATCACGATAGATGGTACTCTTTTTGGAGCGTTATGCGATGACAGATAAATTGGTCGTATTTCAGGGCAAACAGGTCCGCCGGGTACTGCACAACAACGAATGGTATTTCTCGGTCGTCGATATCATTGCCGCCCTGACGGACAGCGACAACCCGCGAGACTATTGGTATCGGATGAAGCGGCGGGAGAAGGAATCCTCCGGGATTGAGTTGTCGACATTTTGTCGACAACTGAAGCTAACCTCTTCTGATGGAAAGAGTTATAAGACAGACACCGTCAACACGGAAGCTGCTTTCCGCATCATCCAGTCCATCCCCAGCCCCAAGGCCGAGCCGTTCAAGCGGTGGCTGGCCAAGGTCGGCTATGAGCGGGTTCAGGAGATTGAAAATCCGGAACTGGCATCCCAGCGGGCACGGGCATTGTACAAGGCCAAAGGGTATCCTGATAGCTGGATTGAAAAACGCATCCGCTCGATTGCGATACGGGACGAACTGACTGACGAATGGAAAGATCGCGGCATTAAGGAAGACGCCGAGTTTGCGATTTTGACGGCGGATATATCCAAGGCCACATTCGGCCTGACCCCGTCGGAATACAAACAACTCAAAGGGCTGAAACGACAAAATCTGCGCGACCACATGAACGACCTCGAATTGATTTTCTCCATGCTCGGCGAGGCGGCGACCACGGAAATCACCCGCAAGAACGACGCGCAGGGCTTTCCTGAAAACCAAATCGCCGCCGTCGAAGGCGGCACCATCGCCGGCAACGCCCGCCGACAACTCGAACAAAAAACAGGAAAACCCGTCGTCTCCGGCCAAAACTATCTCGACCTGAACCCCAAAAAACAAATTGCAGTAAAAGCAAAAAACAACCTAAAAGACAAGGAAGGAAAATAAGCTGCTATACCTTGTAAATTTTTTGGAGAATTGCATGAAGCCATCGCTGATTAATTATATATGTGCTTATGGGTTTCGATTCAGTACCGTAATTGGCGCACTGGCTATCATCAGTTTAATATTTTATGAATGCCGTTTTAACATCGACATGTTAACGGATTGGAGGATAGCAATTGGGATAGTTGTTTTGGTATTGATAGCAATTCCTCTGGGCTGGATTCTTGGTGCAATAATAATCTGGCCGTTTGCCTACAGGATTTGTGCATTCGTTAATGGCGCTCCGCTTATTGAGGGCGATATGGTACAAGTTCTTGTGGGTCAATTCAAAAATCAGCGAGGTGCCGTCTATGAGGTCTGGCGTGAACGACTTGAAGTCCGTATAAATTTAGGCAATGAAGCCAAAGAGAAAGTGGAAGACGTTTTTTCTTTTCACGAAGTATATAAATTTCGGAACCATTAACAATGGCTGAGTTAACACCTAAGGGAATGCGGTTACATATCGGGCTGTTCGGCCGGCGGAATGTCGGTAAGAGCAGTTTGCTCAATGCTGTCGTGCGTCAACAGGTTTCGATTGTCTCGGAGTTTGCCGGGACGACGACGGATCCGGTGGATAAGCCAATGGAGCTTTTACCCATCGGGCCGGTGCTGTTTATCGATACGGCCGGGATTGACGACGAGGGCGCGCTGGGGCAGCTTCGTATCGACAAGACCCGCAAGGCCATCGACCGCACCGACGTCGGCGTCATCGTTACGGACGGCCAGTGGGACAGCTTCGAAGAACACCTCTGCGCCGAGTTGACGGAACGCGGTGTGCCGGTTATCGCTGCGCTGAACAAGGCCGACCTCCACCAGCCGCCCGCTGAGTTGATAGACCGGTTACACGCCCGGAAGATCGGCGTCGTTGTCGTTTCCTCGACGACCGGCCAAGGGCTGGACGACTTTCGCGCGGCCCTGCTGGCGGCGGCCCCGGCGGAGTTCATCGACAGCCCGGCCATCGCCGGCGACCTGGTCGGCCCCGGACAGATGGCGATACTGGTTGTGCCGATCGACAAGGAAGCCCCGAAGGGACGGCTGATCCTCCCGCAAGTGCAGACCATCCGCGACCTGCTGGACAGCGATGCGATGTGCCTGGTCGTCAAGGAACGCGAACTGCGTGCGGCCGTCGAGAATCTCAAGCACCCCCCGGCGCTGGTCGTCACCGATTCGCAGGCCTTCAAAGAAGTCGCCGCTGTCGTCCCCCCGAACGTGCCGATGACCGGCTTTTCGGTGTTGTACTCGCGCTTCAAGGGCGATCTTATCACCCAGACGCTCGGCGCGACGGCGGTCGATACCTTGCGGCCGGGCGATAACGTGCTGGTCGCCGAGTCCTGTACGCACCACCCCATCGAAGACGACATTGGCCGCGTAAAAATTCCCAAATGGCTCAACTGTTACGTCGGCGGCAAGCTGAATTTTACGACGGTGCAGGGACAGGACTTTCCGGATGATATATCTCCGTATAAACTGGTCATTCATTGCGGCGCGTGTATGTGGAACCGGCGGTTGATGCTCAACCGCATCCTCAAATGCCGCCGGGCAAACGTCCCCATCACCAACTACGGCCTGGTCATCGCCTACAGCCTCGGCATCTTCGAACGCGCCCTCGGCCCGTTCCCCGCCGCTCTGCAGGCCTTTAAAAACGCAGGTCGAAAATAATAATGCCTCCGCCGGTTCGCGGCACCGACAAAACCGCAAACAGCCGCATTGACAACCGAAAACGTCGGCGGTATTCTATGCCTACTGATAATCGCACAAAACCCAAAGAGAGTTTCTATGTCCGGGGTCGAAAAAATCTTCAAACCTGCCCTCAGCAGGCAGCCTTTGCCTGTCTTTATCGCCCGCATTGCAGCCGGTTTTCCCTCGCCCGCGGCCGACTATGAAGAGAACAAACTCGACCTCAATAAACATCTGATCAAAAACCCGGCCGCGACCTTTTTCGTCCGTGTTTCCGGCGATTCCATGACCGGGGCGGGCATCCACGACGGCGACCTGCTGGTTGTCGATCGTTCTATCCAGCCCGTCAGCGGAAATGTCATCATCGCCGTTCTGGACGGCCAACTAACGGTCAAGCGGCTCAAAATCAAACGCGGCAAGATCACCCTTGAACCCGAAAATAAAGACTACCCTACGCACACCATCACCAAAGGGATGGATTTTGAGGCTTGGGGCGTCGTTACAAATGTAATACATTCATTATGAGTTCATTGTTTGTATTGATCGACTGCAATAACTTTTATGTCTCGTGCGAGCGGGTCTTTGCGCCAGTGCTGCGCCGTCGGCCGGTGGTTGTTCTGTCCAACAACGACGGCTGCATTGTCGCTCGAAGCAACGAAGCCAAGGCCCTCGGTATCGCAATGGGAATGCCCCGTTTCAAGGCCGACCCCCTTCTCAAAAAGAACAATGTCGCCGTTTTGTCTTCCAACTATGCCCTGTATGCCGACATGTCCGCCCGTGTGATGCAAACGTTGGCGACCTTCAGCCCTGCGATTGAAATCTACTCTATCGATGAGGCCTTTTTGGAGGTTGACAGTCGGCGGCAGGACGTTTCCGCCTTTGGCCGTGATATTCGCAAGACTGTTTTGCAGTGGACCGGCATACCCGTTTCTGTCGGCGCGGCGACAACCAAGACGATGGCCAAAGTCGCCGGGCATATTGCCAAAAAATCTCCCAAAACGGACGGCGTCCTTGCCCTGACCTGTCCGCGTCACATCGCCTGTGCCCTTGAACGCACCGATATCGCCGACGTTTGGGGGATCGGCCGCAAGCTTTCGGCCGCATTCAAACGCCTCGGCATAACGACCGCCGCACAGCTTGCAAAGACCGACCCGCAATGGATTCAACGGACGTTCTCGATCACCGTCGCCAAGACCGTGCTGGAGCTTCAGGGCTGCGCCTGCATCGAATTGGACGATACGCCCGAACCGAACAAGAGCTTCACCGTTTCCCGTTCATTCGGCCGGCCCATTGAGCAAAAGGATTCTCTCGTCGAGGCCTTGTCCCTGTTTACCGCCCGCGCCGCCGAGAAACTCCGCGCGCAACAGCAATGTGCCGCTGTTCTGACTGCGTTTGCGATGAGCAGCCGCTTCGACAAGCAAAACGCCTATTACAATACCGCCAGCCGCATCTTCGACCCGGCCGAAGACAGCAGCCGCGTGTTTATGGCCGCCATTGCCGCGATGGGCGAACGCCTGTTCCGCCCCGGCGTCGCCTTCAAAAAAGCCGGCGTCATCCTGAACCGGTTAACCCCAAAACATCACGGCCGGCTTGATCTCTTTACCGATCCGGCACAGGTCGCCCGCGACGAACGGCTGATGCGGGCACTTGATGCGGTCAACCGTACCGGAAATCATGTTTTTTTTGCCGCCGAGGGGATCGACAAACCCTGGCAAACCCGTTTTGATCACCGCTCCGCCGCCTACACCACCCGCTGGGATGAAATTCCTGTCGTTTTTTGAAAAAAACACTTGACATCTTGCCGCTGCTGAGGATAGGATACTACCCAGTGTTCCAAAGGGTGGAACCGACCTCTGATGCATGTCAAACCTAAGCCCTTCTTAATAATAGATTTATGGTTTATTTTTAAGGAGATTCGGCCATGGTGACGACACAAGCAAACCTTTTCTCAGAACCCGCCTATTCCGAAACCGGGGTCTGGTGTGAACTTTCCGCCGACATTGACCCCGCCGAATGGGCCGCACTCTGCCGCACGCTGGGGGCGCTTCCCGCCGCAGATTTCCAACGGCTCAAAAAGAAGCTCGCCCCCCATCCAGACAGCCTTAAAAATCGTTTCAAACGGCTCTTTGCATTCGAACAAGAGCAGGTGGCCGACGTGCCGCTGCTGTGCTTGGGGCCGGAAGGACTCAGGCGGCCGAAGGAGTGATCCCGGCGTTTTCCGCAGGGGAGAGACAGCCCCTCCCTTCGTGCCGCAAGCCGAGGGAGGGGAATTTTTCTGAATTTTTGTGGGCAGTGTTCGAACAGGCCGGGCAAGGGCCTCTTTGGTGAATACCGGAGGTGGGACTTGAACCCACACCCTGTTGCCAGGACGGGATTTTGAATCCCGCGCGTCTGCCATTCCGCCACTCCGGCTGAAAGAGGGTAAATTAGCCCGCCGTCCCGCATTCGTCAAGCCTAATTTTCAATTAATCCTATCGCCTGCGTCAAGATCAAGCGAATATCGGGGATTTGACGCAAATTAGCCCCAAATAAAGGCAAAAAAAGACCTGTTGTTTTTGTTTTTTTCGCAAAAATCAAATGGTGCATTGACAGGATTGTTAAGGCAATGCTATAATACAGTTTTATGTTTATTTGCCATTGAGCCGTGGGCGGAATGATCAGAGTTGCCCTCGGGGCCAATTACCCTGTTATCGAGTCAGTGTAAAACCGTCGGAGTAAAAAAAATGAAAGATCAACCTCTGGATACGCATATCCATACCGACAAAGTACCGGAGATCGAAAAGTGGTTTCGCGCCGCGATCAAGGCCGACGCCAGCGACCTGCACCTGAAGGTCGGTATGCCCCCCAAACTCCGGATTCACAGCAAATTAAAGAACACCACCGGCGAAATTTTGACCGAAGAACGAATCGAACAACTCGTCTTTGAGATCATGAGTCCTGCCCAGAAAGAGTTTTTTTTGCAGAACGGGGCGCTGGATTTTGCGTATCCGGTCGGCCCGATGGATCGATTTCGTATTAATGCGTTCCGGCAGCGCAGTTTTGTCAGTATGGCGGCGCGGCGGATCAGCGGGTCGATTCCGCCGTTTGAGGTACTGCACGTCCCGCCGGTGGTTGAAAAGATCGCCGAAAGCCATGACGGGTTGATCTTGGTGACCGGCCCAACCGGATCGGGAAAGAGTACGACGATTGCCTCGATGATCGACCATATCAACCGTACGGTCGCGACGCATATCGTGACGATTGAGGATCCTATCGAATTTCTTCACGTCGATAAGAAATCGATGGTCTCCCAGCGCGAGGTTGGGATCGATGTCCCCACTTTTGAAGACGCGCTGCGCAGCCTGATGCGGCAGGACCCCGACGTCGTGCTGGTCGGCGAAGTCCGCGACAACATCACCCTGACGGCAGCGATGCGGGCAGCCGAGACGGGCCACCTGGTGTTCGGGACGCTGCACGCCAACAACTGTTCCCAGACCATCCAGCGTATTTTGGATATGTTCCCACAGGAAGAGCGAGACTTGGCCCGTCAAACGTTTGCTCTGACGATTCGGGCGGTCATCAGCCAGCAGCTCTTGCCGGGCATTCGGCCGGACGTGCCGCGTATTCCGGCCATTGAGATTATGATCAATACCCCGATTGTCCGCAAACTCATCAGCGAAGAACGTGAAGCCGATCTTCCGACAGCCATTCGCGCTGGCGAAGGCGAGGGGATGCAGGACTTTACCGAAAGCCTGCGGCGACTGGTCGAGGAAGAGTATATTGATTTGAAAAAGGCGCTGGAGTATGCGCCGAATGTCGAGGAATTGAAGATGGCGCTGAAAGGCATTCGTGCCGGTGCCAGCGGAATTTTGTAATATGGTTTTGGAGTGTGACGTATGAGTGGATTGCTGGCAACCGCAATGGAGGTTGGCGGATACATTGAGTTGTGGAAATTGCTGCTGATTGCGGCGGGTTTTTTTGGCTGGAGGCCTTTGGTCAACTGGGTGCATACGGACGCCCAGGCAGTGCGGGCCAATGAACAGGCCTGGACAACGGGCATTCTGGTCACAGGCGCTGCGGCATTGCTGATGTGGCTGCTGATTCCGGTTTTTATGATCGGGCTGCTGCTGTATCTGCTCAGCGTCGGGGCGGTGACAATCGCGTACATTGTGCATCGGAACGCCTTGGTCTCCGATTTTGAACGGGTGATGACCGCCGAGCATCTGAAAAGCTTATTTGTCAATGAGAACAAAAAGATTCAGAAGCTCAGTCACGGACTGACGTTTATCACCGGCAATAAAAACGAGGTTCCTCTGCCGGCCGCCAAATCCCGCGAAGCCGGCGGGTTTGTCCTGGTTTGTGACCTTCTCGATGACGCGATTTGGCGGCGCGCCGATCAGATCAGTTTGATTCCCCAAAAGGATGAGTATGCGGTTGTTTATCTGATCGACGGCATTCCGGCAAAACAGTCGGCGCGGACCAAAGAGGATATTGACTTATTAACCTTCTATGTCAAAGAACTCGCCGGTCTGGAGGTAGAAGAAAAACGCAAGCCCCAGCAGGGCCGTTTCAAAGCCGTGAATAAAGAAAAAGGCCTGCGCACCGAGTGGCAGGTTAAGACATCCGGCTCGACCTCAGGCGAACAAATCAGCATCGACAAAATCTCCTCGCTGGTATCGCTGAAGGTCGCAGACCTGGGCCTGAACGAAAATCAGGCCGAATCCATCGAATCGCTCCGCAATATTCAGGGCGGCGGCCTGATCATCGTGTCGGGCACCCCGAAAAGCGGCGTCACCACCACGCTCTATACGCTGCTGGGCAATCATGACCCCTTCTTGAACAATATTAATACGCTCGAAAAGACGCTGGCCGCCGAGATGCCGAATATTACCCAGAATACCTTCACGATGTCCGACACGGGGACGACCACCTATTCCCGCCGGCTTCAGACGCTGCTGCGCCGCGGACCCGACATTATGGGCGTTGAGGAATGTGAAGATTCACAAAGCGCCAAGCTGGCCTGTGCGGCCGCCAAAGACGGCAGGATTATCTATGTGACGCTGAAAGCAGCCAGCGTCAGCGAGGCGGTCGAGAAATGGTTCAAATATGTCGGTGACCGGACATTGGCGGCCGAAACCCTTACGGCGGTGATGAACCAGCGGCTGGTGCGGATACTCTGCCCGGATTGCCGTCAGTCCTATCAACCCAATCCGGCGTTGTTTAAAAAGTTTAATATCCCCGCCAATGAAGTCGGAATGTTCTACCGCCCCGGCGAAATCGAATACGACAAGCACGGAAAACCCATTGTGTGCCAAACATGCCAGGGAACAGGTTTTTACGGCCGCACCGGACTGTTCGAGACGGTGCTGGTCAACGAGGGCCTGCGGGAAACCATAAAAGCGGCCAAGTCGCATCAGGAAGTCGCCACGGCGATGCGCAAGGCGGGAATGCTGTATATGCAGGAACAGTCGATTAAAAAAGTGACTATGGGTATTACCTCCATCAATGAAGTGATTCGGATTTTTTCATCGAAGTCTTAGTCTGACGGTTTAAGGAGTTTTGAATGATCACGGCAACGGTACTTGTCTTCGTTATTATTCTGCTGACACTGGCTCATTTCTATCTGAACTGTACGCTGGTCAAGTCATTTTCAGCGCTAATGGCGGTCTTGATTGCCACGGCGATTGCGTTCAGCTTTCACGAAGTATTGGCAAATCTGTTGATTTCTCGGGGATATGGACTGAGCTGGGCGTTTGCGGGCTGTTTTGCGGGGACATTTATTATTGGCTTTGCGTTATTGCGTACCTTGTCTGATCAGATCATCAGAACCGACATCGATCTAGGCAAACTTCCCAAGAGCATTGCGGCGATTGTCTGCGGGCTGCTCACCGGTCTGATCATATCGGGCAATGTCCTGGTCGCGATGGGTCTGATGCCGGTTCAGCACAAAATCGCCTATAGTCGTTTTTCCGCCGACAGTCCGCTTAATCTGAGCAGACCGTCCGTTCCAATACTCAATCCCGATGGGTTTGTCACGAGTCTTTACACGTGGTTCAGTCGCGGCTCTCTGGCGTCGAATCGCAGTTTCGGTGTGGTGCAGGCCGACTTTTTGACCCGTTGCCATCTGAATCGCTACCACATCAATGACGACGTGCCCGCCATCGCCTCAAGCAAAAGCCTTGTATTGCCGCCCGCGAGCAAGCGGCCGGTTCGCACTTGGGACATCCCCGAAACGGGAGACGTCACGGTGGTCCGTATCGGTATAGTTGACGGGAGTATTCCGGACGGGGGCGCCCGCAATAACGCCGGGCAGATCAAATTTTTCACCGGTCAGCTCCGTCTGATTTGCAAGCCCAACGGCGACGCCGACAATCTTCGGGGGCTTGGCCAGGCCGTGCTGCCGAGAGGCTTCCTGGTTTATCGCAATCCGCGTGCTCCATTGGAAGGCAAACAGTATAGTGAAGCAGAACTTGGCACGATCATTGACAAAGACGGTGCGCTGGGCATACGCGAAGGCAAGCTGTGGGTGGATGCGGTTTTCAAGGTGCCAGCCGGACAAACTCCGGTGGCATTTCAATTCAAACAGAATGCAACAGTCAGCCTGCTCGGCCTGACCCAGACGCCCACGACCCCGGAGATCGAACGGGAACTGGACGCCGAAAAAGAAACAGAAGGCGATTTGTCGCAGACGTTTTAGTTTGATGGATCAAACGGCACTCCCCTTCGACACTGACACAAAAGTAACGCTTTGTCCGAACAAGTCGGGCAAAGCGTTTAATGGGTGCGGGTGATGAAGCCGACGCGGAATCAGGCGCAGAGGCAGACTTCTTCCAAATCCACTTCCATCAGATGTTCCAGGTAAAGATCGAGGTCTTCGACCGTAAACTGATCCAAAAATTCCGGCTTGGCCGTCTTGTTGATCTCGATGATGCACTCGATGATCTCGTGTTTACTCATATCGCTGACTCCTGTCGGGTCGTTATTGTTCATCCGTGATTCGTAACGATTAGCATATCGGACAATAATGGGAAAAATCTTGAATCGAGCCTGAATGCGGTGAGCGGCTCGGAACACACAAGATATATCGGCAGTGTTCCACACGAACACTATATACTGGAATGGGCCGGCAACAGCTTCCGGAACGTCCAATAAAAGCCCTGTCTGCGTGCGAATCCGGCGAAAAAAAAAAATAAAAAAATCACACGAATTTTTGCCATAGGCATTATGAGAAAAGCTTGATTTTCGGCGGAGATTCGCCGACAATAGATGACGTCAATTGATTATTGAGGTATATTATGGGGCTTAAACCTTTATATATCGGTGCAACATTGCAAGACTGCGGCAAGACCTCGGTGAGTCTGGGGCTGATTCAGGTGCTGCGCGATCAGGGCATCGATCCCGGCTACTGCAAGCCGGTCGGCCAGCACTACGTCCGCTACCACGACAAAAATATCGATGAAGACGGTATCCTCGTCCACCAGGTCTTCAACCTCCGCGACGAGCCGTACTACCTAAGCCCCATTGCCATCGAGCAGGGCTTTACCCGCCAATTCATCGAAAATCCGAATGTCGAGCCGCTGGAGCGGGAAATCGTCCGCTGCCACGCCATGCTCCAAAAAGTCCACCCGATGATCATTGTCGAGGGTACCGGCCACGCCGGCGTCGGAAGCTGTTTCGGCCTGTCCAACGCCCGCGTCGCCGAGCTGCTGGGCGCCAGCGTCGTCGTCGTCACCGCCGGCGGCATCGGCCGCCCCATCGACGAGGTCGCCATGAGCCTGTCCCTCTTTCGCGAGCACAACGTCGAAGTCCTTGGCGTCATCCTCAACAAAGTCCTGCCCGACAAATACGACAAGGTCAAGGCCACCGTTGCCAAGGGACTTAAGCTCCTCGGTACCGAGCTGATCGGCGCGATCCCTTATGTCCCCCAACTGACGACTTTCACCATCGGCCAACTGGCCGAGGAATTCAACTACAGTATCCTGTGCGGCAACGACCACCTCAGCAACCGCGCCGACCACACCGTCGTGGCCGCGATGGAGCCGCAGAACGTCATCCGCCACATCCGTGAAAACACCCTCATCATCATCCCCGGCGACCGTATCGACAACATCCTCGTCTCGCTTCTGGTCTTGTCGCGTCAGGAATCCCCCGGCGGCGGCCTGATTCTCACCGGCGGCTTCGACCCCCACCCGATGATCGAGCCGCTGATGAAGTCCAGCCACATCCCCATCCTGCTCAGCAACGAGGACACCTACACCGTCAGTTCGCGGATGAAAGACCTGGGCTTCAAGATTCGCTCGTACGACACCGACAAAGTCGCCCGCCTCCACGGACTCGTCAGCCAATACGTCGATACCCCCGCCATCCTCCAACGCCTGAAAACATAACAGCGGATTTGAGAGGGAGCAATATGAACAAGCACATCAAACGCGGCATTGTTTTCGGATCCTGTTTGGCTGTGGTGTTGTTTGTTGTCACCATCATTTCGATCCACAACAGGGACAATCCTCTTTGGAATACGATTTTCAGAGGCATCGGGATAATCATCTGGCCTGTTGAATTTATTTGGATTAGCACTGGTATTTCCGGTTGCATGGCAATGGGCTATTTATTTTGGATGATCGTGTCATTTCTGTTGTGGTTGTTTATACTTGGATTCGGAATTGGCTGGAGTGTATCATATGCAAAGGAAAGATTTACCCGCCATAAATTTCCTGCCGAATCCCATTCAGTCCCGCAGGATGGGCGTTAGCCCATCACCGTCCCTAAGGGACGAAAGTGAATTTGCCGGAGGCGTGAGCCTCCGGTAAACAAATGCCCACCCTCCTTAGCCCCAATGGGGCGAAAGAACATAATGGCCATTGTGATAGCCTACTGATCTTCGGAGCAGCGTGTTATCGCAATTCCGACACGCCGCCACTTCCGGCCAAACGCATCGTAGGATACCCGCTCCAGTCCCTTCAGCGGATCGGCGATTGTCACTCCGTCGTCGTCAACCGCCAGCACTGTAACGTAATGATCGATCATAAACCGATGCTTAACGGTGGCAATAACCGGACAGATATCGCGCATCTGATCGATAGACGAAAACCAAATGAGTCGGCATCCAATCCCCTGGTCGGCGAACAGCGATTCGATGGCGACGGACAATAGCGAATCCGATGTGCCGCGGCTCGGCGTCGTAAACGACGCAATCGCCAGTACCGACTCCTCGGCCTCCACACCCAGCAGGGCCAGCGCGGTTACGGCCGCGGCCGCCCCGCAGGTGTAATCGGTCGTTTGCAGACAAATGCCCCCGTCTTCCCGCCATGTTTCAAGACCTGCTAATCGCGGACGCACCCATACCGTTTCAGCGAACGGAAGAATGCCGAAATAGACCGTCGCCGCCGTCAGAATCCACAACATACGACGCTGCCGAAGACCAACAAGGCGAGGGAACAACAGCCCGAATACGAAAGGAATCAGGAGGGAGTATGCAAAATACACAAACCGACCACTAAACAACCGGTAAAAAGACTCCGCATAAAACAAAGAAGGGATTCGATTGCTCAACACAAACGCCAATAACGCAAAAACGAAATGCCGAAGCAGATACCCCAATATTTCCGCCGTGCACACCACAACCCCGCCAGCCCACCTGACGCGGCCAACCCCCCCGCCCCCATCACAATTGCCATATCCAAAACCATCGCGACCCCCTTATACCGTTTGACCCATCGCTTGACAAGAACGGATGTTATCCTTCTATTTCCTGCCGTATCTCATTCAATAAATTGATCGCCTCAATCGGCGTCAGCCGGTTGACATCCAGATCTTTGAGTTTATCCAGTACGGATTTATGCCGCTCGACGAACAGGAATTCATCCTCCGACACGGTCTTATGCCGCGCCAGTTGATCGCCTGCGGCCTCTTTGGCGAACGTACTTTCCAAATCCTTGAGAATCTCGCCGCTTCGGGCAATGATCGATTTGGGCAGCCCCGCCAGCTTGGCCACATGAATGCCGTAGCTTTTGTCCGTGCCGCCGGCGATGATCTTGTGCAGAAACACCACCTGTCCCGCCCATTCGCGCACCGCGACATTCAGATTCTTGACATTGGCCAGCAATTGCCCCAACTCCGTCAGCTCATGATAATGAGTCGCAAACAGCGTCCGGCACGCAATCGCATTGGCCAGATGCTCGGTTATCGCCCACGCCAGCGACAGCCCGTCATACGTACTCGTCCCGCGCCCCACCTCATCGAGAATCACCAGGCTCCGCTCCGTCGCATTATTCAAAATATTGGCCGTCTCGGTCATCTCCACCATAAACGTACTCTGCCCCCGCGTCAGCTCATCCGACGCCCCCACCCGCGTAAAGATGCGATCCGTCACGCCGATCCGCGCCTCCCTGGCCGGGACAAACGACCCCGTCTGCGCCAGCAGCACCAGCAGCGCCGTCTGCCGGATGTACGTACTCTTGCCCGCCATGTTCGGTCCGGTGATAATTGCGATGTCCTTGCCGTCGGCGCCCAGGGTCACATCGTTTGGCACAAACTCAGCCCCCAACATCTGTGCCAGCACCGGATGCCTGCCTTCGACAATCACCAATTCCTTACTGTCCGTGATGACCGGCCGCACATACCGATTCTGCCGCGCCAGATGTGCCAGCCCTGCCAGACAATCGCACGACGCCACCGCCTTGGCCAGCGCCTGCAGCCGCCCGATATACCGCGCACACTCACCCCGCACCTGCTCAAACAACTCCTGCTCCAGCACAATCGCCTTTTCCGCCGCCCCCAGCGCCTGCTCCTCATACTGCTTCAGTTCATCGGTGATATACCGCTCGGCGTTCTTGACCGTCTGCTTGCGCACAAAATCGGCCGGCACTTTATCCGCGTGCTGATGGCTCAACTCGATATAATAGCCAAACACCTTATTGAACCCCACACGCAGCTTGTCGATGCCCGTCCGTTCGATCTGCCGCCGCTGATACGCCGCCAGCCAGCTTTGCCCGTCTTTGGAAATCGACCGCAGTTTGTCCAGCTCCTCATCAAACCCGTTGCGAATCACGCCGCCGTCCCGCAGGTGCGACGGCGGCTCCGGCTCGATCGCGCTATCCAGCACGTCCGCCAGTTCATCCATACTGTCGCACCGCCCGCACAAATCCCTCAGCATCGCCGATTGACAGTTCGCCAGCGTTTCGCGTATCGCCGGAATCGTCCGCAGCGTCGCCCCCAGCGCCACAAGGTCTTTCGGCGTAGCACGATACGTACTGACGCGCGCAACAATCCGCTCCAGGTCGGCAATATGCTTGAAGTGCCCCCGCAGTCGCCCCAGCAGCCCGTCATCGCCGACCAGTTCCGCCACCGCCGCCTGCCGATACGCAATCGCCGCCACCTCCCGCAGCGGCATACACACCCACCCACGCAAGAGCCGCGACCCCATCGCCGTCAGCGTCTGATCAACCGTCTCCAGCAGCGTCCCCTTGCCCGACTCGCCCCGCATCGACCGCACAACCTCCAGCGACCGCAGCGACGTCGGATCGATCTGCAAAAACCGGCTCGGCTGCACCAGCCGCAGGGATGTGATATGATTGAGCGCCGTCTTTTGCGTCTCATCCAGATATTCCAGAATCGCCCCCGCCGCCCGCACGCCCTCAAAATCGCCGTCAATCCCGAACCCCTCCAGCGACTGCGTCCCGAAGTGCTTGAGCAGCTTTTCCCGCGCGGTGTACGCATCAAAATACCACCCCGGCCGCTCGCTGATGACCGCCCCGGTCAACTGCCGAATCGCCGCCGCCAGCTTCTTCTGCTCGGCCTCAAACAACTCCCCCCGGCACTCCGCCAACAACACCTCCCGCGGCCCCAGCCGCAGCAGTTCATCGACCACCGCCGCCTCCGCCAGCGCCTGCACCGAAAAATGCCCCGTCGAGATATCTACCCACGCCAGTGCCGCCGTCTTGCGCCCCAGACTTACCGCCGCCAGATAATTCTCCTCCCGCGCGTTGAGCAGCATATCGTCCGTCAGCGTCCCCGGCGTGACCACCCGCACCACGTCGCGCTGGACCACCCCCTTGGCCTCTTTGGGATTCTCGATCTGCTCGCAGACCGCCACTTTGTACCCGGCCTGAAGCATCTTCTTTAGGTATCCATCGACCGCGTGATACGGCAGCCCCGCCAGCGGCACGGGATTGGCGCTGTTCTTGTTCCGGCTGGTCAGCGTCAACCCCAGCACCCGCGAACACGTCTGCGCATCCTCGTAGAACGTCTCGTAAAAATCGCCCATCCGAAAAAACAGCACCGCATCCGCATACTTCTGCTTGAAATGGTGAAACTGCCTCATCGCCGGCGTCAAATTGTCATCCAGCTTGGCCATAACCCCCAATTATACCCCCGCCGCCTCAGATTCTCAACAGACGACCCCGCCGAATTTTTGTATTCTATTTTCAAAACAATCGATCATACCCCCCCCCTCACGAGCCCGCCGGGTGCTATCGTCAGGGTGGCATCGGTTCTGCCCAGCAGACCGATGGGGGTTGCCCAAGCTCTTCCCCTGCCAAGAGGCAAGGGGGTATAAAACAGAAAAATCGAAACCGTCGCCTGTTCATTGACAACAGAACAAACAATTGACTGTCCCTCTAGTTCCTCTATTTCTCCGCGGCCGCATTTTCTTCGACACTGTCAATGCCTTTTAGCCTTTCCCCACAGTGCCCATTAGCGCCCATTTGGGTACGCTTAAGGTCGTACTGGTCAACAGCAACCCCGCCACGATCATGACCGACCCGGAGCTGGCCGTCCGAACGTATATCGAGCCGATCACGCGGAGGTTGTAGAACGGATCATCCGAAAGAATCGGCCGGACAGCCTGTTGCCGACGCTGGGCGGGAATACGGAGCTTAATACCGCCGTGGAGCTGGCCGAGAGCGGTGTGCTCAAAAAATACAACTTGCGGCTGCTGGGGGCGAATCTCCAGTCCATCATGCGGGCCGAGGAACGCGACCGGGAAATCCTCAAGCGGTCAAATAATGCCGCTACCGATGCTCTGCCAGCCACTCGGTCGCCCAGCGTTTGGCTTGGGCGGGCGTTTTGAGATGTTCTTCAAGCTGAGCAATGTAAAGCTCCTGCGCCAGCCTGCCGACCATCGGACCGGGTGCTGCGCCCATCGCGATCAGTGTGTGCCCGTCCAGCAGCGGCTCCGGATGCACTGCGGCCGGGTCGATGGCCTCGGCCCGTTTATTAATCGCATTCAGCGGACGTAGCGATTTGCCTTCAGCCTTGACTATCGCCCGTTCCAGCTTCATTAAATCAGTAAAATACGGCTCGTACATCAGCAGCTTCAGGCGGCTTAGCGACATTTCGGTCTCGCACAAGGCGCCGCGATACGTTAGCAGAAAACGGATGTGCTTGATGGCCGCATTGCTCAGCTTAAGCTGTCGGCACAGCGTCAGCGCCGCCGCCGTCGGCAGCCCGACGCAAAACGCCGCCATCGCCAGGCCGAAACTGACGGCCCGCGGCAGCCGCTCCAACACGGCCAACGCCTTTTGTGCCGTCGTGTCCGTAAACTCGGCAAAAATCGCCCGCACCAGCCCCGATGCAAACAGCAGTTCACCCCCCCGCCGCCGGTTCGGATGCGTCAGGATTTCTTCCAACTCGGCGGCGATCCGCTCGGCGCTGATGGCCGACAGCTTGTCGGCGTGCGCCGTGATCGACGTCCACGTCGCCGGCTCGATTTCAAAATCCAGCTTAACTGCAAACCGTACCGCCCGCAGCATCCGCAGGTAATCTTCGGAAAATCGCTGACCGGGGTCGCCAATGGTGCGGATAATTTTTGCCCGCAAATCCGCCTGCCCGCCGACAAAATCGTGCAGCGAATCGGTGACAGGGTCATAAAACATCCCGTTGACGGTAAAATCCCGACGGGCTGCATCCTCCCGCGCCGAGGCAAACGCGACATACCCCGGCCGCCGGCCGTCCGCATAACCGCCTTCGGTGCGAAAGGTGGCAACCTCAACCTGCCGACCGTCCAGCAGCACCATCACCACGCCGAACTTGGCGCCGATCTTCAGCGTGCGGCCAAACATCCGCATCACTTCCTTCGGCGTCGCATCCGTGGCCACATCATAATCGCTCGCCGGACGCTTCAACAGCCGGTCGCGCACGCACCCCCCTGCCAAAAGGGCTTCAAAGCCCTCTTGACGTAATTTCCGTATAATATGCAGCGCTTGTTTGCGATTGGACATAACCCAAATTGTACGCACCCGGAGTCTGTTTGTAAAGTAAAAGCCGATCCTGTTTTCGTACTTCAAAAGCGCAACAAAAAAGCGGGGCTTGAGTATCCCCGCTGTCTTAGACGCTAAAAAAGTTGTGTCATCACCCCGGCAGATCGCTTAGAAATCGTCCTCCGGCCCCGGCTTGGGGCGGTTAAGGCGATTGCGCAGTTCGACATTTTCACGCCGCGTCGCCTCAAGATCAAAGATCAGATACTTGATGCTCAGCCGCAGATAGTCCAGCGATTGCTGAAGCGTCGCGAGTCTCTGCTGAAGGCGGTCGTGCTGTTCTTTGCTCTTTCGAGCCAAGTTGACAATTTTTTCCTGCCGCGGAGGCTCAAACGCCTCGCTGCCCAGAAGCGACTCAAGTTTGTCGTTAAATTGTGCGTCGTCCATAGTCACCCCCAATACAAGTTCATCGTTCTCCGAAGCCAATCAAGGCGCACACGCAGCGCCCCTGTACTCGTACACTGCTTAATTCACCTAACTTTTTCCACCCGTCAAACATCATCACCTCAGCGGCTTGGTCATCCCCCAAAGCCATTAAACGCAGTATAGCAAATAAAGGCTTTCAAAGATGAAAAAAACGGAAAAAGCTCGAAAAATGTCAAATAAAATGGGATAATTACTTATCAATTCAGTTTTTTCTCGAACCAAGTCGCAATTTTTTTGTCCTCGCCCCAATGAAACTCCGGACAATACCGGCGAATTCGCTTGACAATGCTGCAGCTTGGGTGTTCTATATAGAACTGCCCAAGGGCGATTAGCTCAGCTGGTTAGAGCGCACGGATCACACCCGTGAGGTCACAGGTTCGAATCCTGTATCGCCCAGTGTTGTAAGTTACGCTGAAATCGGAAGTTACGATTACCTGCATACATGTAGAGCGGCCGTAACCTTGCTTTAAAAACCGGTAGTACTACCGCTTTTGAGAAAGGATTTCGACCGTGAAAACACAAAGAACCGCATTATCAGGCCCAAAACAGGCATCGGACACACTCGAACCTGTGACCTCACGGCGCGTTTCCGTGCGCCCTCCAAAGCTGCGACACCACAAACCCACCGGCCAAGGGTATGTCGTTCTGAACGGCAAATATATCTTTTTCGGCCCGTACGGCGACCCCGAGGTGACCGAGCAGTACCATCGCACCATCGCCGAATGGATCGCCAACGGACGGCAGCCGGCAAAGCCGGCCGAAGAGATAACCATCAATGAACTGCTGGCGCGATTCTGGGTGTACGCCGAAGGGTATTACCAAGACGCCGAAGGAAACCCGACGACCGAGATTGGGAATCTACGGGTGTCGCTTCGCCATATGTGCGACATTTACGGCAACACCAAGGCGATTGAGTTTGGTCCGCGGGCACTCAAGACCGTCCGTCAGCGGATGGTGGACAAGGGGCTGTGCCGCAACAATATCAACAAATGCATCAGTCGGATCAAGACGCTGTTCAAGTGGGCCACCGCCGAGGAACTTCTGCCCGGCGCGGTCTATCACGCTCTGATAACCGTTCCCGGCTTGAAAAAAGGCCGCAACGGTGTCCGAGAGTCCGAGCCGGTCAAACCCGCGCCACAAGAGCATGTGGACGCCATAGAGCCGTATGTAAGCCGACAGGTCTGGGCGATGGTGCAATTGCAACTCCTGACGGCCGCCCGTTCCGGCGAGATTGTCAAGATGCGGCCGTGTGATATTGACTGCAATGGCCAAATCTGGTTCTACCGCCCTACCGAACACAAAACCGCCCATCACGGCCACGAACGGAAAATCTTCATCGGCCCCAAGGCGCAGGCGGTGTTAAGGCCGTTTATTTTGCGACCTGCGGAGGCGTATTGTTTTTCGCCCGCCGAGGCGGAGGCCGAGCGGCGGGTTGCAATGCACCAGAATCGGAAAACGTATCTATCCTGCGGGAATGTCCCCGGCAGCAATTGCAAAGAAAATCCCCGCCGACCCAAAGGGAATGTCTATACAGTGATGGCATATCGCCGTGCCATCGAGCGAGGTATCGAGGCGGCTTTCCCGCCACCGGAACATCTGGCCCGGCAACCCGGCGAGAGCAAGGCAAAGTGGCAAATCCGCCTGACCAAAAAGCAAAAGGCAGAACTCAAGGCGTGGCATAAACGATTCCACTGGCACCCGCACCAGCTTCGCCACAACGCCGCCACGTTCCTGCGTAAAGAGTTTGGCCTCGAAACCGCCCGCATCATCCTCGGCCACCGCTCCGCCGCCATCACCGAGGTGTATGCCGAACTCGACCAGCAAAAGGCATTGGAGGCGATTGTGCGGGTGGGATAGGGTGATGGCCAGACTCGATAGCGTTTCAATCCACGCCCCCGTGAAGGGGGCGACCGCCGTTCGGCCTGGAATAATTTTTGGAAATTGAAGTTTCAATCCACGCCCCCGTGAAGGGGGCGACTTCAAACAGGGGATTCATACCCCCCAAAAAAACGTTTCAATCCACGCCCCCGTGAAGGGGGCGACGACTGTCACAAGACAGGGCAAGGCTATCCCTGTGTTTCAATCCACGCCCCCGTGAAGGGGGCGACGGTTAATAGATATGGTTTAGTATACGAACAGGAGTTTCAATCCACGCCCCCGTGAAGGGGGCGACATCGATGGCCGGCCGTCATCATCAGTAGCGCCGTCGTTTCAATCCACGCCCCCGTGAAGGGGGCGACCCCACCGTCACTCGCCAGGGCAAGCAGATACCCGTGTTTCAATCCACGCCCCCGTGAAGGGGGCGACCAATTGTTAAGGCAAAAACCCCTGTTTTTAGCCCAGTTTCAATCCACGCCCCCGTGAAGGGGGCGACAAAGGGCAGAGAAAAAAGAAGTACCACTCCGAGGTTTCAATCCACGCCCCCGTGAAGGGGGCGACCCTTTCGTTTTTTGGGGATATATATATCCCCCGTTGTTTCAATCCACGCCCCCGTGAAGGGGGCGACCCCTCGACCGAGGCGGTTATCCCAAGGTCTCAGCGTTTCAATCCACGCCCCCGTGAAGGGGGCGACCGATAAATCGGTTATGCTGGCGTGGACTAGCGGTGTTTCAATCCACGCCCCCGTGAAGGGGGCGACCCCTTTGTACCCCAGATGTCGTTATACGACTTGATGTTTCAATCCACGCCCCCGTGAAGGGGGCGACCCCAGCGATACCACGGCCAGCACCACCGCTCGGCCATGTTTCAATCCACGCCCCCGTGAAGGGGGCGACCTGGACGCGCTGTTGAGTGGCGATGTCACCGTCGAGTTTCAATCCACGCCCCCGTGAAGGGGGCGACCCTGCTTTTGCCGCCCATACTGTACAAAACGTGCCAGTTTCAATCCACGCCCCCGTGAAGGGGGCGACCGTCGAAAATGACGGTAGCGGCCTGGGCATTAGCGTTTCAATCCACGCCCCCGTGAAGGGGGCGACCCGTATTCGATATTATTTGACGCAGCACGATATTCGTTTCAATCCACGCCCCCGTGAAGGGGGCGACCTCGGCACACCCGCAAAGCCGTTTTGGAGAGAGGAGTTTCAATCCACGCCCCCGTGAAGGGGGCGACGTCGCTGGCCGGGCTTGTTCCCATCCCCGGCTCGGTTTCAATCCACGCCCCCGTGAAGGGGGCGACCAATCATCAAGCACCCCGTCGGCTCGCCAAAGTGGTTTCAATCCACGCCCCCGTGAAGGGGGCGACCTGCCTTGTTGATTGTGGATGTAACATTTTCCAGCGTTTCAATCCACGCCCCCGTGAAGGGGGCGACCCCCCCCTCTGGTGCGATCCGCCATCACCGCCTTGCGTTTCAATCCACGCCCCCGTGAAGGGGGCGACCAGGAGAGGGGGCGGCGTGTGGCCGTCCCCTATATGTTTCAATCCACGCCCCCGTGAAGGGGGCGACCACGGGTTGCGATGACGTTCACGGATGGATTGGTGTTGTTTCAATCCACGCCCCCGTGAAGGGGGCGACATTAAGGCTTTGTGATGCCAAACATCTACATAACGTTTCAATCCACGCCCCCGTGAAGGGGGCGACCACCGCGCGGGTCGGCTTTTCTTGACAAGAGGATAGTTTCAATCCACGCCCCCGTGAAGGGGGCGACCACCAACAGTCGGACACGGCCAAAAAAAACATTATGTTTCAATCCACGCCCCCGTGAAGGGGGCGACATTAAATCATAACCCTTAGCTTCTCGTGTCATCTGTTTCAATCCACGCCCCCGTGAAGGGGGCGACCAAACAATTGACGCTTTATTGGGATTTGGGAAATGTTTCAATCCACGCCCCCGTGAAGGGGGCGACTCAACGCCCGCCTGGCCATCGTCCGGGACAAAAAGTTTCAATCCACGCCCCCGTGAAGGGGGCGACGCGGCGGCGATGATGAGCCGGATCGCCGAGGCGCTGTTTCAATCCACGCCCCCGTGAAGGGGGCGACTCAACACCGGCGGCCTGTCCTGGGCCATCTGCCTGGTTTCAATCCACGCCCCCGTGAAGGGGGCGACATGCCACGTAATTGTAAATTGTAGAGTGTAAATTGTTTCAATCCACGCCCCCGTGAAGGGGGCGACCCGCTGCTGGGAGAGATTAAATTACAATGGAAGCGTTTCAATCCACGCCCCCGTGAAGGGGGCGACCCTCGCGGGAGGTGCGGCCGATCTCGGCCTCGACGTTTCAATCCACGCCCCCGTGAAGGGGGCGACAGCAGTCCGGCGTCAGCGACGCCAACCGCATCCAGTTTCAATCCACGCCCCCGTGAAGGGGGCGACAAGCAGTCCGGCGTCAGCGACGCCAACCGCATCCAGTTTCAATCCACGCCCCCGTGAAGGGGGCGACCTGGAAGAAAACGCCGCGATGGCCGCCAAGCAGCAGTTTCAATCCACGCCCCCGTGAAGGGGGCGACCGATGACCGCACAGGCACTCCGCCGTTCGAAGAGTTTCAATCCACGCCCCCGTGAAGGGGGCGACCCCCCGGCGACTGGGCCTCCAATTGGTCTTTACCGCGTTTCAATCCACGCCCCCGTGAAGGGGGCGACCAAAATTACCGCCATACATCAACTCCGTTTGCCGTTTCAATCCACGCCCCCGTGAAGGGGGCGACCCACATTGGCCAGCACCTCATCAGTTGTCGGATCGTTTCAATCCACGCCCCCGTGAAGGGGGCGACACCATGAAACAGCCCCTGTTGGTCCGAGTGGTCGAGTTTCAATCCACGCCCCCGTGAAGGGGGCGACTGATGGTGGCCGCCAAAGAAGCACAGGACATTGTGTTTCAATCCACGCCCCCGTGAAGGGGGCGACTCCGATGAGGACATTGCACCGCCGGCACACTTTGTTTCAATCCACGCCCCCGTGAAGGGGGCGACGTCCGCGCCGGGGCCAAGCTGCTCTTTGCCGCAGTTTCAATCCACGCCCCCGTGAAGGGGGCGACCCGTTGACGATACCGGCCAGCCGCTCGACGGCAAAGTTTCAATCCACGCCCCCGTGAAGGGGGCGACGAATTTCTGGACACCATGAGCGGCGTCGGCTGGCAGTTTCAATCCACGCCCCCGTGAAGGGGGCGACCTGTGAAAGGATTCTTATGGACCATCAAAAGAAAGTTTCAATCCACGCCCCCGTGAAGGGGGCGACCTGATGGACACGCTGGCGGCAATCGAGGCCGGAGTTTCAATCCACGCCCCCGTGAAGGGGGCGACGTGTAGAAAGGAGCGATTTGACCAACTGTAAAAGTTTCAATCCACGCCCCCGTGAAGGGGGCGACGGTCGGTGACGCCGATCAGTTCGGCGGCTGTCTGTTTCAATCCACGCCCCCGTGAAGGGGGCGACACTGATCACCTTCCCGCCCGGCCCCAAGCTGTCCGTTTCAATCCACGCCCCCGTGAAGGGGGCGACGTCTATGGACTATTGACTACTGACTATTGGGGCGGTTTCAATCCACGCCCCCGTGAAGGGGGCGACGGTTAAAGCCCAGCAGCGGGATGACGTCCTCAATGTTTCAATCCACGCCCCCGTGAAGGGGGCGACCATTACTATTGTATATTGTTTTCTTTTCAAGAGAAAGGGCTTGCTTTCCGCGAACGTCGTTCAGTTTACGTTTTTTTTGACACAATATGACACAAGGAATCTCTATTTACTTTTCAAATAGCAACTTACGATCAACGCGAACCTCACGGGAAAAGCGTGATAGCTGGCGGTTCGCGAAGGCATTTTTAGACGATCATCGGCCCTTGTGGGTCGTATCCGGGCTTGGCCCCGATGTGTTCGACCCGCTTTTTCCAGTTTTTACCCAGAAAGTAAAACCGCAGGCTGTCTTTGGCCGGATCGATCATCTCGATCAAGCGATTTCGCAATTGGACCCACTGAGCCGGCTCTATCAGACATTCGAAGACCGAATTTTGCACCCGCTGGCCGCGATTTTCACAGAGCTTGGCTACGTGCCGCAGCCGTTTTTGGGCTGCCGGCGTTTCGGTGTTCACATCATAGGCCACCAATACCATCATCGTTGTATCTCCCGCTGTTATCGCCACAAAAACGGCGGATATCCTTCAAGGTCTCCGCGTAAGTATCTTGCCATCAGCATCGCCTGTACATGCGGCAGCAGTCCGATCTTGACGGTTTCCTGCAGAAAAGGATGTACCCGTTCTTCTTGTTTTCGGTTCTGCCAGGCAACCAGCACAGCTTTGCGTGTTTCATCGTCCATTGTGACCGCTCCGGATTCGGTTTTCCGAAACCCGGACGGTTTGACTTGTCTTCGATTGACCAACGACAGGACAAACCGGTCGGCCAGATAGGGCCGAAACTCTTCCATCATATCCAGTGCCAGGCTGGGGCGTCCGGGACGGTCGCGATGCAAAAAACCGACGGCCGGGTCCAATCCCACCGCTTCAAGAGCCGAGCTGATATCATGTACCAGAAGGGTATAAGCAAACGATAGCAGCGCATTGACGTTATCCATCGGCGGACGACGGTTTCGGTCTTTGAAATAAAAAGCGTCTTTGTTGGCGGTGATGAGATGGTCAAAGGCAGAAAAATAGGTATTGGCTGCGATCCCTTCCGTGCCTCGGACACTGTCCAGCGGTGCCGGACGTCGCAACTCTTCCAGCGGATAGCTTAACTCATTGACGGCAGAAGCGATTGCAGACTCCGCATCCGGGTTGTTGTCAGTTCGGTCGCGCAACGCGCGTTGAAGTACGACCCGGCAATTGGCGATCTTGGCCAGCACGATGGCACGGGCGATTTCGGCACTGTCTTCGAGGCTGTCCGAACGTCGGTACTGTTCCTTCCGCAAGAGTACATTGCCGTTGACCGGGCCGTGGACGCGCGCCAGGAAACGGCCGTTTTCGGTCAGAAACGACAGATGGACGTTATTTTCGCCGCACAGCCCCATCAGAAACGGGCTGCATGCGACATTGCCGAAACAGACGATGCTGCCGAGCGTATGGATGGGCACGCGCAGCCGCGTTTCCTGTTCCACATTGACAAGAACGGTGTCGCCCTTTTTAGCCAGATAACTTCCCTGGGTGGTGACAAACAGCGTATTAAGCAGTTGTTTCACGGCGAATCCTCCACTTGGACCCTGTCAAAAGCTTTTAATAAATACACATCGATTTTTTTATGCAGGCCCGTTGTCTTCGGCAGACACTGGGCGTACAGCGAGCAATTGTCGCATTTTTTGGCGTAGCGGGCTGTCGGCGTTTGTCTGCTTTCGAACATTCGGTGTACGGCCTCGACCGTCTGGCTGGTCCTATCCCGCAGCGAACCGTCGAGTTGTACTTCAGTACGCCGTCGGGGTTTGCCGTAGAAAAAGGCGCCGCTTGGGATTTCCGTTTTCAGCATCTCTTCCAGGCACATTGCCTGAGCGCAAAGCTGAATGTTGTCGGAGTTGTCTTTTTTGGGCTTGCCGCGTTTGTATTCGACCGGCAGCGGCCGCCAGAGGCCGGACGCCCCCGGCAGCGCGATTCCGGAGTCGCTTTGGTGAAATTCGACGACATCCGCCTGTCCGACCAGACCCAACGCATAGGAGACCAGCCGCAGCCCGCGCACAATCCGAATCCCAGGCCGGTTTTCCGTGTCGGTCTCGTGGACCCGGTCATGCAGCAGGCGCCCCTCGGCCGTAAGCCGATTCTCCGTCCACATCTGCTCCAGATGAATCAACCCGCACTGCCGCGGACAAAACACCCAATGCTGCAACGCCGAAATCGAAATAAGCTGATCTCCGGGGAACATTAAAGGCCGTCAATAACTTCAGGGGACAAACCATCCAAATTGTCAGGATTGATCTTTCCGTCTTTCTCTACTTTTAGACTTCTATGGACTTTCGCAGAGGAATACTGACCGCAGGGACTGTTATGCTTCCACCAGATCACCTTCACCACTTCCATGCTTCCATCCGGACGGGCGGAAGATACGTCATTCACAAACAAGGTTCGTAGGGCCTCTTTTAGTTTTTCGGCATCAGATTCCGAGAAAACTGTTTTGTTGGTCAATTGCGTGTTGATGGCGCCGTACGTTACGTAAATTCCTTTATCAACACGGTGCTTCATTCCCATCGTATCGGATGCTTTGTTGTCTGGATTCTTTTGGGTTTCGAGATTTACGCTCTTCGTGATTTGCAGACTATCCGGCGTAATAGGCTCAACACTGAATGCGCTCTGAATGGTAACGGGCCCTCTGATCCCAATGGATACAGCATCTGAATTTTCATCTGCGATGTCCGCATCTTTGCCTTTCTTTCCTTTCTCTTTCTTCGGGAACGCAAAAACCTGACCAAAGGCCCGAACGTCAAACCACTCCTTTGGGGCATTGCTTCTCGTGTCTGCCGATTCCCGTTTCTTCTCTTTTACTTCCTTTTCCCATTTCTCTAGGGCACCTTTGAAACGGGCATTAAGAGAGCGGTGTTCATCGATCCTATTATCGTCTGATTGCACGAAAATAGATTCGCCCATATCCTGCAGGCGATTACGTATCTTGCGTTTAAGGCAAACGTCAGAGATTTCACCGTAACCATCGTAAGTTTGGCGAGGACGATTTCCATTGAGCGGATCGCCGTTTGGGTTTGCCCGTTTTACGGAAATGATTACCGCAAAATCGATCTTATTTGCGAGCGGGTTATTGTTCGTCATTGTCATTCTCCTTTTCAGAAATATGGGAAGATTGTTTTTTGTTACGAGCAGCCGCAACAAGGCTGTCGAGATAAGCTCGTTCGTGATAATACCCTATCAGGTACGAACCGTTCAACGGTGTATCTGTTTCATAGTCGCCAGGTTTGAACATATCTTTTATCGCTTGAATTTCATTAAATGCAAAACCTCCTTTCACCTTCTGGATATACGGGTTAAGACAACCGTGTATTGTTTGCCATGTCCTGAACGGTCGCTGAGCAAAGGCTTGCATATACCGAATCGCTGCAGTTACAACACGTTTGTTGTCCTCTTTGTAGAGGGCATATTCCTCAAGCTTATCCGCCGCACCAAGCAGCCTGCCGTAAAGGTAATCGCGATCTGTTCTGTTAAATTCAATGCTCATTTTGTAGTCCTCTTTTCTAATCTGTTGATAATACTTCCGTACCAACGCACATGTCGTTGATACAACCTGTTCAAAACCATTGCGGTCGAATTTGTCATTTTTTGTAATTCCCAATGGATTGGAAGCCCGTCGAACTGCCGATACCATGTAATCTATTGGCAAAAATGCACCATCAAAAATACAGCGGAGCAACCGCTCCCGAGCTGCTTTCTTGATTTTTGTATAGCTCTCATCTTTACCGCCGCGGGCTTTGCCGTGAACGGCCTCAATAATTTTGTCAACGGAGGGGGCTCCGACATAAGAAATATACTTTCCGTTATCGTTGTCCCATAATTTTTGATGCCATTTACATCGGTCATGCCAGTCAGCTATTTTTTCAAGGTATTCAGTTCGATCCAATTCACGGTAAAAGGTGATGGACAATCTTCCTGATTTATCACTAACGGCATCTAATGTAAACACCACTGTTTTTGTATGTTGCTCCAATGCCTTGCCGTGACCGTAACCGGCCAGCGATTTCCTCATCGCGTTAGCATAATCAAAGCCAGTTTCAGCACGAAGACGGATCTGTATATCGTTCTCTGTTTGCGATACAGATTTTTGTAAAATGCATAAAATACTCTTTTCTTCTATCGGTGGTGGAAGCACTTTTTCCATTGAACCAATTGTGAATGATAAAATTACCTGTTCGCCGCAGCGACATTCCCGGTCGTTAATGAGATACCGCAAAAACTGATGCGCTTTTTGAGTGGTTTCGTAACCGATGGATACGGCTTCTGATGGTTCTCTAAATTTTCCACGAAACGTGTAGTTCGTTTTATCATTACCAGAAACAAGCTTAGCATTTGCCGAGGCATTGGAAATCTTTTTCGGATGAAATGTGGCCGATGGCTGCACTGTGCCTGTAACATAATCAAGAACTTGATTATCATTTTTCGTAGATATATAATATTGGTGCCAAGCATCAAAAAGCGTATCATCTTCCCAAATCTTCGTTTGCGGATGTCCAGGCATTTCAACCTGAAAGATAATGTTTGTGTTATCGTGCGGTCTCATTTTCGCCAAATCGGAAGCAATTGTTCCTTTCTTAAAATATTGATAAATCGCCTTGACATGTTCGGTTCCGAATTTAGATTCAGCAAAGTTCTTCAGTTGAAGAAAGTAGGCATCATATTTCTTACCCGCCCCCTTCAAATATCCGTATTGGTCAAAAATCGGATATGGCAAAATAGCTGTACTTGTTCGTTTCAGGCTTTCCTCCGACGCCGGGATTGTGATACTGACAAACGGATTTCCCGGATTTTTCTTGGTTGCTTTTGATTCTTTATCTATTTGATAAACGTTTAGAAATTTTCCATTGCCGTTTATTACAATGACGACAATAGCATTGCTTTTGTTGGAGATGGATGTAGTTGAAAGCGGATATGTCTTCTTCAACGCATCTGCGTTTCGACCATAGCTGTCTGCTAAATGCTGCCAGAATCCCATTTCAATTCTCCTTCACCAAATCCGCCACGCTGAGATCGTTGTCGATGAGCGTGAAGTTATGGTTGTTCTCAAATTCTTTTGCCGTCATTTTACGAATAAATCGCCGCATGGAAGGATCACAATCCTTTGGCGCCGGAAACTCGATGATGCCGTCTTTCATTTTTGCCCTCCACAAGCGGACTACAAGCTCATCTTCTCCCGTTTCATCGGGATAGTCGTATCCGTGAAACATAACGCCGAAGTCCAGCTCTCCATACTGATCGTAAAAACCCACTCCTTCGCCGAAAACACATTCTTCGACATAACCTTGACATTCCCGAGTTCCGAGAAAGATGTCGCGACGTCCCCCCTTGTTGATACTACGCCTGGCAATATTGTGGTGCTTATGTTCGTTGCGGTCATCGGTAAGTTCCTCACGATGCTCATTCCATTCAAAATGGGCAAGAACCTGGTATTCTACATCTCGCAAGTATGTGTAATAGGAAAGGTCATTCCCACCGCTCATTTTTATCGGTTTAATCCCTTTAGATTCGGTCTGAATCTTCTTCATGACTCGCACAACATCGATATACCAAATCAAAGTCGGTTTCCAATAGACACTTTCGAGAATGCCTTTGATCGCCTGATAGGTTGGGACCTGGTAAGAAAATTTCTCGCCGCCCACGCGCGTGACGGGATCAGAAAATAAGGCATATCGTCCCGTGATCTTAAATTCAACCGAGTTTCTTTTCTTGTCCATTTAACACCTGCTTTCGATTATACGTTCAAAAGTGAAAATAACGCCTTGCGCCTTAACCCATATTCTTCTGCGTCATAGTAATTCGGACTCAGCAAGTAAAATGTCTCATCAATCTTTTCGACGGCTCGTTCAGCATATTCGAGCTTTTTCAACACGTCGGCATAAACAGATACGGTATACTTCTGTAATTGCTTCAGAATCCGTACTTTATCTTTCGGATTAGAATATTTCTCAAACTTGTCAATGAGTTTCAAAGCTTCCCCATAGGGAACTACAACTCCGATTTGGGCACCCTCAATGACGGAAAAAGCTTCCGCCGCTGTTTGAAAGGCACACGGCAACCCTGTATAGATTTTATTGTTAATGCTTTGGTAAGTCGCCGTCCCTAAGGGATTGTCATTGAGCAAGCTATATATCGTTGTTCGTTCGTTAAGTACACTATAGTCCATCTTGTTTTTCTGTGCGTAAAAATAATAATCATAAAACTGGGCAATCACGTTTTCGCTCAACAGGTTGCTATTCTGATTTTCACGAAATACCCTTGCCGTAATAGCTTTTCCATCTTGAATTTCTGGGAGGTATGTAAGTTTTTCATCCTGAACATCAACAACAAACACCGATTGAGGCGTCGCGTTTTCCCGATTGCGATTGCAGCGTCCCGCTGCCTGAATAATGCTGTCCATGCCTGCCTGAGAACGAATTACACAGTCAAACGATACATCTACGCCAGCCTCGATAAGCTGTGTGCTAATGCACAAGGTCAACTTTCTATTTTTTGGTTTGAGATTTTCCCGTAACCGATCAAGAACACTCAGGCGGTGCTCCGGACAAAGGTCAGTCGTTAAAAAAGCCTTCTCGCATTGAAACTTTTTGCATTGCTCATACACCTGACTGGCGGCATCTTTAGTGTTCAGAATGACGAGCGTGCTTTTGTCCCGCTCGATTTGCTCTTTAACCAACTCCGCGATTTGCTTATAATTCATGACAGATTGAGTTTTATCTTCGATACAGACCCGCTCAAATACTTTTAGTTCATCCGACGTAATGTTGACGATATCCGGACTATTAGACAATCGTACCGGGCGTTCGGTCTTGTGAAGATGCGGCTGCGTTGCAGTACAAAGCAAAATGGTTGTTTTTCCAAAGGTCTGCAAAAAATTGACTACCTCATTGAACAGGTGGACACATTTTATCGGCAAAGCCTGAATTTCATCAAAAATCAGAACAGCCTCCGACATATTGTGAAATTTTCGTAGTTTTGATGCCCGATTGCTGTAAACCGTCTCAAGAAACTGCACCATTGTGGTCAAAACAATCGGGCTGTCCCAACGGGAAGTCAACAGTCGATACTGCTCCCCATCATTGTCGTTTTCCGGCAATTCAATATTGGAGTGATGCTCCAATATTAATTCGCCGCTATCATCAGCAAAAACATCATGCATTTTGGATGCGGTTTGGTCCAGAATGGACAGATAAGGAATAACGTAAATAATACGCTTCAGATTGTGCTTTTGGGCATGTGCCAAGGCAAACCTCAAGCTCGACAACGTCTTTCCTCCACCCGTAGGAACGGAGAGCGTGTAAATTCCCTGCTGTCGACCACCTCCTTCCCAACATTGTTTGGAAATACTCTTTCGAACTTTGTCAATGTCGCTGTCATCAGTAAAGGAAGTCAGATAAGCATCCAACTGTTGAATCAACTCCACCCAGTCAGGTTTCGTGTCGTTTATTTCCAAACCTGCACTGTTGCATCTATCTGCATCTACAACACAGGAATAAACGGTCTTTGTCAGGAAATGCAGCATAAAGAGTGGGTTTAAATCTTTTGACCGGCTTGTGTTGCAAAAATTTAAAATATCTGTTTTAAGTTTCAGTTCATTGATGCTGGGGTTGAATTCCTTTCTTGCCTCCTCGTAATGGAGTTTGTTTTCGCTTTTGTCTGTCTTGCGAGTCAATGTTCTTTGGCCATCGGTAATGCTATCGAACAAGCCTCCGTGATGCGTCGCGATTACGTTGCAAATAATGTCAGTAATTACAGAATCATTTATCGCCTCATTCACAAACTTTGCGCCTTGCAAGGCATGAATAACTTCACCGCGAGTCACTCTTTCACCAGCCACACTTCGCTTCAGATAGTCCTGGAATGCACACGTATATTTCCCCAAATCATGCAAAAGACCAGCTATATATCCACACTCACCCACGCCGAATACAGCCCCGAATTCTTTTGCCAGTTTCGCAGTCTCTTCCAGGTGATCTTTGAGAAGTTGCCAGCGGCCGGCGTTTTCGGGATCAGTGTGGGCGTAGAAGGTGTCCATGCAGGCTCCCTCTGAATATGGACAAAGAATGTCTTGAGGCGAGTGTCGCCCTCAGTTTTTTGATAGCCACCATACTTATCCTTTCAACTAATTCACTCCCATATCAGTTAAAAGGGCTTCGGAGGGAGATGAGATTACCCAGAGCTCGGTTCCACCCTTACAGTATCCGGGATTATACCCTACCGGAGAATATAGACAAGCAGATTTTGAAAATTATCCCAAAATCCGCCTGTGGAGCACATAAAAGGAGGAAAAGGAAGCCAGGGCTATCTCCACAGGCGGCACCGGGAACGACCCCATCAGCCTTCGAAAGCCCGAATCGGGAGAATCTCCGAATCGCCGTCCGCGTTTTTCCGGATGAATCTCTGCACAAGAGGATGGCGCTTTCGTATCTCCGTCCTTTTCCCGGGGTCATTTCGGCGTCCCGGAAGTTCCAGCTTTTTTTGTTTTTTCCGATTCCTGTCCAGCGATCAAGCCGGTCAACGACACATTTTTTGGTTTTTTTGAAATTTTTGTAAATTTTTTTCAGTCGGCTTCACGGGTGTTTATGGTAAAAAAATCTGTCGGGGTCAAACAACGACCTTGTTGCAGCGTATTGAACCCAAGTGATTAATTCTACAGTGCTTAGGCGCACAAGACGAAAGCCGCCGGCAAAGGGCCGCAAAAAAACTTTTGAATTATCTGAATTTTTATCATCAATGTCTCTCATTCGGCGGCGTCTTCAATTAATTAGCCGCATTTTTTCGATGCATTAAATTCGACCGATTCGAAAAAAAAGAATTTGACATTTCAAAGCCCAGACATATCTTCAGGGTTATTGTGAACCTTGTGTATCAGTGCTCAAGATGACATCAGGGCTGCACGAGGGCTTTTAGAGAAGATTACAGAAGCGGAGAATTTTGAAGAGCAAAGTAC